>Ga0316204_10000101_pt1 | contig 363867 bp, 302 predicted proteins | sample 6monrhotite_MG_2_FD_205661 | JGI IMG/M metagenome (GOLD analysis project Ga0316204, IMG submission 205661) | Microbial mat bacterial communities from mineral coupon in-situ incubated in ocean water Damariscotta River, Maine, United States -... | ecosystem: Environmental > Aquatic > Marine >... | reverse complement strand
TGCGACTGGCGGTGAGAGAGTACGTTGCGCATTACAATCGAGAGCGCCCACATCAAGGGCTTGAAGGTCGCTTTGTCGTCCCGTCAGCGAACGACAACGCGACGGGGCCGATCGAATGTGAGGAACGCCTTGGTGGATTGCTGCGCTACTACCATCGGCAGGCTGCATGATGACCGCGATCGTGTTTGCGGACACCACGAGGAGGGTGGGACCCCTAGATTTACCTCGAGTGCAACTCAAGTAGACTTGCCTCCACAAAGACTCGCTTCAATAACACTCCTCGGCTGAGTTGCTCGCGACTTGCTGTGCGTGCACTGCCCTAGTAGGCTTAGGGCATTGTTGACGCTGTGAGTACGTGATAGGCCTAGGAATTCCTACTAGGAATTATTGGGTCGCATAATGTCCGTTACGTAGCCTCTCGGGGGTATGCGGCTTCAGTCGAACGACGCATGCCACCCGAACTGCACATCGTTGTGAGTTGGGCGTTGGGCGTTGGGCGTTGGGCGCTGGGTCGGAGAGCTGTGCCAACGTCACGGGGTTTTGGCTGGCGAGCGTCCGACTGACGTGTCTCTGAGAAGTTTGCGTAGCATGAATCCCCATCTGCGCGGCCGATTGGGCTTGGTCCCCGACTAAGGGCACGATGTCTCGAAACCTTCGATGCAGGCGTCTTGAGACGCTGAGGCTGGCTCGTCATCGCCGATATCGTCGCTGCTGCCATTGCCGAGCAGCCCTTGGTTGCCCAATCCCCAACAGCGCACGCTGCCTCGCTCCATCACCACGCACGTGTTACGCGCGCCGATGGCAACTTGCGCAACTGGGTAGCCAACGTCCACATCTCCAAGAGCTGAGGGAAGCTCGCGGTCGATGTGGAGAATGAACTCACCATAGCCAAGCGCGCCATTTCCATTGCCCCCCCAGCATCGCAGTGCGCCTGTGTCCAGGACGGCACAAGTGTGGTCCGATTCTCCCAGTCCGCAGTGGCCAGTGGGATGAGGCGCTACTAACCATCGACTCGAATCGACCTGCCAGCGCTACGAACATGAGCGCGTTCCTCGATCACGATCCTGCTCCAGGAGACTTCAAGAACGCCAGCGGTGACTCCCGAGTCCGCTTCTCAGACTTCGATTCCGACGGACGGCCCGACCTGTTCTCTCGCCAAGCTATCTATGCACCGGGTGGGACGTTCGTGCCGCCATACAGCAGCCCCACCACGCCGGGCGACCCTATTCTGTATATTAACCCTGGGCTCGGGACACTTACAACGCCTCTGGTCTCTGACAGCATTGTGACGGCCGCTGGCTTCATGGCACATGAGATCGAGTTAACGGAGTCTCAATGGGAGGTCACCCACGACTTCATCGACCTTAGCGGGGATGGCGAACCAGAGATGGTCGAGCCAAAACAGAGCCACCTTCGCTTAGCCAACCGCGACACAGCAGGCCAACCTCTGCGGCTGCTCAACACCATTGATAACGGCAACGGTGGTCTCACGGAGATCACCTACGCAGCGCAAAATGACCCAGCCGTTGCCGCCGCATCCCAGGCTGACTACGCAGTCATGCCTCGACACATGTGGGTTGTCAAAGACGTCACAACGACCGATACGACTACGGGGCTCACAGCGGTGCAAGATGTCAAGTATGGCTCTCCCGTCTGGAACGAGAATGATCGCGGCAAGTGGGGCTTTCGAGGCTTCACCTCGATCGTCTCATCGTCAGCCCATGCTGTCGGCGCCACAACAGGCTTTCGCAAGACCGTTAAGAATTATGGCTATGAGCCTGACTGGAGCGGGCGCCTCGACGAGACATTGACCTACGGCGACGACGGCTTGGCGTCTATTCAAAGAGCGAACTGGGAGGCATACGAATTATTCGGAGGTTCCACCAAGTCGTTCCACAATGAGCTGGGGCAAAGCACCGTGTGCGATGGGGAGCCGAACACGGTTTCATGTGAGGCGAATGGCCTTACGACATATTCTCGAAGCAGCTATGTGCCCCTGAAGAGCGCAGATACCGGTGATGGCATCGAACTCGCTTGGGTCCGTGACGTTAGCAATCTTCAGCAGGAGCTTGCCCCAATTGGCTTTGCGCAAACCGTCGGGGATCTTCTGGAGACTGTCGACTACGAGCTGCACTCCTCGGCCAGCAAGTACTGGTTGCTACAAACGGAGAGCAACCGCAGTGTCGTTGATGATTCGACGACGGACTGGCAGCCCTCGGGCCACTCGAAGCAAGAAGCAGACAGCACGGAGACGTATGCGGAAACGAGCATCGAGTACTTTGATGCAGCGACATTTACCACGAGCCGCACGATTCGTGACTCTCAGACTGGGCTGGTCGTGGAAGCAATCACTCCCGAGTTGGACAGCCAGTTCTTGGAGTACAGCGGCTTCAAGGTTCATGCGACTCTTCACAGAGATTTCGGGGAGACTGTCAATGTCTCGACGTTCCAAATCGATTTGGGAACGGGCCAGATCACGCGAGCCGAATCGCCCAATACCATCGTTTGCGGTAGCGATGGCGGCAAGGAAGCCAGTGTTGCTCGATTCGACGGCCTTGGACGAATTGTAGAGCAGAGACAGTTTGCCTGCGTCTCGGCAAACGACTACGCCGACTACAAAACACTAGAGGTCGAGTACTTCGAGCAGGGCTTTGCTTCTCCGATGTATACACGGATTAAGGCCTACGAAGATTTCGCAGGTTTGGAGTTCGTCGAGGCAGAGTCGGAGATGGATGGCTTTGGTCGTGTGGTCGAGAGTCGCGTAAAGATTGGGAATAATTCCTACTCAACGTCCGAGACTGAGTTCGGCGTAACTGGCCAGGTTCTGCGTACATCGACGCCAAATCCAGCATACAACGACGATGCTCTTCGCACCGAAACAACCTACCGGTTCGATTCTCTCGGCCGCTCAATTGGAGTCCGTGTCGGGGACATGACCGGGGCTGCTCCCAGCCCAGACTCTAGCGACGCGGTTTGGGATAGCTATGTTGGTACCGACCTTACGTACGCGATTGTCGGGGACAACCTGGTCTCCACAACGACAGAGCATGTTCTTGACGCTAGCGCTGACAACCCAGTCAGCCAAACCAGCACAACGCACGATTTCCTAGGTCGTCTAATTCTGGTCGACGAGCTCCTGGACGACGCGGTGGGCGTGGCGACAACGGCGTATGGCTACGACGGCAACAACAATCTCAGCATCATCGATGACCCCGATGGTGTGGTCACCACAATGCTGCATGACTGGGCAGGTCGACGCACGAACATCCTTCGCGGTGATCGGGAATGGAAGTACGACTACTATGACAACGGGCTCCTAAAGTCTGAGACGGCTCCTGTCCCAGCGGGTGAGGCTGAGATGAAGTATCAGACCTCCTACATCTACGATAGCAAGGGGCGGCTCTTCAACAAAATTCCTGCGGTTGGAAACCTGAATTCCGCGGATCAACTGTTACTTGGCGCCGACACTGCAACTCAGTGGACGTACGACACAGGCGCTCACAACGCGATCGGTCGATTGGTAAAAGTCTCAGGGCCATTCTTTGAGCGCAAGCTCGACTACGATTCGTTCGGGGCCGTGAGGTTAGAAAGCTTCAGCTACGAAGTTCCAACAAGCACGGGGATGACGGGTGTCGTTCGCGACTATATGACCCAGGAGGCGACTTACGATGCAGCTGGGCGCGTCAAGAATATGACCACGGCCGATGGAACTATTCTTAAGTACGAATTTGATGATGCTGGTAGACCGAAGAAGCTTTTGAAGAGGGAAACTGCAAGCTATGTCGACATTGCCGAGCTAACTCGCAATGTCGCAGGCCGGGTTATTGGACGCGACTCCGACAAAGCGCACCGAACCTGGACGTATGATCGGCTCGGGCGAGTGACCCAGACCGAGGTTCACAAGAACAGCAATAAATGGCGTTTTGAAGAGTCCATGGACTACTTCGATAGCAACGATGTGAAGACACACCTTGTGAAACGTCGCGGGCTGCCCGATTCTGGTTTCAGCTATACCTACGATTCTCGTCATCAACTTCGGACAGCAAACGACGGTAGCTATATCGCTGACTTCACCTACACAAGCGGTGGCAAGGTTGATACTGCTGAGGTTGATCCGCTGGCCCTTGCGCCGCAAGTGTTTGGAAGAAACGTCAAGCACAACTACGGGCTCCATACTGGAGTGGGTGCGGTAGACGGGCACGCTGTCGAGGTACTGACGAACACCAGTGATAACAGCACCTACGCTGCGTACTCGTACGATTTGTCGGGCAACGTGATTCAGCGAGACGAGTATATGACGGGCTCGCTGGTGCAACAGAACTTTACCTACGATGGCGAGGACCACATGCGCCGCGCAAAGCTCTTGGGCGGAAACGAGGAGCTGTACTACTACGATGAAAACGGCCAACGCTTCCTCTCCGTGGAGGTCGGCAGCAAGAGTGTTGTTCGCTCACGAGCATGGTTTGGTTCTACCGAATTCTGGTACTCCGACGTTGGCAACGGCAGCGACCCGGCCCTTGAAGTGCCTGGCACCTCCTACGAAAAACTCATGACGAGGCTGTCTCTCGACGGACTTGCCGTTGCACGCATTGACAACGAGCTGGGCCAGGAGACCTTGGAGTACTCGTTCCACAACGGGCTTGGGCACTTGATGGGTGCGCTGGATGCAAACGGAGAGGTGAGCACGGCGTTTGTGTACGGGCCCTTCGGCGAAATCATCGACGAGCTTGGTGAAACCGCGACGCATCTTCGTCGGTTTAATGGCAAGGAAGCTGACAAGCTGAGCCGGCTGAACTACTACGGGTATCGGTATTACGACCCGCTGAGCTTGCAGTGGACGCAGCCGGATCCGCTGTTTAGGCGTGTGCCGGATTTGGCGGGGGCGAATCCGCGGGACATGAATCTGTATACGTTCTCGCTGAATAATCCGGTGCGGTATGTCGATCCGAATGGGCTGCAGTCTACCGCTACAATCTATGACGGTTCTCCGGAGATCGATACTGAATGCCCTCCCGGGCTCGGTGACTGCGGGTACAAACCTGCCGAGATCACTGACGTATCGGGAGGCGGAGGCTATGATTCGGACAAGCTAAATGAGGAAGGAAACGCCCTCCTAAACAAGGCCAGTGCAAAGGCCAGTGTTGCTTGGTATGGTGGAGGCGGCGCCCAGGTGGTAGCGGTCTACAGACCGAAGTTTGCTGGCAGTGGAGACATGGCAGAGTGGTACTATAGTAAGACAGGAGAAGTCCTTCCTGCCGGATACTTCAAACCGGTATCCGAACAGACTCCCAAAGAGGCAAAGGAGGTCACCGAGCTGTATAAGAAGATGGGCGAGGACCGAGCCCGAGAAATGATTGCTCTCTGCAGTGGCGAGCGCTGCAGGGGCACCAAGACCACAGACGCGCTGCACGGCATTGTAAACACGTCGCTGGTCCTAGTAGGTGGCTTTTTGATGTTGCCCGAAATTGGGGCGCCAGTCGCGGTCCATGTGGTCGTGTATGGTGCAGGCGCAGCTTGGACGGCTGCAACCAGTATCTTTTAGGGCATATGACGATATCTAAGACACCAGTTCCAATCGGCTCGACGACCCGAACTGTCGATATCCTTACTAGGGTACCGATGCGTTGGCGCACGCGAGTTCGCTCGCAAATTGTTGAGTACTGGTACCCTCTAGGAATTTCCTCAACATTTGGGGCGTGGGCTTTGTCAGCGTTCTTGGGGCCAAACAGCCTCTTGATTGCAATAACGGTAGGTCTAAACCTCGGCCTTGTTTCGAGTGTGTGGTCATCCTTTTTCCCACGAGACCGAATATGCAAAGAATTGGAACGTGGCGACATTGAGGGAGCACTCGACAAACTCACAGAGACGCTTGAGTCGACCTCTGGACTAGAGCGGGCTCGCATGGTGCTTGACATTGCCCGTCTGCTGGTGCGCTGTCGAGCAACAACAGAAGCTCTTACACTCTTCCGTGCTCTTGAGCAGTCCGAGTTGGCTAGTATGCAAGCTCCAGCGCGTGCGGGCACCTTGCTCTGTGCAGCGCTCTTAGCAGATGATGTCGACGAAGTAACTACAAGGCAAGACCATGTAACGACCCGAAATGTACATGTCTTTGAGACAGCTTGCACTGGATTGGCGCTTGCTCGAGCCGGACACAGCTACAAAGTACTTGAATTAGAAGTATCCAATTCGCGCGCGTATGGAGGGCTCCGCCGGTACAACACCCTAGAAAGCCACGATGCAAGACTGCTCTTTCTCCTCAAAGCCTTCGTTGCGGATTCTGCGAAAGACAAAGAAAAATACCTACAACGAGCAGTGCCAAACTTCGCAGGGGAGTTCGAATACGTATCGGAAAACTGGCAAGAAATGGGAGAATTCATCAAGGGGCAGATGTTGTTTCGACGCTCGTTGCCAGCAGCCCATGTGCATTCTCTTCTCTGAAAAAAGCCAAAACACCCCCAAACACCCAAACCGAAGAACGTTTTCCGAAACCGTGCTCCAAAACACCCAAACCGAAGAACGTTTTCCGAAACCGTGCTCCAAAACACCCAAACCGAAGAACGTTTTCCGAAACCGTGCTCAACGCTGCAGGTGTGACGAAATCTTGCCAACGGCAGGCAGTCTCGGGCGGTCATCTCGGCCACTTTTGCCTACCGTCCCATGCTCCGCACGCAGCGATGCCTACCGCGTGGTGTCCGGATATTCGATCGGCCCATGATACCGCAGACTTTCGCTGTTCAGCGATGATGGGCATCGCGGACAATTGCGAATGATCGAGTTAGGTTTTGGCCGTGGAAATCCGGTCGTTGCACTTCGTCATCGCTATGGTCGCAGGTTGGCTACAGCGAGAGCAGGGTGAGGTGATTGCGTATCTCAAAGAAGAGAACAAGGTGCTTCGAGAGCAGCTTGGCGGAGCGCAGATCAAGTTCACGGATTCGCAACGCCGTCGGCTGGCCCGACGGGGCAAGCTTGTTGGTCGTCGCGGTCTCGTTGCTCTGGGATGCATCGTCACGCCTGACACGATTTCGCGCTGGTATCGCCAGCTTGTTGCTGCGAAGTACGACGGCTCAAAGCGTCGAGGACCCGGGCGTCCTCGCACCGTAGACGAGCTCAGAGCCCTTGTGTTGTCGATGGCCGTTGACAAACCCGACGTGGGGCTACACGCGGCTTAGAGACGTGCTGAGGACGCTTGGGCACGAGATAGGGCGGACCACTATCCAACAGCTCTTGAAAGAGCAGGGCATAGAGCCCGCTCCCAGCCGCAAGAAACAGATGTCTTGGAGCCAGTTTCTCAGAGCGCATTGGGGCGCGATTGCAGCTTGGGGCTTCCTGACAGTGGAGGTCCTCACGCTGCGAGGCCTCGTTCGGTACCACGTTTTAATCGTCATCGACCTGGCTAGCCGGCGCGTTGAGATTGGCGGCATCGCGTCAGAGCCGACCGGCGCTTGGATGAAGCAAGCCGTACGCAACCTTCTTGACTGCGAGGACGGCTTCCTCACGGGAAAGACCAAGCTCATCATGGACCGAGATCCAGTCTTCACGAAAGACGTTCGAACACTTCTTAGAAGTGGCGGTGTTGAGCCGGTGCGGTTGCCAGCTCGAAGCCCGAATCTCAATGCGTACGCAGAGCGCTTTGTGCTTTCAATAAAGAGCGAATGCCTAAGCCGGCTCATCTTGCTCGGCGAGGGGCATCTGCGACTGGCGGTGAGAGAGTACGTTGCGCATTACAATCGAGAGCGCCCACATCAAGGGCTTGAAGGTCGCTTTGTCGTCCCGTCAGCGAACGACAACGCGACGGGGCCGATCGAATGTGAGGAACGCCTTGGTGGATTGCTGCGCTACTACCATCGGCAGGCTGCATGATGACCGCGATCGTGTTTGCGGACACCACGGGTTTGCTGCGTTTTTATCACCGACAGGCTGCATGACGAGCGCGATCGTATTTCCGGACACAACGAGGTAGCCAGTACGGGGCTAGGGGAAATACTTAGTGATTGCGCAGAGGACGAGTTAGGTAGCCAGTACGGCCCTGAGACTACGGGGATTTGTCGCCGCCAAGCTCGGCCCACGCCTGGGGAGCGACGTCTGCGAGGTGCTTCTTGGCAGCTGGAAGCGCCTTGCGAAAGTGCTTTGCCATCTTCCTGGGGAGAGCCTCGACAGCCTCCTCGATGGCGCCCGGATGCAGCTCAGCTAGGGCCGCACAAAGCACGCTCGCCTGAGCTACGTCTTTGCCTGACTTCGCACCGCGACCCGTTCGCAGCTGAGACACGACGAGCTTGTGTACGGCGTAGCGCTCGGGAAGCGGCACACGGACTTCGCAGCATCCTTGACGAGCAAGGAGCGTAGCGGGCTGCGACTCGGCGAGTAGGTACTTGAGATAGGGCAGAGCGGTGGCGTATGCGCCCAGTTCAGGTACGGCCACGGTTGGATAGCTCTCGTCTCGTGATGGGACAAGCAGGTCTACGTGAAACTGGGCCTTGCCCTTCTTCTTGAATGACGTCGCCGGTGCACCGCGCTTGAGGGATGGAACTTCGACGAAGTCGACACCAGACTCACGGAGCATTTCGAGGATGCTCTTGTTGGGTACTTTCTCAAATGCGAGCTTTTCGCGTCTCGCGATGTCGATGTCGTCGGTCTTGTGGAGCGTCGCTCGTACGCCGAGCTTATTGAGCAGGACGCCGTAGGCGTGAGAGCCAATGAGCATGCCGCCAGCTTCGAAGACGCCGTGGTTGTGAAGTGCACCGATGGTGGCGTAGGTCTTCACGTCAGCGAGGATGAAACCCTCTCGACCGAGCATTCGTAGCGTCTTGACCAGGTCGTTGACCTCTTCGATCCTCGTCCGCATGGCGTCAGCAGTAGCATCGGCGTCGTCCGAACCAATCGGACCCGAGATGTACAGCTGGCGTTTCTTGCCATCGCCGTCGTAGTACTGGTGTGTGTAGTAGCGGACTCCATCTTTGTTGGTCTGCACTATTACGGAGCCGGGGGTACCTAGGATTGCCTCGACTTGATGGGCTGCGACGTTCTCAATGTTGCCGTACTCGACAGATAGTGAGGTCGGGTGAATGGTGTAGAGGCGTTTGAATTGAGCAGGCATCGTATGAGCTAAAAATAGAATATAGCGCATATGAAACTCGTATGAGCTAAAAGTAAGAACCAGCGCATATGCAATCCGTGGCAGCGGCTGCCATTCAGGACGAGATAAGACGTAAAACGTTGGGATCAAATGGCATCAAAACCGAGCTAACTATCGGAAACATGGGCAATGTCGCGTTGTTAGATGTGGCTGATTTTGGGTTCGAATCCCGTTGGCGTCCTGTTCGGAATCACGATCGGCCCATGATACCGCAGACTTTCGCTGTTCAGCGATGACGCGCATCGCGGACATTCTCGAAGGATCGATCTAGTTTTTTTCATGGAAATCCGGTCGTTGCACTTCGTCATCGCCATGGTCGCGGGTTGGCTGCAGCGAGAGCAGGGCGGGGTGATTGCGTACCTCAAAGAAGAGAACAGAGTGCTTCGTGAACAGCTGGGTGAAAAGCCGATCAGATTCACGGATTTGCAACGCCGTCGGCTGGCCCGAAGGGGCAAGCGTGTCGGTCGTCGTGGTCTCGTCGACCTGGGATGCATCGTCACGCCCGACAGAATTCTGCGCTGGTATCGCCAGCTGGTGGCTGCGAAGTACGACGGCGCAAAGCGGCGAGGACCCGGGCGTCCTCGCACCGCAGACGAGCTCGGAGCCCTGGTGGTGTCGACGGCCGTCGACAACCCGACGTGGGGCTACACGCGGCTTAGAGACGTCCTCAGGACGCTGGGGCACGAGATAGGGCGGACGACCATCCAGGAGCTCTTGAAAGAGCAGGGCATAGAGCCCGCTCCGAGCCAACGAGTCTTGCTTTTAACTCTTAGAGGCCGAGGTCTTCGACAGCGTGGCCAATGTCGAAACTGTCGTCGCCACCTGCCCAGTAGATTTTGGTCTGCCAGTCCCAATTAGCGCCCGTGTTGAAATGCCAACTAAGAGTTGTTCCGGCTTCATTCGAAGCGAAGTCCTTTGCCGCGGGCCAGTTCCACGAACTCGCCCCCGGGAGACGGTATCCAAACGCAACGACGGGGCCCATGTGCGTATTGTTAAACCCTTGAAACGAGATCGCAGGGTGTGCGGCACTAGCCGGGTTCTGTGGTTCGTAGGTGTCGATTGCACAGACCGCGACTCTGGAGGCGAAGCGATCTACATTGTGAAATATTGAGCCCTTGGTTCCATTCACGACGTAGTCAAAGAATCGGTAGCTCACCCCATTCCCTGGCGAATAGTTGTCATTCGCCTGAAAGTACCCAGACGTGTCGGGCACCTTGTTCATGCGGAAAAACGGTGTGCCTCGATCGTTGTAGTTGAAGCTGTTAACCCAATTGCGAAGTCTGGTGTCATTGCAGGCCCCAGTCGTTTGCGCATCTTGTGTCACTGCTGTCGCCCTTGCCCATCCTTGCTCCTGATTGGAGTCAGTGAGCGTGGAGACTTCCAAAAGACGCGCAGGGATGGTTTCTCCAGGGTTTGAGAATGCGTAGAACACATCTGCTAGCTCGGCAGAGTCTTCAAGGCCGTCGAAGCTGAGCGGCTTTGCCTTGGAAGGTTCTTCCAGGAGCACCGCCAAGTTGTCTGGAGCAAATTCGACAAAGTGCATCTCGCTGCCATTACTTAGCGAAAGCGAAGCCACGACATCGCTTCCCTCAAATTGGAGTTCTCCATCTGAGAGCATCATGGTGTCTTCGATTGCTAGATTCTCACCTGAGTCTTGGCAGCCGGTCGCGCCAATCGTTGTGCTTGCCATAGCCAGCATAAGGGTGTTTCTAACGAGAGCTTTTGTTTTTTGATGATTCATAAAGGGACATTCAGCAAGGGTTGGGCCAACGCGTCTGACGCCTTGAATGGTTGTATTCTCCCTTCCCGAACCAATCGCACGTTTTTGGCAAGCGCAATTTGTGAACGGTCACGCCACAGCAGTTGCTCGCTAGTCCACGAATCTGCCGACGGTCATCAAGGCTCCCTTCCGTGTTCAGCCCGTGTCAGCGTTCGCAACCGAGACGACTGATCGCAGTATGACGAATTGGCAAGGCGCGTGTGGTTTTTGGGGGCACGGCATCACGGGATGGCGTATCTGCGTTTTATTGCACCTCGTTTCGTTGCACTCTGCGCGCGTCTAGCCGGTAGAGTCGATTTAATGAGTTCTCGGGATCCACTCGTGCAGCGTCTCGAAGCTGCACAACCCGATAGAGACGAGCTGAATCGCACACTGGTTCGCTCTCAGGTGATGACTGCTCTGTTTACTACAGAGGTGACTGCTCCAACTGTTGGACGGTTTCGCTTAAAGACCAAACTGGGCGCGGGTGGGCAGGGCGTTGTTTTCGCGGCTCGGGACCCCGAACTCAATCGCGACGTTGCGGTTAAGCTCGTTCGAGTTCACTCCTTAGCCGAGCGCGAAGCAACACTCGACGAGGCAAAGGCGTTAGCAAGACTCTCCCACCCCAACGTGGTAGCAATCTACGACGTAGGCGTTGTCGATGAGCAGGTCTACTTGGTCATGGAATTTGTCGGAGGGCGCACGCTTCGAGCCTACGCCCAGGAAAACGGGCGCACCTACCGCGATGTTCTTCGCGCGTACAAGAAGGCTGCTGCTGGACTCGCTGCCGCTCATCGAGGTGGCCTCGTACATCGCGACTTTAAGCCCGATAACGCTGTTATCGACGATCAGGATCGAGTTCGCATTATCGATTTTGGTCTCGCTATCGAGGATGGAAGTGAGGCAACCAAAGGAGGAGGGACTCCTGGCTATCGCGCTCCGGAGCAGGCTGCGCACGGTCTCGTCGGAGTCTCAGCAGACCAGTACGCGCTCTGTCACTCACTTCGTGAAGCGATTGATATGACCGTCGATGGCGACCGCGCACGTTGGCTCGAACCGATTCTCACGCGCGGATGCGAACCGGATCCCGCCGACCGCTTTGCGAGCATTGACGAACTCACCGCAGCACTCGACCGTGACCCGCGACGCCTGTGGAGACGTCGAGCTCTCGCGGTAGGGGCTGCATCGACCATTGCAGTCGCGTTCGCGGTTGGAGCGACCGTTTTCGGAACGTCGCAGACAGAAGACACCTGCGACAAAGGCAAGGCTGCCCTAGCCTCCGTGTGGCCAACGAACGCACGTGCACAGGCCCAGCAACATCTTGCGGATTTAGGTGACTATGGGGCGCTGGTCGCATCTCGCATCGAAGAGGGGACCGCGACGTTTTCAGACGAGTGGTCTTCAGTGCATCGGAATAGCTGTCTTGAGCACCGGCGCGGTGAATCATCAGACACTCTCTTAGACACGAAAATGCAGTGCCTTCAAAACCATCGGCAAGCGTTTTCATCGTTGAGAGCGGTTGTCGAGCGGAGTGGGGCGAGTTCGCTTGCAGGAGTGGTCCTCGCTCTCAATTCGCTGCCATCACCAGGCAGCTGTGGAGAGCTTCGCCTTCTCGCAGGCGAAGAGATAATTCCGCAACACTTTCTGAAGCCTGTCGCAAAAATCCAAGAACAACTCGCAGATCTGCGAGTCAAGATCGCCGCCGGTCAGTATGCGAGCGCAGACACGCTAGGCCTTGAGCTGGAGCAACAAGCACGCCGCCTTGGCTACCCTCCTACACTGGCGGATGTACTCCTTCTTCGTGGACGTCTTGCGATCGCGAAGGATTCGCTGGCAGACGCCAAGAGCCCCCTAGCCGAAGCGACGGCGATTGCGCTCACAGCAGGTATGGATTCGACGGCCACGGAAGCTTGGGCCAGGCGGGCTTGGGTCGATGGCATGACTGACGATGCGACCCAAGCGCTCGCCGGAGTCGAGCTCATAGAGGCACTTGCAAAGCGAATCGAACGAACGAGTTTTCCCAATGCTCTTCTACGAAACAATATTGGAAGCATCTACATTGCCAAAGGAGACTATGTAGCTGCACGATACGAGCTGCGCAGGGCAGTTGAGATAGCGCGACAAGTCGAAGGTCCTAACGCCCTCGAACTCGTGAACACCCGTGGCAACCTCGCCATCGTCACCGACGACGTAGACGAACGCGATGCGCTCGCCGCGGAGTCGGTGGCGACGTTCACCAAGCTTGTTGGTAGCAGTCACCCACACACACTGGCGGCGCTTCTCAATCAAGGAAAACTGCGCCGGTCAGCGAGCGAGGCGCGAACGTTTGTACAGCCGGCGTGTAACACGCTCGCAAGATTTCACCCGCTCTTACGTCGGTCGGTTGCAGGTTGCTACCTTGAACTCGGCTGGCTAGAGGAAGAAGTGGGGAACAGAGTTGCTGCGCAGGAGGCTATGGCACAAGCGGTGGATTTTGGGGACACGTCTTCGCCCGCCCAAGGACTCGCTCAACTGTGGACGGGGCAGGTAGATGAAGCGCTGCAGACGCTATCTGACGTATCTAAGAATAACTCGGTTTTTGACGGCGCTCCTTGGTGGCGTGTGTTGGTGGCCGCCGAATCGAATATGGCCCTTGGATACGCCTATCTAGAAAAGGATCGCCGCAAAGGACAAGAGCTGCTGAGAGAAAGCGTAGTACTTCTTGAGGGCATTGAATCGCCGATACCTACCGTCCTGCGCCGCATCAGCCTCGCGCGTACGTGGCTAGCTCAAGAGTAGAAACGACCACCCGCTCTTTACTGCGCCTGCGAGGTCGTTGTTTTGCAACAGGCGTCTACGATGGCGATTCAAGCGAAAGCAGCATTATTGCTTTGTGAGACCGTTGCGCCGCAAAAGACGATAGAAGTAGGTGCGGTCGATTCCCGCAAATTTGGCAGCGCTAGAAACCTTGTCGTGCTCCTCAAGGAGCTTTTCTAGATACATCCTTTCAAACTCACGCGTAGAGCGTTCCTTAGCCTCCGCATAAGGAAGTGCGCACAATCGGCTTGGTTCTGTCTTCTGGGAGTTGGGTACCGGTAACACGCTCTCGAACACTAGGCACCGCTCGAGGTAATTGCGCAGTTCGCGAACATTGCCCGGCCAGCTCGAGTCTGCGAGTCGTTCTCGAAGGCCAGACTGCATCATTGAGTCCACCTGGGACGCCGCTGCCCCGAGTGAAAGTAGAATATTTCGGGCCAAGGTGGAGATATCGTCTAGCCGACGTCGCAGCGGTGGTAGTTCGACATTTACAACAGCAAATCGGTAGTAGAGGTCACTGCGAAACCGACCTGCGTCGACCTCTTCACGCAGATTTCGATTGGTAGCGACGACTAGCCGAATGTCGAGAGCAACGGTTTTGTTGGAGCCGACGCGGCGCACCCAACGCCCTTCAAGAGCTCCGAGTAGCTTCGGCTGAAGCTCCAGGGGCAACTCGCCAATCTCATCCAAAAAGAGAGTGCCTCCATTGGCCTCTTCTAAGGCACCGATGCGCTGCGAGCTCGCCCCGGTAAACGCTCCACGCTCGTGGCCAAAGAGCTCACTCTCGAGAAGATTCGCTGGTATGGCGCCACAGTCCACCACAATGAAAGGCCCATTCCTCCGCGAACTATTCTGATGAACCGAACGCGCTGCAAGAGTCTTCCCCGTTCCGGTCTCTCCCTCTAGAAGCAATGTTGCGTCACTCGCTGCGGTCTTCTCGAGAAGGGCAAAGGTGCTTCGCATCGCATCTGATTCGCCAAACATTCCACCGAAGTTACTGCTGACACTACAGAGCAATGGCCTGCTCACGGCATGGGATGGGGGAACGCGGAACGATTAGGGGTAGGGCTTCCGCTTCGGACGTGATCACCTCGAGTGGCGACTTAGCAATATTCTTAGACTTCTTCATCTGGTGTTCTCCGGCTGGGACGAAATATCCTGCCCTAAGGTAGAGAAGAAACCACCCGAGGTGTTTCAAACAATCGTCGCTACTCGGGGGGCGCGGGATTCGCCGATACGAGGTCCCAAGGGTTTCCTAGCAGTGCGTACGAGATGCAATCGTGTCCATCTTGGAGATCTTGCGAGCAGCTAATCTCATCCAATTGGGCATACCTTGGAGTAGCTAGGCACGTAGCTCCGTTCTCGTCCCAAAAGGCCTCAAGAGAAGCGGCGGGGCTGGTCGCTTCAAGCTCGTCGTCGTAGTCTTCATACTCCAGTGGCCGTCCATTCACCGTGTGAACCGTGCCGTCACCACAATAGTCGGCTGCGAACATCTTGAGCATTGCTTGCCGCTGCTCTGGTTCCGTCTCGAAGCTCTGGGTTGCACCTGCTGCTGTGTACCGGTTCATGTGCATCTTGTAAGGCGCGCTTCCCTCACAAGCAAAATTGAGCCAACCTTCCGCGTCTTCCCCAGATGCGACGGTCATGGTTTCGGGATCCATACGATCTCCTGCGAACACAACAAAGTGATGTGGCTTAGGACCATTGAGATCAGTAGTACTACCATTGAGAGTGTCCTCAGGGCACAGATCGACAGTTCGGTTTTCAGGACCTGGCACTGTGTATTCCATTCGATAGGTCGTGGCGGGCCGAGCGTTCTCATCTACCCAGTGGTTCGTCTCTCCGATATGCATGATTTCGAGCTCATACTCGATCTCTTTCTCCTGCTCTTTGTCCCATTGGTAGACATAGAGAATTGAACCTACGCCTAACTTGGTGAGCTTGAATTTCGACAAGGCCATCGAGTTCTGCCAAGGGGGGGCAATCCCACCGAGATCATAATTGCGTCTATAGAGCGTGTCTCCCCGAACTTCTAACTGCGCACTCTTGCCGTTGTGGTCACGGACGTTTCCGAGTCGCATGTCTTGGCTATTGCGAGTTTCTTGATCGAGAGCGAGCTCGTAGAACGTTACGCCGTCGACAACCGGGCTGTTCTTTCCACAGTGCGGGCAGGTGTGGGGAAACGTTGGCCAGGCGGGGCCCGGGCCAGGGAAGCCAGGGCCGCCAATCTCTTGGGTGGTGGCCTCAATGGCAGCGTCGTCCATCTCCATGCAAGAAACACCCGCAAAGAGAACAGCAAGAGAGCCGATGATCGTCAGAATAGTTTTCATGAATTCCTTTCGCGCCACTGCGAGTGGCTCACCCCGTGTTGGGGCGGGTTGGTAGAGTCGCGAGAAGTCAGGGTGTTTCAATAGATCGACCAAGACGCGAATTTTAAGTTAGAGACGTAGGTTCACTTGGCCGAGGCGTCGAAGAGCTGTCGCTGACACTCGGCATCACCGTCCAAGGTCTGACCAAGGCTCTGTCGGGCTCGGCGCAGTCTCGTACGGACTGTGGCTGGTGGTAGATTGAAGATCTCTCCCAACGCCGTCGCATCGAGGCTGTGCCAGTATCGCAGCTCAAGGAGGACTTGATCGTCAACGGTCAGAGTTCCAAGGGCTTCACGCAACCGATTCGCATCGCGATCTCGCCCAAGCCTAGTCCCCGGTGTCGTGACAATGTCGCATAGGGACGTAATCTCAAAGTCGAGAACCGCGTCATCGCGTTGTCGTCGTCGTAGATACGCGTACAGCTCGTTGCGCGCGATTGTGAAGAGGTAGGTGCGGAAACTCGCCTCAGCGCGAAAATTCGCTATCGAGTTCACGCAGGCAAGAAAGGTCCGCTGGACTAAATCGTCGGCTTCACTCGAGCACTTGTTCTGAAAGAATCGATACACATCATCGAAGTGTCGCTCGAACAGTTCCTGCCCTGCTTGCTCAACTCCATTTCTCCAGCTCGCGAGAAGAGAAAAATCATCTTGCATAGCCGTATCCTACCCATGATGCGGCACCGATGCTCTCCAACATCGGTTTCTTCGACGGTACCCAATAGGATTGGGTACCGAGCACACGTTTCTAGCTCTTTGCGTGGCTCCGCCGCCGGATGTCCTGTCGGTGCTTACTGCAATCGGCGGCGAGCGACGACCAGCGACTAGTTTTCGGCGAACGAGACCGCGTAGCGATAGTAGGCGTTCGAGTAAGCGTCGCCATTCATTCGGAAGTCCCAGTCGTACCACCCGAATAGTAGGCCGCCTTTCTTTCCAGCAACGATCGTCTTCTTGTTCCAGTAGCCGTTCGAGATATCGAAGTCATAGAAGGTATTGAAGCTGTTGCGAAAGCGTTTCTTTTCTCGAACCAAGAATCGTGTGGACCCATTGCAAGACGCGATCGTTTGCTCTGCCGCACGACACCAATCTCCCATCGTAGGCTTGCAGGTTCGCTGGTGCCAAGTCGTGCTCGCAGAACGGCAAATGTCCAACTTCTGAGTACCGTAGCTTGCGCTATCGTAGCAACGCTCGTCGGCAAATTCCGTATCGCCGCCACTGCCACAGTAATGCGAGTAGGCGTCGACATCGACGGCGCCATCCTGGGGAAGATGGTCGAGGGCAATGGGAGCAGCCCTTTGCTGCAGCTCGTCTTCGGCACATTGTGCAAGGAGTTCGCTCGGAACTTTTCTGGTCGGTGCCAATTGCGCATATACGTTCGCTGCACATTGCACTGTCTGAGGAACAACCGCCGGATGCCCAAGTGGCGCAGCTTCGATGACAACGCTTGGACCGTCGAGTTGGCCGCAGAAGGCGACGGTGTGGTTCGGAGCGACGGTCAATACGTCGATTGTTTGGTTGCCACACGGGCTGTCCTCGGTGAACTCCGCAGTGCGTTCTGGTAGCACAGCCTTCTCTACGTCTTCGCCGTCGTCGCCGTCGGCTGTCGCATCGAAGTTAGTGGCCTCTGGCGTGAGTTGCTCGTCCTGAGGGAAATCCTCGGCGGCGCAAGACATGGCAAGAGTTAAGAATCCCAATAGTAGCGTTTTGTTTTTCATAGTGTGTTCTCCTTCGCAACGAGCAAAGAGCAACTTCAGTGCCAGGGCGACACCGCGTCTCTGGCGGGAACTGGCCTCTCATTGCGATTCGATGTGGCGGCGATGGCAACGTTGTGGACGTGGTGTCCACAAACGACTCGCTGCAAAACAAATCGCTCGTTTTTGCCAACACCTTTGGCTGCTGCGGCAGTATATGAGTAATGACAGTATCGCCACCTCACCCTGCGACAGAGCACTACTCTGCCGACGAGCTGCTTGCCCAGACGGCATGGATGCGGCGCTTGTCGGCAACACTACTAAACGCGCAGATGAGGCTGGTGACTTAGCGCAGGATGCCATGACGGTTGCATTGCAAAAACCGCCCAACGTCTCGGTCCCTAGTCAGCCTGGCGTGCTGGTGTTGTGCGCAACCTGGCACGCATGCGATTTCGAAGCAGCCGGCGGCACGCGCAATGAGGGCTAGGCGCGATCGTGGTGACGACGCCAGCCTAGGTTCTCAAGGGCAACCATCACACGAACCGTGTGCCGTGAACGTGTCGGCGGGGCAGGTGTCATCTTGGTAGGTGCCACATCCAGTAAGAATAGGGCTCCCACTATCGTCAGTCCCGAGTGTTGTGCAGCAGACAAGGGCTGAAAAGTCTATCCGGTCAAATGTCTTAGTCTTGCCCTTTATCCATCGAGAGTCTGGAGTTAATTCGTAAGAAGAGTTCTGGTAAGCAACCGTTGCTGAAATTCGGGCTCCATCGTCCGGGCCTACATAGACGGCAACCTGGTCAATATCACCAAAACCGGCTGCTACTTCAAAGGAGAGTGTCACTGCTTCTTCTCGGTCAAGTCCACCGCTGTGAAATTTCCAGCCGCTCCAGGAATTGCTGTTTTCACTATGTACACGGATCCACAACGCATTTGCGGTGCCGGCAGAACTTCCCGTCCCTGCCACGAGGGTGACCGCAACGTCTACAGGCGCAGCTCCAAAGCTCTGTGCTTCAGCTGTCTCGGGGAACGCCCAAAGTGAGAGGAGTAATAGTGGTAGTAATCGCGTTTGTTTCATCGTTTTTCGTTCTTTCTATTCCTGCATATTTGCAGAAACGTTGGGGGGTGAACTTCGATGAATAGCAACGACTGTACCGTCTTTGTCTTCGGGGAATGTCGCTATCGTTTTGCCGATCTGCACCCAAGAAACGACACTCTGTGGTTTGCCTAACCACAAATGTGAACTCCTCGGCCACAGCTTGTCCCTTCGATGCCTCAATTAGGGCATCGTCGTTTGCGCGATCGCTACAGCGATTGTTCAGAGCACAATCTCTCACATCCGCTAACAACAAGAACCGCTGTAACGGCGTGCTCGGGGCTGGTGGAGTCGCTGACGCCTCGAACGGGGCACCCAGAGCCCGTCTGCAATCATCCAGCGCCTCAGCGTGTCTCTCGACACTGTGATGGTATGGTGCTCGGAGAGCTTCTCCTGGGCCAGCGTCGGCCCATAGTCGGTGTAGCGCTCTCGAATGAGGTCGAGGGCGTCTTCCTGCGTGTATTCGTCTATCCGACGATTGCTCGGGCGCCCACGTCGTTTCGAGGAGAGACCAGCAGCTTCAGTGGCTCGGAAGGTGTGCAGTACTCGGCGGACGTGGCGCTCGCTGATGCCAAGGATGGTCGCTGCTTCGCGCTGGGTGAGGCGCCGGGCTTCGACGCGCTTGAGTGCCGTGAGTTTGTCGATTTCGCGTGCGCTCAAAAGGACCTGCATGGCGCAACGGATACCTGAATTAGGACATCTCCATTGCGTTCGATTAGGACCTTACTATTGCGTTCCGACACGGTCCTTGCACTTCGTCATCGCCATGGTCGCGGGTTGGCTGCAGCGAGAGCAGGGCGGGGTGATCGCTTGGCCGACTTAATCTTCATCCAGGCTGTGCGCAGTTGGCTAAATACCTTGCCCGCCGGAGCTGCCGGTTGGCTCGGTGCGCCTCAAGATTCGGCAATGCTTGCCTGCTGGATGACAAGTTGGACCAGGAGTAATGTTTTTTTCCTTAGAAGAAAAATACTGTGCAACTCGCGCGATTCACTTGCATCGGAGTCATATGAAGAATGCCCGATACTCGATGCAGCCACGCCTAAAGCTCGGCTCTGCGTTTACGCTAGCAAAGCCCCAACGTTGGCTTCTTCTGATTGCGTTGACGGCTTGTGGAGGAGGTGAAGGAGGAGATGCCGCGGACGCACGTGCAGCCAGCGATGCCAGCGCAGCGATCGATGCCGGTGCTCTCGGAGATGCAGGACGAATCGATGCCGACGTTGATCCGTGCGAGGGCGCTACGAATGTGGAACTCGGCTCCGACTATCTGAACTATCTTGCAGTCGAGGGCACGCAACTGCTTGTCGAAGAACGCGAGGGGCTGAGCACCGACACTTCGGCTAGCCTGCGCCGGATTGACCTTGGAACACTGGTAACCACTGACGTTGGCGCGGTTGGGCCAGGAACGGGTAGTCGCATGATTATCGATGGTGACGTTGCATATCGACTCGACTCAGGCGGAACACTGCAGAAGATCACCCTTGCAACAGGCGTCGCTTTGACAATCGAAGAGAACGTCAACGGTCTCACGAGTGACAGTACCAATGTCTATTACACTGTCAACGCTACGGGACTTGGCCGTGTTGTTCGCTATCGCAAAGCAGATGGTGACACGCTCATCTTGGCAGACTCGATCATCGCGCTTGGGCGAGCACAGGCACTCGGCGATGATGTCCTCGTGGGCAGCCCTTCCGGGGTATCACGAGTTCCTAAGCTCGGTGGAACACCTACGCTTATTGCCGGAACAAGCGCTCCTGAGCGATTCGTGGCTTATGGCGACATTGTAGTCTGGGCTGAAAACGACGACGACATCGTTTTGCTCGAGCCCGGAAAAGCTCCTCGACTTCTAGCATCGCCCAATGCCGCGATTGCCCTCGCGGTGGGTCCCAATCGAGCCTACTGGTGGGGCGGCGATACCTTCATTGAGAGCATTCGATTCGATGGAATCACTCCCGACGTAGCGGTGCCCGACATCGTCAACGTCGGCCAAATTATCGTAAGTGAGTGCTACCTCATTTACGGTGGCGTGGGACTCAACGACTTCCAACCCGTGTTGGCAGCCGAGCCCCTCTAATTGTCGTTCTTTCGCGGGCCGAACCGACAAACGTGTTGAAACGCCTGTTTTAGCCGCGTACCCATCGTTGGCTTGTGACACCTAACAGAGTAACGCCTCTTTCAGATATGGGTCGACTCTCTATGTGCGCCCCCATGCTGCTCCTTATTCTGACTGCAGGCAAAGGCCACGGCGTAGTCTAATTTAGAGTGGACATCGTAAGGGCGACGCAATCATCCAGGGCGCCGGACCCTATGCCATTTCACATGCTCTGTGGCCCTCTGCGTCAGAACAATTCTTTGTCAAACACTGGCGCACAAGGTCACCAACATCTCATTCTTACTTTGTGTCTCTGCCTCGCCAAATTCGCAACCCCCTTGGGCTACTTCGCAACGAGCGGGTCGAGGCGGCACGTGTCGCCGATCCGATGGCGAACTTCGCCTCTTTGGCGACATCGAACTCCGCAGGTGAGCCCAAAGCTCGGGTAGTAACAATTCGCGAGATACGCGACGATACAATCGTACTCTCGGCGAATCTGCAGTCACCAAAAGTCCAAGAGCTTCGAGAGACGAACGCTTACGAGCTACTCATCTACTGGACCAGCTCCCAGATCCAGTTTCGTATCAGCGGCAATCACCGGCTTGTGACGTATGCAGAGGAGGTCGAGCTGGCTAGGAACAGTTCCCGCATGGGGCGACTCTGGAATAAACTTTACGAGAGCTGGCCTCAGAGTTCCGAACTGCACGAACCACGAAAGCTCTTCAGCCGTCTAAAAGAACTCGAACGACAAGAAGAGCCAATCGACACTCCGCTGGCGGGTTTTGTCTCTCTCGAACCGACAAGCATTGAGCTCCAAGTCATTGACCCGATCCGGCGATTCCACGATAGGCGTCTGCTTCGACTTGAGAATGGGATTTGGTCACAGACCCAATTGGTCCCATAGGCCGCACAGTTCTTTCTCCGTCATCGAGACGTCTTGTGGACTAAGCATAGGCGACATTAGGCCGGGACTCCCTGGTCATTCCGGCCCCAGGGTTCTCTGTTCGGACGGCATGCGACCAACCTCGGACTGGACAAACAGCTCCCTGCACAAAGCCGATGGCACCGCACATCGGATCTGCGATGCCAAGGCGTCTGGCGGCGCGCTTCTGCCAGGCGAACACTTTGCGCAAGGCCATGTCGAGTACACGGCTTAGTAAGTCGTGATCTGTCGCGAGCAAGAAACGCACACGCCTGGGCACACTGAGCACCCACTGGCGATAGGGGAGGGCAGGCAAGACGTTGTCGACCATGTGCGCTGCGGTATTGCTCATGCGCCTTGCCGTGCACGATGGACAGAAACCGCGTCCTTTGCACGAAAACGCTACGAGTTTTTCGTTTGGGCATTCCGCGCATTTGACTCGCACAAAACCGCGCCTGCGCCTAGCGCTCGTTCACTCGGTCGCGATTGTGTGGCGCTTCGAAGTCAAGCAGCGGACCTTTGGGAACCACCCGGGTTGGGTTGATGGTCTCGTGACTCCGGTAGTAGTGCTGCTTGATGTGAAACATGTCCACGGTTTGTGCAACGCCTGAGTGCTGATAGAGCTCTCGTGTGTAGGCCCACAGGTTGGGATAGTCGACTAGTCGCTTGAGGTTGGTTTTGAAGTGACCAACGTACACAGAGTCAAATCGCACAAGCGTCGTAAAGAGCCGCCAATCCGCCTCTGTGATGTCATTACCGGCAAGGTAGCGCTTCTTCGATAGGATTTCTTCGAGCCATTCCATGGTTGCGAAGAGCTCATCAAAGGCCTCTTCGTACGCTTCCTGCGTCGTGGCGAATCCACAACGGTACACACCATTATTCAAGGTCGCGTAGACACGCTCGTTCACAGCGTCAATGGCAGCACGTTCCGACTGCGGATAGAAGTCACCTGCGATGGCACCAACATCGTCAAAGGCTGAGTTGAACATACGAATGATTTCACTCGACTCATTGCTCACGATGGTGCCGGTCTTCTTGTCCCAAAGGACCGGCACGGTTACCCGGCCCGTGTATTTCGGCGAGGCCTTTACATACACCTGATGGAGAAAGTCACTTCCGTGCAAGGCATCGCGGGTTACTCCGACACCTTCGTCAAAGGTCCAACCATCGGCTCCCATGAGAAAGTGAACGACGGAAACATCGACAAACTCATGCAGTCCCTTTAGCTCCCGAAAGATGAGGGTTCGATGCGCCCAAGGGCACGCAAGTGAGACATACAGGTGGTAACGGCCCTTTTCTGGGGCAAAGCCTCCCTCACCAGTTGGGCCTGGGCTGCCGTCTTTTGTGATCCAGTTTCGAAAGCCCGCGTCGCCGCGAACGAACGTACCACCCGATTTTTTCGTGTCGTACCAAACATCATGCCATTCGCCATCTACTAATTTACCCATGTCTAACCAGCGCTTTCTTTAAGTGGGAGTTGCCCCATTTTTCCATTTTGATAGTCGCGCATCGCCTGTGCGATTTCCGCTTTTGTGTTCATGACGAACGGCCCATGAGCAACAACGGGCTCGTTGAGTGGCTCGCCATTGAGTATCAGGGCACGTGCGCCGTTCTCGGCTGCGAGTCGAATGGACCCAGCTGTCGAGCGGTCAAAGACAACTAACTCGCCCGAAGAAATTGCCTGCCCATCTTGGACCGTTGCGTCATCGCGCAACATGAAGAGCAGCGTCGTCGTGCCTTCGTCGAGCGCAAATGTCGCTTCTCCGTCTTCCGTAAACTCCATGTCAAACATGGTTATCGGTGAGTTCGTCTTCGCGGGACCGTGCTTGTCAAGCAGCGGCCCCGCGATGAGTCGTGCCTGTGCGCTTCCCAGACGAAGTGTCGGAAAGGTTGTGCCCAGAAGCTGCTGATATCGGGGTGCGGTCATCTTTAGCTTCGCTGGCAGGTTTACCCACAGTTGAACCATCTCGAAGATTCCTCCGGACGCAGTGAAGTTCTTAGAATGGAATTCTTCGTGAACCACGCCGGCAGCAGCTGTCATCCATTGCACATCACCGGAGCCAATGGTGCCGCCGCCCCCATGCGAGTCTCGGTGGGCTACCTCACCTTGGTAGGCAAACGTCACGGTCTCAAAGCCGCGATGTGGGTGCTCGCCGACGCCGCGTGGGCGCTTTGCTGCGGGGAAGGTTCGCGGCGCTGCGTGATCCATCAAGACAAACGGGCTGAGCGTTTGCGCATCAACGAGGTAGGGCGAGAAGACGGTGCTTACATGAAAGCCGTCTCCAACCCAGTGGGTTTCGCGAGGCGCAACGACCTGTGCGATGGCCTGTAGTGATTCTGTGGAAGCGAGTTGTCGATTCATACGTTCTCCTCTGCCCCGGCTGGTATCTCCGGAGGTCTCGTTTGAAACGCTCTTGGTCGTGCACGCCGGTAGCGCGGAAGCGGCTACGGAGGCCAGTCCTCCCACCACGATGCTGCGTCTCGTCTGTGTCTTCGGTGGCATGCCCAAGAACATAGGTCGGTCGCATTTATGCTGCCAGATGGCACAATTGCACTGTATGGTTGCAATAATGCTCCAGTCGAAAGGACGTAACAATTTCAACAAGTAACATCACAGGTGCCTATGGAGATAAGGCTGTTATCGACGAGGTCGCCACCTTTGTGCGCGTCGTGCGAAACGGTAGCTTCGCGGCGGCCGCTCGAGAACTAGATGTCCCAAAGTCCACCGTGAGTCGGCGACTCAACAGGCTCGAAGCGGCATTGGACGTAAAACTCCTGCATCGGGGGCCGCGAAAATTCACTCTCACAACCGAGGGCAACCGTCTCTTTGACAGCGTGCACACATCGATTGAGCAAGTCGAGCTCGCCATCCACACCGCCCTGCAAGGAGGTGCACTTCCACAGGGCCACATTCGGATTACCGCGCCCGAGGATTTTGGGCGACTCGTACTCCTCGACGAGCTTCAAGCGTTTGGTGCTCTCTGGCCCGAAATCTCGTTCGAAGTTGACCTCAGCAATCGCTACGTTGATCTCGTGCAAGAGGGCTACGACCTCGCGATTCGGGCAGCGCCTTCTGCCACGGTTCCGGGAGCGAGCAATCTCATTACGCGCAGGCTGCTCTCGAGTACCTTGTGCATCGCTGGGAGTGCATCCAGCACCGATACAATTGAGACTCTCGACGAGTTGGCGAAGCAACCCTTTGTCCTATTTCGCCAGCCATCGCGTCGCCAGGACTTGGAACTCCTTGCCCCAAACGGACGCAAGCATCGGCTCTCGGTGGAGGGGCGATTTGTCGTGCACGACTATGGCTCCATGGCAACGCTGATTGCGCAAGGCGCAGGATATGGCCTGATTCCCGGTATGCACGTCGATCACAGCAAGGCGTTGTTAAAACGCGTTCTGCCAAGTTATGCAGCCGTGACGTCGAACATCGTCATGCTGTACCCAAGCCGGCAGTTGCCGAGGCGCGTCTCTTTGCTACTCGAGCATCTAAGCCGACGGCTTGGTGATAGGAAACCTTAGCTCTTTTGCGGTGTGTGATTCGAGAGACATGAATGTCGCTGTGTGAAGTCTTCGGCATATTCGACGCTCTCCAAGGACTCAGAACAACTCGGAAGCGGCAGTTGGTCCTCGAGTTGCAAAAGCCGAGAGAATGAAATATCAAATCGCCCCAAGCGCTCTGCTCGCGGGACTCCTTGCATGCTCGCTCACGGCGGGATGTGTTGGCTCGGGCAAGGGCAAGTCGAAGGCATATACGGTTAACGGCGTTGTGGCCGGCACAACCGTCGCGGGCCTCGTGGTGGCGAACAAAGTGATGAACTCCGATGAGCCCGGCGATTTCGGCGCTCTGCTTCCAAACGTTTGGGGAGGCGTCACCCTGGCTACGCTTGCCGTGCTGAGCCTGGTCACAGCGCAAATGCCCGATGCCGAGTACCCCGCAGAACAGGGCCGTGGACTCGCAACGTTGGAATTGATTCCCACTCCGCAGTCCATTCACCGCGACTAGCGATCCGCCAGAGAGGGGCGGCCGAAACCGGGGGCGAAACTCTGACATGGGTGTCCGGAATTGCGGGCCGCTCCGAAACGACGTGCTGGGTTCCTGGAATAAAAGTTAAATGAAGACAGTTGCTTAGGCGTTGGTCTCATCCATGCAAAGATGCATTTTGTGACTGCACCGCTCTCATCCTTTCGGCCATCAAGAAGCCTAGCCCACCCGTTGTGGCTCTGCGCCTTGCTGGTGCTCCTGGTCAATGACCACCTGCTCAAAGGCTCCGCACTACCTGGTTGGCTCACCGGAAAACTGAGCGACTTCGCCGGACCCATCGTGGCCGCAGCGCTTCTGGCGGTTTTGCTGCGTGTTCGAAGCAAGCGAGGCTGGGTGCTATCGCACGTTGCGACAGCGATCGGCTTTGCTGCCATCAACGTAGTGCCATCGGTTGCGCACTGGGTGGAGAAGGTCAGCGCCTCGACTCCCTTTCCCTGGACGATCACGGTCGACCCCACCGACATCGTTGGGCTCGTCGCGTTGCCGCTGTCGCTTTTGGTACTTGGCGCTGCGAGCACAAGCGACGCACGGCACAGCACGTATTGGCGACGATGGACACGAGGAATCTCGGTCCCAGTAGCCGCACTTGCCTGCATGGCTACAAGTCCGCAGGTCCCGCCTGAAGAGCTGACTGAGAACTTTCCCAACCAACCCGGTGCAATATCGATCAGTAACGATACCGATGAAGCGCGTCTGATTCGTGTGCGCACCCTTAAAGAGACGGTGCAGATTGATTGCGAGGCTGTCCTAGATGAGCCGTCGCAAGCCCTATCGCGAGAGCTCTTTGGAGCTGCGGATACGTGGCTCTTGGAAGCTAGGCGCGCCCTCCCGCTACAAGGTTTGGGGGGAGACTGCAGTGTCTACCTGATCGAGACCGAAGAGATGCCAGCAACACTCCTCGTCTGGGACCGATTCGAATTCCCCGATGGCTCGGTGCCAACGAGCTCAGATGTACAAGACAGGCGCATTGCTAGATTGGCCCGACTCGGCGACACATGGCTCAACCTAATTCACGAGACCGCAGCGTATCTGCAAACACCAACTCCGGCGGCGGAGGCTTGTCAGATTGCCCCGGCGACAACCGGTGTAGATTGGTCGGCGGCTCTCAGCGGGCCTCGAGAGATTGCTGAAATCGCGACCTCGCCCAATGGATGTCACGAGGTGACGTTCACAAGCGGGCCCGACCTCGTCTTGTGCATTCCCGCCGACCTTCCCTTTGCCTCTGGCGACTCCATTCAAGTCGCGACTGCCACGGCGTTTGAGGGCGACCGCACATCGGATAGCATTTCTCTTACAAGCGATACCGTTGCCCTGAACGTGATGCGAGGTAGCGTCTTGCCAGAGGGGACAGTCAGCATGCAAGCGCTTGAATCATGCCCAATGCAACACGACGAATGCGGGAATTCCGCGCAAGCAGCCCGCATCGAAATCGGCAATAGCGGGGAGGACTTTGGTAGCGCAGGAGACACACTCCCGCTGGCAAATGGCAGTGAACTCCACCTGGTGCGAGTGCAACAAATGCCTGCACGCGACCTAGAGTGCGCCCCCGCTGCTGACGGCTTAGACTACATCGAGTTTTTCACCACTCAGAACATTTCGGAACTCCCATGAAACTACAAAGCACAATAAGCATACTCATGTCCGTGGCTCTCGCACTTAGCGCCTGTGGTGGCTCCGGCGACGACCAAGGAAACACCGGTACCAACCCAACGCCTGGAGCTACGGGGGTTGGACAGGGTGGCGCCCAAGACTTTGGATTGTTTCGCCAGATACTGGAGGACGGCGAGGTCCCGTCGCCGGATACGCTCGATGACATGGGTTTCTTTGCGGAACACAAGCTCGACTATCCAGCGCCCGAGTGCGAAGGAGACCTTTGCATGCACGGCCTTTTGGGCGCGATGGGCAACATGATCAATGGTGCGGATTGCACCATTCTTCAACTCGGCATGAACTCACCCGTGCAAGTCGACCCAGAGAATCGTCCGCCGATGCATCTTGTCTTGGCGCTTGATGTCTCGGGTTCCATGGGAGGCAATGCCATTGACTATCTGCGACAAGGCCTTGATGCGATGGTCGACGAGCTTCGCGAGGACGACGTAGTTTCCCTCGTTACCTATTCGGATGAGGTTACGACCTTGCTCGAAACCGTGCCGGCCACTGACACCGAGACTCTTCGCAGCACATTTGCAGGCCTTCGTGCAAGTGGGAGCACAAACCTCTACGGTGGGCTTTCTAGGGCTTTGCGTATCGCGGATGAGCACCAGGCAACGGGGATCCAGAACCGCGTCGTCTTTCTCTCGGATGGGCTTGCCACATCCGGGCTCACGAGTGCCGCCAAGATTCGTTCGCTCGCGGAGGCCTACGCTCGCCAAGGCATCGCAATCACCACCATCGGCGTCGGTGAAAACTTCGATGTTGAGGTTATGCGTGGGCTTGGAGAAGTCGGTTCGGGAAACTTCTACTTTCTCTCAGACCCTGCTGATGTCATCGAAGTCTTTACCGATGAAGTGAAGACGTTCTTGGCACCCATCGCTCTTGATGTGCAAATCAACGTCAACATCGCGCAAGCGTATCGACTTCGCGAAGGGTATGGCACAAAGAGCTGGCACCGCAGTGAAGGCGGCGCGACGATTCGCATCCCCGCACTCTACCTGGCAGGTCGCACGAGTGCAGATGAGCCCATCGAAGAGGGCAGGCGCGGTGGTGGCGGTGCCATCATTTTTGAGCTCGTCGCAGATTTGCGAGACTCGGGACCGCTCGACGTTGGATCCATTGAAATCAACTACACGGATCCGACGACAGGCGAAGCTCGTTCTCAGCTCGTCGACATCGTCGCACCGCACCTTCCTGGGCAAGCTCCCGAAGACGGGTTCTTTAGCGATGCAACGAGTGAGAAATCGTTTGTGATGCTCAACATCTTTGCTGGGTTTCAGATGGCGGCGCGACTCGCACGCGATTCGGATCCGCGGAGTGCGCAGGCCGTACTCATCGCACTGCGCGACGGTGTGCAAGGCTGGCTCGCCGCCAACGAAGACCTCGATATCGCCGACGACTTGATCTACATCGACCTCTTCATTGCCAATCTACAACCTGCTATCGATGCCAACCCAGGGTACCCGACCCCACCGCCTGGCAACCCATGGCCGGCAGACTAGTTGCTATGACTGCGTTGCAGTGCGCTCAAAAAACGAAGCACACTGCAATGCCGCTCGACTGTGCGACTACTGAATCTCGCCGTTGGTTATGCACTCGACGAGCTGCGTGAGGCATACGCCCCAACCATCGACAAAGCCCATATCCGCGTGGGTGTTTCTCGCCGTGTGATTCCCGTGAATCGCAGTAGCTGTGTATTGGGTGCCACCTTTCACCGTCTCAAGGGAAATGCTGGCTGTGAAGAGCAGTCCTGGGGCGTTCTCGGGAAGGTGGACCGGGCGAAATCCCGGGGCTAGAGCCGATGTCCATACGAGTTTTTCGTACTCGATGATTTCTAGGTAACACCCTGCGCTATCGTGATCCACGCCTTCAGGGGAGCGCATCACGGTACGAAACACTCCTCCTGGACGAAGGTCGATTTCACACGTTGTTGTTGTCCATGGCCTGGGAACGAACCATTTCACCAAGTGTTTGGGGGCGGTCCACGCCTTCCACACAAGTTCCTTGGGGACATCTACGATTCGTTCTAGAACCAGATCGAGTTCGGGGTTCACGTGGATGTTGGATGAGGTCTTCATGATGTTCGTCTTTGACATTGCTGTGGTTGTGCAGTTGTGGGTGCAAGTCCATCCAAGGCAGTTTGCCTGTGCATCCTGCCTCGGCACCCCACCGCATCTTGTACAAGCGGCTAGTTTAATACGGATCAGTCCGTTGGTCCAAGGCGTGCAATATGACCAGCATGCCCAACCTACACAACCAAGTGACTCCTGCTACTTGCATGATTTGTCAGGCGCAAGCCGCAACGCCGTGTCGCAATTGCAGCGGTCCCCACTGTGATGTGCACTTGCGTGGTGGGCGTTGCACCGGATGCGAGAGCACCCTGTGGAATCTCGAAAACACCGTTGCAAAGCGTGTGACTCTGTCGTTCTCGGCAGTGGCCCTAGCACTTGCTTGTGCAGCAACCGCTGTTTCTCTTGCCATGGGAACGGCGGCCATGGGCATGGTACTTGTGACCTCCATAATTGCCGTGGGAAGCATGGCTGTGGTGAATGCTCTTGCTCCCTCGGTTGTGCGTCGCTACGTGAGAAGGCGACGGCTCGCTCCATCTTCGATCAAGATGTTGCCGCCTGAGCCAATAGACCCCGCAGAGGCACCGACGCAGAGGCGCCGTCCTCGCCATGGAATGCGACCTCGCCGTCCTCGTCCACCACGCGCGGTTTTCATGACACGCGGTGGCTACTTCTACCAGTGAGTCATCTCCCTTCATCACAAGTCGCCCTCCTTTGGCCCCGCGTTTCGCCTAAGGAGCTCAGGTCGCGGGCGGACAATCGTGCTAAACGAAAGCATGCCCAAGATCGAAGCAGCGAGTGTCACGATCCGTGAGGGATCCAGCTATCCCTCACCGTTTGACGAACCTTGTCGCAACCGACGTGTTGAGCGGCTTGGCGATGCCGCGGGACTAACGCAGTTTGGTGTGAACATTGTTGAGCTTGCGCCGGGGGCATGGGCGAGCCAACGCCATTGGCATGCTCACGAAGATGAGTACGTCTATGTTCTCGCGGGCGAACTGGTGCTTATCGAAGATGCCGGCGAGACGGTACTCGTGGCCGGTGATAGTGCGGGCTGGCCCGCTGGTGTGCGCGATGGCCACCACCTAGTTAACAAGAGTGAGGCCGCAGCACGATTCTTGGTCGTTGGATCGCGCGATGATTCCGACCATGGGGAATATTCTGATATCGACATGAAGTTCGGGGAACTGCGATACCGACAGGGTAAGAAAGGTGTCTACCAACGCAAAGACGGTACGCCTTACGACGTAGACTAAGCTCACAGTGCTGTAGCTCCCATGGCACCTGCGCGGCCAGGTCCCAAGCAAACCAAGGCGGAGCAATTCATGATAAAGATGAGCCATGAAGCCTCATTCCATTCTTTTCTCCGTGATTGTTCCGGCGTTAGCCCTTTCCGCGTGCGGCAAGTCGAAGGACGAGTCAAAGTCGACAGAGACGGGCGACACAACTAAGAAAGCAGCGCCTGATACGCCAAAGAAGGCGGCTGGCCCAGACTTCTCCTCTTGGGATCAAGCGGGCAAGGCAAAGGCCTGGCAAGGGTCTTGGTTAGCCAAAGAGAATGGCACCATCCAAGCCTGGACAATAACGGGTGACAACGTTCAAACCTGGGATGGCAAGGAGGAGAAGTCGTTTACGTTGGTAGTAGAGAACCCATGCCACGCTGGGTTTAAGAACGAGAAGAACATGATCTTTCCCCGCAACTTCACATCAGTCGCAGGTGCGCTGCGATTTGGTGCATCGGGGTATCGCCGAGGGCCAGAAGTGCTGTTTTGCGATGACTCCGGCGATGTCTATATGTTGGACGCCGCAAGCAAATGCACGCTGTGGAAAGAGAAGTTTGGCGATTGGACCGCAACCGATGGCGAGTGTTCAATTAAGAAAAATGCTGAGGGAGTTGAAGTCTTTGCGCACGGTGACCCCAACAGCGGCGAATTCGTAATCGAAGGGGATGCGGTCCTGCCCCGTTCGTCATTCCCAACCGAGGCCGTCGAAGGGGACTTTGCAGCAGCCAAGGCCGCCAGGGACGCAAAAGCCGCCGAGTAGCGTTGATGCGTAGACCGACGGCGAGGGCCATCCCTCGCCGTTCTCCCAGACCCAGCTCGATTTGCCCCTCGCGAGGATAGAGCTGCCATAAGAACGTCGGAATTCGCCTCGTCTCGAGCGAAAATCGCGAGTTCCGAAAGAAATCCTGTGGATTCACACGAGCGGTTGCCGTCCTCCCCTAGTACCCGCGCAGCATCACATTCTGTGGTTAGCGCATGTACAGCAGACACGCAGGAGCAACACGCAATGGCACCAACCCCGCAACATCCTTTTTGGATCACTACAACCCTCATCGCCGGTATGGCGTTCGCTGGAGGATGTGGTGGATTCTCCATGCAAACCATGACCAGCTCCGACGCTGAGGAAACGGCTCCGGTCGCGGGTTCCGGCGAACGAGCGCCGGACCGAGATGATGCAAGCCGTGCAGCGTTTGTTGCGGGCTCCGAAGAGGAGAACACCAAGCTCGCACGCGACTTCAAATCACTGCTTCGAATTGGGGAAGTCGCCAAGCTCTTTGATGAGGGCGAGGTCTTTGGAAAGGTCGAAGCCATTTGTGGAACAAAGGTTTGGGACCAATGCCAAATCGCCTACGACAGCAACGCCAACGATTTGGGATGGCCGCAATGGAGCTTTAAACGCCGAGATGAAGACCGGGTCTACGTCTTCCCCGACATGTTCTACGACGAGGTCGAGCCGCTGTGGGCGGCAGCAACGATTGAGTATCTCAGCAAAAAGGGGGAGCACGCGGCGCTCTACATAAAGATGGTTCAAGACAAGTGTGGCGTTCCTATCGACACTGGCTGCGAAGTCCGCAGCAAGCCCAATGGACATGAGTTCCGACTCACCAAACGAGATAGTGGTGAAGTCATCGAAGTCATGTCGACGCTCAACGACTGGAAGGCCGATTTGTAATGAAGCTATGCGGCGAAACCGCGAATGTGAAAGAACTCCTCGATGTAGCCGGCGATGAGTTCAACCTCTCGCCGACTGAGATCGAGAGTCTCGCCGATTTCGACATAGGAATGCCCGGCCAAGGCCATCGCGAGAATTCGCTCATACTCGTCGATCCTCTTGAGTAAGCGCCTCGTGTGCACCGCAGGGATTTTCCAGTTGGTTGCAAGCTGTGTGGCTGCCTCGTCTCGGTGCACGTCGAGAGCGGAACGCGCTTCGGCAATTGCCCGAGCCAAGAACCCCTCGACCTCGCGTTGCTTTGCAGCAAGTGTATTGGGCGTGCTTGCACCTGCCTGCGTCACCAATGTTGCCAACGAGAACCACCCAGGTGCTTGTCGATGGCTGCCTCGAATAAACTCGGGGCGCGCGCGCATCACGTCGATTGCAGCACTGCGGACGAGCACGCGAATCCATGCTTGCAGGGGAGGCGGATCCTCTTGGGTCGCCCACTTCTTGATTGTCTTGTGATCACTTGCGTGAAGCCGGCCAAGCACTTTTGCGACAATGTCGCGTTGGGCATCTTCATCGTCACGAAGACGTCCAATGGGCTGACGCCGAGCAAGGGTTTCAAGCTTGGGGCTCAGCGCAAGCAAAAGCTCTTGCCACGCCCCGGGCGTTTCACCTGCAACCGCTCGCAGGTGGCGCGCTATTTCTTCCCAAAACTCCATTCTTCCCAGGGCTCGATGCTACTTCGTCCGACTCTTCCTGGCTGTGGAGCAAAACGGCGAATTGCTGCCTTTTTTGAGATTTCCTGTGGAATGGCCCGAGCGCTGCCGTCCTCCCAATACAACCCACAAACACTGGAGCTATCTATGAAACAAACAATATTCGCAATCACTCTCTGCCTTGTCGGCGCAGGCTACACCCCCGCGGCGAGCGCCGACTCCGAGCGAGACTCGGCGAAATACGCCAAGGAAGTGAAGATGCTAATCGCGAAGGAACACAAGAAACGCCGCAGCGACCCAAAGGATGATTTTGAGAGGATGCACGATCTCTGTGGCAAGAGTCGAGGTTGGACAAAGGGATGCCGCTTCTGGAAGGGCAAGGGTGGCAAGAACAAGTTTCACTTCCAAATTCGCTCTTCTAAGAAAATCTATAGTGTTCCAGGAATGTTCCAATAGGCGCCGGCCCTCGCGGGAAAGAGGCCAGACATGCGTCGTTCGCCAATACTTGCTTGCTTGCGCTTAGGGCGCCAAGCTAGTCCATTGATGGACTGCGACGACTTCATGATGGAGCTTGCGAAGATGGGAGATTCCATCGCGAGCGCGCCGCAGTCCGCGGGCTTTCGTGACCACGCTGCGGACTGTGCAGAGTGCTCAGATCTCGCTAGTGATCTTGCCCTTGAAGTTGATGACGAACTTCTGGGGCAACAGGTTGGTGTCTATCGCATTCAGCATTTGTTGGGCGAAGGAGGGATGGGACGTGTCTACCTCGCCACGCACCCTGAGATTCTGAGTCGCGTTGCCATCAAGGTCTTTTCTCGAGACTGGAATGCCCATCCAAATCTTGTGTCGCGATTCTTTGCCGAAGCACGCGCCACGAATGTGATCGGTCACGAGAACATCGTCAACGTTCTCGACGTTGGGCGGCTTGAAGACGGGCGTCCTTTCATGGTGATGGAGCACCTCTTGGGGCAATCGCTCGCTGACCTGGTTGGCTCACCAGAGCTATCGGACGCAGACACAAAGCGCCTAATGCTCGACGTGCTGGGCGCCCTCGCCGCCGCCCATGAACGCAACATCGTGCACCGCGACCTCAAGCCCGACAACATCTTTGTGAGTCCCGAAGGCCGAGCGACGTTGCTCGACTTTGGCATCGCAAAGCTAATACCAGAATCGGGTGGTGGTGCATTGTCATCCGCAACCGCGACCGGGCTCATCCTTGGCACACCGCAGTACATGTCACCCGAGCAAGCGATTGGCGACGTGGTGGACCATCGAACTGACGTCTACGCGATGGGCGTTATCTTGTATGAGTGTTTTACCGGGCAGCGCCCGTTTGAAGGCACATCGCTGTATCGTTTGCTAGAGCAGCACGTTCACGTTGTTCCTCTTGCGCCGCGAGCATTGCGTCCAGAACTTTCCGCTGACGTCGAAGCAGTGATTCTGCGGGCGCTCGCGAAATCCGCTTCGGACCGATTTCAGAATATGTCTGATATGCGTGCCGCGCTCGCTGTCTGCGACGTCAGTGAAACCTCGGGCGGCTACTCGGCCATAAAGCGCGAGCAACTTTCGGCGCTTGCGGGCGACACATCGGCAGTGACCGTGCCTGAGCGTCCTGGGCCTGCCAAGGCCCAAAACGACCCGCACCCGCCCCAACGCCGAAGTCGATTCGTCTTGGGGGGGCTTCTACTTGCCGCTGTAGCAATTCCCATTGGCGCGTGGCAGTTCCTGGGCCAAGGCGAGGCCCCTGGCGGTGTAGCCACGTTGACCGATGCCGCGCTATCACCCAACGCATCTCCTCCCATTGGCATTGTGAGCGATGCGACCGCAATCGACGAGGTGCCGAGTGATATTGTCGACGCCGCCATACCGAGCTTTGATAGCGGCGCAGCGAAGCGCAAACCAAATCGCAAGCCCGTTCTTCGGGGCACCGCACCGCTCTCACGTCTTGATGAGGCTCTGCAGATTGCCCGCAGCTTGGAAGCCGATGCGAGGCTGTTCCGAATCACCTTGCAGGGCATCGATATGCATGGCCGAGTTGACACCTCGAAGCCTCGCAATCACATCTACTTCGACTTTGTCTCTGCAAGGCTCGTCGAGCGCAATAAGGACCGAAAATTCGGAAGCTGCATTGTGCGGGTCTGGGTCCGCCATGGCATGGCCATGGAGTCCGAACGGCTGACGTCGCGGTGCAACAAGCTAAATGCATTTACTCCACCGCGATGCTCGCTTGCATCTCTACTGCGAAAAAAACGCAAAAGCGGTGCGTTCCCAGAGAGCTTCGAGCCAACGACGGCCGTCTTGCGACAGTCGTCTGCAAAGCGATCCGGCCCGACATGGATCTTCGATATCAAAGGGATAAACTTCGGATCGGTTCCGTGTCCGGACTAGTGCTTGATCCGTTGGAATTGGTTCTCGCCCGCGACGGGAGTTCGTTTTTCTGGCAAGGCGAGAACTAGAAGTTTGGCGATGCGCTAGGGAATCCCGATGGTGAAGCTTTGCTCTGCCATGACTACGGTGGGCACACGCGTCTTCACTGCAGCATCCAGTCCGCCTTCGACTTCGAGTTTGCTTAGGAAGTGGGGCGGGAAGGAGCGAAAGAGCAATCGCACCTGTGCGTTGTAGGTGCCTGTGGCAAGCACACCAAGGTCATAGCTGCGCACGTCGGTGGCATCGGGGGCAACGAGATCGTCGCATTGCCAATCAGCCTGCCACGGCATGTCAACGGGGACTCCTAGGGAATCACCGACCAACGCGCCCTGTGCGAAGGGAATGCAGTCATCATCGATTTGTGCACGAGCCGCGGTTTTTTCTGCGTCGCTCATGTCACCGAAGCCACTGATCGCGACCAGGACTTGTCCAAAATAGGCAAGCTGAGGATCGGTGCCTGGCATAGAGGTATGAGAGGCAATGCCATCGCGGAGATTGCCCTCGGGGTCCAGGGTTCCCGAGCGAAATACCGTCGCTCCGACACCGTCGGTAACGATGACTTCGATCCACATTTGGCGCTCTGCTGTGGCTCCGCTTGGGATCGCATGGCCCGCTAGGTTCTCTATGGTCGTGACGATGCGCCCGGTGCTCTCGTCATAGGAGGCCGTAAAATTCGTGCTCTCTTGTAGGAGTGCTTCGGATAGATCTCGCATGGTTTGATCGCCGGGAAACTCGCCGGCTGGCAGCAGAGACACATCCACACCGACAAACGTATGTCGGTGCAATGTGCGATCGGGGAGCACGAGGTCATCAGGAACATCGACACCGACCGCCGCCTTGCCTGTGTATTCCGGCATGTGGCAAGAGACGCAGGTCTCCCCCTGGGCCTTGAGCGAACTCATCTCGAATTCGTCGAAGGTTCGCTCAATCTTGGCGCCCTTTGGATTGATGACGTTGTGGCAAGAACCGCAAAGTCGTCCAAAGCCCTCGGCCTCGTCATCGTGAAGCGGGCTGTACTCCGACGGGTGAAAGACGTTGCCCACGGGATCCGCGATGGGCCCGCGCATGATTCCATTGGGTGTGTAGACGACCTGAGCGTTGGCAGTCGCAATGACGTTGGTAATGGAGTGACAGGCAGTACAAGTCACGCCACTCATTCCGATGGGATCCAAGTCGAGATTCTGTTTGTACTCTTGGGTTGCCGGATCGAGAGCGACTGTCGTTTGCTGTGTTGCCAGTCCCGTGGGCGAATGGCACTGAACGCAAAACTGCCCGAGCTTGCCCATCGTTTGTCGCTGTCCCATCTCGACCATAGCGGTGAAGACCGGGTCCTTGAGCGCGTAGGCGTGGGGCGTCATTTCCCACTCGTCGAAGTGGGTCTCATGGCACGCTCTGCATTCGTCGGGATGGGTGAATGCTTGCAGAGGATCATCGCGCTCCTCTAAGAGGTCTGGGAGTTCTTCCGAGTCATCGCCAATGGGGTCACTAAAGTCGAGAATGGCCGTACAGCTCGCGAATAGAACAGCGAACAGGGCGAGAGAAACGTGCGTACGTATTGTCATTGCTAGCGCAGGGCTCCTTCGCTGATCCAATCCCGGATTAACGCTTCGTAGAATGGATGCAGCTTCGTTCGCATTGGCATCGGTGCTCCTTCTCCCAAGCCAGGTGCTTCGATTTTGCGGACCAGAAAGCTGAGTTCCGGTTCGCCGGGCGCTACCAAGAGCCACCCGTTTTGGCTTGCGACACTGTTCACTACGGGAACACCGATCAAGGAAGCGAAGCTTGCATCGGCGCTGCTCAAGTCCAAGCCGCCACCGGGACTGCTCGATGCATGGCAGCCAGCCATCGAGCACGCTTGGTCAAAGATGTGTGTCTGGATATTGTCGAGGGTCGGAGCCAGGGACGCCACGCCGGAATCCGCTCCGAGCGAATCGGACGAACAGGCGCTTAGGGAGAGTCCTACGAGCTGGCTGAGGAGAACGGCTGTGATTCTAAACTGGAGCATAGTGCGCTATTTCTGAATAGTGGACGAAGTCCGGTGTAGGAATCTAGCGACTTCGCACTCGCATCCCCCGCAGGCCCCCTTAAATCATGGTTCGACCCAGCGACAAGGATGCTTGGCGTTCGGAACGGTCGGGAGACACCAGAGCGGGACCGCGAGCGCACGTCTCGTCTCGGATTTCCGGCAGCTAGTTCGCGGGCAGGGCGTTCGCGACCATTGTGCCAAGCTCGGCCATTCGATGAACATAGCCCATCTCGTTGTCGTACCACGCTAGGATCTTTACCTGCGTTCCGTCGACGACCATGGTCGAGAGCGCATCAATGATTGATGAGCGTTGGTCGTTCACATAATCGACGGAAACCAAGGGGCGTTCCTCGTAGCCAAGAATCCCGGCGAGCACACCCTCCGATGCGGTCTTAAAGAGTTGGTTGACCTCAGAGACCGTTGTTGCTCTTGCCACCTCAAATACGCAATCGGTGAGCGAGGCATTTAGCAGCGGAACTCGAACCGCCACGCCATTGAGCTTGCCTTCGAGCTCTGGGTAGATGAGCCCGATTGCTGTTGCTGAGCCCGTTGTCGTGGGGATGAGGGACATGAGTGACGAGCGGGCTCTGCGGGCATCCGTATGCGGTCGATCGACGACGGTTTGCGTGTTGGTAACATCGTGAATGGTCGTTATCACGCCGTGTTTGATGCCCAGACCTTCTTGAATGACCTTTACGACGGGCGCCAGGCAGTTTGTGGTGCAGGATGCTGCAGTGATGATGTTGTGCAGTGCAGCGTCGTATCGATGGTGATTGATGCCCATGACGACGTTCAGCGCAGCGTCGTCCTTAACAGGCGCTGCGACGATGACTTTTTTTACGCCGGCGTCAAAGTAGGGCGCGAGCAAAGTGGGCGTTCGAAATGCGCCACTGCACTCAAAGACAATGTCGACTCCCTTGTCCTTCCACGGTCCTTTGGACGGAGTATCAACCGATGAGTAAGAAATTGTCTTATCATCAATGACAATGCCGTCCGTCGTAGTCGTTGGTGTTCGATCCCACTTTCCGTGAATAGAGTCGAACTCAAGAATATGGGCGGAGATTTCAGCCGTGCAATTGGGCTCATTGATGTGAACAAATTCAAATAGGGGAGACTCCCAGGCTGCCCGAAGCAGCAAGCGTCCCATTCGTCCAAATCCGTTGATTCCCACTCGCACTGTCATGGCTGTTGTCTACCAAAGACCGTTCGGGAAGTGGGGGCCATGTGACACTCATAGCGCTCGGTGCTCACGTTGCCTAGCGCGCCTCGGCATTCCGACTGTCGATCAATACCGAGCGCGCCTGCACTTTCATGTAGCGTAGATACTCCTTCTGAGACCATCCACAGACCTTTGTGAGCTGTTCCCAGTTGCGAACGGATAGTTGCGTCCATAGCAAATCGGTCGCTTTCGCAACCGAGAGCTTCGAGGAGAGGAGGCCATCGGATTGTATAGCTGTGACTGCGGCTTCGCACCCCTCGCGCATAGCCTGCATTCGGTTGTGCCATGCGACCTTCGCCGCCTCGTCTTCGTCGATCACTGCCAGCAGCGCAAGTGCCACTGGGTAGATCTCTGGAATGTAGTTGCCCCATGCTTTCACGTAGGCATCAAGACGCGCTGGACCAGATTGCGCTGTGCGACTCGGTGCCAGTCGCTTGTCGACTTCCTTGACCTCGTCGATGTATCGCGTTGTGGCGACGAGGACATCGGTTCGCGTTTTGAAGTGAAGGTAGATCGCTTGGCGTGAGACGCCTGCGCGCTTTGCGATGTCTGACATTCGCACCGCAGCATCGCCATTGTTCACGAGCAGAGCCCAACATGCGGCCAGAATTTTCGTGCGGGTTTCAGAGGTCTCACTTGACATTGTGTAAAGTATGCCTCAGGTTTACAGTATGTCAATTGACACGGTGTCATGTGACGGAAAGGAAACTTATGAAAATCACAGTATTTGGGGCCACAGGCACCATTGGCAGTCATATCGTTGAACAAGCACTTGCTCAGGGCCACGACGTTCGAGCGGTCGCGCGCCGGCCCGAGGCCCTTGCACTCAAACACGAGAATCTCACCCGCGTGGCAGCCGATGTTCTTAGCACCCAAGACGTCGCCGCGGCGGTAGCTGGTAGCGACGCGGTTCTGATTTGCCTTGGTTCAAAGAAACTAACGGGAAGGCTGAGGTCGGAAGGAACGAGGAACGTTGTCCAAGCCATGAAGGCGCACGGCGTCTCGCGTCTCATCTGCCAAACCACATTGGGTGCGGGCAGTTCTCGCGAGAATCTGAACTTCTATTGGAAGCATTTGATGTTCGGATTGTTGCTTCGCGGGGTCTACAAGGACCATCTCCTCCAGGAGACCTTGGTGCAGGACAGTGCGCTTGATTGGACCATCGTTCGCCCCGCGGCTTTTGTCGATACCCCGAGGGACGCGTACAAACATGGATTTGGCGCGACGGAGACGGGCCTGAGTCTTACGATTGCGCGCTCTGATGTCGCCAAATTCATGCTTGCGCAGCTGGGGAATGGCGACTACCTGCACAAGACTCCGGGGCTATCCTACTGAGCGATACCGCTTCCTTTGGCATGTGGTCAGTACCATCATTCCGCATGCGCTACGTCGTTCCTGCGGTAGCCATAGCCCTTGCGAGTTAGTGCCTGAGTTTAGGGTTATGACCTGGACCGGCCAAGAACTCGAGGTAGCGTCAATCGCGCAGTGACAAGGCACGCAGCTCGACCTGATGATGAGCCGCTAGCCTGGCACACCGACGGATGTTGGCGACATTCAGGCTCACCGCCTCTGCCGCCTCTGGACGTTTGGCGGCTTCCACATTCAGCACATGGGGACTGGCAAACGTCTCAAGCATCGAGGCCTCTTCTTCTGAGCAAAGCCCACTGCCGTAGCCGAGGTTGACGCCTCCTGCGTCGCGAACGAAGTCGAGAAACCGCAGAGCATCGCGAGGCACAAGTAAGCCCGACGTTCCATTCAAAGACTCGTAGTTCTCAACAAACCATCGAAATGCTCTCGCCCGAGTCCGACGCATCCTGAGGAGTAGGGATAGAGTTTCCGGGGTGATTGGCACAGACGAGACAAGTCCCTTCTGAAGAACTTGAATTGCTCGAAGCGCCTGCGAAGTGCGCGATGCGGCTCTCCACCTGCTCCCGTCAATCGCAGTGGCTTGTTCGAGCAACGGCCCATAGCCGCCTTCAATGCCCGCAAAACGAACAACGTCCTGCGCCAACTGTATGTCGTCCAGTCTGTGACCGATGGGCTGCAGTCGCATAGCAACGGGGCCCCAGGTTTCAGCAACGAGACTCACAAACCCAGCGTTGGTCGAAGCAGGAAGCAAATCTGCGACCAACTGGAAACCGTGAAGGCTGGCACGGACAACCGCAGTGCTCTCACTCTTGGCGAGATGCCCGAAGACCTCGAGGGCGTGGGCGACCGAGACGTCGCCGCTCCTGAGAGCAGCAGTGAGCGAATACGCCAGACTCACGAGTTCCTCAGAACTATGATTAGTAAAGTTCTTAGCAACATCTAGAGCCAGGCGCTCGGGCATGCGATACCGGTAGAGCCCTCTTGCTTCGGAATCCAAATGAAGTCGTTTGGGACAGCTAGGAAGCTCAAAACTCGTCGTCTGCTCCCGAAGTACGAAACACTGTTTTCCCTGCACGGAACTCGTGCAAACCGGAACGTGCCACAGCTTGTCCTCGCTTACTTCTCCGAGCAGACGGTACGGCTTTTGGCTAAGCGTTAACACGTTTGCCTCCTTCGAGCATTCGAGGGTGGCGGTGATCATTGGCACACCAGTCTGGGTAACGAAGCTCTTGAGTATTGCGCGCAAGTCGTACCGAGCGCCCTCGGAGAGGGCACGTGCAAAGTCTTGCGCCGTGACAACTCCGTCGGCATGCCTCTTTAGATAGAGAGTTAACCCGCGACGCAAGGCCTCTTCGCCAACCAGTCCCTCGATCATCGCCAACATCGCTGCCCCCTTGGCCCACGAGCGCGCTCGCCACCAACGCGGCACCTCGATCGCGCCAGAGCGCCCAAACCATAAATCTCGTACTGATGATGTTGTTTCGCTTAGTTGGTACACGGCGTCCGCCCCAGGCAAGGCGTCAAGCTGCATGAGCAACTCGCGCTCCGCGCGGCTCCATGACGAAGGCGCAATCTTCTCAGCGATAAACTTGGCCAGACTTTCATTAAGCCAAACGTCATCCCACCAGCGCATCGTGACCGAATCCCCAAACCAAAGGTGCGCGAATTCATGCGCGAGTAGCCCCTTGAGAGCGCTCTCAGCACCATCCCCGTGGGTAAGGAACCGTTCACCGAGCGTGATCAATCCGGGGTTTTCCATGCCGCCGACCATGAAGTCCGGAACCACAACGAGGTCCTGCTTTGGGTAGGGAAGCTTGAGATCCAAGTAAACCTCAACAGCCGACAAAACGCCGGGCGCAAGTCGGCTGGCTATCTCTCCTCGATTCCTGCTGCTGCCGTTGTGCGAGATGACTCGCATCTTGCTGGTTGGGTCATCGACGGCAAGAGAGCGAAGTGGGCCCGCCACAAAAGCCACCAGATAACTCGATATGGGCCGCGTCTCCGCAAAGCTATATCGAGTGCGGTCGCCAACTTGCTCCACGTTCGTGACCGGCGCGTTCCCGAATGCAGCCATGCCCTCGTCGACCGTGAGATGCAGCGTCCAGGGTGTTTTGAAACGCGGCTCATCGAAACACGGAAATGCCGTACGAGCGTAGGTTGGCTCGAATTGCGTGAAGTAGGCCGTGCCTCGTTTGAAAATTCCAATGTTCGATGGGCTACCTTCGAATTCTAGCTCCAGCACAGCTGGTCCCTTCTTCAGAGAGAAGCTTAGTTGTAGTCCCATCTGTTCCACCGCAGGCCGAAACGTTAGCGCGGCCATCTGTACAGTCTCACCCTGAAAGACACGCGCACGGATGGACTCGAACTTCTCTGCGTGGAGCCAGACGGTCGACACCGGATTCGTGACGTCCACCGATATTCGGACCGTCCCGGTGTACGTGCTGCCACTCGAAGGAAGATCAATGTCCAGTTCATAGCTCGTGGGAACAACATCATCGCCCAGTTCGAAACTGGCCTTCCTCGCCGGGGGCCAGTCAAAAGGCGGAAGGTGAAATCCTGAGTTCTCAGCTGGGACTCCCATGGAGATCGGGGGCGATGCGGGCCTAGGACCAACGCAATCGACTGCCAGAAAAGCGAGAATGAGCAAGCAAAGATGACTAGCAGCTCTCACCGCGACAAGATCGCGCAGTTGGCGTCCACTGGCAAGTGCCGCCACTAGCCGAGCCCAGTCTTTTGGAGAGTAGGAGACACCATCAAGCTGCGGTGTGATGATCGCAATACGCTCTTGGACGGCGTGAAAATCTGGTCGAGCAAAGTCGTCGAATTCACCCAACCGGTCGATGCGTTTGTTGCCGACGTACAGCGCTTTGGCGACGCGCTCCTGATGCAAATGGACGAGCGAATACAGCAGCTGGAATCAGGTTGGACATCAAGCGATGTTCTTCTGAATCCGAAGGACCTTCGACGAGACCACGACTCTCGTGTCGAGCAGTGGAAGACGACAACAACACAAGTCCGCCGTCCGACAGACTGGGGCATCGTACGCAAGGGGCGTCCAGAGTAGCTGGCCAGGGCTAGGCGCCAACTTCCTAGCACCGCATGAACTTGGCCATTTTGAAGCAACCTCGCCAGAGCGGAGCTCGCTCGATCGGCTCAACAAGGCTCAGAGGATATAGAAGATGCCATCCGTTGGGTAGATTTGACCTTGAGCCGCCTCAGTGCTCCCAAGGATCTTAGACTCGACCGCTCTGAGCGATACCGCTTCCTTTGCCTTCCCAGAGAGGGCATCTGTACGCTCGCGCATGGCGGTGCTACCCTCGCGGCGCCCGGTGTTTCGATGTGATTCAGAGTCTGTTCCAGCCCGATCTCGCCCTATGGCGACACGTACCGTCGTGTTGTCACGGTTTGTAAACGACATCGGCTTGCCGTCATGAAGTTAACGCCGAAACAGTTGTTGGCGGTGCGGGTGGCAGGGGTCGTTCTCGCATTGCTTATGCTCCAGGTTGCGTTTTCGCTCTTCTATTGGCTGCCCATGCGAAGCGTGCGCGTTGCGCTGAAACCCAGTGTGGATGTGTTTGCACTTGTCGGGATTGTTCTTATTGGAACAAGCTTTGGGCGTTTGCGCGGGCGCGGGCGCAGAGTTCTTCTCTCGCTTGCTCCAATTCTGCTCGGAGCCTGTGTCCTGCTTGGCGTAGCTCAAGGCATCGCCCTGCGCGAGTTTGGGTACAACTTCACGCTCGCGTATCACACAAGCAAAGTTCAAGCTCTCTTCAAGATGATGTACGAGGCGCAGTCCTGGCCTGTGTTCGCAATCAGCATGGTTCTTCTCGCAGGAGCAATCGTCTTGCTGATTGTCTGTGCGGCTTGGGCGCTCTCCAGGCTAATCGCCGAAGGGCATCGTGGTCGTCAGCATCGAATCACCCTTGCGGGTGGCTTTTTCTTGTATGCGGCCCTCGGAGGAATTCTGATGGGCCTTAACGGATCGATGATTGTTGAACTTGCGAGCCAGGTTGACGAGGTTGTGCATCGAGACGAGCGAATCAAGGCGCAGGCGAAGAAGATCGAGAAGACCATGACTACGGTCAAGGTCCTCAAGATCGGCGAGAATCTGCGGCGCCCAACCGTCTTGGTCTTTGTGGTCGAGTCGTACGGCCAGGTTCTGATGGAAGCTGAGAAGTATGCCGACTTTCGAGAGTTCCTAGGAGAGCAGCGAGTCCAACTCGAGAACGCTGGGTACGCGCAACGTTCGATGGTCTACGATGCGCCGGTGTTTGGCGGCAGCTCTTGGTTGGCCAATGCGTCCATCCTCTGCCGCCTCATGGTGCACACCGAGAAGACCTACTTCTCTTTGATGGAGGCCAAGGGAAGCTGCATGCCAAAGCAGTTCAACGAAGCTGGTTACCATTCGGTCTTTGCCGCTTCGAACACCACCAAGGTCGACGACGACTACAGTCTGAAATTCCCCTTTGAGACGTTCTTTACCAAAGATGATTTTGGCTACAAAGGGCCGCGCATGTCGTGGTCGTATATGCCCGACCAGTTTCTGATCGACTTCGTAGATAGGAACGTGCTTAGCAAGTCAAGCGAGCGTCCTCACTTTGCGTACTACAAACTCACGAGTAGCCATCACCCTTGGGACACGATTCCCGCCTTTATCGACAACTGGGATGAGATTGGCGACGGAAGCGTCTTTAACGACCGCAAGTCCGTACGGTTTCCCGATAATGCCTTCATCGGTGGGAAGCACTACAACGAAGGCTACGAGGCTTCAGTGCGCTATTCGCTGCGGACCATCGTGGACTACCTCGACAAGATGCCACCGGAACGAGACGTGTTGGCGATTGTGCTTGGCGACCATCAGCCTCGGCGACCGGTGGCAATCATGGATCGAGATCCATGGACCGTGCCGTATCACGTGATATCCCGCGACAAGGAACTTGTGGAGCGCTTTGCCCGAATCGGCTACACCCCAGGACTCCTCACCAAAGCGCCGCAGAAGAACATTCCTGGCCTTGATGCGATCGCCGGTCACATCATTCGCGGTCTCAACGATATGGTTGTGATTGAAGCGTCGACCCCGTCGGCCCCGTCGACCCCGTCGACCCCGTCGACCCCATAAGCGCCTAGTCCCGTGCGGCGAGACTCTCGCTATTCGGCACTATTCCGGATCACAGGCCTCATCACAGAACTGAACGATACGCCCTGTGTCGAGGAACGTGCCTAGCTGGCTGCGGTACGCGGGTACGTAGCGAAGCGTGCCATGGGTGTCGTTGTCTTCCAGAGGTGGCGTGTTGCCAAGCGGCGATGGAGTAACGTTTTCGTCGTACACCACGAACCCACCAAGCTCATCGAGCCCTGGGGCTTCGGCTGTCTTTGTGCGCAGACCGTAGACGTCCTTTGGAGAGGGCACAATGAGTGGCAAGTCTGCCGTACGAGCGACCCACTCTGAGACGAGGTTGCGAACCTGGCTATCGTTCACGGCCATCACGACGAGAGCGGCGAGTGGACCGCGACCTGGAAATCGGTCGTGTACGAGATGTTCTGAGTAGTTGATGGGATCAATTGGGTCGAGCATCATCTGAATGATGGAGAATGCGAGTTGCCGTTCTCTTGGCTCGCGAAATGCCTGGTTGACGATGCCACTAAACTCGCGCCAGTTAACGGCCCGTTCAAGAAAGTGAATGAGGCCGCCGCCGCCGACCATGAGGACGGCTCGCTCAAACTGCGGAGACGTGGCGGTAGCAAGAGTCCCAAACGTGCCTCCGTTGCTGATGCCGTAGTAGTGCACGTTGCCGGGGTCAAAGACCTTAAATGCCGGTCCCCCATCAACGCTCTGCTCAATGTCATTTGCGAGCACTTCGCGCACCAACCGAGCCAAGGAGGTTTGGTTCGCCATATTCTGCTGGATATCGGCGACCAGCTTGCCAAAGACCGCGAGCCGCGTGATGGACTGAATGGTCATCGACTCGTTGTCTTCGTTAAAGCCCAAGTTCGTGCCAACGGCGCTAAATCGGTACTCATGGCCGATGTCGGTAACGGAGCCACGAGTGGCTTGGCGGTAGGTTCCAAAGAAGCCGTGGCCGTAGACAATCACGGGGCGTACTTCATCCACCGTCGATGGAATCGTGATCGAAAACTCCACGTCACGGGTGCCGCTCTGTTCGAGTTCACCGTTGGCATTGCGAGCAAGATAGCCATCTTCATTGATGAAGTTGGGCGCCTTGAAGGTTGCAACGATCTGCCGATTTGTTGCTCCTCCTTCGAGTTTCTGAATCTCGTCTGAGAGAATTTCGTACTCTCCCAACGCGGCCTCGTTTGCCAAATCTTGAATCGTTAGGAGTGCGCCCGTAACTTGTGCCTCGGAGCGGGTGTGGAAACTCCATGCTTGCACAACCTCGGTAGCATCAATGCTGCGTTCGTCGAGGGCTTGGGTGACGAGCTCGAAGGCCGTGCGCTGGGCCTCAATGCTCGGATCTTCCGTTGTTGTGCCATCGAGCAATGCGCTCGTGGCTAGCGACGGGACGGGAGTTTCGCCTGCAGCGTTTCGGATGGTGTTGCGCACCACAACGACATAGCCCTTGTTTTCATCGAGAAGCCGCAACGGGCGAATGAGAAGTGCTCGGTCTTCATCGCGATCGGCGGTCAAATCGCTCTCTGCAAGAATGGGGATTGCCTGCCAAGTCCCCTCCTCAATGAGAAGAACGGGGGCGGTGGCGGCTGTACTGCCCTCGTGATCATCAAGCGCCAGAAGGCTCGTCGGATCGATGCCTCCGGGGATGTACGTGGCTATTACTGGAATACGGCTAAAGCCATCCATTCCTTCCAGCGCTGACGCAGGCACTCGGTCGGGGAGTGCGGCTTCGGGAATTACAACAGCTCTGCCCGTGGCGCTTGTTGCATCCTCGACTAAGTAAAAGTCTGAAGGGAAGGGGAACGCCGCGATCTCAGGAACGATGGGGTTACTGGTTTCGGGCCCCGCATCCAAGCTAGGGCTCGAATCTCCAGACGAGGAGCAGGCAACGAGTGTGAGAGAAATCGAGAGCAAGGCAGTGCGAAGGGCGCTCATAACCGCTGTATAGGGCGCCGATGGACGCCATGCAAGAGATACAAATGGGCCGATGTCCAGTACTGCAACGGTGTTCGACTCCGAATATCCCGTGTGTGGTGCGATGCAGAGGAGGACCGTCGCATCTCAGGGATCCGGCATGCCGACATTCACTGGTAAACTTCTTCGATATGAACGGGCAGGGCCTGGTGCAACTTGAGTGGTCTCTCGTGCAGACGTTTCTAGCCGTGGCAGACGAAGGCTCGCTAACGGCTGCTGCCAAGCGCCTTGGGCAGAGCCAGCCAACGACCGGGCGACACATAGCCCGGGCCGAAGAAATCCTGGGCGTCGCGTTGTTCACCCGGACGCGGAGAGGGCTGCAGCTAACCGACGTGGGATTGGAAATCCTTCCGGCCGCCAAAGAAATGGCAGCGGCTGCTGCCAAGGTGTCGCTCGCCGCTGCAGGACGATCCGAGACGCTCTCGGGGGTGGTGCGAATCACAACGTCGGTGGTCATGGCCCACTATGTCTTGCCAGAACTTCTCGTAGAGATACGCAGGCTGGAACCGGAGATTGCGCTGGAGCTTCACGCCAGTGACGTCACCGAAAATCTCCTCTTCCACGATGCGGACATTGCAGTTCGGATGTATCGGCCAGAGCAACTCGACATTGTTACGAGGCGCATTGGGGACATGCGAATCGGTCTCTTCGCGGCTCAGTCGTACTTGGACCGGCGAGGGACTCCTGAGTGCCTTGAGGACCTGCTGGAACACGACTGGATTGGCTATGACAAGAACGAACTCATGCTCAAGGCGATGCGGGCCATGAACTTGGACGTTGAGCGAAGCTTCTTTCGCCTGCGATGTGATGACCAGGCAGCGTACTGGCGATTGCTTGTGGCCGGCGGTGGTATCGGCGCAGGGCAAGAGTTCGTTGCGCAGCACTATCCATCGGTTTGTCAGCTCCTGCCGTCCGTTGAGATTCCCTCGATTCCTGTATGGCTGACAGCGCCTGCCGTGCTCCGCCAATCACCCCGAATACGACGGGTCTACGACCTTCTCGCAGAAGGGCTGGCGCGGGTCGCGCGTGTGCCCGCCGAACCGGCTCGCCTTTCATGACAACGCTCGGACCCTTGTTCCGCTCCGCGTGAAGGGATAAAATGCCTCATACCCATGCGGGGGCGCCGAAAGACCTGGATTGGTCGGATACGAAATTGGCTCTCCCTGCATCCGCAAGGAAAACACCGTGACATCAAATATAAGAACAGTTCTTTTTCTCTCCGTCGTAGGGCTTGCAGCAGTGTCTTGCTCAAAGAAGGATAAAGCCGAAGAAACGCCAGCTACGACGCCTGCGACCACTGAAGCCCCGGCAAAACCCCAAGAAGCGGTGGTTTCGATTGATGCTGCAGCTGCGGTGGCGGACGTCCCGGTGGAAGCGAAGCAAGATGCAGTTGATCTGGCTGAGTGGGAGCAATACTGGCCAGAGTTTCAGAAGGCCGTTGCCGCCAAAGACCTAGCCGCGCTTCGCAAACTCACGCAGGTGGGAGATGGCAACGACGAAATTGACGAGGGTACGTTTACCTCTCTTGGCGATACTTTTCTAACGGCTGAGGTGCTTGAGCTCGTGGCCAAGACAGATGCAGTCAAAGTCGTGGCCAACGAGAGTGAACCTGACGTCCGAGAGTTCAGTTGGTCGGAGACGGAGATGGTCGATGGCGAAGAGATGGGGTCGGGGCTCTTTTTCTACTTCAAGAAGGTTGACGGCAAGTACCGACTCTTCAGGCTTCTCGCCGCGGGCTAGCGAGCGCAGGCTACGCGGGTGTGTAGCCGCCGCGGGCTACACGGGTGTGTAGCGTCGCAGCCACGCGAGCAGCAAGCGGTTGACTTCGTCGTGGCGCTCTTGGTGCGGGAAATGCCCCGCACCGAGAATTCGCTCAATCGTTAATCCGCCGGGGAAGTCTTGCGGTCGCATGGCGCTGTCGAAAAGCGTCGTATCCATGCAGCCGTCCTGCGCGCCCGTAATTGCCAGCGTCGGCGTGACAATTGTCTGCATGAGCAACTCAAGCGTGCGACGGGCTTCGCGATCTATGGAGAAAAGAGAGCGGTAGTACGAGAGGGCCGCGTTCCGCACTCCAGGCTGTGCCAGCGCGTTCTTTACGATGGCAAGTTCACGGGCTGGGGGCGACCAGCCGGGTGACCAGTCACGCCATAACCTATCGATAAAGGCCCAGTCTCGTTTTGGAAGAAGACGATCGGGTATCCAGGGAATTTGGAAAAAGAGAATGTACCAGCTCTTCCATATCTGGGTCGGAATAGTTCTTAGCCCGTGGTGGCGCAGCAGTCCTCCCAAGTCGGGCACCGCTAACGTTGTCAACGAGTGCAATCGCTCCGGGGCGAGCGCCGCAACTGCGTAGGAAATGATCGCGCCCCAATCATGGCCGACCAAGTGCACACGTTCGGCGCCGAGATCATCGATCCAAGCAACCACATCTTCCGCCATGCGAATGACATGGTAGTCGCCATCGGAAGGTTGCGAGGAAGGCTCGTAACCGCGAAGGGTTGGAGAGACTGCGCGAAAACCCGCCGCAGCGAGAGCGGGCATCTGTAGTCGATAGCTGCGCCGGTGATCGGGGAAGCCGTGTAGGCAGAGAACGATTGGGCCTTGACCGTGGGCGAGAGCAGAGAACGAGAGGCCGTTTGCACGGAGAACAATTTCTTCAAACTCGGCCATGGGCGTTTCTCTGCCGAAACGTAGCAACGGAAGTGCGCGTTCCCAATCCCGAATCCTGCACTTGCTCTCCGGGACCCACTGGGATATCTATCGTTCTATGAAGGTTCACTACCGCTGAATACGTTCGGCCTCGGAGGTTCCGAGGCGATTGCGTCAACGCGAGTGAAGCCTCATGGGTCTTCGCTTGCTCGTTGCGCTATGAGATGCACGAGATAAGGAAGATTCTAGACAATGAGAGTAATACCCACGTTTGTGGTGCTAATTCTGGCTTTTGGATGTTCAAGCCAATCGTCAACTGACGAGACATTCAAGACGATCCGCGTGACCGGGATTCCCGACGAGAACCCGACGCAACTTGCGCGTGAGTATCAGCCGATGGTGGACCTCCTTGAGGCAAGCCTTGGTGTCTCGGTTACCTATGTACCGGTTACTGACTACGGAGCAGCCGTCCAGGCCCTCGCTGCCGGGAAGGTGGATTTCGCGTGGCTCGGTGGTTTTACCCACGTGCAATCGCGAACCATGACAGATGTCGTGCCATTGGTAATGCGCGACATCGATCGCAATTTTCACAGTGTGTTCATCGCTTCAAAGCAGAGCGGTATCGCCGATGTCGCCGGTATCAAAGGCAGCACCTTTGCGTTTGGTTCGAAGAGCTCAACCTCAGGGCACTTGATGCCAAGGCACTTCCTGCACAAGGACTATGGACTGGACGTGGATACGGATCTGAAAGGGGCACCGGTGTTTAGTGGTGCCCACGACGCCACGGTCAAGATGGTCGAGTCGGGCAAGGTCGATGCCGGAGCGCTCAACAAGCAAGTCTGGGATCGGTTGTTGGCAGAGGGCAAGGTCGACACCGAGAAGGTCTCGGTCATCTGGGAGACGCCGGCATATGTTGACTACGTCTGGACAGCGCGAGCTGCGATCCCCGAAGACATGCGTACGAAGTTTTCTGATACGTTTTTGACACTCGACGCAGCAAACGCTACACATCAGGCGGTACTTGAGCGCGTCGGAGCGACCAAGTACGTGCCTGCTGTAGCCAGCGACTTCGATGCCATCGAAAGCGTAGCCCGGGAAACGGGCCTGCTGAAGCCGTAGTCTTCGGGGGCAGGCAACTGGCAAGCGAGGCGTCTGCAAACGAGGTGCGGCTATCAGCACCAGAGTCGCTACCGAGGCCCCAAGCAAGCGCAGTGCTTGTCGCAGGCCTGTGGAGCCTATGCGTTTATTCGCGGCCTTGAGGTACACGGCACCGCAATGGTCGAAGCGGGCTCCGTTGCGGTAACCGCATGAAACAATAGAGCGCCGACCTGCGCCCTTGCGCGATTGCTGACGAGACTGCTCGGGCGAACCCAGGGCGCCGACTTGGCGTCGAGACACGTTCTCTGCTGCACCGCATAGACGGCATCCACGGCGATGCGTCAGAATGGGGCCCCGAATCCTCATGACCGCACCTGATACATCTCGCATTAGCCCAACCGCTCACTACACAGCTTACGCTTGGTATCGCAATGGGATGTCCGTGCCGGAGTTAGCGACCACAAAAGGGCGCATGCTCTTCCACGCACTCTCGCCTGCCAATCGACTCTTCTCGTATGCCGGCAAGGCCGATTTGGAATCGATGCTATTGGCCCGACATCGGGTAATCGATCATTTGCTTGGATGTGCCATCCGCTCGGGCGAGGTGCAGCAAGTTGTGGAGGTTGCGGCCGGGCTGTCTCCTCGAGGTCTTCGAATTCGCCGTCGCTTTCCGAATATCTCTTATGTCGAAGCTGACCTGAAAGATATGATTCAAACTAAGCGCTCGTGCATTGGTCGCATGCTCGATGAACGGCACAGTCTTGTTGTTGTGAACGCGTTGGCGGAGTCGGGCGTGGATTCTCTTGCGCACCTTGCTACCCAACTCGATCCGACGAAAGGCACGGCCGTAATTACCGAAGGCTTGTTGCCGTATTTTGATGGTGCGGATGGAGCTCAAATCTGGCGCAACATTTCAGCGTTTCTTCGCTCCTTTCCCTCGGGCGTCTATCTCTCCGACTATCTTCTCAAGGACGATTCGATGCGGGTCCTGGGCGCACGGCAGCTCTCCTCATTGGTTTCCTGGTTTGTGGGCGGCCGGACCCACTTCCCGCTGCGCGACGACCGAGCGTTGGTCGCCGCGCTACAAGGCGCTGGGTTTGAAGATTCGGCAATCCACATCGCTGGCGATTACGCGCGAGAGTTATCAATCGAACGTCCTCAGCGCAGCGGCTACGTGCGCGTTATTGAGGCACGTACCCGGTCCGTCTAGCAGCAATCGCCTTGGGGACGAGCACGGGCCGGCCACTATTTGGGGCAGCTCCCGATATCAAACGTCAGCGTCTCGTAGGTCATGTCACAGCCGTCTTCGACCAGCGTAGGCGAATTGGTTAGCTCCACGATCTCTGAGAACGCAACGTCGGTCATGGTGCCCGAGGTGCCTGTTGCGCAAACAGTCTCAAATGAGATCGTGCCAGCCGTTGCAGCGTACGAGCGTTCGGCAGAGCCGAGGTCTAGGTCGACGGTATGGCCAGCAAATACTGTCACTTCCGAGAGGATGGTCGGAAGCGTTAGCGGTATCGCGGTGTTGGTTTGCAGCGCCAGTGCGTAATTCACTGTGAGTGCATTTCCCGAATCCAGCGCAATGGTAAAGACCAGTCCGCCGTTCTCATTTACCAAGTCATTCACACTACCAATGGAGGTCGGCAGAAAGTTGCTTGGGCAATTGGCAGTGGCCGCGTCGGGACTCGGCGCACTGTCTGGTGTGTCAGCCGTTGCGGCATCAAACACATCGTTGGCAGCGTCAATGGTTGCCGAAGCGTCTGGCGAGTCGGCTGCGTTAGTACCGCAGGCGGCGAATGCGAAGCCGAGAGAAGCGAAGAGGAAGGGAAGGCTGTTTTGCATACTCGAACCCCACATCACACTTCATGCCACTGTCCGAGCGCCCGCACACAGCGCTGAGCTCCCAATACGGCGAGAACCTACGTTCACGGCTGTGAGGAGCACACCACGGTCTTGGATGGCTTGGCTAAGCATGGACAGCTCAAGCTCTGCGCCAGCCGCAGCGGCGGCGCAGCTCACCTCATTGGCCACCAACACTTTTTGGTCCTACGCGCTCGGGTCGGCCGGCAGGTGGCTCGGGCCTCTCGATGCCTAGTGTCCAAGATGGGCTCCGTGGTTTCCAATGCCGGAATGATGGCGATGGTTTTTTATGTCGTCCCCCGCAGTGGTCACTTGAGGATGTCGATGGCGAATGCGCGCCGGAGGAACTCTGCCCATGGGAGTACGGGTTGCCCATGGTTGGCCAGCGACAGTCGGCTTCTTGCAGCGCTTCCGATGCTTGGCGACATTGCTTGCGACGCTGATTGGCGGATGAGCGGAGCCAATTGCGGAGGCTCGTGCCGCAAGGTAGGGTGGGGCATGTCCATCGAAGCAGACCTCAAGGCCGGCCAAATCGCAGCGATGAAGGCCAAAGACTCGGCCACCGCCAACGTGATCAAGATGATTCGCACGAAGGTCACCGAGAAGCGAACCGCTAAGGGTTTTTCTGGTGAGGTGAATGACGAGCTCTACAAGCAGGTGATTGCCGCCTACAAGAAGTCGCTTGAGAAGGCTCGAGTTGAATTTGTGAAGGCCGGCGAAAAGGGCGTTGACTCTGTAGCGTCCCTGGACCACGAAATCGCGTTTTGCCAAACGTTTCTTCCACAGCCAATGGGGGAAGACGAAGTCCGCGCAGCAGCGAAAGCTGTTATTGGCGCTATGGGCGAGGTGAGCCCCAAAATGGCTGGTCGGATTGTTGGTGCCGTGATGAAGGAACACAAAGGCAAGGTTGAGGCAGCCTTGGTCAAGACCGTCGTCGAGAGCTTGCTCGCCGAGTAGACACGCAGAGAGCAAACGACGCTCTGGCCGCACATGCTTCAAGTCGGCACGCACTTGACGACTTCACACGGCGGCGACATGAGGCTCAATCGCCTCTTGCCTGGACTCGTGGTTCGCAGAGCCGCTAACGCGCATCACGGCGTTTACGGCTGTACTCAGCTTGCACCAAGCCAACATAGTCGAGTTGTGGATTCTCGGTGGGCCAGCAAATTGGCGTTGTCTTCGCGACTTCACTAATGCGCTCGGAAAACGTTGTTGCGATGAGCTCGATATGCTCGGCTCGTTCGAGAGTTGCAGCGCCTGCGGAGGCCGACTGCAGGTCGAGAGCCAGTCGTTCCGCGGCACCTTGCGAAAGCCGTCCTCGACGCATTAGGTCCTGCATGGAATCTGCAAGGCTGTGCAAATCGTATTCGTCGCTATCCAGCATCTCCTGCATGACAAAGAGCAGTTGCTGACAGTCGATCAAGTCGTCTTCGTACATCACGAGTGCGGCTTGAAGGTAGTTGTAGACGGGCACGAGGCGCTGCCCAAAGTGGTGGAAGCTCTCCGTTGGCGAGCGCTTTTCCAAGTGAATCAAAATTCGCTGCACGGAATCGCCGCTGCCGTGAAGGTGTTCGGCGAGTGCCATCGTTCTCTCGATCTGATCGGGATAGGCTGCCGCGGCATTCAGACATTCTCGTAGCTGAGATGCACTTACGTGGCCAGCGAGAATGTCGCCGTAGAGGGAGTAGATAACCCCGTCGGCTTCAGAGTCGTCTCCAAAGAGCGTCTCCTTGGCAGGGCCAATAATTCCGGCCCGACTTCCAAGGAGTGCCGCAAGCTTGAAGGGAACCTGGGAGCGCAGCGCGCGAAATCGAAGGCGAACGAGGTTATGCAGGTTGTTCTTAAGAACAAATTCGTCAAACTCGATGCCGTCTAGAGCAAGTTTGGCTGTAAGGACGGCGCGCATCTGCGAGGGACTACCAGAGACAATGCAAATGCGGTGTTCCGCGTCGTGGCGGAGGGAACGCAGCAGCGCAGCAGCACCTGGAAAGGCCCGCTTGTCTGTCGCCTTTTCGATCGCCGAGTTCACCAAGTCGCGCACAGAATCGAACTCTGTGCGCAGGTAGGTCTTGTCGAGGTCCCAACGAAAGACGTGTTTTGCGCGAACGCCCATCGGTTAGAGGTACGCAGGATCGGTGTGCACACCGAAGACCTCGCGGAAGACATCGCAAATCTCTCCGAGGGTCACGCTGTCCTTCACAGCGCTGATAAGGATTGGCATCATGTTGATCGACTCGTCTCCACACGAAGCGCGAAGCGCGTCCAAGTGCTCGTCGACTTTGGCTTGATCTCGCCGCGCGCGAAGATCCTTGATACGAGCGACTTGCTCGGTCTCAGGAGTATGGTCAATTTTCAATGTCGGAATCTTGGTGTCGTCTTCGATGACGTACTTGTTGATGCCAACGATGCTGCGCTCACCGCGATCGACTGAGCGTTGGAAGTCGTAGGCTGAGCGAGCGATTTCGCGCTGCGGGTAGCCCTCTTCAACTGCCTTGACGATGCCACCCATCTTGTCGATCTTGTCGATGTACTTCATGGCCTCTTCCTCGGTTTGATCCGTGAGTGTCTCCATGAAGTAGGAGCCCGCCCATGGATCCGCCACGGCCATAACACCGGTCTCTTCGGCGATGAGTTGCTGGGTGCGCAGTGCCAAGCCCGCAGCTTCCTCGGTGGGGAGCGCATAGGTCTCGTCGTACGAGTTTGTGTGCAGGCTTTGTGTGCCGCCGAGAACTGCTGCCAGACCTTGCATGGTCGTGCGCACCACGTTGTTCAATGGCTGTGGAGCCATGAGGCTTACACCTGCTGTCTGTGCATGCGTGCGCAGTAGCCACGACTTTGGATCCTTTGCGCCAAAGCGCTCCTTCATCGTGCGTGCCCAAATTCGTCGCGCTGCTCGGAACTTCGCGATTTCTTCAAAGAAGTCGTTGTGAACATCGAAGAAGAAGGAGAGGCGAGGTGCGAAATCATCCACATCAAGCCCGGCATCAACGCCTGCTTGCACGTAGCCAATACCGTCCGCCAGCGTGAAGGCTAGCTCTTGGATGGCCGTCGCCCCGGCTTCGCGAATGTGATAGCCGCTGATGGAAATCGTATTCCATTTGGGCATGTTCTTTGTGCAGTAGACAAGCATGTCCCGCGTGATGCGCATGTGTGCACGCAACGGGGAAATCCACTCTTTCTGCGCGATAAACTCTTTGAGCATATCGTTCTGCAGAGTGCCTCGGAGTTTTTCTGGTCCTACGCCTTGGCGCTCAGCGACGGCAACATACAGGGCCAGCAAAACCGGGGCCGGTGCATTGATGGTCATCGACGTCGAAACTTTTTCGAGAGGAATATCTCCAAAGAGACGTTCCATGTCCTCGATGCTCGCTACCGATACACCCTCGCGACCAACTTCACCGAGACAGTGCTCGTGGTCTGGGTCGTAGCCCATGAGCGTTGGCATGTCGAACGCGGTTGACAGGCCAGTCTGTCCCGCTTCGAGCAAGAACTTGAATCGCTTGTTGGTGTCTTCGGGCGTTCCAAATCCCGCAAACATGCGCATGGTCCAGAGTTTTCCTCGGTACATGCTCTCGTGCGGTCCACGAGTGAATGGATACGTTCCAGGATCAGCAAGTTGCTCTTCGTACTTCCAGCCGCGCTCTTCCAAATCTGCGGGGCCGTAAAATCCCTTTAGAGGAATCCCCGACATGGTGGTGTACTCGGTATTGGGGGCGGACTTCTTTTCCGGTGCCATGGGCGGCAGATTACGCTGGCGGCCGGTGTCCAGACAAGCTGGAGAGCACTCTGCTGTCGAACCCGGGGGGCCTGTTCGATTGCAGAATCCGCGCTTTGAAAAGGTTAATAAATACAGGTTGTTAGATTGGTGCTGCGACGGCTGCGTTTGCCGAGGGAGGAAGGTTGGCCCTAGTCTTTACTCATGCTGGACCTAGAACGCTTGCGAAGCATCGAACTGCACGCCGCACCTCGTGGCCACAAAGTGGTGGGCACCTTGCTTCTCGGCCCCAACTACAACATTCCTCCGCGAACGCGAATCTCCGTTGAGGGTCGTGAGAACCTGCCAGAAGAGCCGGTCGTTCTCGCCATGAATCACACGGACCGCTACAACTATTGGCCGTTTCAGTATTGGTTGTGGCGCCACGAGAAGCGGTTTACGGCAACGTGGGTCAAAGGAAAGTATTACGAGAACAAGTGGGTTGGGCGTTTCATGGAGATGACCAACAACATTCCAGCGCCGTCACGAGGCTACGTGATGACGCGGGACTTCGTAAACACCATAGGGCGCCCGCCGACGACTGAGGAATATTCCGGCTTGCGCGATATCGCTGCGGGTGGTGCTGTTGCTGATGGCGTGTTGCCCGAGGCGATCGTTGGCAAGTCGCGAGATATGCTTGGACGCCGCTACAATCCTTCTTCTGAGAGTTATTCTCAATGTCTAACAGCCCTGATGCAAGAGATGAACGAGGTGTTCATTGAACTCAACGAAGAAGCGTTTTCAAAGGGCTTGCACCTGCTCATCTTTCCTCAGGGCACACGGTCCATACGTCTTTCCAAGGGCCACATCGGCCTTGTGCAAGCCGCCTTGCGTTTCAAACGAGGGATTCTGCCGATAGGCTGCAACGGCTCCGATAAGGTGTATCCCGGTGGTAGCCCGTGGGCAAAACGAGGCAACATTGTATATCGCGTTGGCGAGCTCATGGAGTATGAGAGTTTTTCTGAACACCACCTCCCCGACGGCGTGGATCCCTTCGATCCCAATATCTCCGCCGAACACCGAGAGTCCATGCAGGCCCTCGTCGATACGGTAATGCTCCGCATCAATGCCTTGGTGGACCCGCAATACCAGTTCGGTGATGATGGCGATAGCGACGGGGTGCAGGGGGCCAAACGCTTCGTTTAGGCAGGCGAATCCGTGAGATCGGCCGCTCTTGGGGCTAACAGGCTGTGGCAAAGACCGGATCGCCCGCAAAGCGTGCGCCAATTCACTGTAGTTTTGCCCACCGCAGGGATATTGTCGGGGCCGTGATTCTATCGGGCATGTGCCCGAGCAGACCTTCTACATTGCATATCTCGACCGTATAGGACCCATAGAATTTATGAAGAACCCGCTTTCCTCTCTCTTTTCCTTTCCACTAGCTCTTGCAGTCGTACTGCCACTATCGATGACAACTCTCGCCTGTGGCGGAGACGACGATGACGGTGGAGACGCATGCGATACTTCAACGCTTACGTACACCAACTTCGGTGAGAGCTTCTTCTCCGACTACTGCGTTGGATGCCATTCTCCTGGTGCTGCTGTTCGCCAAGCACCAGATCTAGATACCTTTGCAAACGTATCAGCCTCGGCAGATCGAGCGAACGCTCGCGCCGGCAGCGGTCTCACCATGCCTCCTCTTGACCCACGTCCAAGTGCTGAAGAGCGCGCCGACCTGGCTGAGTGGATTTCCTGCGGCGCCAAAGAGTAATTCACACTCCGATAGGTTCCGTTCACCGGAATAGAAAAAACGACGGCCACTCGGCCGTCGTTTTGCGTTGTCGTCTCGCCTTGAAACTACGTTTCAACGAGATTGCGCTTCGTCGTAGCTACGCTTCAACGGTGTGGACTTGGTTCCACCGCGCCAGATGCTTCTCAACATCTTGGTAGGCAATTGCACCGAGCTTGGCCAGACACTCGCCGAGCTTGACGCCAGGGTTCTGATCTTGAAGTTGAAGTCCGCGCAGGAGCTCTTGGCGCGTTATCGCGTTTTGGCTCACGAGAAATTCGCCAAAGCTTAGCTGTAGCAATCCGTCCTCTAGTACTTGGAGACCAAATCCCGAGTATTCAAAGAAGTGGGATAGGTCGCTCTGGCTGGTTTCTGGTCGCATCGCGATCGGTACTACACGCAGGTTTCATACCAAGCCGAGAGCGAGGGGAGCCCATGCGATCTTAGGAACATAGAGGACTGGCAGGCTAGTCGAGTAGCCAGCAGATGCGCCCATGCAGCGACCTGAGTTCGCAGTGTAGAGTTCTTTGGTGCTTCAAGCCTCACTCGCTCGCTTGCTCGCCTCCGCGGCGTTCCTCCTAGTTGCTGCGTGCAGCGCAAAGCCCTCGTCGTCTGGGGCTGGTGCCGAGACTGGCGATTTGCCCAGTCCGCCTACGCCCCCCAGCGCTTCTGATGGCCAGGCTCCTGGCGCGATTCCGACCCCTGAACCTGGCGTTTCGAACGATGCTCTCGTGTCACCGCCGGCAGCCGTAGCCAACACGGTTGCGCTTGAGCGCTTGCATCGCGGACTCAGCAAACCGCTTGGGTTAGAGTTTTTCTTAGGTGACCCCTTGAAGCGACTCTTCGTTGTCGAGCAAACCGGAACGGTGCGGGCGATTGCGAATGGCGCTGTAGAGAAAGAACCACTGCTAGACGTTTCAAAACTCATATCTCGCTCGCACAACGAGCAAGGGCTGCTCGGGCTCGCGTTCCATCCCAGCTTCAAAGACAATGGTCTTCTCTACCTAAACTACACCGATCGCAAAGGCGATACCCGTGTCGTGCAGTACCGTGCGACCACTGGTGCGAACGCCAAGATTGACCCAACGTCGGCCGTGGTACTTCTCACCTTGGGCCAGCCTTGGAGAAATCACAACGGCGGCTACCTAGCCTTTGGTCCAGATGGTTTGCTCTATGTCGGCACCGGAGACGGCGGCGCTGCAGACGATCCCAAGCGAGCATCCCAGGCACCTGACAATCGACTCGGAAAAATGCTCCGAATCAACGTCCAATCGCACGAAACAACGATTGTGCAAACCGGACTTCGCAATCCGTGGCGCTACACATTTGATCGCAAGACTGGCGACCTCTACATCGCGGATGTTGGACAGAACAAGTGGGAGGAGGTCAGCGTCGTGGCGGCGGACGACATCGATGGCGCCAACTTTGGCTGGTCAATCTGGGAAGGCAAACACTGTTTTCGAAACCCAGGCTGCTCATCAGAGGGCATGGTTGCGCCTGCCATTGAGTTTGATCACGCAACAGGCTGCTCCATAACGGGAGGCATCGTCTATCGTGGCTCTGCGTTGCCACAGCTTGATGGCGCCTACTTCTATTCGGACTATTGCACGGCTATTTTGCGCAGCTTTCGGTGGAAAGACGGTTTGGTGAGTGATCACTGGGACTGGAAGGAACTACTCGATCCAAAGTCGCGACTTGCCGAAGTGAGCGCCTTTGCCGAGGACGAGGATGGTGAGATGTATCTCTTGTCAAGCGGTGGTGGAATCTACAAACTTGTGGCGAAGTCACAATGAGTCGTTTCCCACGAATTGCGCCGCTCTCCTTTTTCGGGCTTGTCCTTCTTGGACTTGGTGCCGCCTGCCAACCACCGCCCGATGATGCGTGCAACCGAGTGCGCTTTGGTTGGCCGTTCTTTCAGCTCGATCCGAGCGCGGACGTTAGTGACGAAGCCGGGATCCAGATTCGCTTTGATGTGCGAAGCGACTTGGCCCCCGGTGTTGCTGCCAATCTCTTTCTTCGCGACGAGGAGACCGACGAACAATCGTTTGTCGGCGAGGCTGTGAGCGATGCAGACGGGCTCCTGTCCTTCTCCGACGTCACCATTCCAGAGGGCGACATACTCTTTATTCTCGAAGCTCGTGATGAGTGCGGTGTTCAACGCACGGGCAGGCGGGCCTTTGTTTGGGACGGGCTTGGCATCCCACAGTGCTCACTCTCGCTTGGCCTCCCACCCGAAATTCCCTCCGATGGCTCTTTGCCAATTCTTGGTGCGGAGCACGATGAAGACCCGGGCACGGCGGGGATTCAGGTTCGCGTTATCGTCGATGCAGGGCGGCCTGATATGCAAATCACCGTCTTCGCACGAGATCGTGAGCTGGACGAAGACCAAGAGTTTATTGTCGATAGCGAAGACGATGGAACAGCCGAAGTACTGCTTACCCTACCCGCTGGAGAGCAGGCGATTCGTTCGGTGTGTTATTGGGAGCCTGAGGATTTGCGATCCAATTCGGCGACCTACGTCTTTGATGTCGACGCACCCTAGGGAGAGTTCTTAATCCCTCTCACGAGCGACTTCTCGTGTGCCTGGGCACTACGAGGCTGCCGAAACGACCGCCTCAAGTGTGTCTGCGATGCGCGTCCAACCGCCTTGATGGTTATCCCGAGACTCTTCGCTGGGCAATCCACTGTGGTGCAGCGTGAGTTGAGTTTCGCCTGAGTCGGTCTCCGCGAAGCTCAGCGTCACTAGGCTCTCGGTCTCATTGAAGGGATTGTTCCACGTAAAGGCGAGCTTCGAGTACTTGTCGATCGTCTTGTAGATACCGTGATGAGGAAGCTCTTGGTCGCCTGCCTTCATGACGACGAGATACTCGCCACCTTCTTGAGCATCCGCCTTCGCCTCGGCAGTCATGCCATCCATCGGAAGCATGAACTTCGCAAGCGCGTTGGGATCGAGCCAAGCTTCAAACACGACACTGACTGTCGCTGGAATTGTTTTGGTGATTTCTAATTCGAATGTATTCATGGGTTCTATTTCTTTCGTTTCTTGGTGTTGATGTCGTTCTGTTTCTCTTTGGCGTAGTCGACAAGTCCGTCGAGGCGCTCGCTCCAAAAGTGTTGGTAGAAGTGCAAGAACTCGTATGCGGGTTGGAGCGCGGTCCAGTTCACGCGCAAATAGTGGACGCGCCCCTCAACGCGGCGATGCAAAAGTCCCGAAGCCTCTAGCACCTTCAGGTGTTTTGAGACGCCGTTGAGACTCATGTCGAAGGCCTTCGCAATGTCTCCAACGCTGAGCTCGTTAGACTCGCGAAGAAGAGCGAGGATGCGTCGCCGCGACGGGTCACTCAGCGAGTGAAATACCCTGTCGAGGTATTCTTTAGCGTTATCGTCAACCACGTAGTTGAATATATGCGCAACCAAATGGTTGTGCAATGAGAAAGGTGCTTCGACTGTCGATTGCGCGTCGGATGCCTAGGTAAGCATCCGTAACTATGAGCTTTCTGTCTCGGCCCTCGCTTAGTAGCGCTGCAACGCTCGCAGTTGGCGTTGTCGCCCACGCTGCGGGTTCCAGGCTTCTTCGCCGCGCACATCGCCAAACAGGAAGTGTCGCGAAGGCAGATGCATGAGAGTTTTCTCATAGAGCTTGCGGAGCTGAGCTTCCACAAGCATTGCGCCTCGTGACGACAGCGGGGCGGAAAACTCAATGCGAGGATGCTCATCGGTATTGAGCTTATTCGGCCTCCGAACGCTCCAGTCACCTATGTATAGCTGGGGCACTTCGTCCCTGTTGACAAGCATGCGGTCCCGGGCCGTTTGGTCGATAGGGAAATTACCTAGACGCTCGCGGAGCGCTTCATCAGACAACGCAATGGCGTCGTTGCTTGCAATCAGCGCGAGCATGGGGCGCTTGCCACCGAACTCGCCACGCCACAGAGAAACTCTGGGGAATACGGTTGCGAGGCTGTCGGCGATCATGACGAGGTCGTCTTCCGAGAGTTGCCAAAGTGGTAGCCATTGGCAGAACAGACCATCTCTTGAGAGCCGGCGACGGACCGAGCGGAAGTGCCCAACCGTGTAGAGGTAGCCTGTGAGGCTGTGCCACGGAACAAATAGATCGCCAACGATGAGATCCATCTGCGAGCTGCCGGCGTATAGATAATGGCGAGCGTCGCCAATCGTGATGGACGTGCGAGGGTCGTCCACGATGCCGCGATTGTGTTCGGCAAAGTATCTCGCGGCGGACACTACTTCGGGAATGAGTTCAACAACCGCCACCCGTTCAACTCGTGGGTCATCAAGAGCAGCACCCGCGGTAATCCCACTCGCCAGTCCGAGAAAGAGCACGCTGCGCGGGGAGGGATGCAGCGCTAGAGGAAGGTATGCCTGACGGCGGGTGATTGTGGCAAAGCGACTCGAAGCGTATTGGTAGTGGAGGTTTTGCTGCATGCGAAGTGCTCCATTGGCCTCCTCCACCACATCGATGGGACCGTACGCCGACGTCCATCGGCCCACGACTCGCTCTCCTGCGTTTAGGGCGCCTCGATGCCCGCTGCCCAACAAAGCGAGGCAGGTACTTGCGATGACGATGCCACCCGCCCCCAGGAATGGGGTTCGCGAAGAAGACTCCGCGAGGCGGAATAGGCCAGCCCCGAGGAGCGCGTAGAGCCCGGAGATCGCCGCGAAGGTGCCCCATAGCCCAAGGATTGGCAGCATCACAAAACTCGCAACGAGAGCACCGGCCGTCGCACTGAATGTGTTGATCGCCGTTAAGCGCCCAACGACTCGACTGCGGTCATCGGGCCCTTTGCTTGCGCCGAGCCAACTCAGTGGCAATACAACCCCCGCGACGACCACGGCGGGACCGACGACGGCAAGGCTGATAGCGGAGGCAATCAACGCATACATCGCGAAGCTGTGTTCAAGATCTAGGTATTGCAGACCGCCGATTTTCACAAACGCCACTACCGATAGGGGAATCAACACGGCGCACGCAAGGCAGGCAAACGCCGCCGCTCGATGAGGCTTGGTTCGAGCGCCACGGCGAGAGACCCAGTATCCGCCGCCGGCGAGCGCAATCAGAAACGAGGCAATCAAGACCCCAAAGCTATAGGTGCTATTGCGAAAGAGGAGTGAGAGCAAGCGCGCGTACGCAATCTGTAGGGCAAGGGTGGCAAAGCCCGAGACACCCGAAGCCCATTGCCATTCCATTGGCATCGACCGAGATTGGGGCGCCACTTGCTGTGCGCGTGGTTCTTTGTTGCTTTGGATTGGAAGTACCGCCAGCGCACATGCGAGCGACAGCCCAGCGGCCACGTAGGTCGCGATCGTGATACCAAAACTCGGTAGCAAATAGAACGTCGCCAGAACAACACCTAGAACGGCTCCCGCTGTGTTTGCGGAATAGGCAAGGACCACGCTGGTGCTTGATGAGCGAAGATGTTCGGTCACGAGTGGCAGGGTGGCACCGAGCGGTATGGTTGCCGGCAGCAACAAGAGCACTGCGACTCCGGTGCGCATCGGTATCTGCCAAACGGAATTCTCTGGACTGAGAAATGCTGCAATCGCCGGAGTCGAGAGCATGCCAAGCAGCAGCGGCATCGTTAGCGCCCATGCGGCAACGAGGCTTTCCGCCAGGCCGTAAACCCGCAGGGGGCGCCGAAACCCATGTGCACGTCGCGCAGCCCAAAGATAGCCCAAGCCCATGCCGCAGAAGTACACAGCAACAACGACAGCGGCCGCGTTTACGGTGTGCCCAAAGAGACGACCAAACTGTCGTACCCAGACAATTTGGTAGATGAGTGCCGCTGCCCCTGACACAAGGAGCACGAGGTGCGGCACCACGCGATGCCTCTTCACAGTTGCTACTGAACGCAGAGGAGGAAACTGACAGAGTCACTCAGGCCATTTGCTGAGATTTCCATATTGACGCTCCATTGCCCGGCGTCAGCCAATTGCAGCATGCTGATGTCGTACTCGCCGTTGGAACCAACCGGAGTCACGTTGGGCGTTCCGGATGCCAAGGCGCCTCCAAAGAACGCTTGCACCTTGTCGAACGACAGGCCATCGACAGGCGAGGAGTTGCTATCGAGCACACGCACGCGCAGCGCATTCGTGCCAACCGCTGGCAGAGCTGGAGTGGCGGATAGCCAGACCACGGAGAATCCGCCTTCGGTGCCGAGCTGTTCTGACGCTGGGGAGTCTTCGCTGCCATCACAACACACGTCGGGAAAGTGGGCAGGTGCTGGGTTGGAGCAGGCCGCAGCATCTTTGTCGGCGCTTGCTTCTCCTCCTCCTCCTTGGCAGGACATCGCAGTAAAGCCCAAGGCTGAGAAACAGAGTGCTGCTGTTGCAAGGTATTGAGTTCCCATAGTGGCTTTCGTCATTGCGGTGTAATAATAGTACTCCAGCACACCGAATGGAGTCTACGGTGAGGCGCAGGTTATTCGTCGGCTTGGTGTTCTCAGTCGGGGCCGCAGATCGTTTCCATCACCAAGGACCGAAACGAAGAAACCCGACTGCAAGTGCAGCCGGGCTCCGAGCGCAGAAGAATCGATTCTGTTCTACGACCGCATCTCAGGCTCAGGAGGAGCAGGAGGAAGCGGTGGCAAGAAGGCGCTGTAGCCATCGCTCTCGGTTACAGGTTCTCCAAGCAGGTACTCAAAGGCTTGGGCGGCGGTGGAAACGAATTTGATTTCCATCGACTCAAGCACCGACTCGGGAATGTCCTCGAGGTCTTTGCGATTTCGCTCAGGCAAGAGAACCAGCTTGATGCCAGCGCGCTGTGCTGCCAAGACTTTCGTCTTAATGCCGCCAACTGCGAGTACATGACCGCGAAGCGTTAGCTCGCCGGTGCACGCGATGTCGTGTCGTACAGGACGATTGGAAAGCAGTGAGGTGATCGCAGCTGCCATCGCAACACCTGCAGAGGGGCCATCTTTCTTGATGCCACCCGCTGGAAGGTGAAGGTGAAGGTCGTAGCGATCGAATGCTTCCGGATCGATTCCCAACTCATCGGCGCGTGAACGGATGTACGAGATTGCTGTTTGAACACTCTCGGTCATGACATCGCCAAGCTGTCCAGTGAGTCGCCGATTGCCTTTGCCCGGCATGGCTCGCACTTCGATGAAGAGCAAGTCGCCACCAACAGGAGTCCAGGCCAGGCCTGTGCTCACGCCGATTTCCGGCTTGGCATTCGCAATCTCCGAGTCGAACTTTTCTGGTCCGAGAATCTCTTCGACTTCCGCCTTGCCGATCTTCATTGTGACGGGCTCTTTGCTGCCAGCAATGGTCACAGCGGCTGAGCGCAACAAGCTTGCAACTTCGCGTTCGAGGTTACGAACTCCGGCTTCGCGTGTGTAGTGATCGATGAGGCTGCCAAGTGCTTCATCATCGAGCTCTACTTGGTCGGCCTCAAGCCCGTGCTCGGCCTTTTGGCGCGGCACAAGGTAGTTGCGGGCGATCTGCATTTTCTCGAGCTCGGTGTAGCCGGGCACGTTGATGATTTCCATACGATCGAGAAGCGGTCCAGGAATCGTGTCTAGGTTGTTGGCGGTGGCCAAGAACATCACGTTGCTGAGGTCCATCGGCACTTCGATGTAGTGATCGACGAATTCGTCGTTTTGCTCGGGATCGAGTACTTCGAGCATTGCCGATGCTGGGTCACCACGGCTATCGGAAGCCATCTTGTCGATCTCATCCAAAACAAAGACCGGGTTCATGGTCTGAGCTCGCTTGAGACCGTTGATGATACGGCCGGGAAGGGCGCCTACATAGGTTCGGCGGTGTCCACGAATCTCGGAGTCGTCTCGAACGCCGCCAAGTGAAATTCGGACGTACTCACGGCCGAGCGCACTTGCGATACTGCGACCAAGAGACGTCTTGCCGACGCCGGGAGGGCCCGCAAGACAAATGATGGGCCCTTGCTTGTTTGGCGCAAGTTTGCGAACTGCGATGAACTCAAGGATGCGCTTTTTGACGGACTCAAGACCTGCGTGGTCTGCGGCCAAGATGGCGCGCGCCGCAGGGACGTCGAGGGTGTCTTCAGAGAAGGTTCCCCAAGGCAGCTCAAGGAGCCACTGCACGTAGCCATGTGCGACGTTGTATTCGGCGGTGCCTGGCGACATCTCGCTCATACGGCGAAGTTGCTTCTTTGCCGCCGCCCGACCTTCGTCGCTGATCTTGCTCTCGGCGACTTTGGCGCGCATCTCCGAAATCTCGTTCTCATCGCTCGTCTCGCCAAGCTCTTCTTGGATCGACTTCATGCGCTGACGAAGAACCTGCTCGCGGTGTTCGCGCGATTGCGGATCCATGAACTCGCCCTTGAGGTCGGTGCGAAGCTTAAGAACATCTCGCATGCGCATGAGCGGCGTAAGAATGAGATCCGCACGCTTGGCCACGTCGTCCTCGGTGAGTAGCTTCATGCGCAACTCGCGTTCAAGGTCGAGATGCGCAACCACGGTATCAACGATCTCGGCGGAGTCCGTGAGCTCTTGAATGCTCTCGACCGCTCCCTCATTGTCTTCTTCGCCTGACAGGACCGAGATAATTGCTTCTCGGACTTGTTCTGCTTTGGCAAGATTGGCTTTCTCTTCGCCACTGTCTTTGAATGCAGAGGTGCGAACCACCATGTATGGATCGCGGTCGACAAACTCCGTGATGTTTACGCGTTCAATTGCGCGAACAACAACGGTGTAGCGGTTTGGGCCTTGCTTATCCGCCTTGGCGATTTCTGCAAGCACACCAACCCTGGCCAAATCGTCTGGCGTGGGCTCGTCTACTTCCGGATCCAACTGCGGGATGAGAACAAACTCGCCGCTGTCTTTGAGGGCGGCCTCGATGGCGCCCGCGCTGCGCTCTCGACCAATCTCAATTGAGGTAACAACCCCTGGCAAGATGACATCGAGCCGGGTGGCTAGGGATGGGTACAATGTTTCGTCTGAGCTCATGATGATTACTTGATAATTACGTGGATCGCTTGTCGCCCAGAAATTCTACGAGCTTTGCGAGCAGTTCGCTGCCTTGCTCGCCCTCAACTTTGGGTACATCAATCTGTACCGTAACAAAATGATCGCCATAGGACCCATTGCTGGCGCGACCACCTTTGCCTTTGAGGCGGAGCTTTTGCCCGCTGCTGGTACCGGGGGGAATCCGCACTTTCGCTACCCCTTTGAGTGTAGGCACGTTGGCCACTACTCCGAGCATGGCCTCATCGAACGGGATTCGCAGATCGGAGGAGATTCGGGTGCCGCGGAGCGTTAATTCCGAGCCATCTTTAGCCTTCACCTTTCGGTCTTTTGGGGCTGGTTTGGGGGCTGGCTTGGGACGAGGTTGAGGGCGTCCGCCGCCCATGCCACCAAAGGGACTGCCGCCACCCATTCCGCCAAACGGCGAGGCGCCGGCCGAACCGAAAGGACTGCCGCCACCCATTCCGCCAAAGGGACTGCCCCCCTGGCGTCGCCGGGCTCCTCCTCCGCCGCCAAACATTTGCGCGAAGATTTCGCTCAGGTCGCCCATCGGGATGTTGCCGCCGCTGGCAACGTTGTCGAATTGGGCGCGCTTCGAAGGATCCGAGAGGATGTTGTAGGCCGCAGAGATGTCCTTGAAACGGGCTTCCTTGGCCTTGTCGCCACCGGTCCTATCTGGATGATATTTCTTCGCCAGGCTGCGGTACGCCTTCTTGATCTCGGCGTCGCTGGCACTTGCCTCAACTCCGAGGGCTTTGTACGGATCCCTCATCTGCATTTTCTTTCCCCTTAAGCCGCTTCGGTTTTGGCCTCGGCTGTGTGGAAGACAATCTTATCGCCACTTTGGTCGGCAACGATGGTGGTGCCGGCGGGAAAACGCCCAAGGAGGATTTCGTTTGCCAAAGGGTCAATGAGATGACGCTGAATGCTGCGCTTGAGGGGACGCGCACCGTAGATGGGGTCGTAGCCACGTTCGGCGAGGAGGGCAGCGGCTTTGGGGGTGAGCGTGAGCTGAAGCTCCCGATCCGCCAATAGCTTGCTGTAGTGCGCAACCTGGATGTGAACGATGGCGTCGAGCTCTTCGCGAGCAAGGGGTTCAAAGTGAATCACCTCATCAATGCGATTGAGAAACTCCGGCCTGAAGACTGTACGGAGTTCAGCTTCCACACCCTTTTCGATTTCTACGCGCTTTGCACCGTCAATGTCGTCGCCAAGTTCCAGGAGGAGCCGTGAGCCGACGTTGGAGGTCATGATGATGAGGGTATTGCTGAAGTCGACGGTCCGACCTTGGCTATCGGTGAGTCGCCCGTCATCGAGAACCTGCAGAAGGATGTTCCAAACGTCAGGGTGCGCCTTCTCCATCTCGTCGAGGAGAACCACAGAGTAGGGGCGCCTGCGAACAGCCTCAGTAAGTTGGCCGCCCTGGTCGTAGCCCACGTAGCCGGGAGGTGCTCCGACCAAACGCGAGACCGAGTGTTTCTCTTGGAATTCACTCATGTCGATGCGCACCATGTTGGATTCGTCATCGAAGAGGAAGTGCGCGAGGGAGCGAGCGAGTTCGGTTTTGCCAACACCGGTCGGTCCGAGAAAGAGGAATGAGCCGATGGGGCGATTGGGATCTTGCAGTCCAGCGCGGGAACGGCGAACCGCTTGCGCGACGGAGGCGAGTGCCTTGTCTTGACCCACAACACGAGCGCGCAGTCGGTCCTCCATATTTGTGAGTCGATCGGCTTCACCCTCGAGCATCTTCTCAACGGGGATGCCAGTCCAGCGCGCGATGACACTGGCGATGTCGTTGTCTGTGACCTCTTCGCGCAGGAAGCCGCCGTTGGCTTGCAGGGCTTCGAGAGCTTTGGTGTCTTCTGCTAAACGTTTTTCGAATTCCGGGATTTTCCCGAAGCGCAATTCCGAGGCGCTAGCAAAGTCGCCATCGCGCTGTGCCCGTTCCGCTTCGCTCTTGGCGTCCTCGGCTAGCGCTTGCACCTTGCGCAGACCTTCAATGAGATCGCGTTCGGCCTGCCACTGCGCCGTCATGGTTTTGACCTTCTCGGTGAGGTCGGCAATCTCCTTCTTTACTTCTGGAAGCCGTTCTTTGGTGCGACGATCTTTCTCGCTCTTAAGGGCAGCCTTTTCGACCTCAAGAGTCAAGATGCGGCGCTTGAGTTCATCGATCGGTGTGGGAACCGATTCAATCTCCATCTTCAATGCGGAGGCAGCTTCGTCGATCAGATCGATGGCCTTATCGGGCAATTGCCGATTGCTGATGTATCGGTGCGATAGACGCGCTGCTGCGATCAGCGCCGCGTCCTTGATGCGAATGCCGTGGTGAACTTCGTACTTCTCTTTGATGCCGCGAAGAATCGCGATGGTGTCTTCAACACTGGGTTGCTCAATCAAGACCGGCTGGAAGCGCCGCTCCATCGCTTTGTCCTTCTCAATGTGCTTGCGGTACTCATCGAGCGTGGTCGCGCCGATACAGCGCAGGTCGCCGCGTGCAAGGGCCGGCTTGAGAAGGTTGGCGGCGTCCATGGAGCCTTCGGCAGCGCCTGCGCCCATCATGGTGTGCAGCTCGTCGATGAAGAGAATGATTCCCCCGGCGGCCGCTTCAATTTCTTTGAGAACCGCCTTGAGGCGCTCTTCGAATTCGCCTCGGAATTTTGCGCCAGCGATCAGTGCTCCCATGTCGAGCTCGAGTAGGGATTTTCCTAGGAGAGATTCTGGGATATCTCCTTCGATGATGCGGCGTGCGATTCCTTCAACGACCGCCGTCTTGCCGACACCCGCTTCGCCGATGAGAACAGGGTTGTTCTTACTGCGTCGACTAAGGATTTGGACCGCTCGACGAATCTCCGCATCGCGACCAATGACGGGGTCGAGCTTGCCCTGGCTGGCTAGTCTTGTGAGGTCGCGAGTGTATTTCTCAAGCGACTCATACTTGCCCTCGGGATCTTGGTCGGTGACCCGCTGGCTGCCTCGAATGTCGCTGAGCGCCTTGAGTAGCTGGTCCTTGGTTAAACCGCTCTCAATGAGAACTCGGCCGCTGGTGTCATCCGAGTCGAGCATCGCGAGCAAGAAGTGCTCACTGGAAATGTAGTCATCTTTGAAGACGTCAGCCTCTTTGCTGGCTGCGGTCCAAAGGTTCTTTAATTCTCGCGAGACACCAACATCAACCGTTGCACCGCTGGCGGTCGGGAGTGACTTCATCTCGCCTTCGAGGCTGTTTGCAACGACCTCGATGTCAACCCCAACGCGACTCAGGAGCCTCGGAACAAGCCCTTCGTCCTGAACCAGGAATGCCATGAGAAGGTGCAGCGGAAGTACCTGAGAGTGCTCTCGCTTGGTCGCCAGTTCTTGAGCGTCCTGGACGGCTTCGGCGGATTTGATAGTGAGGCGGTCAATTCTCATGTGCGCAACGTAAGCACATCTGTGACCTCGTCAACTAGTTCACTCGATAGGAACTGATCAAACTGCGAGCTGACCCAGCGCCTTTATCAGTCGCAACAGGTTCTTGGCCGACTCGTGGGTGCTAAGCGCCTCGGAAACTGCGGTGAGGTCTTCGCCGGCTGCATCACACAACGTCCGTGTGGCTTCGGCCAATTCGTGCACAGGCGGGCAGGTGGCAAGTTCAAAGACCTTGCGTACCGCTTGCGCGACTTCCTGTGGAGCTCCGCTTCCCAGCGACATTCCCACGGTTCGCGCCAGTCGCTTGTCGCCCGATAGGGCAGCGGCCAGTCCCGCTCGGTACAGAACGGCAATGCTGGTTTGGGTGCCGAGCAGCGCGTTTTGCCGAAGCAGATCCGCTGCCATCTCACTTGTGGCCTGAAAGTCGCCCTCGTCGCTGTAATACGCGAGCAGTCGCCGAAGGGTGGGAACGTGGTCGGGATCCAAATCGATGGCCCGGAAATACGCCTCTGCCGCCAAGGCCGGATCATCAGCGGACTCCGCTTGCGCTTCCCCGAGTTCGAAGAGCAGCTGTGCTCGGTCGCTGTATCCTGGGGTGATTTGAATGAGGGCCCGCAGCGCCGCAATGGCTTGCTCCGGTTGTCGGGCTGCTTGGTATAGCGCCGGCAATTCCCTCTTGGCGGTGATGCTATCTGGGACTTCGGCCAGGAGTTCTTCGTAGCTGCGCACGGCTCCATCCACATCACCGAGGCTGATGTAGAGGTCGGCCAAGAACACGCGCGCGGTCTGCAATTGTTCCACGTCCTCGACAGGAATTAAGCGCACAAGCGTTTGCTGCGCCAACAGGGCTTCTGCGTGTTCGCCAACGCGGGACGCAGCGCGACAGAGTCCCGCGAGAACCTCTGTGTCGTGGGGGGCGAATTCGAGTGCCCACCGAAAGGCCTCAAATGCCTCGGTTTCGTTGCCCATCGCCTCAGCGATTTCGGCTTGCCGAAAGGCGACTTGCGCTGGCGGCAGGGCACTGAGTTCGGGCTGAATGCTCTGATAAAAGTGGTGAGCTCTAGGCCAATCGCGCTGCTGGTAACAGAGGTCTGCCAGAGCGTCGATGGCCACCATAAGGCCAGGGTCTAGCCGTAGGGATTCTTCGTAGGCACGCAGGGCGGCATTCGGATCTTGCAACTCGTGCTGATACGCCTGCCCAAGTTGAAAGAGTAGTTTGGCGCGTTCGGAAGGGTCGCCATCCGAGCCCACAAGGCGCGCACGCATTTCGTCGACCGAAAGGATTCCCGACGCACTGCGCTTTTCGTCGCCTTGGATGCGTTCGGTGGCCTCTTTCGCGGCCTTGCGATCGCCGCCATCAGCTTCGTCGGCAACTTGCGCGTAGAGTCGGCCTGCGAGCTCGCCGAGGTTTGCTTGTTCGGCGTTCATCGCGGCATGTCGATAGAGCCGTCCGCGTTCGGTTGGATCCGGCGTAAGCTCTGCCGCCTTCTGATACATCTCGGCGGCATCCTCATAGCGCGAAGCGAGCTCGTAGAGCCGGGCGAGGGGACGAGGGGCGGCCGGAATTGTGGGATCGAGCGTAAGGGCCTGCTCATAGTTTGCCAGCGCTTGCGGGGCGTCGAGCAGCTTCTCGTCAAAAATCAGAGCGAGCTCAAGATACAGGGCTCCGAGTTCTTCTGTGTCGGTACTCGCCGAAATCTCGCGATACGTCAATTCTGCAGCGAGCGCCCACTCACCACGGGCCATCGCGATCGTGCGCAGGGCATGCGAGAATCTCGGATCGTCCGGGTCGTTGGCAGCAGCTTCTTTGAGGTACTCGTAGACGAGCATGTCGTCGTGGTACTCGTCGCGCGCCAGGATGGCTCTATCGTAGAAGAGTCCTGCGCGCTCTTGCCTGGAACTGCTCAGCGTCGTGAGTTGCTCAAGAACGCGGGCCAGTCTCTCTGTTTCGCCACGGTCTTCGTAGATCCTGCGCAGTGCAATGAAGGGGCGCGGATCTTGCGGCGCTGCAGCGGCTGCTGCTTCGTAGAGATCGAGCGCTTCCGGGAGCCTGCCTTGCGATTCCATCGCGAGCGCCCGATCGAGCTCCGCCGAGAGTTCTTGGTCAGCGATGTTCCCGAGGCCGGTTGCGGCGTCGAGCGTTTGGCGGAGAGCCCGAACTTGCTCGGCCAACGAATTGTCGAGTTCGTAGGCTTCGTCGTAGCAGCGCCGCGCTCGCTCATGCTCGTTGAAAATATGATGACAGAGTTTACCGAGTTCAATCAGAGGAAGAGCGCGCCTGGGGCCCTCGATAGTGCTTAGGTGAAGTTCGTAGGCGCTGGCAAGCTGGGTATGGTCGCCCGCCTCCGTGAGCATGTCTGCCAACTCAACAAGAATGTCGGGGTCGTCTGCTCGCAGGGAGAGCGCCTGCGCCATGGCATCGGCCGCGCCCCGAATGTCGTGTAGCTCATTGCGACGGAGCAGGGCGATTTCACGGAGTAGGGTTGCGGCAGTCTCTCGATTGGTTTCAATCGCGGACACGGCACTCAGGGCACGAACAAGAGCGTGTACCTCTCGCGCGCTTGGACCTTGTCGTTGCGAGAGTCTTGTTAGCTGAGACCCACCCCGGCTCGTAAGAACCTGTTCGCGAAGTCTCTGCACCAGACCTCGTGTCACGCCGTCTACAGCCTCTCCTGCGGCTCCAAGCCGCTGGCAATGGGTCTGGATGGCTCGACAGAGCAAGCTCGCAGCGACCTCCCCGTCTCCATTGGCCGCCGCATCCTCAGCCGCCTGCTCAAGTTCGGCGATTGGAGGTCGCTGAGAACCCTCTGTGTCTGTGGTTTCTAGTTCCGCAAGTGCCTCGCGCATGCGCGCTGTACCTGCTTCGTCGGCTAAGATATTTTCGTAGATGCGAAGCGCCTCGCGCAATCGTGTTGCCGCAATGGCGTTGGGAGCGCTTCGGGCACCGCGTTCCAGCGACTCGGCAAGCTCTTGGTTTCGCGCGCGGTTGCGGTGCAGCGCAAATAGCAGACTTCGGCCCTCGTTCGTGAGGGTGCCAGCAAGTCGGGCCGATTCAAGCAGTTCAATCGAAGCGTGATCACGGGCGACTTGTTGATACAGCTTCGCCACGGCCAGTCGCTCGTGGCTCGAAAGATGCTCAAGGCCGATGGCCTCGTACGCCGCAATCGCTTCGTCCAAGCAACCCGAGCTTGCCGCTTCCGAGGCAAGTTGTCGCAACGTTGCTGCTCGACGAAGCTCTGATGTGCAGGCGTTCGCGGCACAGCGCATGTGGTGGCGGGCCTGGCTCGGTGATGCGAGTTTGTCGTAGTAAAGATCGGCGATTTGGAGGTGCAAGTCGCTAAGGCTCTCGCCGTACTGCGAATGGCCCGCCTGGCCGCTTTCTACGTGCGCAACAAGGGTTTCGAGCCAGTGGGCGGCCTTGGCCGGATCGTTCGCGGCAAGTGCCATATCCGCGCATTCGTGGTGCAAGCTCGGAATATGCGGCGCGAGCGAAAGCGCTTCTTCCAGCATCTCAATTGCGGAGGCGAGGTTTCCGGTGCCCAGCGCTTGGCGTGCTTGGGCGCGCAAACTGAGGGCTGCATTGGTGGGGCCGGGACTCGGCGTCTGTGGGTCGGTGGGCTCTTCCAGTGCATTTAGCGCCGGATCCGTATCTCCACTTTGCAGCTCTGCGCACAACTCGGCCGCAATGAGATCCGTTGGGTCGAGCGCGAGGGCTCGCTCGTACAAGCGCAGCGCGACGTCTTCGGCCCCTTCCGTCTCGAGCACGAGGTCTGCGAGTCTTCGCGTAGCTCGATGCTCACCAACGACATCGTTCTCGCGTTGCGCAAGCTCCACAATTCGCGGAAGAAGGTTGATGGCCCTGCGCGACTTGCCTGCTCCGAGCGCCGCCTCAACGTGCAGCCAAAGTACCTCCTCACCGTGCGCGGGCTCATTGTACGGTTCGAGAATTGTCAGGGCCGACGCCCACTCACCCTGCTCGATGAGGGCTTGAGCCCGCTGGGCAATCGAGGCGACTTCGTCATCGATCGATGGCTCCGAAGTCTCCGCTACATCGCTCGTCTGGCTCTCGGCCGAGTCCGTACCGCAGAGAACATCATGCCACCGACGCAATTCGCTATTGTCTGGAGCGCGTTCTTCGGCAATGCGCAGAGCAATGAGCGCGCCGCCATGGTCGCCGACTTCGTTGGCGAGGAGCTCAATGCGCTCCAGGCTCAGTTCGATCGCCTGTTTTGCTTCTGCGTGTTTGGTGAGTCGCCCCAGCGTATCGGCAAGTGCGACAAGATTCGCCTGCCTTCGATAGGCGGCGGCGAGGGCCGTCCACAGGCGAAAGTCATCCCGTGCTCGCGCCTCGCGCAGCAAGAGGGCTGTTATCGACTGGCTTGCGACTTGCCCAGCGGTGCCGATGACGAGTGCTGTCAGATCGAAGAGAGCTTCTTCGCGCTGCTCCAGAATCTCTTCGTCATTGAGAGATAGTTCACCATCGTGATCGAGGGGACCCGCTAAAAATTCGAGTGCTTCACTTGCGAAGGGATGATTGCCACTCGCCTGCGCGTCACGAGCGGCGAATTGCAGCGCAGGCCGGTAGCTTGGCGCAATGGTGAGTACGCGGCGGTAGGTCTCTCGGGCGACATCGGTCCTGCCTAGGTGTTCTTCTTGCAGCTTTGCGAGGCGCACGAGAAGCCCTCGCTGTCGGGCAGGGTGCGCTGCCATGACTGCGACCTTGCGACCGAGAATGACGGCAAGCCTCTCGTGTGATCCTTCTGCGCGCGCAATTTGCTCAAGTGCGTCGAGTGCAGGAAGGTGGTCACTGGCAACTCGCAGCGCATTGTCGAGGCACCGCTTCGCATCGCTCACCGCATCCGCGTTGCGCCTGTGCAGAGCTCCAGCTTGATACCAAGCATCCGCCTGAGCCGCTGCGCTCAAGTCGTTGGCTTCGCTTGCTGCATAGCGTTCTTGCGCAGCCCCTGCCTTTTGCAGCTCACCGAGTCGCTCATACAAATTCGCAAGGTGGCGCGAGGCTTGGGTGGCCGTTGCTTCTCCACAACTCGAATCGGAGGCAATGCGCTCAAGAACGGCGACCGCGCGTTCGGTTTTGCCGAGGGTCTCCAGAGCGATGCCCCAGCGCAGAAGTCGCAAATGCGGTGCTTCCTCATCGTTCTGCGAATAGAGTTCTTCGTAGGCTTCATCAACCTCGCTCCAATTGCGAGCGCGCCAGGCGCAGTCGCCAAGGCACAGTAGTGCTCTCTCTCGAAGCACGGGTTGAGGACCGGCCTCTTCGAGCACTTGGAGACCGAGACGCAGGGCCGACCGACACCGTTGTGGGTCGTCAGCGCTAAGCCAGCCTTCTGCCGATTCAATAAAGGCCTTTGCCCGATCTGCGGTTGGACCAGAAAGACCTGCTCGTTCCTCTAAAACGTCTGCTCTTGCCGCAACGTCGCCAAGTGTGTCGAGGATTTCCGCCTTGAGCTTCAGGGCCGCGCTCTTCGGCGCATCGGAGACGTTCTCGTTGCCCAAGGGGCCCACAAGGGCGGCCAGCCCAGCTTGCGGATCGCCTTCGGCGGTAAGAACGCTCGCCCGTCGAATGTCGAGGTAGGCACATTCGTCAGCGTCTGTATTGCCGAGAGTGAGTTCTTGGATCCATGCGAGGTCTCCCTCTGTAGTAGGAGTTCTCTTAAGAAGAAGTCTGGCAGCCTCACGGCCCGCGGCCTCGCCAGCGAACGACAAATCAAATGCCCTGCGCAGGTCTTGCATTGAGTCATCGTTTCGGCCTAGCTCCAACCCGACCGCCGCCTTCTCCAACGAGAGCTCGGCGGCCTTTTGTCGGCGTTCCACCGCCATATCCTCATTCTCGTACGCCTCGTCGGCGTGCAAGCTTGAGAATCTCTCAATGGCGAGCTTCCAAGCCGCCAGTGCCTCGGCGTGCGCTCCGCTCTGTAGGTGAATTCTCGCGAGAAGGGCGAGTGCCTCGGCTCTAGTGCGTGCACCGCCGGTCTCTGAGGCCCGCAACAGTGGTGGCAGTGCTTCGGTTGGGGTTCCCGCTTCAAGCAAGCTACGACCGAGTTCGCAGGCAAAGTAGGCTTGAATGGCAGGAGCCTCGATGCCGACATCAAAGAGTTCTCGCCACAGTCGCGAGGCATCGTCATGGTGTCCAAGGCCTGCGGCCGCTCGCGCCGCCCCTCGCATCGCGGGGCCATGGCTGTGGTCAAGATCGAGTGCTGCGAGAAACCATGCCTCTGCGGTTTCATGCCGGTCTGTTGCCAAGCAGCCGTTTCCTCCCCGGACAAGGCAACGAAGTTGTGCGCGCTCGTCGCCGCGCATGCGGTGCAGACTGCAGGCCCATTCCAGGCTGGCCAAAGCGTCATCATCTTTGCCAAGTAGGAATTCGATGTCGGCGCGTTGCTCATGAACTTGGGCAATCGTTTCGTCGAGTCGACAGGCTGCAGCAAGCTCTGCCAACGCGGCGTCTGGATCGTTTTGCTCAGCGACAAGAACTTCCGCAAGCCGCGCATGATCACGCGCTTGATGATGCGGATCGTGGGTTGCCGCAAGGCGCATGCGGATCAGCCGAACAAGATCTGACCATCGTTCTTCGTCGCGGTAGCGGTCAGCCAAGGCTTCAGCGGCTTCGGCATGTCCTGGCCTATGTTCTAAGACAACTTCGTAGAGTTGGGTTGAGTCGTCGGGAGCGAATTGTCGCAATAGACGAGCGCCGGCAAGTGCTGCTCGAACCGTGCCCTCTTCGTCGCCCACCGCTCCAGACGCCTGGCTCAATTCTCGGTAGCGCGCTGCTCCGCTTTCCACATCGCCTTGTGCGACAGCAATGCTTGCAATGGCTGCGTGTGCCGGTGCGAAATCTGGCCAACGTCCCAATACCTGTCGCGCCAATTCGAGGCCATCCATAAAGTAGTCACGTCGCGCAGAGGCGATTGATAGGATTCGTTCGACGAGGAATGGCTGTTCCGGGCCGCGGGCCGCAAGCTCTCCTCGGTAGCCGCGCATCGCGCCCTCAAGATCGCCGTCTTGAAGCAGGGCGTCGGGAGCGTGAAAGCGGCGCAGAGAATCTGCCAGGGCGGCGGCGGCTTGGCTCGATGTTGCGACCGTCTTTGGCGTCTCGGAAAACTGTAAGGTAAGCCCGGCGCTCGTAACGTCAGCTGAGACCAGGGGCGCTTTGGAAAGGGTAGGGAGCCTCCATCCCGCTGCGGGGAGTGAGTGAAAGAGGGCTGACCGCAGTGGGTCCATCTGAAAATCGCAGAGACCCAAAGCCTCGGCGTTGCTGCTTTGACCAACATTTAGAATTGCCGAAACAAGCTTGTGAATCAGTATGGGCGCGGGTGTATCCAAGTGACCGTAGACCCGAGGATGACCGCAGGTGATCCGCAGTTGGTTGTCCTTCGAACTCAGATAAATTCGGGCGCTCAGATCTGCAACCAGCGCCGATTCTCGTACCCTCGCTGAAAGCCCGATGTAGGAATCGCTGCATCGAAGAACGAGTTCGTCGACGCCCAGAGTCGCAAGCGCCGCTCCACATCCGGAGACGTAGCCATCGATATCGCTCTGAGCCATGCCGAGTCGCGCAGACACAACTTCGCTGCGCACGCGTTGAAACGAGATGGCGGGCTCGTCCTCAACGTGGGGCATTGGCGCTGCAGATTCGGGGACCCGCAGTTCAAGCTCGGCGAGTTCTAGCCAGCCGAAGAGACGGCGCGCGGGTAGAAACAAATGGCGCACGTTTCCAATAGGACGGACTTCCATGCCCAGTCCCACTCGATCCGCTGGCGTTACGGGGGATTCCAACTCCATCAGAGCGGAATTAGTCTAGCAAAAGCCCGTCGTTAGAGCGAAGGGTCTGGCGGAACTCTGCTCCGCTAGACCCTTTGTCGCAAAAATGCCGTGAGACTAGTTGTCTTGTGACATCAAGCTACATGGCTCGTAGGCCAGAAGCTTCTCGTCTGAGCTCTTGAGCATCGCTGGATTGGCTTCAATCGCTCCAGCTTTCTTCAGCTTGAGGCAACGCGAAAGAATCCACTCTTCAAGCCGCTTGCCGCCTTTGGCCTGTGCCAGAGCCGCTTGCAGGTCTGCTGCTTGGTCGGCGAATTGCTCCATATCGGCCTCGCTGCGGTCGGTGAGTTGGACAACAACAAAGCCGTCACTCTCTTCAACCTCGTAGACTTTTGTGGAGAGGTCACCAATGGCGAGCATTCCGAAGAGATCTGCCACGAGTGCATCAGAGCGACCGATACCGGCAATGAAATCGCCATTTCGCGTTGTGCGTTGGATGGTCTTTAAGGGCGGAGCTGCAACGCTCGATGCCGCTGAATCTGCAGCCGTCACTGGAGCAACGTCTGCGGCAGCTACAGGCATAGGTGCCGCGGCAGGCTCTTCATCGGCTTTTGCTGGTGCTGCAGTCGGAGCAGCTGGTGCTGCAGTCGGAGCAGCTGGTGCTGCAGTCGGTGCTGCAGTCGGTTCAGCTTCTTCGCCTCCAAGTTGAGCGTATTCTGTTGGGCCTTCAATCGTGATGGAACCGGACTTGCCAGCTGCACCCTGCTGCATAAGTTGCTGAATCTGCTCGGGAGTGAGCTGCTGAAGAATCTCTGGAGGAAGGTTGTTCAGATCAATGTTGCTCGGCTCGGGCGCCGCAGGAAAGAGCTCACTTAAAGGAGTCGTCGCTGCGCTGACCAGGGCTGCTTCCGCTGCTGCCTTGGCCAAACCGCGAGCAACATCCTCTGGAGCGGCCTTGACGGCGAGATCAAATTTCTTCTGTTCGAAGCTGAGCCCCTTGTCGCTCTTCTCTTCAAGGACCACGAGGAAGTAGGCATTCTTGCTCTCGATGACTTCGGAAACTTTGCCAACTTCGAGGTCCTTGGTGCCGTCGACAACTTCTTGGCCGTAGCCAAGTGAAGCCGCAGCACGCCAACCAATGAGGCCGCCAAGGCTTGCGCTTCGGTCCGTGCTCACTTCCGCTGCGATGTCAGCAAAGCTTGCTCCCGCTACGAGTTTTTCGCGAGCAGCGTCAATAGCGATGCGTGCTTCGTCGGGAGTTGCTGGAGCTTCGACAGGAGCAGCACCTTCTGGTGCATCCGGATCGATGTCGGGTGTCGGCGTATCGCTCTCAGCTTTTGCGATCTTGATGATCCGCGCTTTGACGCGAGCCTTCTCACTTTCCCAGCGAGGTTTTACCTGTTCCCACTCGGCCTTCAGGCTCTCTTCGTTTGCCGCCATGTACTCGTTTACTTGGCCCTCTGTGAGCTTCACAGCAGAGCGGTACTTGAGAACGTCAAACTTTACGTAGCTTGCAGAGATGGTGGTGTTGTTCTGAATAAAGGCGTCACGAGCCTCTTCTTTGGATACGTAGGCCGATCGCACCAATTCCTGCTTCATCATAAAGGCCATGATCTCGCGGCGCTGCTCATCCTTGTAGGCAGCAACGTTGGGAAGACCTAGGCGACCTTGCGCAAGGTTCGCGAGGTAGTCGTACTCGAAGTATGCGTTCGTGACGTCGTCGTCTTCGTCTTCGCGCTTGAAGTAGACTTTGGTTCCATCAATCTTGTTGCCGAGAAGATAGAACTCCCCGTTCTGAATGGCCTTGTTGACGATGGCATCGGAGACGCGCATGTCGAGCTTCTCGGCTTCTTGCGCGAGAATCTCTCGTTGGAGCAAGAACTCCAATGCGAGCGGCTTGCGCTGGTCACCAGGCACGTTGCCGTACACAAAGGGGATGCCATTGTATGCAAAGCGCCAAGAGTGAACCGAGACCGGCTCGTCCTCGACCTCGATCGCAAAGTCGTTGGTACTTCCGCAACCGAGGGAGTCGCTGGGAGAACCAAAGAACAGCACGAAGGCCGCAATGATGATGGCAAAGAGGACCCAAATAATAAGGGACCCGGTTTGTTCGCGCATTTGCTCGAGCATGGGCGCGCATCCTAAACCGCTATTTGGCGCGGATGCGAGGGCCACGGCGTCCCGAATTTCGTTGCCAGGCTTCAAGACCCAATGCGGCAAAAGGCCTGGGCACCTGGTCGGATATGTATTGAAAAGAGCTACCGATATTGCTACATGTTGGCAATCGCGCCGGAGAGGGTTCCGGAGCGGGAAAACACTATAGATTTCAATGGCATGGGAATAGATACCCCATCTTCACGGTTCTAATCATATGCTTTTCGATTGGGTATACGGTCTCTTCTCTAACGATCTCGCCATTGATCTTGGCACGGCGACCACGCTTGCGTTCGTGAAAGGGCGGGGAATCGTGGCCAATGAGCCATCGGTGGTGGCAGTTCAGCGACTTCCGGGCGGCGGCAAGCGAGTTTTGGCCGTCGGTAAAGAGGCCAAGGACATGCTCGGTCGAACTCCGGGAAACATCGTAGCCATTCGGCCGATGAAAGACGGCGTCATTGCGGACTTCGAAGTGACCGAGGCCATGCTTCGTTACTTCATTCAGAAGGCCCACCATCGCCGAACCCTAGTCCGCCCACGCGTCATCGTTTGTGTGCCTTCGGGAATCACCGAGGTGGAGAAGCGCGCCGTTCGCGACTCCGCTCTCGCGGCGAGCGCCCGCGAGGTCTACTTAATTGAAGAACCCATGGCGGCAGCGATTGGTGGCGGTCTCCCCATCACCGAGCCTTCCGGCAATATGATTGTCGACATTGGCGGCGGAACTACAGAAGTCGCCGTAATCTCGCTGGCCGGAATTGTCTTGAGTGAGTCCATTCGGGTCGCCGGCGACAAAATGGATGAAGCCATCGTTCAATACATCAAGCGCAAGTACAACTTGCTCATCGGCGAGCGGTCGGCTGAGTACATTAAGAAAGAGATTGGCTCTGCCTATCCTTTGGACGAAGCGCTCACGGTTGAAGTGAAAGGCCGGGATCTCGTTGCGGGCGTCCCCAAAACTCTCGTCGTCAACTCCGATGAAATTCGCGACGCGCTCACCGAGCCGGTAAATGCGATTGTTGATGCGGTTCGCACGGTACTTGAGCGAACGCCGCCCGAGCTCAGTGCTGACATCGTCGACAAAGGCATTGTCCTCTCTGGTGGTGGTGCTCTGCTCAAGAACCTCGACGTTTTGCTTCGAGAAGAAACCGGGCTTCCCATCATGGTTTGCGAAAACCCTCAGCTCGCTGTTGTGCTCGGGACCGGGCGCTCACTAGACGAGCTCTCTTTGCTCAAGGACATCGCGCTGCAATAGCTCGGCTGGCAGCAGCGTATTGCAAGGCGTGCTTCTCAAGCGCAAACACCTCGACTATGCCCTTGCTGGGCTGCTCCTGCTCCTGCCGGCGGTACTCTTGCGCTCGAGTTTGCGCGAACCCGCAGATCAGAACGGCTTTGACCGCGCTGTGTTGCGAATTTCTTCTCCATTGCAAGCCGCAGCCTCTTGGGTCGTCGGCGGCCTTGGCGACCTCTTCTCAGACTATGTCTGGTTAGTAAATGTCGAAGATGAAAACGATGAACTGCGCGCAACCAACATTCGCCTTCGCGAAGAGCTTGGCCAGTTGCGCGGTGCCGCTGCCGATCTTGCCATCCTCGAAGAGCTCGTAGATCTCAAGCGCAGTACCCAAGCGGAGACTGCGGCAGCTCACGTCATCGCTTCGAGCATCAATTCACACTTTCGCGTAAATCGCATTCGGATTGACCGCGGCGATACCCAGGTTGAAGTGGGAATGCCTGTGATTAGTGCGGAGGGGCTTGTCGGGCGCATTTTGCATTCCTATGGCACGCACTCCGACGTGCTCTTGGTGGCGGATCCACAGTCTTCTGTTGATGTCGTGATTGAAGAGACCGGTGGCCGAGGCCTTCTTAAGGGCGTCGCAAGCGATGATGCGTACTTTTGTGAAATCGAATACCTCGAACAAGGCAAGGCGGTTCGCGTCGGCGACAAAGTGAAGACCAGTGGCCTTGGTAAGCACTTTCCCGAAGGCCTACTCGTTGGCGAAATCGCGAGCGTGGATTCGGCTCGCCATGGTCTCTATCAAAAAGTCACCGTGAAGCCCGCTGTTGATTTCTCTTCGCTAGATACCGTGCTCATTTTGTTGGCGCCGCCACCTCCATCGGACCCGGCTCGCGCCCAGAACCAACAATCGAAATCCGCGCACGGCGTGGAGCCGTTCTAGGATGCGCCTGGCGGCTCAAATCGTCGTAGCGTATTTCTTGCTGCTTCTACTCAGTGCCGTTTGGCGTCTGTTCCCGTGGTCAGAATTGGTTCCCGACATCGCGGTGCTGATTGCGGCCTACCTCGGGCTCACGGCCCGCGAGCAAGCGGCGCCATCGGTGGCCTCAGCGGTGTTTATTGGCTATCTCGCCGATCTACTTTTCGGAACTCCGGTTGGTCTCATCGCACTGATTTCTGGACTGACTTGCACCGCATGCCACCTGATTCAAGGGCGGCTCTTGGTTCGCGGCTCGGTGTTCACAACGGTCTTCTCTGGCCTCGTTGCTCTCGCAGCGGGGCTCTTTACGATTTTGGTCCGCAGTTTTGCCGGACTCTTGCCACCGGGTTGGGCAGGGGAATTGGGAACGCTTGCCCTCAGTGTCGTTATCACTGGGTTGCTTGGGCCTATCGTCTTTCGCACATGCCGCTTCGTGGATTCGCGGTTTGCTCGTACTCGGCGTGAACGCGACGCCGCTGCCTCTGGGATGATCGGCTAGCCGGATGCCACTAATCGGAGGGCATAAGAAGAACTCGCAAGCGCTGATGCTCATGCGCGAGCGGCTGCGCTACCTCATTGCCATCATCTTTGTTTTCTTTGCCATTTTGGTGTCGCGACTCTGGCAACTTCAGGTCGTCCGTGGCGAGGAGTACTTCAGGCAGACCCGCCGCAACGTTGTGGACACCCGGATGCTGCCTTCGGTGCGAGGCAAGATCCTCGACCGAAATCTCGAGCCCATCGCTGACAATCGTCCCGCCTTCAACCTCTACGGCAAGGCTGGCGACATTGACGAAGAGGCCTTCGAGCGCATTGCGCGAGTCTTGGAGTTGACCGCGGACGAGCGCGACAAGATGCAGGCCCGCATCGAGAAGGCTCACAAACGCAAGCGACGCTCCGCAGTCCTGCTACTCGAAGATCAGTCCCGAGATCGAGCCTCGTTGGTAAAACAAGAGAGTCATCTTTTGCCCGAGCTCTACGTGAGCGACGAACCCTATCGCTACTACCCACATGGTCGCGCGCTCGCGCACCTCGTTGGCTACATGAATCAAATCACGGGCAGCGAGTTTGATGAGCGGGAGGCTGAGGGCTACCAACCAACAGACTTAGTCGGGCGCTATGGTTTGGAACGAGCCTGGGAGAGCTATTTGCGGGGCAAGCGGGGCATTGAACGCTTTGTTGTGAACGCAAAAGGCGAGCGCATCGAGGGCCCCGATGCCGATGGTCTGATCGAGGGCGCCCGCTTTGTGCCACCGGTCGCCGGTCACAATGTTGTGCTCACCATCGACTTGGCACTGCAGGAGCATATCGAAAAACTCTTACGTCGAAGAGCCGCCGGGGCGGTCGCTGTGATCGAAGTGAAATCCGGGCGCATTTTGGCTCTGGCTTCAACACCGAGCTTTGATCCCAATGTCATGACCGGCCACCTCACTCGCGAACGAGAAGCGCAGATGCTCTCAGATCCGCGCAAGCCCTTTATCGACAAGACATTGCGCCAGTACTATCCGCCTGGGTCGACATACAAGTTTGTGACAGGGCTTGCGGCACTGAAGGAAAGTCTCGTGAGTGCCGATGAGCCGTTGAGCTGCACAGGTGTCCACAAGCAAGGGCGTCGCGTGTTCCGCTGTACCAGCGCACATCAGAAGGTCGACTTTGAAGAAGCGATGCAACACTCGTGCAACGTCTACTTCTGGAAGCTCAGTGAACGAGTTGGTATCGATTCGATGGCCCAGATTGCGCGTGACTTTGGCTTTGGGGAACCCACGGGGCTTGGACTCAATGGCGACACCGCAGGGCGCGTTCCCACCAAGCAATGGTACGAGGAGCGCGATACATTCAAAATTGGTCACACGTTAAACGCGGCAACAGGACAGGGCGATGTGGAAGTGAGTGTCTTGCAGCTCGCAATGGCCTACGCCGCAATCGCCAACGGTCGTAAACTCTTTGTGCCGCTTCTTGTGGATCGAGTTGAGAGCGCAGCCGGTGATGTTGTGGTGCAGTACGAACCTCAATTGAGGCGCCTTGTTGACGTTTCTGATGAATCGATGGGCTTTGTAAAGCACGGCATGTGGCGCGTGGTTAACGAGATTGGCGGAACTGCCTACGACTACGCTCGCTCCGACATGCTGGAGTACTCGGGCAAAACCGGTACCGCGCAGGTGAAGGCGATGCGTCGACGAGACGATGACGAGAACTTGAAAGATTGGCATCCGGATCGGGACCACGCGTGGTTTGCTGGGTATGCCCCTTCGCAAAATCCAGAGATCGCCTTTGTCGTTTTGCTTGAGCATGGCGGCTCAGGTGGCAAGCACGCAGGCCCCGTGGGCAAAGCAATCGTCGAGTTCTTTTTCGAGGGCCGGGTTCCCAGTACCGAGACCGAAGGGGAATTGCCATGAGACGCAAAGCGGCAACGCTTCTTATTCCTGGGCCGCGCGTTGGTCGGTCGCGCTGGCGCACGGCATTCGCCGACTTTGATTGGGTACTACTTTTTCTGGTTGCGATGATTGCGGCGCTTGGGCTCTTAAACCTCTACAGCGCCACCTACGCAACGGCGCACTCGGTGAAATTCACGCAGCAGATGATGTGGGTGACGCTTGGGACACTGAGCTACTTCATCTTCACCATGATCGACTATCGCAGCCTACAGCGCTGGACGTGGGTTGCTCATATCGGCGTGATTATCGGCATCTTGGCTGTGCGGTTCTTCTTCGAAGCCGTCAAGGGGTCACAACGCTGGATCATGCTTGGTCCAATTCGGATTCAACCGACGGAGCTCGCAAAGCTCGCGGTGATCCTCTCATTGGCACGGCTTCTTCACGACTGGGATGAACGAAGCGTCGATAAGCGCACCGTGGCGTACTCGATAGCAGCCCTGATCTTGCCGGTGCTCTTGGTTGCGTGGCAGCCAGACTTGGGGAGCGCTAGCCTCTTGGGGCTCATCATTCTCGCGATGAGTTTGATGTTGGTGCAGACCATTTGGCCCATCATCGTTGCGATGCTAACGGGGCTGGCTGCATTGCCACTTTTGTGGGAACGCATGCACTCGTATCAACAGGGTCGTGTCTTGGCCTTTCTCGATCCGGGCGCAGATCCGACGGGTGCTGCTTGGCAAACCAGTCAATCGGTGAAAGCCATTGGCAGCGGCCAAATCTCGGGCAAGGGCTTCATGGAGGCCACGCAGAATCACTTCAACTTCTTGCCGGAACACTGGACCGACTTCCCCTTCTCCGTATGGGCCGAGGAGTGGGGATTTCTTGGATCCGTTGGCTTGCTCATGATCTTCCTCTTGTTGATCCTGTGGATCGTCAACGTCGGACTGCACGCTAAGGGAAAATTCGGGCAGGCGATTTGCGTCGGTGTGGCCGCAATGATCTTCTTTCACACTGTGGTCAACATCCTGATGGTCACGGGTTGGGCCCCTGTTGTTGGTGTGCCGCTTCCGCTAATTAGTTATGGCGGGTCCTCGGTCTTGACCATCATGACAGGGCTTGGGCTGGTGTCGTCGGTTTCCAAGCGGCGCCGCGAAATCTAGCCACGCACACGCTCACCTCATCAAGCGCAGTTGGGAGTACCCGGTTGGGGCGTGCTTCCCTTCATTGCGAAATCCGAATTGTTCGTAGAAGGCCTGCGCATCGCGTGTAACCAGTTCGACGCACGTGCAGTCTCGAACCATTGGGTGGTCGAGCAACAGTCGCATGAGGGCTGAGCCGATACCAAGACCCTGGCTGGATGGCCGAACAATGACATCGTAGATCCAAGCCACCTTGCTGCCGTCGGCCAGGGCGCGCGCGGTTCCCACCACACGGCCGTTCGCATCAAGCGCACCGACCCACGCGGTAGAGGCTGCATGCGCGGCGGCAATCGCCTGATCCGAGGCGTCGCGATTCCAATAGGTCCCGCGCAGTAAATCCACAACATCCGGTTGCTCTGCGTTTCCAAAGCGGCATCGAAGGACCGTGTTTCCTGGGCCCTGCAACTTGGAAAACGACGCATCGGGTCTTGAGGCAACGATGGAGTCGATCGCCGCAAGATCTTGGGCCCCGCCGCGTTTCCAGAGCCCTTCCAAGATTCGTGTGAGCTCTTCTCCTTTGCGCCGCTGTCCAGATTGAACTTTGCCTGAAATCGCTTCGACGCGCACGCCATAGACCAAGAGCCCTTTGAGGGCCTTTTTGTACAGCGGGCTGGTTGGGCTCAAGGGCTCGTACTTGCCCTCGGGTTGATACTTTTGCATCAGCGCTTCCACAACAGCGGCCTTCTCTTCAAGGTCGGTGACCTCGACGAGCATGCCCCGTGCTTGCACACTTTGGTAGTAGGTCGTGGCTGGGCAAGCTCGCTCCGGATCGATGAAGTAGCTCGGTATGTTGGCGAGGATGCGCTCGGCGCTAACGACCGCTGGACGCCCGATACAACGTCGCCGCTCGCCGGCTTTGGCGCCGTGAAATGCCACCAAGTTCCCAACACACACTGCATGCAGTGCGCGAAGGACTGGAGTTCCCGCTTCGGTGCTTGAGGCTAGGTGGAGAGTCTCCGCACGGGCGAGCAGGGCAGCAGCTTCTTCATGGTTCCAGCGGGATTCGGCCTTTCTCATGCGACGACCATGTCGCACAAGTGGTCTTGTGAAAAGTGCCAGTTTCGCAGATAGTTGCTAGACCACCATCTCAGGAGGAGCAAAGACGAATGCCGTGGACACCGAGCCGATGGAACCAACAAACGGATACGATGCCCGCGTTCTTGCGTTTGGGTCGGGCCCTTGTTGAGGACATTCGCGAGGGGCGCCTATCCCCTGGGGCTCGTTTGCCCAGCAGCCGGGCGCTGGCCAATGATTTGGGGGTGCATCGCAACACGGTGATTGCTGCGTATGACGAGTTGGTAGCGCAAGGATGGATTGAAGCGCTGCACGGACGCGGCACGTTTGTAAGCCGTGACCTGCCTCAGAAAATTTCTCATTCCACCAGAGAGCGCGTGCCTCCCAGTTTTCGAATGAGCACCCGAGCGCCACTCATTCGCAACGCGCCAGAACCCAACGTATTGTCCATGGCAGGGGGCCTACCGGATACGCGGTTGGTCTCATGCACAGAACTCTCGCGCACCATTCGCCGAGTCTTGCGACGCGGGAGGACGCTACTCGACTACGGCTCTCCCTACGGCGCCCCTAGACTCCGAACCGCGATCACGAGAATGCTTCGTGAGACCCGCGGTATGGACGTGGAGGAAGACCAAGTGCTCATTACTCGCGGTAGCCAGATGGGTATCTATTTGCTTGGCCAATCTCTGGTGCAGCATGGCGATGTTGTTGCTGTCGAATCCACCGGGTATCGAGCTGCCTTCGACGCACTTCGCATGGCAGGAGCACGGCTAGCTCCGGTACCGGTTGATGAACACGGCCTGCAAGTCGACAAGCTTGAAGAACTGCACGCGAGACGAAAGCTGCGGGCGGTGTACCTCACGCCCCATCACCAGTTTCCTACCCTCGTAACCCTCAGTGCGAGTCGTCGAATTCGCTTGCAGGCCTTTGCACGCAAACACCGCATTGCGATTATCGAAGACGACTACGATCACGAGTTTCACTATGAAGGCCGGCCGGTGTTGCCCATGGCGAGTGACAACAGTAGTGGCAACGTTGTCTACGTGGGGACCTTGTCCAAGGTGCTGGCACCCGGGCTGCGCATTGGATATGTGGTCGCGCCGCCCTCACTCATCACATCCCTTGCAGCAATTCGCTCCCACATTGATAGTCATGGAGACGCTGTCATGGAAACCGCGATTGCCGAGTGGATTGAAGAGGGGGAACTTGAGCGTCATGCCAGACGCGTTCGCAAAGCCTATCTTGCGCGACGAGAAACGCTAGTGTCGCTGCTTGAGACACATCTCGGTGATTCTCTTAGTTTCAGTATTCCCACGGGAGGAATGGCGCTCTGGGTCCGGTCGCTACGCTGCGATGATGTCAATGCATGGGCCGCACGCACGCTGGCCGGGGGCGTGCGCGTCTCGCCCGCGAGCCTCTACCGAATTGATCGTCGCAACAGCCCACATATGAGAATTGGTTTTGCGAAACTCAACGAAGAAGAACTCGGCCGTGCTGTGCGCGTGTTGGCAGGCGCGCAGCTGGGGTAGGGCGCCGAAACGAGAAAGAGGACGTTCAACTCACTTGCGAACGCCCTCTGCCTTTTAAAATATGAAACGCTGCTACATATGTTTCTTGAGCTCAGCCTCAATCTTTGACTGAGGTACAGCACCGACGATTTGTCCTACGACCTGGCCGCCTTTGAACACGAGAAGGGTTGGAATCGAGCGGATGCCATACTTCTGTGGGACGCCGGTGTGGTCGTCGATGTTGAGCTTGCCAACTTTGACTTTGCCCTTGTACTCCGAGGCCAACGCCTCAACAGATGGAGTAATCTGCTTACACGGTCCACACCACACAGCCCAGAAGTCAACCAGAGCGGGAATGTCGGAATTGATGATCTCAGCTTCGAAGCTGGAATCGGAGAGTTCAAGGACGTCTTCACTAGCCATTTCGTATTGATAATCACCAGGTCCGGGCCCCGCAAGGCTTACCCTCTTGGGAATGCTTCTTTCTGCGCAGAGCGAGATTGCACCAACCCGTAAACTAGTAATATTATAACGATCTCGGAACTTTCGAGGATTTCGCCTCGGCGACCGAGATCGCAAACACGGGTGAGTTGATTTATGGCGCGTCTCTTTATTTCACAGGAACGTCTCGACGAATGGACGATGGATCAGAAGGCCACGCTCGAGTCTGGCCGTTTGATGCTCAACGAACTGGGGCGTGCGTTCATGGTTGTTCCTGCGGTGCGCTTCTTAAGCGTTGCGGGGAACGAGCCTGATCCCAATGATTTTCTCAATCGCGTAAAGACCGAAGTGGAACTCACAGAGATTGGTGCGGACCTCTACATGAACTCGGTCATTCACGGCGATATTGCCTACGACGTACAACCCGGTTTCATGGGGCGTGCTGAGCCCAAGAGCGGAGCGTAATCTGTCGTGGCGGCCGAGGTTGTAACGACCCCGCCTCAGTTGGCGTTTTACGTCGCAATGACGTTCTACGTTGTTGCCTCGGTACTTCACCTAAGCAGCCTGGCTCAGGTTCCGCCTTGGGTTAAGCAAGCGGCGCGTTGGACCGTGATTGTGGCCTTCATCGCGCATGGTGTGGATATTGGTTGGCGGGGCGTTGAACAGGTGCATCCCGCAACCTCGGTGCGTGAAGCGCTTGGCTTCCTAAGTTGGATTCTCGTTGGGGCCTATGTGGTTTTGTCGAGACGCAAAGGGCTATCGGTGTTGGGGGCGTTTGTCGCGCCGTTGGCACTCATCGTCCTGGCGACCGCGAGGCTTTCGCCGTCTGGAGATGCGGTTACAGGACTCAGCAGTTTGGGGCGCCTGCATATCGCCAGCGCCACGGTTGGCGTTGCCGTCTTTTGTCTCGCAACTGTTGTCTCGGTAATTTACCTAATGCAGGAGCGAAACCTAAAAAGTAAGAACTTTGATGGAGTCCTATTTCGCTCAAGCGCATCACTGGAAACGTTGGATCGGCTCTCTGCGCGTCTTGTCGCCATTGGCTTTCCCATCTTCACGATTTCAATGATGCTGGGCGGGGTTTGGGTCGCGCAACGCGAGCAAGGCTTTGGACGAATTGAATACCCGATTGCAGCGGTTACTTGGCTGGCCTTCGCGGCGCTTATGCTTGGACGCAGCATGCGAGGGCTCCAGGGCAGGCGCGCTGCCTTGCTCACGCTGTTGGGCTTTGGGGCTGCAATGCTGGTTCTGGCGCTCTACTTTCTCCGCCGATCGGTTGGTGTCTAGCAATGCCTAGCGAACTTTTTGTAATTGGTGTGAGTTGGCGCTCGGCGCCGGTGAGCATTCGCGAGAAGCTCGCTATCCACGATGATGAACTCGAGAGTCACCTCGCCAGTCTTATTCGGACTGAACTCATCGATGAAGCACTGATTCTCTCGACGTGCAATCGGGTGGAAATCTACGGATGCACCTCGAGATCAGCACCGGCATCGGCGGTGGCGCATGCGGCGGCTGAGACGCGCGCTTTCTTTTCAAAGTCCCGTGGGTTTCCTGCGGAGAAACTCAGCGAGGTCCTCTTTGAGCATCTCGAAGAAGACGCGATTCGCCACATCTTTCGAGTCGCTTCAGCGCTTGATTCGATGGTTGTGGGCGAGTCTCAAATCCTTGGCCAGCTCAAGTCGGCATTCGGAGCGTCGTCGAATTATCAGAGCCTGGGCCCCGTGCTTGGACGATGCATGGAACGCGCATTTAGCGTCGCCAAGCGTGTTCGAACCGAGACCGGCATCAGTCGTGGTGCCGCGAATGTGTCTTCTGTAGCCGTTGAATTGGCCAAGCGCGTCTTTGGTGAGCTCGACGGGAAGTCGGTTCTCGTAGTGGGCGCGGGAAAGATGAGCGCCCTGGCAGCGAGGCATCTGCGTGCCGATGGCGCTGCCCTAATCCGAGTCACGAACCGCTCTCTGGAGAAGGCCGAGCGTCTGGCGGATGAGATCGATGGCATTGCCTGCGCCTGGGAGGATTTGGAGATCGAGCTATCCAAGGCCGATGTCATTATCACGTCAACGGGATCCCGCGAACCGGTGCTTACGAAGAAGCTGATGAAGCAAGCAATGAAGCGCCGCCGCTACAAGCCGTGTTTCGTGATGGACATTGCCGTGCCTCGCGACGTAGAAAGCGCCGTTGGCAAACTTGAGGGGGTCTACCTCTTCGACATGGATGATTTAGAGCGCTTGGTGTCAGAAAATCTAAAAGAACGCAGCCGCGAGGCCGACGCCGCGACTTCTCTTGTGGAAGGCGAAGTGCGGCAGTTCCACCAGTGGATGCGCCAGCAGCACGTGGTCCCAACAATCCGAAGTTTGCGAACGCACTTTCACGAAGTCGCTGCCGCCGAAGTTGAAAAGGCCATGCGCAATTTGGAAAAGGCGAGCACCGAACACGAGCGGCAAGAAGCCATGCAACGGCTTGGAAAAGGCATTGCGAACAAGTTGCTGCACGCTCCCACTACCGTCTTAAAGCAAGCAAGTGATGCGGAGACGCTCGCTGATTCCGTTTCTCAGCTGTTCTCGCTCGATAGCGAAGACAAGTCGGAGGAGCGCGGGACGACGCCTGCACTCAACCAAGCAGGACTAGCCGAAACGGCGGGTCCGTCGAAGAAAGCATAGATATGAAGAAGCTCACCATTGCCACTCGCGGATCCAAGCTCGCTCTTTGGCAGGCCCATCACACGCGCGATCGACTCATTGAAGCCTCGGGCGGCGACCTCGAAGTAGAACTCCTTGTTCTAAAGACAAAGGGCGACAAGATTTTGGATGTGCCACTGGCCAAAGTTGGTGGCAAGGGGCTCTTCGTCAAAGAGATTGAAACCGCTCTCTTAGATGGTCGTGCGGATGTTGCTGTGCACTCGATGAAAGATGTTCCAGCGGAGCTTGAGCCTGGCTTGCATATGGTTGCTGTGTCCGAGAGGGCGGAGCCGCGTGACGCTTTTTGCTCAAGCAAGGCCGACTCCCTGCAAGCACTGGCGCAGGGCAGTGTTGTTGGAACCTCAAGCCTTCGACGTGGTGCGCAAGTGTTGGCGCTCCGGCCCGATCTAAAAATCAAATCGCTGCGAGGCAATGTTCCAACGCGCTTAGATAAGCTTGATGCTGGTGGCTTTGATGCCATCATTTTGGCGGCGGCAGGTCTTGAGCGCCTGGGGTTTTCCGATCGAATCACCGCCAAGATGAGCCTTGAAGACAGCCTTCCTGCCGTAGGGCAGGGGGCGTTGGGAATTGAGACTCGCGAGAATGATGACGAAACCAGCGCACTGGTTTTCAAAGCCATGAATCACGCCAAAGATGCGAGCCGCATCGAGGCAGAGCGCGCATTTCTCAACGCTCTTGACGGTGGGTGCCAGGCGCCGATGGCTGCGTACGCCCACTACGATGGGGATTCTCTTGTGATCGATGCCCTTGTTGGCGAGCCCGATGGTTCCAAGATTCTGCGTGCGAGCCGTCGTGGAACGCAGGAGCAAGCAACGGAGTTAGGTCGCGGAGTTGCTGCTGATTTGCTCGAACAAGGCGCTGGGCCGATTCTTGAAGCGCTTATCGAAGCGTCAAAGACAAACTGAGTTTTTTGGCTTCGAGCGCACGCGACGGCTACAATTTAATTTGTGGGGAAACGTACGCTCAGAATCATTCTCTATTCGGCGATGACAGCCTTGGTTGTTCCGTCGTTTGGGGCCTGTGCAGGCTCGAACAAAGAGCTGCGCTCGCAGCAGAGTAAGCACGATAGCGAGCTTGCCGAACTGCGAGCCGATGCACGGAGAGAGCGAGTTAAACGCCGCGATCTCGAAAAGGAACTCGCGCTCAAGAAAGCGAAAGAGAGGCGCGAGCGAACGACGACGGCTGTTGCGGAAAGGCCCGACCTACGGGTTGAGACCCTTTCGGCCGAGATTCGCGAGCCGCAAGTGCTCTCTTCAGAGCACGAACTCCCCGATGACTACGAAATCATGGGCATCGACAGCGAGGGCACCGAGATTGTCTACGTTGGCGAAGCTGCCACCGACAAAGTCATCAAGATACCGCCTAAGAGTTTTTCTGGATCGGACGATGACGCCGATGACGGTGGCTACGTGTACGACGATGAGCCTATGCGTCCCTCATTGCGAACGGCGCGTGCGGTCGCATCCGCTCGGGCACCCATTCCCGCTCCTTCGACGCGCTTGCCGGTCACGTCTTCCGTACCAACAATCGAAAGCCAGCTGCGGCAAGCTCGCGTGGGAATCCCCAAGAGCCGAGCGAGGCCGTTTGGAGACCCAAGGGCTGAATACAAGCGCTACTACGATGCGCTAAAAGCCGGCAACCACTCGTATGCCGTAACGGGCTTTCGAAATTTTGTTCAACGGTTTCCGCATCATGACTATGCGGATAACTCCCAGTATTGGTTGGGAGAAGCCTTCTACGACCAGAAGCGCTACAAAAGTGCGCTAGTGGAGTTTCGAAAAGTGGTGGACAATCACCCTGACGGAAACAAAGTGCCGGACGCGTTGCTCAAGCTCGGCTATTGCTACAGTCAAATCGGGGACGCCGAGAAGGCGCAGTCTGTTTGGCAGCAAATTGTACGTGTCTATCCCAAGAGCAATCCGGCATCACTTGCAAAAACGAAACTCGCGGAGCTTTAGGAATCAACCAAAAATGAGTCATTGCAAATCAATCGTCTTCGCGTTTTCCCTAGCTTCAATGGTGCTGGCCTCTGGAGATGCATCTGCGCAACCCGAGTCGCTCACAATCGATTCCTCGACCGGTGTGGCACCCGCACCAGCCGAGCCAAGTGTCGAATCCGAACCGCAGGGCACCGCGCCCGACGGCGCCGGTGGCGGTGAGGCTGTCGATAATGCGTTTTACGGTGAGTATCTTGAAGATGTGAATCTCGACGATAGCCGAGGAACACATTCGGGACCGGTCCCAACCACACACACGGTGAGGACGGGCGATACCCTTTGGGATATTGCTGGCTATTACTTCCGCAATTCATGGAACTGGCCCAAGGTCTGGAAACTCAATCCCGAAATTGCCGATCCGCATTGGATTTACCCCGGCAACATCGTGCGTCTGCGGGAGGGTGGCAAAGACCTGCAGCCCGTCGCGATGAGCAACAAGGCTGGGACGCCAATCGTAGGACCGAGCCGCGGGTATGGCTTGCGCCAAAGCGCCTATGTCGACCTGAAAGACCTTAAGCACGCCGGAATCATCGATGGCTCGGTTGCCGAAAAGTCGCTTCTCGCGGTCGGTGATTCCATCTACGTTACCTACGGCAAAGAGGTTCCGGCCGTTGGAACCGTTTTGACCGTGTACGGCCCGGGCAAAAAGATTCGGCGTGACGGCAAAGCTGTTGGAGCCTACGTCGAGGTCGCTGGCGAAATTCGCATTACCTTTGCGAAAAAGGGCAAGCGTGCACGAGCGACGGTAATTCGATCGATTGATCCGATTGAGCGCGGGATGCGCACTGGGCCGCTCAAGCTCAACTTCGGCGACACAAAACCGGTTCCAAGTGACACTCGAGTTGATGGTTCGGTGGTTGGGCTGATTGGCCCGGATGAGCTGATTGGAGCCGATGCGGCAGTGCTCATCAATCGCGGTAGCGACGATGGTGTGCAAGTGGGCAATCGCTTCTTGGTGATCCGCCGTGGCGATGCCTACCGGCGCGTGTTGGCACCCGGCGACAATGTTGGCCAAGCAGATGATGAATATCCAGCTCGTGCAATCGGTGAGATCACGGTGCTGCAAACCGGCGAGAAGGCGTGTCTTGGCGTTGTGAGCTTTTCGCTTCACGAATTTGGCATAGGAGACCGAGTCTTCATGCGCAAAGGCCAGTAGCGCCGCTTTGGCCTGCCACTATCGCGTTCGCATCGCCTACAAAGGTACGAACTATCACGGGTGGCAGGCGCAAACGTCGGATGCGGAAAACGAAGCCCTGCCTTCGGTGCAGGGCACCATTCACAGCGCATTGCGCAAGATAGCCCGATATGAAGATTGCACCATATCGGGAACCAGCCGAACCGATGCGGGCGTTCACGCGCTGGGCCAGCTCGGCAAGATTACGCTGCCAACAGACATCGAACCCGCGACATTGCAGCGCGGCCTAAACTCGATGCTTCCTGCGAGTGTTCGCATCTTGGAGTGTGAGCGCTGTCCCGCGAGTTTCAACGCAAAAGTTGGGGCCAGCAGCAAGGAGTATCACTACTACTTTTCCCAAGAGCCTGTAGCGAATCCGTTGGTTGCAGATGTTGTTTCCGCTGTCCAGGGCCCGCTCGATCTTGAGTTGCTTGAGCGCACCGCCAAGCTCTTTGTCGGCGAGCACGACTTCTACAGCTTCTGCCGACGCTCGTCGAACGCCGCCACGACTGTGCGAGAGGTCTATGAGTGTGGCTTACTGCCTGCTGCGAAGGGGCACCTCATGAAGGATGTGCGAATCCTTCGCTTTGTCGGGAATGGCTTCCTCAAGCAAATGATTCGATACATGGCGAGTACCCTATTTGCCGCCGCTCGAGGTTCTATCTCGGAGGCCGAAATCCAGAGGCATTTGCGGAGCCATCAAGAGGACAAACTCTGCCCCAAGGCGCAAGCTCGCGGGTTGCACCTCGTACAAATCAATGGGCTGGAGTTTGGGGCCGAGGTCAACGAGGTGGAACGTCGCTGAAGCACTTCTGCCAAACCAGCGTGCGCTGCGCGTCCCGTCCGAGGCTGTCCGGTCGCACGCTATGACTTCGTCCCTCGCATCACCCAAGGCATGCTCGTGAGATGCCCAAAACACATACCCTGGTTCGCGAGCACCCTTCGTTTCCAACCGCCTTGCGAGATCTTCCTAGTTGGCCCCAGGTTCTGCATTGTCACGGCGATCTCAAACAAGAAGGGCTCGCGGTTGCCGTAGTCGGCGCACGTGCTGCAAGCAAGAACGGCAGAAGCCAAGCGTTGATGCTGGCAAGCGAACTCGCGGCTCGGGGCCATCGCATTATTTCCGGGGGCGCGCTCGGCGTCGACTCGGCGGCCCACGAAGGAGCCTTGCGCGCGGGGGGCTACACCGCGGCGGTGATGGCGTGCGGGCTCGATAGCTACTACCCGCGTCGCAATCAGCGCCTCTTCGAAACCATGCTTGAGCGGGGTGGTGCCATTGTGAGCCCCTATGAGGTGGGAAGCTTGCCCCTGCGTGGACGTTTTGTTCGTCGCAACCAAGTCATCGCCGCCCTGGCGGATTTGGTATTGGTCGTCGAAGCCAGCACCAACTCGGGCTCGTTGCACACGGCACGATTCGCGCTTGGTTTGGGACGCAAGCTTGCGGTGGTGCCGGGGAGTCCGGGATGCGAGCACCTCATGGCCGAAGGGATTCCCGCCGTTCGATGTGCTGAGGACATTGCGACGCTCTTGTCGGGCAATCCGGTTCCGTGTTTCGCACAGCTTCCCAAAGCGGGCTCGATGACAGAGTTCGTGCTCCAGCACCTGTCGATGTACGAAGCACGAACGGCAGCCGAGCTTCACGAAGAACTCGGAATTCCTCTGCGTGCGGCACAGCGCTCACTTTTGCGTCTGCAACTCGACCTATTGGCCGTGGGCCTTCCTGGCCAGCGCTTTCGACTCTCGCAGCTCGCAGCCAGTGCTCTGGAAGCAACTCGAAGCTAGCGCTTTTTCGCGTCGCGATCGTCTATCGCCAACCGGTAAAGAAACACGCTTCTTGCGAGTAGCCAAAGCCGGCGAGGTTGGCCACATTGCTTTCCACATCGACCAAGTGATCAGGGCTTGCGTGAAAGTAGCGGCAAAACGTCGTGGCGGCGTTTGCCTCGTCACTTGGGCCAATATCCCAAGCTGTCGTCGCTGCCGGCAGCACGTAGCCCACCGTGCTCTCTACGGTGTAGCCCAGTTGGTCAGCCTCGCCCTCGTTCAAGGTGAGCAGGTGGTTGCCGGCGTTTGCACTGCGCTTCTGGTACAGGGCGACCGAACCTGGAACTTCTGTTGTGTAGACAGAAAACTTCTGAGTCTCGACGACATAACCCGGAAGCGGCGTTGTGCCCTCCGGCTTGTACATGTGGTCGACTCTGGCGGAGCTAAAATGACGCACGAGAGTGGTTGTGCACGTTGCCAAGTCGACTCCCTCGTCACAGTCATCGTCGACAGCATTGCAGCTCTCTTCAGGCGCGATGCACGTGTCGAAGAGACAGCTATCTGCGAGGCAGACGGTGCTGCCAATTGTGTTGCAGGAGGTATCGCAAGTGCTTGCTCCGGCCCCCTCACACTGTTCAATCGGTTGCACCTCGCCATCGCCGCAGTCTTCAAACTGGCAGGTGGCACTACAGCCATCGCCATCCTCGGTGTTGGCATCGTCGCACTGCTCGGCCCCTGTGAAGACCACCCCGTCACCACACTGCGCAACGGTACAGCGAACGCAGGCATCATCGTCAACGTCGTTGCCGTCGTCGCACGCTTCCTCGGGGCTGAGAACACCATCGCCACAGCCCGGAGGCACCTCGCCCAGGCACTCGGCGCCCTCGCAGGGCTGGCCCGCATCGGTGCCGCCACCCAACTCTGGTGCGCAGCCGGCCATCAACAGGGCTGCCGCAAGCAAAGAGAGAGTGGGCGTTCGCAGCATGCAGTCGTATTCTAAAGCAAAAGTCACGCCACGCGCACTCCGCTTCAAGCCAAGGCAACCTCTTGGAATCGGGCCCAACACGGGGCGCCAAGGCGGGGCACCCCGGCCCAGGTGGAACCAGCAATCCCGGCTCCACCGTAAGCATGTCGCCTACATCGAGTTCGATGCAAGGCCCTCATGGCTCGCACGCAGCACGGCAGCGAGTTAGCCTCTGGGCGCATGTGGACCGAGCCCGACGTGATTGTAATTGGCGGTGGCCTTGCCGGCGCCGAAGCCGCTTGGCAGTTGGCCCAACGCGGTCACAAGGTTTCCCTTGTTGAGATGAAACCGGTCTCGATGTCGCCCGCACACCAAACTCCTCTCTTGTGCGAGCTCGTGTGCTCAAACTCCCTTCGTTCCAATGAGCCCGTCGCTGGCGCAGGGCTTCTCAAACAAGAATTGCGACGTGCTGGATCGATGGTCATCGATGCTGCCGACTCACATGCGGTTCCAGCGGGCTCCGCATTGGCGGTTGAGCGGTTTGGATTTGGACGTGCGGTTACCACAAGGCTTGCCGTCCATCCCAACGTTCGCATCGAGAGGCGGGTCGTCGATGACCTACCAGCCGAGACACCCACGATCATCGCAACCGGCCCACTCACGGGTGGTGGTCTTGCAGCCAAGGTCAGAGAACTATTCGGAGGCGACAAGCTCTTCTTCTACGACGCCATCGCGCCTATTGTAGCCGCTGACAGTATTGATCCAGAACACTCCTTTCGAGCATCGCGTTGGGGCAAGGGCGATGACGAAGGCGGCGACTATATTAACTGCCCCGTCGACACCGATCTCTACTACGAGTTTGTACGAGAGATTGCCGCCGCTCGGAAGATTTCTGCTCAGGGCTTTGAAGAGATGCGCTTCTTTGAAGGGTGTTTGCCAATCGAAGTCATGGTGAGTCGCGGCGAGGATGTCTTGCGCTACGGACCTATGCGCCCGGTTGGTCTCGACGATCCCAAAACTGGACGCTGGCCTTATGCGCTCATTCAACTGCGTCCCGAAAACAAATACCTTACGGCCTACAACTTGGTGGGCTTTCAAACGCGGATGGCCTATCCGGAACAAAAGCGCATCTTCTCGATGGTGCCAGCGCTGGCAAACGCCGAGTTCTTGCGCTTTGGATCGATTCATCGAAATACCTTTGTCGACTCACCCAATATCCTCGGTGATCAAATGCAATTGCTAGCGCAGCCCAACTTGCGATTCGCCGGCCTCATTACAGGCGTTGAGGGCTACGTGGAGTCGTGCGCTATGGGGCTTTTGGCTGCGCTCTTTACCGATGCAAACCTCCGTGGAAAGACTCTCGAAGCACCGCCCGAGACCACGGCGTTTGGCGGCCTCTTTAACCACATTCATCGGCCTCGGGCCCGCAAAGAGAAATTCGAGCCAACGAACATCAACTTTGGGCTCATGCCCGGGCTTGGCTACAAGGCAAAGAAGAAGGAACGCAAGAAGCTAATTGCCGATCGAGCGTTTCAAGACTTCACGCCCTGGGTAGACAGCGTGCAGCCGGTATCGGCCTCGTAGCCGCAGCGCGAAACTCGCCCGCGCAGATGCCGGCTGCTACCGTAAACACGCATGACGTTTGCGGAGCACATCAGCGCATTTGCGCAGCATCTCGAAGTGGAGCGCGGGTACTCTGAGCGAACCCTTGCGGCGTATACCCGTGACCTTCGCGAGTTTGCGAAGCTCTACGAAGCACGCGAGAACAAGGCTCCGAAAGTAACGCGCATCGACAACTTTGATGTGCGCGCGCACTTGGCGGAACTCTACGATAAGAACCAGGCATCGAGCATCGCTCGAAAGCTCTCGAGCCTGCGCACCTTCTTTCGTTTTCTCCTAGCGCGCGGTGTGGTCGATGCAAATCCCGCAGCCTCTGTGCGCTCGCCAAAGCGCAAGAAAGCCCTGCCGCGGGCGCTCGATGTGGATGACGTGAATCGGCTGATGGACGCGCCTGTACCGGTCTCGGATTCGGCCAGCGAGAGTCCCGCTTTAAAGCTTCGCGATCGCGCCATCTTTGAAGTCCTCTACGGGGCTGGCCTGCGAATCTCGGAATGCTGCGGCCTCGACCTCTCCGACATCGACAGGGATCGCTACAGCGGTCGCAACCTCAAGCAGGTGGTGATGCGGATTCGTCACGGCAAGGGCAACAAGGAGCGCATCGTGCCATTGGGCTCCAAGGCAATGGAAGCACTCGAGGCCTACCTCGCGGAGCGATCCGCACTTCGAGATCCGCGAACCAAGACACAAGACGAGGCGGCACTGTTTCTCAACTACAAAGGGGGCCGTCTCACGCCCCGCTCAGTGCAGCGGCACATGGGGCGCTACGTTATCGAGGCCGGTGTACCCGATGCGACCCCCCACGGCCTGCGCCACTCCTTTGCGACCCATTTGCTCGACGGCGGTGTCGACCTGCGATCCATCCAGGAAATGCTTGGGCACGCGAGCTTGGCCTCGACCCAGGTCTACACCAAGGTTTCTCTGGACCACATCATGGGCGTCTACGATGCGGCGCATCCCCATGCGCAAAAGCGTGGGGTCTCAGCAGTCGCTACCGACGAGCGGAGCCCTTCTGGGTGTGGTACGAACTCCGGCGATGACTAGCGGCGGTACCGATCAAAAGCCCATTTTTCGCTCCACGACAATCCTGGCGATACGTCGCAAGGGGCAAGTTGTTGTCATTGGTGACGGGCAGGTGAGCCTCGGCAATACCGTCATGAAGGGTGGGGCACGAAAGGTGCGGACCATGCAAGAGGGCAAAATCCTGGGTGGCTTTGCCGGCTCTGCTGCCGATGGGCTTTCGCTTTTCGAGCGACTTGAAGCCAAGCTCGGCGAGCACGGCGGTCGTTTGCGAAGAGCCGCCGTCGAAATGGCTAAGGACTGGCGTACGGATCGCGTGATGCGAAAACTCGAAGCCATGCTCATTGTCGCCGACCTCGAAGGTATCTATCTGCTGAGCGGCACCGGTGACATCATCGAGCCGGACGATGGCCTGGTCGCGATTGGCTCTGGTGGCAACTACGCTCTTGCTGCAGCCCGCGCGCTTAGCGAACACACGGAACTAAGTGCTAGGGAAATTGCTGAGGCTGCCATGAAGGTGGCTTCCGACATTTGCATCTACACAAACTCAAACTTCACAGTCGAAGTCTTGGAAGAGTAGCTATGAGTATCGATACGACCAATCTAACTCCCTCGGAAATTGTCAAAGCGCTCGACAAGTACATTGTTGGGCAGAAGAACGCCAAGCGCTCTGTTGCAGTGGCACTGCGAAATCGCTGGCGCCGGCAACAAGTCGAAGGCGACCTCCGCGACGAAATCTCGCCAAAGAACATCATCATGATCGGTCCAACAGGCGTTGGCAAAACCGAGATTGCCCGGCGCTTGGCAAAGCTTGCTCGGGCGCCCTTCGTCAAAGTTGAGGCTTCCAAGTTTACCGAGGTTGGGTACGTAGGCCGAGATGTTGATTCGATCGTTCGCGACCTAATGGAAGTCTCGATCAAACTCGTAAAGGAGGAAGAAGCGGCGCGGCTTAAGCCTCAGGCGAAGGAAGCTGCCGAAGAGCGTCTGCTCGATTTGCTCTTGCCAGCCAAAGCGACATCCTTCTCCGACCGACCTCCGGGAGGCAAAATTCCCACGGCCACGGCATCGCCCGCGGTGCCCGAAAGCAGCACGCGCGAGAAGCTTCGCGGCTTGCTGCGCGAGGGCAAACTCGACGACCGCGAGGTTGAAGTTGAGATCAAAGAAGACGGCCGTGGTTTCATGCAAATCTTCGGCGGTAGCGGTGTCGAAGAGATGGGGCTGGGTGGGCTCAAAGACATGCTCGGCAACATGGGCGGGGGCAAAACCAAACACCGGAAGATGAAAATCCCCGATGCACTCGAAGTGCTCAGCGGGCAAGAAGTAGAACGGCTGGTCGACAACGATGCCGTTCAGCGAGAAGCCATCATTCGGGCCGAGCAGGGCGGAATCGTCTTTCTCGACGAAGTCGACAAGATTGCCGTCTCGAGTGACAAGCGCGGTGGCGCCGAGGTTTCCCGCGAGGGTGTGCAGCGCGACCTACTTCCGATCGTCGAAGGCTCGACCGTGACAACCAAGTACGGTCCGGTGAAGACCGATCACGTTCTCTTTGTTGCAGCGGGCGCATTCCACGTAGCGAAACCATCCGACCTTATTCCCGAACTTCAGGGACGCTTTCCCATTCGCGTGGAGCTCGAAGCGCTCACCGATAAAGACTTCGTTCGAATTCTCACCGAACCCCGCAATGCGCTGGTGACCCAGTACCAGGCCCTTCTCGCCACTGAGGACATCACCGTGGAATTTGATTCGGAGGCGATTGAGACGCTTGCCAGTCTTGCTGCACAGGTAAACGCGGGGACGCAGAACATTGGGGCGCGACGCCTACACACCATCATGGAACGGTTGCTCGACGAGCTGCTGTTCTCAGCGCCCGATATTGGCGCACAGACCGTGAAGATCACGACCGACTACGTCAAGGAGCGACTGGCGGACTTGGTCGAGGATGAAGAACTAAGCCGCTTCATCTTGTAGGTTGCAGCCGCGCATCTTGTAGCGGTAAGTCTTGTCGCCGCAAGTGGCCAAATTCGAGGGCCGGGCTGCTATAGTGCGGCCATGGACACGCTGAGCGATCGCCTGGTATGGCTCGACATGGAAATGACGGGCCTTGATCCGGTGCGCTGTGTGCCTATCGAAGTTGCTGTCATCATCACCGACGGTGAACTCAACGAGATTGAAGGTGCCAGCTACGAGGCTGTGATTCATCAACCTGAGTCGGCTTTTGAAGGCATGGCACCGATCGTCGTCGAGATGCACACAGACAACGGACTTCTCGACAGAGTTCGCAATTCGAAGACGTCGGTAAGCGAGGCCGACGCCGCAATTGCCGCGCTCGTTACATCCCACTGCGAAGCGGGCAAAGCGCTCTTGGCTGGCAATACCATTGGCCAGGACCGCATGTTTATCCGCCGGTACTTTCCCGCAACCGAGTCGACACTTCACTATCGCCAAGTTGATGTCTCCAGCTTCAAGGAGATGGTCCGACGTTGGTATGGAGGGCAAGCTCTCTTTGCAAAGAACAGCAGCCACACTGCGATGGCAGACATTCGCACCTCGATAGCCGAACTCGCGTACTACCGCAAAAACCATTTCCGCGACGCCTAATTTGCCGTGATTGCTTCGACCGAACGGGCCCGAGTTCTCATTGAGGCGCTGCCCTACATCAAGGAGTTTCGCGGCAGCACCGTTGTCGTCAAGATTGGTGGCGCATCGCTTGAGGATCTGAGGCTTCGCGAGCGGTTTGCTCAAGACCTAATTCTTCTGAGCTGGGTTGGCATCCGTGTTGTGGTTGTTCACGGTGGTGGCAAGCAAATCAGCGGCATGCTTGACCGCGTTGGGCTCGAGCCCACCTTTATCGACGGCCAGCGAGTCACTGACAAGGCGGCTTTGGAAGTCGTCGAGATGGTTCTTGGTGGCAGTCTCAACAAAGAGATCGTCCGTCTTATCCAACACAGTGGCGGCAAGGCTATCGGCATAACGGGAAAAGACGGAGGCATGGTTACCGCCGAGAAACGTGGCGGCACTCCAGACTTGGGGTTGGTTGGCAATGTGACCCATGTTGATGCCTCGGTCCTTGAGCACCTTCTTGATGACTACATCCCTGTCGTTGCGCCGCTTGCCGTATCTGCGGACGGGCAGACGCTGAACATCAACGCCGACCCATTTGCTGCCGCTCTCGCTGTCGCGCTCGGGGCCCGAAAGTTTGTGCTGCTCTCCGATGTTGAGGGCGTACGCGATGCGGATGGTAGTCTCATAACAACTCTTAGTGCCGGTCATGCCCGTAAACTCATCGGCAACGGCACGATTGGTGGTGGCATGATCCCCAAGGTGCAAAACGCTCTCGATGCGGTAGACGGCGGTGTTGGCAAGGTCCACATCATCGACGGCCGTGTCGAACACGCGCTTCTTCTGGAAGTCTTCACCGATGGTGGTGTCGGCACCCAGCTGTTGCGAGAAGGTGACTAGCTATGGCGACAAATGAAGAGAATGTGCAAACGCAAAATGCACTCATCGAAACAGCGGGTTCTGTCCTGCTCAAGAACTATCTCCAGCAGCCGACGGTGATGGCTAGGGGGCAAGGCGTCGAACTCTTTGATGTGAGTGGCAAACGCTTTCTCGATATGACAGCCGGCATCTCCGTGTGCGCGCTTGGGCATGCGCACCCAGAGCTGAGCGCTCGACTTGCCGAGCAAACCGGCAAGCTCTTGCACACCTCCAATCTGTATTTCATCGAGGAACAGATACTCGCGGCGCAAGCCATTACCGAGCGCTCCTTTGCCGATCGCGTGTATTTCTGTAACTCCGGCGCCGAGGCCAATGAAGCCGCTCTCAAACTCGCTAGACGCTATCAACACGTCGTCAAAGGGGCACCCGAGCGAAACCTTATCGTTTCGACCGAAGGGTCCTTTCACGGCCGCAGCATTGCGACGGTTGCGATCACCGGACAAGAAAAATACCGACAGGGGTTTGGGCCACTACTGGAAGACGTCGCCATGGTTCCCTATGGAGACCTGGCTGCCGCAAAAGCCGTATTAGAAAAACGCCAAGCGTGCTGCTTCATCCTCGAGCCGATTCAAGCAGAGGGCGGAATCATTGTTCCGCCTGCAGGGTATTTGCAGGGGCTCCGCGACCTTTGCGATGCCACTGACACCATCCTCATTTTCGATGAAGTGCAAACCGGCGTAGGTCGCACGGGCAAGCTTTGGGGCCACGAATGGGACGGCGTTGTGCCTGACGTCATGAGCATGGCCAAAGCACTGGGCGGAGGCGTCCCCATTGGTGCCATCGGTGCCAGCGAGAAAGCTGCCGAGGGGCTCACCTTTCGCGAAGGCGGAGCGGTTCCCCATGCATCAACCTTTGGTGGCAATCCTCTCGCCTGTTGCGCGGCCTCCACGGTGCTTCGAGTCATCGAAGAACAAGGTCTTCTTGCCAATGCGCTCCTGGTTGGAGAGCACATCGAGAAGCGCTTTAATGAACTGGTTCAGAAGTATCCCGAATCTCTTGTCGAGAGTCGCGGCAGAGGGCTCTTGCGGGGCCTAGCTATGAAGTCACCCGCAGGCCCAACGTACAAGCGCTGTCGGGAAGAGGGCCTCTTGGTCTCGGTTGCTGGTGGCACTGTGCTGCGCTTTGCTCCGGCGCTCATCACCACCACCGATAACATCGACGAGGCAATCGCGATCCTCGATTCGGTACTCGCAACTCGCTAGGAATCGGATGACGACGAAACGCGACTTTCTTTCCTTAGACGACCTCTCCGAAGACGAGTTTCGCACCACCCTCGCTCGAGCAATTGAGCTGAAGGAAATGCGGGCTCGAGGCGAAGTCTGCCAGCCTCTTCGCGGCCAGACGTTGGCAATGATCTTTGAGAAAGCCTCAACGCGGACTCGGGTGTCGTTTGAGGTTGGCATGTTCGAACTCGGTGGCCACGCTGTGTACTTGGCGGGGCAGGGCAGCCAGATTGGTCGCGGCGAACCCATCTCGGATACTGCGCGTGTTCTCAGTGGCTATTGCAGCGGAATTCTTATTCGGACCTTCGGTCAAGAGCGCTTAGAAGAACTCGCAAGGTGGGCGACCGTTCCTGTGTTTAACGGACTCACCGATATGTTCCATCCCTGCCAGATCCTCGCAGATTTGCAGACAGTCTTAGAGTTGCGCGGAACCATCGATGGGTTGCGCTACTGCTGGCTTGGCGATGGCAACAACATGGCGCACTCGTGGATCAAGGCGGCAGCCATTCTTGGTTTCGACCTCGCACTCGCATGTCCCGATGGCTATACGCCCGACCCGACGGTTGTGCGCGATGCCGAGGCGCGCATGAGCACTTCCGGGCGAGGCAGCTTGACCATCGTTGGCGAACCCTCGGCTGCCATCGCAAATTGCGACGTCATTTCGACAGACGTTTGGGCATCGATGGGACAAGAGGACGAGGCCGCCGCTCGCCGTCAGGCCTTTGCGAGCTACTGCCTGGATTCGAACCTACTGAAGCAGGCCAATCCAGGGGCACATGTCCTACACTGCCTACCTGCTCATCGCGGCGAGGAAATCACCGCTGAAGTGCTAGAAGGCGAGCAAAGCGCGGTCTTTCAGCAAGCCGAGAACCGGCTACACGCCCAAAAGGCTGTGCTCGAAGCATTTCTCGGCTCCAGCGTCTAAACCCTCGCCACGCACGTGATAAATTTGCATGTCTGCAGTGGGCCTTGTGGCCATGTGGCAGGAAATGCAAGTGAGCGGCATACCCAATACAATTCCAAAACTTGGAGACGCTCAGCTCAAGCCGAGACAGAATCCAGAGTTTGTTCCGGCTGGCGATTTTGGCACCGAGGACTACTACGTTTGGAGCCGCTGTGATGGCACCGCTTCTCTGCATGACATCATCTTGATGGTGGGATTTGGAACGGATCGATCCATCGCAATCCTGTCCAAGCTGCGCAACATGGGAGCGGTCTTGATGCCTGGGGAAGAGCACGCCCCAATCATTCAGGTGAATTTTCAATCGGCACCAAAGCGCAAGGCACCAAAGCCTGCTGCCGAAAGCGTCAATGCTCCTGAGCCGCAAGCTGCTCCCAAGCCGCAAGCTGCTCCCAAGCCGCAAGCTGCTCCCAAGCCGCAAGCTGCTCCCAAGCCGCAAGCTGTTCCTGAGCCGCAAGCTGCTCCTAAGCCGCAGGCTGCTCCCAAGCTGGAGCTCTTGTCGCCGACGGAAGAAGAAGAGAAAGCGTTGGCGCTGGAGTTGCCAATGCAATCGCAGGAACGCGTCCGTATCCTTCTCTACCGACGTCAGCTTGGAAAGGCGACGCTCTTCGAGTTGCTAGAAATTGAAGCTGAGGAGGCAGATAAGCGCTCGATCAAACGCGCCTACTACCGGCTAAGCAAAGAGTTCCATCCCGATCGGCACTACGGCAACGAACTCGGCCCGTTCGGCGATTGGCTGGCCGATGTGTTTAAGGCTGTGACAGACGCGTTCAACACTCTTAACGACAACAAAAAGCGTGCTCGCTACGAGGCCGATTTGCGGGGCGACGTTGGTGGCGAAAAGCCCCAGACAAAAGAGGAACATGCCCATGCACTCTTTCTCAATGCCTGCGACGCGGAGCTGCATGGCGAAAGCGACCAGGCACTAAAGCTCTTTGCGGCGGCGATTCGAATGGATGAACAGCCACGTGTGCTGCGGCGTGCGGCGATGTGTGCCGTGCAAGCACGTGAATTGAGCGTCGCAGAGGACTATGCTAAGAAGGCAGCGCAATTATGCGTCAAAGATGCATCCTACCTTCGCACGCTGGCGGATGTGTATCGAGCAGGGCGACGCCTAGAAGAGGCGCACTCAGTGCTCTTAGAGGCCCTCAAATTGGATACCGAGAACGACGTTCTTTTCACCGAACTCAAGTCCGACTTGGCCTCGGTGAAGGCAAGCATTGAGGAACTCGAAGCTCAGGAAGCATGATCTTTCGGTGCGCCGCAAGGCACACACCCACTCCCACGACCGAAGCTCACAATGGGCTTCACCATTAGCAATCAGAGAAATAGGCACGTAATGGCGGAAAAAGTTATTGGCATCGACTTGGGCACGACAAACTCGTGCGTAGCAATCGTTGAAGACGGCACTCCTGTCGTGATTCCCAATCGTGGCGGCTACAAAACCACTCCATCCATGGTTGCCATGGCAGAGAATGGCAAGCGTCTCGTTGGGCATATTGCAAAACGACAGGCAATCACCAACGCCGAGAACACGGTCTATGCAGCGAAGCGTCTGATCGGTCGCAAGTGGGGGTCGGCAGCGGTTCGTTCTTCGATCGAGACCATGCCCTATCGCATCGTTGAAGGTCCGCATCACGATGTGCGAATCATGCTTCGCGACCAAGTCTTCTCAATTCCCGAGTTGTCCGCGTACATCTTGCAGGAAATGAAAATTCTCACTGAGGAGTATCTCGGTGAGGAAGTGGAGAAGGTCGTCATAACGGTTCCGGCGTACTTCAACGATGGTCAGCGCCAGGCGACAAAAGATGCAGGCCTTGTGGCAGGTCTCGATGTCATTCGAATCATCAACGAGCCCACCGCGGCAGCGCTCGCGTATGGCTTCGGTCGCAACATCGAACGCAAAGTTGCGGTCTTCGATCTTGGTGGAGGAACGTTTGACGTTTCAATCCTCGAAATCGGCAATAGCGTTTTCGAGGTCATTGCGACCGCTGGCGATACCTTCCTCGGAGGCGAGGACTTTGATCGACGGATTATCGATTGGTTGGTCTTCGACTTTCAGAAGGAGCACAACATCGATCTGCGCAAGGACAAGATGGCCCTACAGCGTCTCAAGGACGTTGCAGAGAAAGCCAAGTGCGAGCTTTCGAGCGTCAAGGAGACGGAGATCAATCTCCCATTCATTATCTCCACGGGCCGTAACGAAGCACTTCACGTGCAAACCAAGCTCACGCGCGAAAAGCTTGAAGAGCTCTGCGACGATCTTGTTGAGCGCACGCTAGGGATTTGCACGCAAGCCTTGCAGGACGCCGAACTCGACAAGAATGAACTGGAAGATGTCATTCTCGTTGGCGGCATGACTCGCATGCCAAGGGTGCAGCAAGCAGTTGCCAGCTTCTTTGGTTTTGAGCCATGCAAAGGCGTGCACCCCGATGAGGTTGTGGCGCTTGGGGCCGCAATTCAAGGAACTGCACTCACCGATAGCACCTGCGATGTTCTGCTTTTGGATGTCACTCCGCACTCGCTGGGCATCATGATTGTTGGCGGCTACTTCCACAAACTCATCGAGCAAAACACAACGGTTCCAACCTCTGAGAGCCACACCTTCACGACGGTCAAGGACTACCAGACCTCAGTGAAAATCTTAGTGCTCCAAGGTGAGAGCGATCGGGCCGAGGAGAACGAGCTGTTGGGCGAGTTTATCCTCACAGGATTGCGCCGCGCCGTTAAGGGCGAGGTTGAGGTCGATGTCGCGTTCGCGATTAGTGCAGACGGCATTGTTAGCGTCACGGCAAAGGATCTCGAAACCGGTTTGGAGCAGAGCATCACGGTAACCGCAACAAGTGGTCTCACCGACGACGAATTGCGAGACATGATCGATGCCAACCAAGACCATATGGTCGATGTGCGGTCGAATAAGGAGTTCGACAAGGCGGAGCACGAAGCACAGACGCTGCTTCGCGATATTGAAAAGATGTTTCCCGATGTGGAGCAAATTATCAGTGGTTCCGACTTTGGACAGGATGCTGTCACCAAGGCTCGAACGGTCTGTGACAAGGCCCGAACGGCCATCGAATCCAAGAACCTTCCACAGCTACTGGAGTGCATTGAGGCCTTGGGACGCACGTCCAATATGTTCCGGGGCGTAGTTTCGAAGACTCGGTAGGCAAGGGTGCTTGGGTTGGAATTCACCGACGACGACATACAGATCGAGCGGCGAATCGGTGAACTCATCGATCGCGGACTTGAGTGTTATGGCGCCGGCGATATGGAGGGTGCGTTGGCGCAGTGGAAGCACGCCTTGGCCCTCGACCCAGACAACGAGCGAGCAGCGAACTACCTAGAGTACGTCGAAGACCATCACGATCTAGCGGGCGATCCCGAAGCGGCGGGGTCGGAGTCGACCGTCGAACTGGCATATCCGTTTGGGATTTCAACGCTTGGACTCGCCAAGCTCACGGACCAAGAGCTTGATGACTATGAGTCATTCGAGATTCTGGAAGCCGCGCCCAAAGGTCTCGATACCCACGAGCAGCCTTCGATTCCCAAACCATCCGTCGATGATGGCTGGAACGTGGACGAGGGTTGGGTTGCGGACCTCGTTCAAAAAAGCGAGACGGCATTTACTCCAAGTCCACCAGAAGACCTACCCTCCCAGACTGATATTGCGACCATCGATGTGAGCCTGTCCGACGGCATGGGGCTCTCTGGCGATGTTGGTTTCTCAAGCGATATCGAGCTCTCCGGCGACGTTGACCTCTCCGGCGATGACGTCGACCTCTCCGGCGATGACGTCGACCTCTCCGGTGACGACGTCGACCTCTCCGGTGACGACGTCGACCTCTCCGGTGACGACGTCGACCTCTCCGGTGACGACGTCGACCTCGCTAGCGATGACGTTGACCTTTCGGATGACGCAGACCTCGCTAGCGACGTTGACCTCGCCGCTGACGTGGATCTTTCGGATGACGCAGATCTGTCGAGGGAGCCTCGAGCGGGGACTAAGGGAGATGAAGGCGTTCAAACGCATGTGCATCGACCGAGCGCAAAAATTCGCTCACTCGCAGGCTTTGATGAACTCGAGCTGGATTCCTCTGCCGATGACCCCGAGCACGCGCCAGAGCAAGACGAGGAAGAGGAGCAAACCCATGCACTCCTCGGCGCGAAGCCGGCATCCGGACCTCACGTCGCGCCCTATGCGGCCAACGAACTTGAGCTAGAACTCGACGAAGAGGAAGAGAATACGCAGTTTCACGAGAGTGCAAATCGCGTTGGCGTTTCGCACACCGCCGCAACAAGCGACTTCGCAGACCTCGAGTTGGACGGGCTGAGCCTTGGAGCATCTGGTGGCGGAACCGAGACTTCGGCTTCCGACCTGCGTTTTCGAATTCCCGGCGGACGCGGTGGATTGGGCGATAGCGAGGCTACAATCGACTTTGCCAGTAGTCCTGCCTCGGAAGAGATTTCCATCGACGGGTTAGACGATCTTGAGAACGACCCTGTTGAGGACCACTCTGTTGATGACGATCCTGTTGAGGACCATCCTGTCGATGACGATCCTGTTGAGGACCACCGTGAAGAGAGTGGCCGTGAAGAGAACGACAGTGTTGAGATGACCATTGGCCTAGGTGGGGACGCGGCAGACCTCAACAGGACCACAAAGCACTTCGCTATCGACGAGGAAATGACGATCGATCGCTCTTCGATATCCGTGCGGCCTTCGCATTCACGAGCGCCTACCCAGGATCACAACATTTCCCGCGCTTCCATCAGCGTGGATGATGCGCTGCTGTCGTTGCAGGACTCCACTCGCGAACTCGACCTGGGCGACATGGGGCTCTCTCTACCCGGTGATGAGCCGGAGCCTAGCCCCTCGGATGCGCTCGAAGAAGTGGATATTCGAATCGGGCGATCGTCGGAGTTGGAAACGGCCCCAGGCTCGGAGCATGGCGAAAGAGAGTTTGCTCGCCATGACAGTGCAACTGAAGCGACCGACGACGGAATCCTAGCTGAGATTACTCGTGACGCACCAAGAGATGATGTTGGAGAACGAGTCCTCTACATCGTCACACGTCTCATTGACCATGCCGATGAGGAATTCGTGGAAGGGCGCGGAGCGAAGGCTGCGTCAGACGTGTGCCATGCGCTCGACTACGCAGCAGATAGCGCAGTGGCACAGAAGGTCATCTTTGAGAACGAACGTCGTCTCGTACAAATTCTGATTTCAAGTTTGGGCGACGCTGGGCAAGTGCCTCGCCTTATGTGTCCGTTGTCGGAGATTCCGCCGGAACACATCAACCATCGCGCAGCGTTCTTGCTAACCAGGCTTGAGCAGGCGATGACACTTGACGAATTGCTGGATGTATCGGGGATGCCAAAGCTTGAGGCGTTGCGCCATTTGTGCGGACTCCACGTTCTGCACTACTTAGAAGTTGTCTGATCCGACTTGGTAAAATTCTGGTTCGACTAGTCGGCAGCGTTTGTATCGGCAACCGCCGTATCTGCTGTGCGCAGCGTGTCCCAAAGCGCTTGGACCTGTTGCTTGGTATCCGCTGGCGAGCCACTGTTGTCGATGACAAAATCCGCCACGGCTAGCTTGTCGGCGAGCGGGAGCTGAGAGGCAAGGCGTGCACGTGCGTCGTCCATGTCAATGTTGTCACGGGCGACAAGGCGTTGCAGTTGAACGTCTTCGGGCACCGAGACCACGATGAGCCCGTGCATGCCGCTCTGGAGGTTCTTTTCGACAATGAGTGCTGCTTCGTAGATCGCGATCGGCTCACCTTGGGCTGCGAAGGCAGCCATGGCGTCCTGTCCTGCTTTGGCGATACGAGGGTGGGTAATCGCACCGAGCGCCTCTCGAGCAGCGGCATCGGCGAAGACCTTGGCTCCCAGCGCTTTGCGATCCAGTTCGCCGTTGGCCAACAACATCTCTGGGCCAAAGGTTTCAGCGATTTCTGCCAGGGCCTCGGTTCCAGGGGCCACCACTTCGCGGGCCAACAAGTCGGCATCGACAATCGGAGCTCCAAGCTCTCGAAGTAGCCTCGCAACCGTTGATTTCCCGCTCGCGATGCCGCCTGTGAGTCCAAAGATACGCACCTATGCTTGGTACCACGAAAGCGCTTTGACCGAGCTTCGCCCCTCGTGCTATTCGATCCGCTTGAAGGCTCGCAGCGCAACCTATGTAACGTCGGCAACCGATGCAGCGGGATTCCCACCGGAGGGGGCCCCCGAGTTCGCCTTTGCCGGCCGATCCAATGTTGGCAAGTCGACGCTCATCAATACTCTGGTCGGAGTGCCCAAACTAGCCAGGGCGTCCAATACACCGGGGCGCACACGGCTGCTCAACTGGTTCGAAGTTCAGCCGCAAAAAGGGCCCATAGTGAATTTCGTCGATTTGCCAGGCTTTGGCTACGCACGCGTTCCTCGGGAAATGCGCGATGCTTGGCGTCCAATGGTCGAGTCCTATTTGACGAAGCGAGAAACCCTGCGTCTCGTATTTATTCTGGTTGATGCACGGCGTGGTGTGCAGGACGAAGAGGCTGAACTCCTCGAGTGGCTTATTGAATGCGACCTGCCAGCGTGTATCGTAATGACCAAGAGCGACAAGCTCGGCAAGTCCAAGCGCAAACCTGCGGCTCTTGCCATCAAGCGTGAACTTGGCCTGCCAAGGCCCCCAATCATGACGTCTGCCGAAACCAATGAAGGTCTGGCTGACCTTTGGCGCGTTGTTCACGCCGTCTTGTGAGCGATGTCTGTCGGCTCCGCATACGTTCGAGCGATGGTTCACGAGGACCTGCCTGCGGTACTGGCAATTGAAACCGAGTCTCACCCGGCTCCTTGGACCGAGAGGATCTTCGTCGAGGAACTCGCTCGCGAGTGGGCGCGCCTCATGGTGGTCGAAATGCCCGAGCGCGACGTCGAGCCGCTTGTTGTGGCCTTCTGCAACTATTGGCTGGTGGCCGACGAACTCCACTTGCTCAACATCTGCTGCGCAGTAGAGCACCGGCGCCAAGGGCATGCTCAGCGGCTCATGGAGTACATGCTTGAGGTCGCGCGGAGTCGCAAGTGCCGCCTTATCACTCTCGAAGTTCGAACCAGCAACACGGGTGCCATTGCGATGTATGAGCGCTACAGGTTTGTGGGGGCAGGCGTCCGTCCCCGCTACTACTCGGACAACCAGGAGGATGCGTTGGTCATGCTCCTGCATCTCCCGGCCACTGATTAGCCTCAACTCCCGCTGATCCAACGATTTTTACGCGTCAGAAACAATCGCGAAACATTCGGCGGCTACATAGAAAGGTATGAAGAAGGTCGAAGCCATCATCAAGCCCTTCAAGCTCGACGAAGTGAAGGAGGGGCTCTCCGAAATCGGCATTCACGGCATGACCGTGACCGAGATCAAGGGGTTTGGGCGCACTGGAGGCAAGAAGGAAGTCTACCGAGGCTCAGCCTACGTCGTGGACTTTGTCCCAAAAGTACGCATCGAGATTATCGTTGCAGAAGATGACGTCCGCCAGGTTGTGAACACAATCATGGAGTCGGCGCGCACCGGACGCATTGGCGATGGGAAAATATTTGTAACTCCAGTGGATGAAGTCATCCGTATTCGCACCGGCGAAACTGGTGAAGACGCCATTTAAGTAAAATTCTTATTGAGTGAACACGAGGAAAGAAAAGAGCAAGGTATGAAGAACGAAGACGTGAAACGGTATGCTGAGAAGAACAACGCGCAGTTTATTGACTGCAAATTTGTCGACTTCGTTGGTTCGTGGCAACACATCACCTACCCTATCTGGCGCCTCGATGGTTGCTTCGAAGAGGGGTTTGGATTTGATGGGTCATCCATTCGCGGATGGAAGTCGATTAATAACTCCGACATGCTCATGCTGCCGGATGCAACCTCGGCGCAAATGGATCCCTTTGCGGAAATCCCGACGCTGTCGATGATTTGCGACATCGTTGACCCGATTACCCGAGAGCCGTACAACCGCGATCCTCGTGGCCTTGCACGTCGTGCTGAGGCCTATCTCAAATCCACTGGTATCGCCGATACGGCCTACTTTGGACCCGAAGCAGAATTCTTCGTATTCGACAATGTGCAGTACGAAGAAGCTCCAAACCACATGTTCCACATGGTCGATTCGGTCGAGGGTGCATGGAACACGGGCGACGACGAAGGCGGACGCAACCTCGGCCACAAGCCGCGCTTCAAAGGCGGATACTTTCCTTGTTCGCCGGTCGACTCGATGAGTGATTTGCGCAGCAAGATGGTTATGGTGATGCAGGAATGCGGCATCATCATTGAGACGCATCACCACGAAGTTGGCACCGCCGGCCAAGCTGAGATCGACATGCAGTACGACTCGATGCTGCACATGAGTGATCAGGTCATGTGGTACAAATACATCGTTAAGAACGTTGCAAAAGAGGCCGGCAAGACAGCTACGTTCATGCCAAAGCCCATCTACGGTGACAATGGAAGCGGCATGCACACGCATATGTCGCTTTGGAAAAACGAAAAGCCGCTCTTCGCCGGAGAAGCATATGCAGGCATGTCGGAGATGGCGATGCACTACATCGGGGGCATCCTCAAGCACGCAAGTGCGATCTGCGCTTTTGCAAATCCAACGACCAACAGCTACCGCCGCCTCGTTCCTGGATACGAAGCTCCGGTCAACCTTGCCTATTCGGCACGCAACCGATCGGCAGCAGTTCGCATTCCGATGTACAGCTCTTCGCCAAAGGCCAAGCGCCTCGAGCTTCGCTCTCCGGATCCTGCATGCAATCCGTACCTCGCATTCTCAGCAATGCTCATGGCGGGCCTCGATGGCATCGAGAACAAGATCGACCCGGGCGAAGCGCTCGACAAGGACATCTATTCTCTATCTCCCGAAGAGCTCAAAGAAGTACCGCACGTGCCGCACAACCTCGAGGGAGCACTTGAGGCGCTTAGAGCAGACCACGCATTCCTTCTCAAGGGTGATGTGTTCAGCACCGACCTGCTCGATGGCTGGATTGACTACAAGACCGAACATGAGGTTGAGCCAACTCGTTTGCGCCCAACCCCAACCGAGTTCGGCCTCTACTACGATTGCTAAGCACTCCGCTCTAACGCATTAAGATCCCCGTCGGGGCAGGCCCAGTTGGTCTGCCCCAACGTGTTTTCGGGGCCTTGCAGATGGCTAGCGCTTCTAAGCACCGAGAATAGCTTGGGTCGATTGTGTTACTAGGGGCGCTTTCATATACTTTATCCCAAGCGAGAGCCTGGCCATGAGGGCCATCTCGAATGGGAACTGAGACTTGAAACTAAGCGCGATACGAGAGCGTGTGGCCGTCGATGCAATTCGCTTGGCCCCCAAGTCTGCATTCTCTGGAGTTGTTGGTTGGGGCGCACGTCGCAAACTGCCCAAGGCACTTCGCGGTCCTCTCTACGGGGCTTTTGCCAATGCGGTCGGCGCTGAACTTGGTGAGGTCGAGCACTCTCTTGGCGACTACAAAAGCTTTGGCGCGTTCTTCTCTCGAGGCTTAAAATCGGGCGCCAGAACTCTGCCAGATGCAGCCTCCGACTGGGCCGCACCGTGCGACTGCAAAGTTGCAGAAGCCGGTTCCCTCAGCGACCGCGCCTTGAGCGCCAAAGGCCACAGCTTCTCTCTAGCGTCTCTTCTTGGCGATTCGTCGCCCGGCGATTCGTCTCCCGGCACTTCGTCACTGGCCAGCACCCTGCAGACCGGTGATTTTCTTACTCTCTATCTCTCTCCTCGCGACTACCACCGCGTGCACGCGCCAACGGATTGCCGGTTGGTTCGCTATACATACATTCCGGGGAGCCTGTATCCGGTCGCGCCATTTTACCGAAAGCACATCGACAACATCTTCTCTGTCAACGAGCGAATCGTTCTGGAACTGGAGAGCGATGTTGGCTCGTTTGCCCTCGTCATGGTTGGAGCTGCGGGCGTAGGCAATATGCGGCTCACTGCACAGGAATTTGAAAGTCGGCACATGCGCGCACCGGTATTTGCTCGGTCCAAGGGACCTTCGCTGCAGCCTCACTGCATCGACTTGCCCGTGCCATTGGAAATTCGCCGAGGACAGGAGCTGGGAGCCTTCGAACTTGGCTCAACGGTGATTCTCTGTACCCCAAGAGGAGCCCTCGACATCCGCGCATCGGTTGGCGAAGGGCTACAATTCGGTGATGTAATCGCCACCGCCGCAGCGGTCGATAGCAAAGGGAAAGCATGAGCAAGGGACCAGAGAGCGACGGCTCACGCCGCAAACGCCGAGGTCTTCGGGTCCCCTCCGACGAGGTGCCTCGCCGAGCGAGCGCCGAAGTGGCTGCTCCTGTGCCTGAGGCTGTCGGATTGGCGGCGTCGGTCTCCGAATCATTTGGTGTCATGGATCCGGGCACAGAAGCCGGCGCTGATACGCCAACGCCAACCTCCGTTGGCACAGAATTGCGAACAGAAGAAGATATGGATGAGCTGCCGACCGTCGTGAGTGATCGCACCGCAGCAGACAAAGCAGAAGCAGCAGCAAAGGCTTCTGATGCCGCCATGTCTGCTCCCATCGACATGCGTGCGACGCTGCCAATGGGCACCCAACCGATTCACAAAGAAGAGAGCAAACAAGAAGCTCCTGCAGAAGTTGATACCGCAGAAGACGAGGAAGTGATTGAAGAGCTCGAGGGCTCTTCGCTCGTTACAGGCGAAATCAAGGCCATCCAAGATGAGGAAGCGCCGGTGAGCGTCAACTTCAAAGGCGAGGAAGAGTCGGGCGAGAGTGTCGACATTCCGTTTGATGATGGTGACGAGACAACGGTTACCGCATCAATTCCGGTGCCCGCCGATGGCGATGCGAAACCTGCTGCTGTAGTCGCAGAACGCGCAAAGACCACGGTTAACGAGGAGGCGCCACCACAAGCAGAAGCGCCGCCACAAGCGGTGCCACGGCTTGGTGACCTCGCCGCAAGCCAAGACAAGCCAAAGAAACCGAGATTCAACCGAGCTCTGACCATGGCGCTCAGTGATTCGGACCTTGAAGAAGTTCGACTGGAAGATGGTAGCCGGATTCCGGCACCTGGGGCTCGCGCCCACGCAGCCCCAGCAGCCCAAGCGTCTCGCGCGGACTCGGGCGAGCTACTGGATGACAGCGAGCTTGAAGAGGTCGCAGCGCCGGCCGCTGCGACGCCAGCTCCAGCAGTCGCCAAGCCGAGTGCAGCGCCTCCTGTTGAGAGTGTAGCAACTGAGACTCCGGCCCCAGAAGCACCTGTCGATGCTCCTCCTCCGCCAAAGGTCGCCAAGAAGCGCGCAGACACCGCAGAGCCTCCTCCTCCGCCAGCCAAGGCGAAAGGGCCGAGCAAGGCACCGCCTGCACCCAAGCCTGCCGCTCCCAAAGCTGCACGACCCAAGGTCGAAGTCGCAGTCGAAGCCGACGACGGCAAGCGCCGAGGTCGAAAACCGTGGTTTGAGGATATCTTCGACGAAGATTACCTACGAACTCTTCCATTCCTCACGCCCCAAGCCACCAAGTTCGAAGCAAACTTTGTCATGGAGTCGTTGGGAGTCGAGCCGGGCGCTCAGCTTCTGGATGTCGGCTGTGGCTACGGCCGACACGCGATGGAGCTTGCGGCTCGCGGCTACCACCTTGTTGGGCTCGATAGCTCGCTACCACTGCTTCTGCGCGGAGCCGACGAGGCCCAACGCCGCGGATTGACCATCAATTTTGTGCATGGCGACATGCGAGAAATGACATTCGAATCCCAATTCGACGGGGCCTATTGTCTTTTCTCATCCTTTGGCTACTTCGACGATGAGACCAACAAGCGCACCGCGCAAAACATCGCCAAGGCGCTAAAGCCCGGTGCTCGCTTCGTAGTGGAAGTGCTCAATCGCGACTACCTCGTCGCTGACTTGCCATCCCGCGTCTGGTGGGAAGGTGATGGCTGTGTGGTTCTCGAGGAAGTGGAGTTCAACTATTTCTCCTCACGCATTGTCTCCAATCGCTCGGTTGTCTTTGACGATGGCCGCCAGCTGGAGCACGAAATCTCGCTGCGCTCCTTCTCGTTGCATGAGCTAGGCAAGTTCCTTCATGCGGTTGGATTCCGTGTGCTGGAGATCTCGGGAAGCATGTCGACTCGTGGGCGATTTTTCGGCGCCCACTCACGCGACATTGTGGTTGTTGCCGAAAAGCGCGCCACCAAAGCTGACGAAGCGTAGGGCTTTCGCCTCGCTTTATCGCTGGCAGCAGGCCTTTTTGGCTCGCTGCGTGATGCCGATCACGGCAAGAAATCCCGTGTGCCAAGTGCTGCAAGGCGATCCGTAACACCCTGTAAAAACAAGGAAGTTAGCGGGGCAGGAATACTTGCGCCACGCCATCGGTATTAGATGGCAGGACCTGGGTACGTATCACGATCTCCAGAAATTGCACACGACGTAGCAACTTTTTGGGTTCTTAGGCGTCTCAATAGTTAAGGAAGCAATCGCTTCCTGCCGAATTAGTTAACGAAGGAATCGCCAAAATGCCTACCAACTCCCCCAACGTGAAGCGTAGTGCCCGAACTTCTGCGGACAGCGCAACGAAGAGAGCCGCTCCGACCAAAGCTCGAAATCAGAACTCTTCTAAGGACGATTCTACGAATTTTCTATCTGTCTACTTCCGCGAAATGTCGGGGCTCGATATTTTGAAGCCGGAAGAAGAACTGCAGTGCGCTCAGGACATCGAGGCACTCGAAGTCAATATCTGGGTTCGTCTGCTCTCGCTGCCCAGTGCTGTGGACTACTTGCTAAAGCGGGCAGAGCCCAAGTTGCAGGAGCCACCAAGTTTCCGTTCCGTCCGTCGAGCTGCAACGATTGCTCGCAAGTCGCCAACGAAAGCGAACCGACAAGGCCTTGAAAACGCGGTGCTCAAGATCGGCGTTGCTATTCGAGATAGCGACAAGGACCGAATCGTTCTCGAAGAGTGCATCCGCCACATTCATGAGTTGCGATCGGCAACCGAGAGAGCGGAATGCTTCGACTGCAAAAATGCGCGCTTTGATTCGTACGTGAAGTCTGTGTCAACGGCGGATCGAGCTGCTCAACTCGCGCGCAATGAGTTTGTGAAAGCGAATCTCCGTCTTGTAGTGAGCATCGCAAGGCGCTTCAACCATGGCCGCATGTCGCTCGCAGATTTGATTCAGGAAGGCAACCTGGGCCTCATTAAGGCCGTTGAGCGCTACGACTATCGACGGGGCTTCCGCTTCTCAACCTATGCGAGTTGGTGGATTCGACATGCAGTGAGCCGAGCGCTCGCCGACAAGGGCCGCGAGGTTCGACTTCCTGTCCATATGATCGATGCCTATCACCGCATCACAAAAGCCAAGCGCGAGCTAACAGCAAAACTCTCACGGCCTCCAACCTCCGAGGAAATTGCCGAAGTAACAGAAATTGGCGTTGCCAAGATTGAGAAGATGCGAGGCTACTTGCTGGATGGCTCACTATCGCTCGATAAGCCGATGAACGATGAAGACGGTCGAAGCTTGGCCGAGGTCCTTGAGGATCCGAAGGCGATGGGAGATGAAATCATCGACCGAATCAGCAGCGCAAAGAACAGCCGCCGCGTGCATCATCTGCTCAAGGACCTCAAACCTATCGAGGCCGATATTCTTAGACACCGCTTTGGCTTTGACGATGACCAGGAGTACACGCTCAAGGAAATCGGTCTTCGCTACAATCTGTCTCGGGAGCGAATTCGTCAGCTTCAAGAGCAGGCCCTCGACAAGATGCGTCGCGCAATGGCTCGTCCTCTGTTCGAAGCACCGTCAGCTGTTGGGTAGCGGGCTCGTGACCGTGAGTCGGCTCCTCGAGCCGGCCGAGACCAGCCGCTCGCAATGGCTATACTAGGCCTAGTAAGTTATTAAACTTGCTAGGCTTTTCGCCGGCTTGCACCCGCTTGCGATAACCCGCGGAAACGGGATAGGCTTGGCCCACCCCCATGGTCGCTTCAATCTCAAAACGAGTTCTTCTGTTGGCCGCCCTTTTCAGCTTGGCAGTCGGTGCCATGGCCTGCGACGAGGAGAAGGGTCTGAAGATCAAATCCATCTCCCCCAAAACGGGCCCCGCTGATGGCGCTGGCAACATCACCATTCATGGCAATGGCTTTAAGCAGAGTGGCCACATTGGCGTCGAGATCTACTTTGGTGACAAGAAGGCCCGCTTTCTTCGATTCGAAGGAGACACCAAGATGGTCGTCGTTCCGCCCCCAGGCGAAGTTGGGCAGACGGTTGATGTCGAGGTCATCTTTGGTGATGGCCGAGGACACAAATTCCCAGAGGCCTACAGCTACATCGATCCCAAAGAGGGCTTCAACGTAAACGCGTTGGCGCCTGGCGACAAAAAAGAGTAGCGACAAGTGCATGGCGCTGGCCTTTGTGTCAGGGCCTCGCCACGTGATACCTAGCTTGCATGGGCTCGGTTCACGTTATTGATCACCCTCTGGTTCAGCACAAACTGACCATCATGCGACGCAAGGATACGAGCGTCGCCAAGTTTCGACTGCTGCTGCAAGAGATAAGCATGCTGCTTGGGTACGAAGTGACTCGAGACATGCCTCTTACCAATGAGCGCATCGAGACACCGCTCATGGAAATGGATGCTCCGACGATCAACGGCAAGAAGGTCGTTGTCGTTTCGATCCTTCGCGCGGGCGGTGGCATCGTTGATGGAATCCTAAAAATCCTGCCATCGGCGAGGGTAGGGCACGTCGGCTTGTACCGCGATCCAAAGACGCTGCAGGCGGTCGAGTACTACTACAAGATGCCTCCCAACATGAGTGACCGGGATGCAATCGTGGTGGATCCAATGCTTGCGACGGGCAACTCGGCGGTAGCCGCATTGCAGCGCATTCAGAAGGACAAACCGCGGTCGATGAAGTTTGTGTGTCTCTTGGCTGCACCGGAAGGTGTTGAGACCTTGAGCAAGGCGTTTCCCGAGATTGAAATCTACACCGCTGCCATCGACGAGCGTCTCAACGAGAAGGGCTACATTCTGCCCGGTCTCGGCGATGCTGGCGACAGGCTCTTTGGAACCAAGTAAGCGCTAGGGCGCGAAGCGTTGAAGAAACGCTTCAACGCGACGTACAACTTCATCCGGATCGGGGGCCTGGTGATCGTGAATCACCAGGATGTGCACGATGCCTTGGGCACCGAGCTGCGCGAGCCGTTGTTCGGCACTGCTATCGAAGTCTGTGACGACATCGGCGCCGGCGTGAGAAATGTACTGATAGCCGATGCGGGTATTGGGATCGAAGCCGTCGAGATGCAGTAAGAGATCGTCGTAGGCAAATGCGAAGTCGGCCTCCAGCGTAATTCCCGACTTGGCCATGCGCCGCACGATGAGCTCGCGAGCAAGAGGCTCAGCGACGCGCTCGCCGCTTAGTGAAACCGAACCCGACGTCTGGGCGGTGGCTGCAACGCTTGCGACTGGGGCAGAGGTCACAACATCGGCATCTGGATCGAAGGGGCGGCTCGGCGGCTTCTGTGTTCCGGGCAGCGTATCGTCATAGGCGCGATTGCCCGTGCGCTTGCTGGGAATTGCGACGCCTTGTTGGGTCTTGCCGGATGTCCAGTCGTTCTTATTGCTCATGGCGGGTCGTTGCGGCTTCTTCGTCTCGCCTGTCGCAGGGAGTCGAGGCGTGCTGAGTGTATCAAGCCTGGGCTGGTCCCGGCGCGGCTCCGAGAAGAAGAGCCTCGGTCCGGTGGATTAGATCTGGGTCGGTGCTGCGCTCTTTGGCGCCTTGCAGGCAGTATTCGGCCAATTCACGGCTTCCCCCCGACAATAGCGGCATGACGAGGCTGGCCCACGAATCGCTCAAATCGCCTAGGCTGTGAGCGTGGCAGCCAAGAACTGCGCGAGCACTGTCTGGATCGCCATCGGCTAGCAGGGTGAGCGCAAAGTCGGAGGTGATGGGGACGCTTGCCGTGTCTGCGCGAAACGCCCGCTCCACACAGCTGGGGGCGCGCGAGTCGCCTTGCCGGCGGTAGAGTAGAAATAGGTTATGCCAGCCGCGGGCATATCCGGGATCGCATTCGAGCGCGAGTCGATACGACGCCTCGGCGCGCTGAAGCTTGCCGAGTTTTTCGAAGGTCGCCCCAAGGTTGCTCTGTGGTGCCGCCCAGCTCGGGTCGAGGTCGCCCGCACGTTTGAAGGCGAAGATGGCGCGCTCGAGGCCGCCTGTGGCAATTGCTCGCAGCCCCCGTTCGTTCTCGACGCGTGACATGAGCAGCGTTGCGCTCTGCACAATTCTCTGCGAGGGCGATTCGAGGAGCGCTTCAGAGACAACTGCGGCTTCCTCGTGACGTCCTTCTGCAAGCAAGACTTCGGCGCGAATCAGCCGGCTTGTTGGCTCGTTGGCATACCTCGCATCAACGTCATCAAGAACGCTATGTGCTTTGCCAAACTGCTCGAGATCCAAACCTAGGCAACGCGCGAGGCTCGTTCCGGCTGTGATGAGGGACCGGTCCTGATTCCACGCTTCTTCAAGCAGCTCCAACGCCTCCTCCAATTGCCCGCGACGCATGTGTTCGCGACCGAGTGCACATGCGGTCTCAGGACGTGTGGGCGCGAGTTCCCTGGCTCTCTCGAAGTGGTCGAGAGCCTCGTCGAACTCGCCTGCTCTAGCGAGGGCAAGACCCTCTTGGAGCAAATCGAGCCAGCTATCTGAATCTTGCAGCATGGAGGATTTGAAGCGTGAATTTGAGGGTCGAAACTACCACGCAGCGAGTGCTAGCGGTGATCTTTGAGCGCGCGGTCCATCTCGCGGCGATCGTCTGCTTGCTTCTGGCTCTGCCGCTTTTCGAACTCTTTCTTGCCTTTGCCCAAAGCGATTTGCAGCTTGATTCGGCCGTCGTTTAGGTACAGCTGGATAGGGACAATGGTGAAGCCCTTTTGCTCGACGCGGATGGCGATTTTGCGAATCTCTTCGCTGTGCAAAAGCAGCTTTCGCTCACGTGTTGGCGAGTGATTGAACTTGTTGGCCCAAGGGTATTCTCGAATGGTGGCGCCTACGAGCCAGACCTCGCCGTTCTTGAGTTGTACGTACGCTTCTTGAATCGAGCCGCGCGCATCGCGCAAGCTCTTTACCTCGGAGCCTTGGAGCACTAGCCCCGCCTCCAGAAAATCACCGAGTTCATAGTCGTGCGAAGCGCGCTTGTTGCGCAGTAGCACCTTGGCGCCCTCGGGGAGCGCACCTTTCTTCTTTGTGCCTTGCTTGGCCATGAGCAGCAGGAGGCTAGCCCTCCCACTCCGTTCGCGCCACCACAAAGCCGTGGATTTCACGTGCGCCCGCTCGCCTGAGTGCCTCCGCAGCGGCTTCGAGGGTCGCGCCAGTTGTGCGAATGTCGTCGAGAAGCAGAATGCGCTTGCCTTTGGCGCTCGTTCCCGCGTCGAAGGCGTCGCGGAGATTTGCAATGCGCCGGGGGCGAGAGAGCCGGCTCTGAGCGGGTGTGGCTCGAGTTCGTCGCAACAGGCTGCGAGCCTCGGGGAGGCCTTGATGGGCCGCGAGTGGCGCCAGAAGTCGCTGGGCCTGATTGAACCCTCGCTGCCGAAGCCTTGAGCGATGAAGGGGAATGGCGAGTGCCACGTCACATGTCTTGCTGGCTTGCTGGAAGCGCTCCTGCAAAACGCTTCGCAGTGTTTTGGCAATGTCGTTTCGGCCGGAGAACTTCAAGCGACGCAGCGCTACCGCAAGCTGACCTCCAAATTCGAAACACGCAGCACAACTCGTTAGCGGGGACGGCGACGTTGTGCAGGGGATGCAAACGCTTGCCGTATTGCCCGGCATGGGGCGCGCACAGGATGGGCATGCGGTGTCGATGCGCTCGCAGGTTTCCAAGCAGCCTGCGCACAGGCCTGCCAAGCCGTTGTGGAGCTTGGTGTCGCAAGCCGCACATCGGGGAGGGTAGAGAGTGCGAAGAAATGCGGTGCGAAGCGAAGCTGTGGCAATCACGCACCCTGTATCGAAGATGCGGATTGCTAGTTGCGTATTGGTTGTTACTGGCGCGTGGAAACCAAGCGTACTTGCGCGAATTGCCGATGCCCCTCTTTGCCGCCGTGAAAGCCATAGCCGCTTTCCTGAGCGCCGACCCAAGGCGTTCCTTCGGCGCCACCACAGCTTTTGTTCACGCCAATCATGCCCGCCTTGAGTTTGCGAGCTGCAGCCTCTGCGGCTTCTTGCGGGCCAAAGACGACGGCGCCCAGGCCAAACGGCGAAGCGTTTGCCAAGCGAACCGCTTCGGCATCGTCTTCCACTTCAATCACACAGGCGACTGGGCCAAAGGTTTCGTCGTTGGCGATCGCCATATCGTGGGTGACGCCGCGCAGTACGGTTGGCATCACGAATTGCTCGTGGTGCCCTTCGCCGCCGCTGGCGAGAATCGCTCCGTCTGCGATCGCTGCATCAATTTGCGAAAGGACATGGTCGCGCTGGCGCGTGCTGATCATGGGGCCGACGTCGGTCTCAGAATCCATGCCATTGCCAACAACCTTCTTCTTTGCCGCATCGCAAAGATGGTCGACAAAGGCATCCGCCGAGGACTTGGTAACGTAAATGCGTTCGGTGCTCACACAAACTTGGCCGGCGTTGCGAAAGCTGTTGTCTGCGGCGAAGGCACCACTGCGGGCAAGGTCTGCTCCTTCCAAAACCAGCATCGGATCTTTGCCGCCAAGTTCCAAGACAACGCGCTTTAGGTCGCCCGCACAGGCTTGCAGGATCTTCTTGCCAACCTCTCGCGATCCGGTAAACGCAATGAGGTCGACATTCGCAGCAACCAGTGCCTTGCCCTGGTCATCTGCGCCATGAACACACTGGAGGACGTCTGTGGGAAGAACCTCATTTAGAACATCCACATAGGCTTGCGCGATAAGTGGGGTTTCTTCTGATGGCTTTAGCACCACGGTATTGCCCGCCATCAGCGCGGGAAGGCACATCCAATGCGGCATGGAGATGGGGAAGTTCCACGGGGTTATCGCGGCACACACTCCAAACGGATCGCGAAATTGGGTTGTGCGAATTCTCGCATCCTCAACAACTTCGGGGCGCAGCGCTTCCATCATCCCTTGCACGTCTTTGGCGATGGAAGAGCCGCAACTCTTTACCTCGCCGATTGCCGATGCTAACGGCTTGCCCATCTCGAGAGTAAGAAGTTTACCGAGACTCTCGCTGCGCTCAACGAGCCCCTTGCATGCCTTGACGAGCAGCTCGCCACGAGCCTCGAGGCCGATCGCGTCCCAATCGACTTGGGCCGCTCGAGCGCGCTGCACGACAGCATCGATTTCCGATACGGGGGTGGCGACGACTTCGCCAACGAGGTCGCCTGTGGCTGGATTGTGGGATTGGAGCATCGTCATGCCCTAAGTGTGCATGGCCCCGCGGTCGCTGGCGAGGTGTCTTGCGCCGCAATCATGCGCGTTGTGAGCGCGAAACGAGTCGTGCGCGTTGGCAACGGGGTCGGCTCGTTTGGCCCGGCCCCTACTGTGGGACGGCTACTGCGGTGGGCTACAGACGCCCATCCCGCCGCACCCTCTTGAGGGTGCTTCGCAATCATCCGGACCCTCGCAGGCATGGGTGCAGTGGGGTCCATTATTATTGAAGCCAAAGCACAGCAGGTCATCGGCCGTGTCGCACTGGTCGTCTGCAACGTCGCACGGCGACATGTATCCAAGCACTTCGCTTGGAAGAGCGTCGGGAAGCGTTACGTCGGCGTCGGGGATCGTCTGGTCGGCATCCGGAGCGGGTGCGGGCCCATCGTCGTCGCTTGAGCATGCTGCACCGAATACGAGCGGGACGCCCAGCAAGACGCCCAGCAGAAGGGGGAACATCGTTCGTTGGAGGCTGCGCATTCTGTGGAGGATACCAGGCATCGTTTGATCGAGGAAAGACTGTGTGGTCGGTGGAATCGAACGCTACACTTATCGGCGTGTCTGAGATTACCGTAGACGTGTCCCAGCCACCATTTTGCGTCATCCGGCATCCAAACCAGCATCATGCCGAGGACTTCGAAGAGCTGTTCGAGCGATTGAAAAAAATGGTTCCGCCTGGTTCTCGTTGGGCGGTCTTGGTGGATCTGGAAAGGACAGCGCCGGTCGCAACGGCCGGTGTTCGAGACGCTGTATCCGAGGCGATTCTCAAGAATATCGATTTTATCTCGGAGTTTACTGTGTGTGAAGCGCGCGTTACGTCGCGGCCTCTCATGAGAGGAGTTCTTACGGTGATCGATTGGGTGACTCCGAGGCCGTGGCCTGTAAAGAACTTTGGTAGCGGCGTCGTTGCCGAGAACTGGTTGCGGGCCCGCCTGATGGCGGAGGGAATCGCGGCTCCGAAGCAACGCGTGTGGGATGTAGCTTCGGCGGTTTCGCGATAGTCTGCTACGGCGAATCAACCCGAGCGAGGCACGCTCGCAGCTTCTCGCCCTCTTCGGGCTCCGGGATGAACGGAGCGGAATCGACAGCGTCCTTCCATGGCACGTCAGCGAGACCGTGATCGCGAAGTGCATGAATGAGCTTGAGAGTGCGAAATGCGTCAAACCACGAGTGAAGCCGTTGGGCGCGCGCCTTTGGCGTCTTGCATTGCGATGCTGCCTCTCGTAGGTGTTTTTCTGTGTCGAGAGGCAACGCCATCTTGAGGATCTCGTGGCTAAGACGGTCCAAGATTTCAAGATCGCAAGTCTTTGCGTATTCGTCGAGCACCTCAAGCCATTCGCGTACAAGAGCAAAGCTTCTCGGATTGTAGACCGTGAAGTCCTTTCCTTCTCGCATGTCTGCTTGAATCGAGCTTGTCGCTGGCCCCGTACCAAATGGCGTGCGTTGAGAGTCGCGCTGTGCGATGCGCAGCGGTTCACATTTGGGCGTTCGAACGGTTCCGAGTTTTGCGACTTTGCCGAGCAAATAAAAGTCTTCACCCGCTTCTCTCTTTGGCATGCCACGAACCTGTAGGTACGCCTTGAATCGAATCGCCATGGTGCTCCCGATACTGTGAAACGCGTATGATGAGCCCGCCCATCGCAGCCCTAGGACGTAGTAGCGTAGGGACATTTCGTAGAGTTCTAGCGCCCGTCCCGCCTGGGATGCAGACTCTGTCTGATGCCAGAATGGGTAGCACAGGGCGACCACGTCGGGTTCTGAGTCGTGAGCGTGGGCGGCCGCAAAGTAGGTTGCAGGCAGGGTGACGTCGGCGTCGGTGCAGTGGAGCCAAGAGCTTCGGATCACGTCCTGACGCTGCCAAGCAAGCGCAACATCACAGCCTATCTTGCGAGCTAAGCCCACACCTTGCCGGTTTGGCAACTCTCGCCCCTCACTGCATCTGTCGACGACAAGCACGTCCCCATGCGTCGTGCGACTCAGCGTCATGCCTTCGTATCCGAGTGGCTCCCCTCCTTGCGCTAGGGCCTTGCACAGGTATCGAGTGCGCTGTTTCTCGCCGTCACTACGCCCTTCAGAGCAGTTTGCCACAACGATCCAAAGTGTTGTGGAAGAGCCTGCCGGCAGCACGCTGTCGAGGAAGGAGGGCGTCTCATCGAATACCGGGATTACCGCAACATCGGTGTATTGCCGGTTGGCGGGCGGCAGGCAGGTTGATTCCGGCTCTGCGTAGTTCGCAAGATATTGCAGTATGGACATTGGGTAGCGGTGACTAAGAAACGTTCTATGGTGTCTTCATGAGGAAGAGCCTGTCGTCACTGCCAACGTATACAGCGCGGCGACCATTCGACTCATCAACGGCGATTGCATCGATGTTCACCGAGCCACCCAAGCCGCTATCTCCCACCAGCGGCACCCAAACTTGGCGATCACGTTTAAAGCGACTGACGCCCTGCGATGTTCCAACCCAAACATCAAGTGCCAAATCGATATCGATCGTTTCAACATCGTTGGAAGGCAGATTGCTGTTGTTCTCGGTGTAGCTTGCCTGGATGGCACCTTGGGCAAAGGTCACGACACCGTCCGAGTCGCTGGCGATCCAAAGCAGCGTGCCATCGTCGTCGAGAGCTTGGATGTCGTCATTACCTCCGAAGAGGTCGATCGGGTCTCCGTTGGGCAGGGGATAGAGTTCCGCTTTGCCAGCCCACGAACCTGTCGGGCCATACGAAACCGCGACGGTGTCGTCACCGCGCTCTTGAGCGAATGTTTGTGAATCCAGAGCCAGTGCAACACCCTTGTCTGTGGCATAGCGAACGCCCATCTCGGCGTCGTCAATATCGCGGGTCTTTGCGCTCGGGAGAGTTGCGAAGGATGAGATGCTCGAGGTTGCAAGGTCTAGGACATAGGCGCGGCCATCAGCGTCTTCGGAACCAAACCATACGTTGCTGCCGTCGCTCGTCTCGTGAACGTGCAATTTGGAAGGCAACGTGTCGCCCGCATAGAGCGTATTCACAATCGGAAACACCACATTGGGAGTGGGGAGGTTGCCTCGGTAGGCAGCGTCGTCCGCGCCAACCCAAAGAAAATCCGCTCCGGCACTGAGGTCTCGAATGTTGTTGCCGTCGTAAGAAGCGAGCTCTTCAAACCCATGCGCTTCAAAGGCAAAAATCGAGACGTCTTTGGTGGTGGTGCCGTCTCCAACTTCCAAGCGAACTGTGTGCTGCTCTGGCTTCCGCGAATAGACCGTGATCGTCTCGCTAAACAAATCGGGCAGAGCGGTCTCTTCAATCAGACTTGTTCCCGGTTCGATAATCCAACGGTATTGGATGATGCCCGAGCGCGTACAAGTGCCAGCGGCACTTAGCTCCACCGTGTCACCGATGAGGGTTCGCAGAAATGGGCCGCCTTGGGAGAGTGGCGTCGAACGCCCACCTACACGTACTTCAATGCGGATGTCTTCCGGGCAATCCTCTGGAGCGATGGCATCTGGCCTGGTGCCAATGGATGGGCCGCCGTCAATAATCGGCAGCGCGCCATCACCGAGGTCGGCCTGCGTGGATGAATTGAACGTGCACCCGCCCAGCGACAGACCCATCGCCATGGAAGCGACACCCAAGTACGTCAGCCACCTCGCCATCTCGCACGATTGTAGCAGGATTTCCGGATTCGCTGGAAGAATGCGGATCGGCCAGAGATCGGGGACTTGGCCCCACGCGAAGGGCAAATCGCGTACACTTGGTTCAATGCTGTACCAGAGCGGGACACTTCGATGAGAACCGTAGAAGAGGTCATTGAGGCTGACGAGCTGTACATCGCGTACCAGCCTGTCGTCGATTTAAATCGCAAGGAGGTCTTTGCCTATGAGGCCTTGGTGCGCAGTCACGCGGAAGAGTTTCCCAATCCCTTTGTTCTGATCGAAGCGGCCGTCGAGCAACGCGCGATGGGCAAACTTGGTCGTCACTTGCGAAGACTTGCCGTCGAAGGTTGTTCAACGCATCGTCTCTTTCTCAATGTTCATCCCGATGAGTTTAGCGAGCCATGGCTCGTGAGACCTGATGATTCGATCACAACACACGGGCGCGAAATCTACCTTGAGATTACCGAGTCGGTTCCGCTCTCGCACTACGAGCACTGCCACTCGGTGCTCGCTGAGATGCGTACTCGTGGCGCGAAAATCGCTGTCGACGATCTTGGCGCTGGCTATTCAAACCTCAAGTACATCGTCGATCTCGAACCCGAGGTCGTCAAACTCGATCGCGAACTTGTTGCCAACCTAAGCAAGGCATCTCGGCTTCATCGATTGGTCGCAGCATTGGTTGAGCTCTGCACCCAGTTGGACGCTCGTGTCGTAGCTGAAGGCATCGAAACTGAAGAGGAGCTCGCCGCGGTCATCGACGCCGGTGTTCACTTTGGACAGGGATACTTGCTGCAAAGGCCAAATCCTGAGCTTGTTGATATCGATTGGACCAAACGCTTTTAAAGCGGAGGGGCAAGCGGAGGGGTATTGGGGCGGTCAGCAGAGATTCAGCAGGGGTCGGAGTTTAAGACCGATGGCAAGCGCAACGAGGAGCATCACGATCAGCTCCATCGCTTCCGTCGAGCAGCAACGATTGCCGTTATCGCGTGGCCGTTTTTTGGCCTAGTCGATTGGTACATCGTTAGCTTCGTCTCTCCTGGTCGCTTGTGGTTTTGCTTGGCGCTGCGTGCCGTTGGTCTGGTGGCGCTCTTGATCGCTGTTGCGCAAACCTTTGGGCGCAAGGAACCATCAAGTCGAAAGATGCGGTGGGTGGACGCAACGGTGTCCTCCGTTTTGACAATTCTGATCACCATCTCAAGCCTGGAGTTTGGTGGCATTGCTAGCCCGGTCTCTGTCGGGGTGGTGCTGGTGCTCGCCGCTCGGGGCTTTGTGTTTACAGATCACTGGAAGCGAGGCATTTTGCCGGTGGGCATGGTGGTGCTCAGCTTCCCCATAACGCTGATTGTTATGGGGATGTTTGTGCCACACATCGCGGCGCAATTTGCAGATTCACAAGTGGTTGCAGCGTTCTTGCTCAATCTGATCTTCATTACGGCTACGGGGGCGATTGCTGTTTCCGGCAGTCACTTGGTGTGGACCTTGCGGCGGCAGCTCTATCAGTCACGTGCACTTGGCCGCTACAAGCTCAAGAAGCGTATTGGCGCAGGTGGCATGGGCGAGATTTGGTTGGCCCATCACAACGCACTTCGCCGCGATGTCGCCGTAAAAATTCTTAGACCCGAAAACGTTGGTGACTCACGGGCAATCGCACGATTCGAACGCGAGGTTCGGGCGACGAGTGAACTTGTCCATCCCAACACCGTGCGCGTGTTTGACTACGGCGTCACGAGCGACGGCCTTTGGTACTACGCGATGGAGCTTCTTGAGGGAAGTGACCTGCACGCGGAGATTAGCAAGCGTGGCCCCATGCATCCGAATCGTGCGGCGTTGCTCATTGGCCAAGCCTGCAGGGCTCTTAGCGAGGCCCATAGCCGAGGCATTATTCATCGCGACCTCAAGCCGGAAAACCTCTTTCTCACCAACATCACCGGGCAGGGCGAATTCATCAAGATTCTCGACTTCGGATTGGCCAAGCTCATGGACACTCGAACCGAGAGCCAAGAAGGCCTCACGCAGGTCGGCTGGGCTGTTGGAACCCCGCAATGGGTATCTCCCGAGGTCATGCTCGGCGAGGACGCGGATGAACGCTCTGACATTTATGGGCTGGGAGCGATTCTCTACTTCCTACTCTGTGCACAGTCTCCGTACGGCGAGCACGAGATTTCCAAGGTGATGCGTGCCCACCGAAAGGAGACGCCAAAGCGTCCATCGATTCGCATCTCCCAGCCGGTGCACGGCAAGCTTGAGGACGTCGTGATGTGTTGCCTCGAAAAAGACCCGGCGAAGCGCTACCAGAGCGCCATCGAGCTTGAGGTTGCGCTGAAAGCAAGTATGCGCCCGGAAGCCCCAACGCAGATTATGGGGCCAAACGAGGCTCGGCCGTGGGAGAATCGAAAGCGAGCAGAGTCGTCTGCTCCGACCGATGAACGACGGCAGCCAAATCTGAAGAATAAGTAAAGTTCTTAGTACGGCGAAAACGCAGCAGAAGAGCGCCGGCTTCGATTGTACTCTTGAAGTTCCTCATCGGTGTAGGCGAGCTCGCTGCTTTGGGGAAGGTGCGTTCTGATGAATGTCAACGTCATCGCGCGAATCGACTTTGCACTCGCAACAACCGCTTCACTGCCTGTCTCGGCACATTCGTCCCACAAGAGAAAGAGCGCCTTGCGACGCATGCGTACGGAAAGATCAGGGTGATTCCAAACCCATCGCATGTGCTTTTTGTAGTTCTTAAGTGCCTGCCGAAGGTCTTGTGTCTTGCTCTCGGCCGCCATTTCCGAGCGCGCTTCTCGGCTCTCATCCATGAGCTTCATCTTGCGATATGGGTAGAGAGTCTCGCCAAGCGATGCCATGACCGCGTCGGTCACATCAAAGCGCCCAGCTAGGACGGGGATGCCATAGGTCTCGGAAATCTTGACGCCCTCGATCTGTAGATTTGGTTTGTCGCGAAACTCGATCTTGCCATCGCTTTTGATCTCGGCATGGAAAGGTTGCCCGGTGGCGCGCATGGTGCCGCCGCCGCTGGGACGCCAGACCGACGAATCAGCGCCTCGCGGTACACCGGTTGAGACGAGATCAGGGCGCTCTTGCCCACGCCCGGGGCCCGCTGGAACCTGCGCTTCTGAGCCAAGCGCGAGTCGAGAATTCAACATAGGCACGCCCATGCCCGGTCCGGATCGCATCGAGAGAGCACCGCGTTTCCCCGTGGGGTCTGGGGCGCTAGCCGTCCCCGAGGTTGGAGCTGCGCCTTCGGAGGCGAGTGGGCGGCCTCCCGTGGCACGAGCCTCGGCGACACGAGCGGCCTTGGGCTCGGTATTGGCAGGTCTCGCCACCGGCGCAACACTCGTCGCCTCGGCCACAGGTGGAACCTCGGCAGCAACCGCTACCGTTTCGAGCACTTCGCTCGGAGTTGGGGGCAAAAATTCGATCGCAATCGGAGGGAGCTCTTCACGCGGGACGGGCTGCTCGGGCGCTGCCAAGAGCAAGTCCTTCGATAGCATCTGCTGCGCTGCCGCACCCACTAGCAGGTGAAGCAGCATGGCGACGCCCAGGGCTTTGACGAGTGTCTGATCCAACGATCTAGGTCCGTGATTGCGATGTTTGCTGGCGATTCGACCCGCAGGCGGTCGCTAGGGTTGCCTGTGTAGGAATGTAGCACCAACGCTTTGCGATCTTTAGGGAGTTGGCTGGAGGGGCGCGTGAACGCCTTTGCTATGCTCTCGCCCGAGTCATGCACAATCTAATCTTTGACCAACTGAGTCTGCGCGCCCAGGAGCAAGGGGAGCGCATCGCAATTCGCGTTGATGACCGCGAGATGACCTTTGCCGAGGCCGATTCGTTGCACAAAAAGGTGGCGAGCTTCCTGATTGAGCTGGGGACGGCAAAGGGCGAACGCGTCGGGCTGATTGGCCCAAAGAGCGAAGCCTTCGTCTGCACGCAGTTTGGCACGCTTAGGGCTGGGGCCTGCTACGTCCCAATCGACAAGACCTTCCCGATTGAACGCACCTTCCAGATCGTCGAGGACTGCCAGATTCGCACGATCTTTGCCGACCCAGCAAACGTTGAGCGCATCGTGGCGGCGCCAAACAAGCCGGCCTGCCTCAAACATGTTGTGGCCTGGAGTGATGAGGGTGACTACGCCGCAGGTGACCTCTCTCTACATCGGTTTTCGATCGTTGAGAGTTGTTCTGATTCACCTAGTGCCGCGCATCGCCCGCTTGATACCGACTTGGCGTACATCATGTACACCTCCGGTTCCACCGGGAAGCCAAAGGGCGTCATGCTCTCGAACCGAAATATTCTTACGTACGTAGAGTGGTGCATGGCAGAACTGAGGCTCGGCCCCAGCGACATCATGGTGAATGTGGCGCCCTTTACCTTCGACATCTCTGGCATGGAGATTTTCGGAATGGCAGCCAGTGGTGCTCAGATGATTCTCATCGAGAACCAGACGCGCATCACCACTGTGCTCGATGCTGTTCAGCGCCACAAGGCGACCTTTATGGCAACGGTCCCCACGGTCGTTGGCACGATGGTCAACAATCCACGCGTCTTTGGACGCTACGATTTGAGTTCACTGCGGACGATAATTTCTGGGGCTGCGGTTTGCCCACCCGTCTTCATGAAGACCTTGCACGAGCATTTGCCCCAAGCGCAGCTTTACAACCTCTATGGCCCAACCGAGGCCACGATCTATTGCCTCTACCATCGCATCGACAATGCCGACGAGATCGAAGTCGACAAGCCTCTTCCCATTGGCATTCCGTTTGAAAACACCGAGGCGTATGTCGTTACGGCAGACGGCAAGGAGTGTGAGCGAGGCCAAGAAGGCGAGCTCATCCTGCGCGGTTCTCATGTTGCGCTGGGCTACTTCGGCAACGAAGAAAAGACCAAGGCGGCATTCAAACTCTTCCCCTTGCAGCCGCACCTCAATGAGATGGTCTATTACACCGGCGACGTCGCTCGCCAAGACGATGCGGGAGTCTTCCACTTTTTGGGGCGCAACGATGACATGGTCAAGAGCCGTGGCTATCGAATCGAATTGAACGAAATTGATTTGGCCCTCTCCACCCTTACAGAGGATCTGGAATCATTTGCCGTGATCGCGATTCCCGACGAACTCATTGAGAACACATTGGTTGCTGTTGTGGTGCGCAAGGCGGGCTCGGAGATCGATGAGAAGGCACTGAAGGCGGCCTGCAAGGAGCGTTTGCCCGCATACATGGTGCCGGATGTTGTGGAGTTTCGCGATGCTCTTCCGCAAACCAGCAGTGGTAAGATCAACAAGAAGGCTTTGGTTCAAGAGCTTTCGGCTCGGTAGGTAAGACACTATGAATTCAATTGAAGAGCGCCTGCGGGCTATCATCGTCACCCTTGGCGACAACATTCCACCGGACTTCGAGCCCACAGCGCACGTTTTTAAAGACCTCGGAATCGAATCCACGAAAGCACTAGAGCTGCTCTTTGAAATTGAGGATCAGTTTGAAGTTGCTCTTCCCGATCTCGAGTACAACGACTGCGAACACCTAAACGACTTGGTCGCACTCCTCACGAAGCTCACGGCATAAGGAACGAACAGTGGCATTTCTAGACACGATCGCTTTGAAGATTCGCCGCCGCGAGGGCCCGGTGTACGACATGATTTACCGAGTTGCGAAGGGCGTGAATACGTTCAACGTGCCCGATACTCCGGTCGTCAGAAAGGTGGCACAAGCCGCCTACGCCGGGCAGGTCTTGGTTCGTGAAGCGAGCGAGCGTGCAAAGGGCGTGCTGTGGGCCGAGCCGCTTTTTCGGTCTCGTTGCGAGAGTGCAGGCCACTCCCTCTACCTTGAGCATGTTCCCTACATCATCGGTGACACCAATATTCACGTTGGCGATCATGTCTCGATCTCCGGTTCGCTAAGCATCAAGAGCGGGCGCTTCTTTGATGATCCGCAACTCATCATTGGCAGCCATACATTCATTGGCAATGGCTGCACGTTTACGGTGAATCGCCGCGTGGAGATTGGCGAGCATTGCAACATTGCCGGCGGCACGACCATTGCGGATAGCGATGGTCATCCAACGGAATGGGACCGTCGGGCAGATCACGACGAGCTTTCCACCGAAGAAGTCGGCGACATCAAGATCGGCGACTACGTTTGGATTGGCCGCGATGTGCAGATTCTAAAAGGCGTGACCATTGGCGACCGAGCCATCATCGGCGCGGGCTCCGTGGTCATAAGCGACGTGCCTGCGGATATGACGGCGATGGGCTCACCGGCTCGGCTGATTCGCAACAAGGGCTAGGCAGCCAGGCAATCTGCGCTATGCTGGATGGTGATGCCTCAAGAAATCATCACCGCTGAGGCTTCGCTTTCGCGCCAGGCACAGGTCTTTGGGCTTGTGCTCTTGTGCCTAGACATTGGTTCGAAGATGGTCTTTGGGGTGCTCGCCCCGCAAAGCTGCTTTTCGATGGATGTTGACGCCTCCTTCGCTAGGCTTGTCATGTGGCCCTCGGTTCCTTTGGTGCTCGCGCTCCTCTGGCAACGCGGTCTGGTGGCGCGCTGCGGTCCCACCATGTACCGATTCGCGGTGGCGGCCTTGGCGGTAGGGGGGCTTGGCGGCTTTTTCTGTTGGCTCTACTTCGATCGCGCGATGGACCTTGCCGCTCCAGCGCTCGGCGTCCATAGCTTCTTGAACACCACGCTCTCCGAGGGGAGCACCATCTTGGCGAGCCTTACGCTCCTTGGCGCCGCCATTATCGGCCGGCGCGCGCCGCGGTAGCGGCGCTAGCGAAAGAGCCGGCTGTTGGTAACCGTCGTTTTGTAGCGCTCAATCTCGAGCGTGCGCCGATCGGCATCCCATCCAAAGGCACTGGCCATGCGGTCGGCAACGGCTTCGACGATGTCGAGCCCCTGGTCGGCGCCGATGAGCAACATGGGGACTCGCCTTGAGAGAATATCGTCGATGGTCTGAACGCGTTCGTTGCCTATGGCGTATTCAACCTCGGCCCACGTGTGTACGAGGTCCGTTTGCAGTGGCTCAGCCAGTGTTGGATCGTCTTTCACCAGCGCAGCAAGTGCGTGAGAACGGCTCCCGTAGGTAAATGCCCAATGCTCTGTCAACTCTTCGGAGAGACCAGAAGACTTCGCAAGCGCTTTGCCGAGTTCCCGAACTGCCTTCGGGCTTGGATCGGAGAATCCCTCGCCGCCGGGCAGTGGTCGCTTCTTTGTTCGCGGCCTTCGCAGTGTGCGATCCGCAAAGTGGTCGTTCTTGGCATCCTTGATCCAACGAATGGCCGCCTTGACGGTGTCTTTCGCCATCAGGCGGTACGTCGTGAGCTTGCCACCGGCGATCAGAACAACTCCGTCGTCGTTCACGTAGATTTGATGCTCTCGCGAAACATCGGAGGCGCTATCGGCTTCTTCGTGAATTAGGGGCCGCAGCCCAGCCCACGTGGAGATGACATCTTCCGACTTAAGGTCGGCACGCGGAAAGAGAATGTTGGCGCTCTTGCACAGGTACTCAACGTCAGCGGCATCGGTGTGCACTTCATCCGGGTCACCATCGAAGTAGGTATCGGTCGTGCCCAGAACCGTTCGACCACGCCATGGAAAGGCAAACATCACTCGGCCATCGACCGGGCTCATGACGGTCATCGCGCGCTTTAGCGGCAGCTTTTGGTGACGAAAGACGAGGTGGACTCCCTTGGTTGGGCTCAGGAGCGGCGTATTCATGCCGGCCCCGAGCTTTGGAATCTCTTTATCGCTCCAAGGCCCCGTCGCCATAATCACGCAGGCTGCCGATACGGTTTCTTCTTCGCCGGTAATTGTATTGCGAACGCGAACCGCGCTTACTTGCTTGCGCTCGCGCTGGATCTCCAAGACCTCAGTATAATTCTCACAGCGCGCGCCAGCTTCTTCGGCGGCGATGATGTTCTCAAGCACCAGCCGTGCGTCGTCGGTGTAGCAATCGTGATACTCGATAGCGCCCTTGAGACCATCGGTGCGAATGTCGGGCTCCATCTCGGTGACCTTGTCGGCTCCGCGAATGGTGTCGTGGAGTTTGGGGGATCGAAAAAGCGCCAGCGTGTCGTAGATCCAAAGGCCCACGTTCATGAGCTCAAGACCAACGCGACTGTCCTCGAATACGGGCAAGAGAAACGAGAGCGGGCGTACCAAGTGAGGCGCCATGTGCATCTGGACGCGGCGCTCGCTCACGCTCTCAAAGACAAGCCCCAACTCTGCCTGCTCTAGGTAGCGGAGCCCACCATGAATGAGCTTGGACGACTTGCTCGAGGTTCCCGAGGCATAGTCGTCCTTTTCGAAGAGGGCGACCTTGAGACCACGAAGTGCCGCATCGCGAGCAATGCCCGCACCTGTGATGCCGCCGCCGATGACGGCAATATCGTAGTGGGTCTTCTCTTCGCTCATTGGCTAGCTCTCTTCTTTATTGGGAGCGTCTGTAGATTGTGCGTCGTTTGCAAGTGCGTCCTTCGGAAGCACGGTGTTCTGTATGTAGAGCTCTTCAAGTTGAGCAGCATCCACAGGGGTCGGTGCTTCCGACATAAGGTCTGTGCCCTTTTGGGTTTTCGGAAAGGCCAAGACATCACGGAGCGACTGGGCACCGGTCATCAGCATTGCCAATCGGTCGAGGCCAAGTGCGATGCCGCCGTGTGGTGGCGGGCCGTATTGAAAGGCTTCAAGCAAGAAGCCGAACTTCTGCTGCGCTTCCTCTTTGGAGATACCCAGCGCTTCGAAGACTTTGCTTTGCAGGTCAGCCCGGTGAATACGAATGCTGCCGCCGCCAAGCTCAACACCGTTGAGCACAACATCGTAGGCGCGTGCCAGAACATGCTCCGGATCGGTAAGAAGCTTGTCTTCGTCCTCTGGCCGTGGGCAGGTGAAGGGGTGGTGGGACGAGACCCATTTGCCATCCGCCTCGGCGTATTCAAAGAGTGGGGGGTCGGTGAGCCACATGAACCGAAATTCGTCGTGGCGCGTCAAGTTCAGAAGATCACCAATGTGCAGGCGAATGGCCGCCATGCAAGTGTTTGCCTTCTTTGCAGTGTCTGCCACGAAGAGCAGGGTGTCTCCGGGCTTGGCGCCAGCGATGGTGTTGACAGCCTCTCGCGCTTCGTCCGTGAAGACTTTGGCGAACGGAGCTTTCCAGCTGAGGTCGTCTTGCACTCGAGCAAAGGCAACGCCTGCAACGCCGTACGGTTTTGCATAGGGAGTGAGCGCGTCCATTACCTTGCGGCTTAGCGAGTTTCCGCCAGGGACGCACAGGCACTTCACAATGCCGCCTTTGGCGACAACGCCTTCAAAGATCTTGAAGCCACTGTTGGCGGCAGGCTCGGTGACTTCGCAGAGTTCAAGGTCGAGCCGAAGGTCAGGCTTATCGCAGCCGTACTTCTGCATGGCCTCTTCGTGGGTCATGCGCAGGAACGGCGTTGGAACGTCGACGTCGAGAGTGTGCTTCCAGACCTTGGCGAGCATGCCCTCGATCATGGTTTGGAGTTGCTCCTCCTCGATGAAGGACATCTCAATGTCGATCTGCGTGAACTCGGGTTGCCTGTCTTGGCGAAGATCTTCGTCGCGGAAACAGCGCGTGATTTGGAAGTAGCGCTCGAAGCCCGAGACCATGAGCAGCTGCTTGTAAATCTGCGGCGACTCGGCGAGTGCGTAAAACGAACCTGGGTTGAGGCGGGACGGCACCACGAAGTTGCGTGCGCCACCTGGGGTGTACTTCACCATGAACGGAGTCTCGACTTCGTCGAAGCCGTTGTCGGTTAGGTATGAGCGAACTGCTTGGCTGGCCTTGGAACGCGTGCGAAGTTTCTTTTGCAACTCGGGGCGTCGCAAGTCGAGGTAGCGGTACTTGAGGCGCAACGCTTCGTTGGTCTCGATGCCATCTTCGATCAAGAAGGGCGGGGTGTCGGACTTGGAGAAAATCTCAAGCTCGTCAGCGTGAATCTCGATGCCGCCCGTTGCCATGTTGGGATTGTCTTGGCCACCGCGGGTGTTGACCTTGCCAACGACTCCAATGCAGAACTCGCCACGCAATTGGCTGGCCTTCTCAAAGGCTTCTTTGTTCATGGTTGGATCAAAGACGACCTGGGTGAGTCCATCGCGATCGCGAAGGTCGACAAAGACACAACCACCGTGGTCTCGGCGATTGTTGACCCATCCGGTTAGAGAAACGGTTTGGCCCTCGTCCGACTTGCGAAGCGCGCCGCAGTTGTGGGTCTTGGGGTGGTCGTTGAGAAAGCTGGCCATAGGCGCGGGACTTTAGCAGCCCAAAACAGCGGGTACACGGCCCAGCGGGCGCCAAAAAGCGAGCGGGCCGGGGGAATTGTCTGTCACAATCCGCGGCAGATGCACATCACGATGGTGAAGAAGCGCTTGGCCTCCGGGGAGCCATGTCGCAAATGCGCGCAGGCCGAGGACTTGCTGCGCAAACGAGGGCTTTGGGACCAGATCGACGAGGTCATTTGGGCCGAAGAAACCGACCCAGAATCAGCCGGGATGAAGCTTGCTGCCAAGCACCAAGTGGCGGCTGCGCCGTTCTATTTGGTCGAAGGCGAAGATGGTTCGGTGGAAGTTTTTGTGAGCGCGCTCAAACTCATCAAGGTCCATCTGACATCGGCCAAGGCTTCCGCGGCCGCGAATTCGAGTTTCGACGTGGCATCGGCTCGGACAAGTTTGGCTCGAGCGACGCCCCAAGAAGTTGTGCGCCACGCTCTTGAGAGCTTTGGAGCGGATTGCGCCATCGCGTTTAGCGGTTCCGACGATGTCGTCTTGGTCGAGCTTGCAGCGCAGACCGGGCTTCCATTCACCGTGCTTGTGGTGGACACCGGCCGCCTTCACCCCGAGACCTACCGATTTATCGAAGAGGTTCGCAGCCACTACGGAATTGCGATTCACACCACTGCGCCAGACCCAGCCGACCTGGAGCCTTTCGTTCGCCAAAAGGGGTTGTTCTCGTTTTTTGAAGACGGTCACGAAGAGTGTTGTCGCATTCGCAAGGTTCGCCCCCTGCGGCGGGCTCTTGGAGGCTATCGCGCGTGGATGACGGGGCAGCGCAAGGACCAAAGTGTGAGCACCCGCGGCAAACTTGAGCTGGTCGAGCAAGACAGCACCTTCGAGGGCCGAGATGGCGGGCTCGTCAAGTTCAATCCGATTGCCAACTGGAGCCGCGATCTTCTTTGGCAGTACATCCGCGATCATGGCCTGGCGCACAACGCGCTTCATCACAGAGGCTTTTCGTCGATCGGATGTGAACCCTGCACACGAGCTGTTCTTCCCGGGCAACACGAGCGCGAGGGACGTTGGTGGTGGGAGGACGACGGCGTTAAGGAGTGCGGATTACATCCAACAAAGAGCGGCGCGTAGCACAGATTTGCTTTGGGCCGCTGTGCTACGAACGTCGTCATGATGGCAGCGACCACGAGTCTCAGTGATGTTCTGGGACGCATCGATAGTATCAATGCGGAAGATTCGCGCGTGTCTTTGGACGCACAAGGGCGTGAGCACCCCAAAGAGCTCCTGTACGGGCAGCGCATGAGCGCGTGGTTGGCAAAGCTTGCTCCAAACGCTTCGGAAGCGCTGCAAATCGCCTGTCGTGGACAGCACATCGCGCGCTGGCGCTGGCCCCGAGCGGACTATGCAGAAGGCCGAGCAGGCTACAAATCGTGGCGCCGCGATCTGTATACCCGTCACGCGGAAACGGTTGTGGAGCTTTTGCAGGAGCTTGGACTCGACGAAGGCGTCCAAGAGCGGGTTGCCTTGCTCATCGGCAAAAAGAATCGAACGACGGATGCCGAGTCACAAATGCTGGAGGACGTGGCGTGCATGGTCTTTCTCGAACACGAGTTCGCGGCCTTTGCCGCAAAACATGAACGACCCAAGTTAATTCGCATTGTGCAAAAGACTTGGCAGAAAATGTCTGAGGACGCGCGGGCGACTGCGCTAACACTTGAACTCTCCGATGACCTCGGAGCAATCGTGCAGGAGGCGCTCGCATGACGGGAATTCGACTTGGCGTACTGGTCGCGGCAATGGCTGCTTCACTCGCATCCATCAACCCGGATGACGGGGTGCCTCAGGCGGATGACTGCAATCAAGCGTCGCAGGCCGTTGTGGCAGGCATTGCGTTGGTCCACCCCGATGACGATGCCATCATGCAAGACTTTGAGGTGCACGAGCTGATCTATGGGCCCCAGGGCGGCGCGATGGTACGGCTCCGCGTTCGCGCGAGCGGGGCCGATGCTCCGGCTTGCATGGCGATGGTCATGACCTACGAGAAATGCCTAGACGCGCAGTGCTCTGCCGTGGATCCGGATCCGATCTATCCGAATACTATTGCCCTGCAAACCTACGAAGAGGGCAATGAGCGCATCACCAAGCCCTACTTTGCCGAGATGGGCTATCCACTTCGCGAGGGCGATCTTGCGCGTATCACCATTGTAGTGGGGCCGGAGGCGAGCCCAACGGAAACCACGGTGCATATGTGGCTCGGTTTTGAAGGCCCTTTCGAGCAAGCGTTGATCGATGCCGGCCCAAGTGACGCGGCGTTCTAGCGCTCTGCTGTAGCAGCAGCTCAGGCCCGGGCTAAAACTCGGTTCGCCGAAACGACAGCCCGGCCAAGAGCATCATGCCTAGCGCTACGCCTGCGGAGATGACAAGCATGATCCAGTACCAGTCATCGCCAAGATTGAGATAGGCCGGCAACATCGGGACGATTGCCAAGTTCTGGCCAACGTAGAGGATCAGAATGACAACGACCAGTGTGGAGTTTGAGAGCACTCCAAAGAGCACGCCTACCGAGGAGGAGATTGCGATTACAGCAATCACGGAGCCCAGGGACTTGAGCGTCTCGGTAGCGAGCCCGGCGGGCAAAGCCACACCGCGAATCAAATCGATTGTGATGCCGAGGCCAAGCGAGATTAGACAGGCAATGGTCACACAGAGAAAGACCGCGAGGAACTTGGACCATAGAATGGTCGTGCGCGAGATAGGCCGAATGATCAAAATGTCGTAGACGTTCCTCGACTTCTCACCAACGATGTCGACCCCGATCATCACGGCGGCGATGGTCCCCGCCAAGCTCGATAGCACGAGGGCCATCATGGTCACCATGGGCACCGGAGGCTGCTGTCCGGCTCCGGGCGTTGGCAGGAGAAAGTAGCCCAGGGCAGCGAGTAGCGGCAGGACAACCCAAAGCACCACCATTACTTTTGATTTGGCGAAGCCAACGAGCTCATCCCGCAACATCATACGAACCGGAGAAATGCTCATTTGGCCCTCTTTGCTCTTTGCTGTTGGTCGGCCTTGGAAATGTATTCGGCGTAGAGGCCATCCAAGTCGGGATGAACGACGCCAAGTCGCCGAATGCGGCCTCCTGCGGCCAGGGTGCGCTCCACAAAGGAATGCAAGACATCATCAACGTCGGCCCCGTCCACGATGCGATAGACGGCAGACTGCTCGGTCGTTTTGCCAACGCTCTCAACAGCTTGGTGTTCTTCTAGGGGCACAGAAAACGTTGGAACGACGGAGAACTCAATCTCAATGTCGACGGGCAACTCGCTTCGGAGAGCGTCAATCGTCCCGCTCTTGAGTAGACTGCCCGCGTGCAAGATGCCGACGCTATCGGCGACATCCTCTACATCGCTGAGTATGTGCGAGGAAAATAGAACACTGGTGCCGCGAGCTCTGCACTCTCGCACCAGCGCTTTGACTTCGTTGCGGCTTATGGGATCGAGCCCCGCCAGGGGTTCATCGAGAATCAGCAGCTTGGGCTCATGCAAGAGCGCTTGAATGAGCCCTAGTTTCTGAACCATGCCACCAGACAATTTCTTAATTTTTACGTGACGCTTATCCGCAAGACCAAAGCGCTCAAGCCACATCGTGATCCGCTCATCGAGAACCTTGGGCGCGACTCCACTAAGCAAACCCAGCGAGCGCAATGCACTCTCGGACGTGCGCCACTGCTGAAAGCCCGCGTTCTGCGGCAAGAAGCCAATCACGTCCTGCACCGCGCCTCGGTGCAGTGGCACTTCCTTGCCGGCAATATGCACCGTGCCCTCAAACTCATGGAGGAGCCCTGCAAGAATTTTAAGCGTCGTCGTCTTGCCGGCTCCGTTGGGCCCGATATAGCCAAAGACCTGGGCTTCCTGCAGTTCAAAGGAGACACCGCGCAAGGCCGGGAAATATCCAAAGCGCTTGGCGACATTGGTCAATTGAAGAAGCGGAGGCGTCACAGTCGCCGGACTATAGCGGCGATGACCCAAAAGGCGAACCCGCCGAAGGGCATCGGAGAAGTCGCCTCGGTTTCAGTCCACGAAGCGGACCATTTGGGTCATGATCCGGAAGGGTCTCCCCGGATTCGCCATCTGATTGACCGTACCTGCCATGTAGACTCCTCGGGCCGGTTCATAGAAAGCAAACGAACCCGTCGAACCAGAGTGTCCAATTAGCTCAGGTGGGGCCATGAAGGGCGACATCCACCGGGGCAACTTGAATCGCATCAGACCGCTGCCGTATTGGAGTGGGAAGAAGAGGCGGTTCCACTGTCGCATCATGAACTTGAGCTGATCCTCTTTCAGTAGTTCTCCACCAAAGAAACCCTGCAAAAAACGCAGGCTCTCGGCCAAGGTCGATACCACCCCTCCGTCCGGGGCAAACGAGGACATGGCCAGGGGAATCTCGACGGCCCGGGCCTTGAAGTACATCGCGGCCGGCTTGGGGCGCGCTTCCGTGTGGTCAAAGACGTAGGTATTGGTTAGCCCGAGTGGGGAAAAGATGGCGTCTTGAAAGTTGTCGGCGACCGTCTTCTCGGTGACCGATTCGATGATGGCTCCCAACAGGGCGTAGTTGGTATCGCTGTAGTGCGCCTTGCGCCCGCTACCGGCGCCGGGGGCGAACTGGGGGGGCAGGCCGCGGACGATATCCATGATGGTTTCGATACTCAGCGCTCGGTCGTGCCCCTCTTTGAGGTCGTCCTCAACGCTCACGCCGCTCTTGGTCGTGCCTCCGAAGTAGTCGGCCAATCCACTCGTCTGGTTGAGGAGCATGGCAACGGTGATTTGGTCTCCGAGGTCGGTGCCATCAATGACGTGGATATTCCTGATCAGATCGGCGGGGAGGTACGTGGAAATGGCAGCATCGAGATCGATGGTTCCGGCCCCGGCCAGGGTCATGAGTACGGTGGCCGTGTACATCTTGGTGATGCTGGCCAAGTAATACGGTGTGTCGGTGGTCATCGCCACCAACCCGTCGGCGTCGGCGTGACCAGCCGCCGCCGATACGATCGGGCCGTCCGTCGACTGAAGGCCGACGACGATGTTGCTCACGTTTTTATTCGCAACCTGCCGGTGAACCAACCGTCGCAGCTTCTCTTCAACATCATGAGGGTTCATAGGGCTTGACGCTACCGCATCGAAGGCGCCCACGGTTCTGGAGGGCGGCCTCGCATGAGAGAAGTGGGGCGAATTGGGGCGGATGGTTGTGCAGTAGCGAAACTGGAGATTTCCATCGGGAAATCCCCAGTCATATAGCGCAGCCAATCAGTGGCGAACCTATGGCCTCTAGCGTGCGATTCTATCTCGTTGGCAATGAAGGCCAGAGGTTGTCTTAGTCCTCTTGTTCCAAGGTAGTGCCTGCTACAGCTTGCGTTTGGCACACAATCTAATTGCCAGTGTGGTGGCTTGATTCAACTGGTACTCGGTGTGCTCTGCCCCGTAGCAATCTACGCAAGCGCTCTTGGCGACCAAGATTGTAGTTTACCAAGCCCGAGCCAGGTGGTTTGGGGAGTGCGCCACAGAGGGGGGATAGCCGGCGGGTTCAGACGGTTCACTAGTGCCACTTCTTGTACGTCGAGAAGTAGCCTTCTAGCTCCTCCTTGGCGTTTTTCAGCACTGGCTCTCCGTGCGCGGGAACTAGGTTCTCAAACGCAAAGCCGAGGATCTCAGTAAATGAGGTCTTGGTGGGCTTCGCGATTTTTACCCAGTTTGGGCCGATGTACGTAGGCTTTGGAAGCAGCTTGGAAAGAGTTCGGACCAGGCCGTTGGCGTGTTCATCATCGGCGGTCATGTTGACCAAGCTATCGCAGCTCAGCAAGACCCCTCCGTTCGACGGCATGACGAGCACTGCCTCGGGGATTTTCGAACCCTCGAAAACGTGAACCTTAAGGTCCAAGAACGGCAGCGTCGGGTGGTCGTTCAGAAAGTAGTCAGCCTTGTAGTCGTCCAGCGATTTGTCGTCGTTTAACATCCATAGCTTGGGCGAAAACGTATCCATGTAGTAGGGGATGTCTACCGAGTGCAGGCTTCCGATCTTCAAAATGTGATCGATGTTCCCGTGTCCCAGTAGCGTCGTTTCCCCCTCAGAGCTCAATCTGACCGGATTCACAAGGATCAACGAGTTGCCGTTCTTGAGCACGGTCATGTTCCTGGAATATCGAAACAGCCCAAAGAGTTTCATCGTGCCCTTTACCGAAAGGACCTCGGGGAAGATGGTGACTAACTCGCCGTGATGGAGCGTCGCAAAATGTTTGGTCTTCTTTGTCATTTTTTATGGTTTCGGGCTCGCGATGCAGTTTATCAAATCCGGCATCTTTTTTTGGGGCTAAGAATAACTCTGAGTCGCCGGTAGCACGCCGTTGGCGGCGCGCGGCCATTGGGCATCGGCGATCTCGATGACAATGCTGCCGCGAGGGCGAGAGCCTTCGAGCCGCGCATGAGCGCGGGCAATCTGGTCCAGAGAGTAGCGCTCGCCAATCACCGGCCTCAGTGCACCTTCGCTAACGAGTTCACGAATGTCTCGGAGGTTCTCGGCACTGCCCATGGCCACTCCGACGATGGCGCGGGGGCCTCGGCGCATCGCCGTCGTTGCCTGTTCAAAGAGCACGCGGCCGGTCATGTAGAGCGTGAGGTAGCGGCCGGTTGACGTAAGCGAGCCACGGAAGGAACGAAAGTGATTGCCCTCGGTCGTGTCGAAGATGACGTCCCAGGTTTGGCCGCTCTGGGTGAAGTCGTCAGACTTGTGATTGATGAACTCGGAGGCGCCGAGCGAGCGCACTAGGTCTTCGTCTCGGCTGCCGACCCCCGTCACGTGAGCGCCCAAGTGCTTGGCCAACTGCACCGCCATGCGGCCGACGCCACCGGAGGCGCCGACAACGAGCACCTGCTCACCGGGCTGCACCTTCGCCAGGTCTCGCATGAAGACCAGGGCCGTCACCGCGCCGTAGGGCAGCGCAGCGGCTTCCGCGTAGGTGATGTTCGCTGGCATCTTGGCCAGGGTGCTCTTCTCGGGCACCGCTAGATACTCCGCGTAGGCGCCCCGCATCACGGAGCCGTAGACATCGTCGCCCACCGCGTAGCTGGTCACCTTCGAGCCCACAGCGACCACGCGCCCCGCGAAGCTAGTGCCCCCAACCTGGTTGCGCGGGCTGAAGACGCCGAACATCAGCCGACCGAAGAGGGCCGTAAAGCCCGGGAAATCGGCAGCCCGGAGGCGCCGGTCGCCCTGGGTGACATCCGAGGCCAGGACCTGAACCAGGACTTCACGGGGCCCTGCGGTCGGCCTGGGAGCCTCGCTCAGCCTCAGCACATCGGGATCGCCGTACTCATCGTTGATGGCTACTCGCATGGAAACGTTCTGGTCTTCGTTGGTGGACATGAATTTGAGTATGCCCATGCGTATTGGTTTCGACAATTGCCACATGGTGCACTCGTGATATACGTAAATGCATGGATAAACCCATGAGCAGCTTCGACTGGAACCGAGCCCGAGCCTTCCTAGCGACCGCCGATGCCGGCTCGTTCTCCGGCGCAGCCCGCCTGCTCGGCACCACCCAGCCCACCGTGGGGCGCCAAATCACGGCGCTGGAAGAAGAGCTCGGCGTGGTGCTCTTTGAGCGCCTTGGTCGGGGGCTCAGCCTCACCCCCACCGGCCTCGAACTCATCGAGCCCCTGCGAACCATGGACGAAGCCGCCCACCAATTCTCTCGAATGGCGACCGGGCAGTCTCTCTCCCTCGATGGCGTCATCCGCATCAGTGCCGGCGAGGTCACTGCCGCCCACGCCCTACCTCCCATCGTGGCTGAAATTCGCGCCCTCCATCCAGCCATCACCATCGAGATTATGGCGACGAACCAGGTGAGTGACCTCGGTCGACGAGAGGCCGACATTGCCGTGCGCAACTTCCGCCCCTCTGAAGAGAACCTAGTGGCACGCAAAATCCGAGAGGACACAGCGTATCTCTACGCCACCCCGGACTACCTCGAATCCCTCGGAAACCCGGCCGAGCTAGAAGAACTCGCAAGCGCAGAGTTTGTGGCCTTCGACGAAACTGACGTCTTCATGAAAGGCCTCAACGCAAAAGGGCTATCCCTTGGCCCTAAGAACTTTCCCTGGGTAAGCGCCAACCAGCAAGTTCAGTGGGCACTCATCACACAAGGTTCAGGTATCGGGGTGATGATGGCGCAAATCGGCGACCCGGACGAGCGCGTGGTGCGGGTGCTGCCAGAGCACGTCAGCTTCACCGCTCCTATGTGGCTCACCAGCCACCGGGAAGTACGGACCAGCCGCCGCGTGCGAGTGGTGTTTGATATTCTCGCCCAACGCCTCGGCACCCCAGCCCCCAATGTCGCCCCACCCGGATCCGAATGACTCGACGGCTGCCCTGAAACCTACGAACCTGAGACGTCAGCTGGACTCGGATTTTGACTCGACTTGATGGAACGCGACCATCCCCGTGCGAGACAAGTTCTCAAGGAAGCATGCGACGACGGCATCCCGGAAGCGGAAGCGTGCATCAACCTTGGAGTCACGGAGAATCACTCGCCGAGGCTATTCACACGGCGTAGGCGTGAGTGTTTGCTCGCCCTTGCCGTATCGGCCAATCGTGCCGTAGTTGCCGCCGATGTTTAGGAAGTTGCCGCCACCAAAGAGAAACTCATCTTCGTGCTTGGCCACCACATGAAACGTTTCGAACGTTGGAGGCGAGGTCGCACAGTTCCAAGTTCCATCTTCGGCACGCTCGCCCATGGTGCCAAAGAAGCCCGCGATCCATACGTTCTCGCCCGTGTCAGTCCAGACACCATTGAGGCCCATGTTGGCGCAAGCGAGATCAACGTCTAGGGACTGCCATGCGCTGCCATCCCATTTGAGAAGGACAGGGCTCGCAACGCCACCCACCGCGTAGACCTCATCATCGCTCACACCAACAACTGTCGTGAGTTTGGCGTTGTCGGGCGGGAAGCGTTCCTCAAGGGTGGGAGTGCCTGCTCCCTCTAGGTGATAGGCAACGCCATCGCCAACGATCCAGTTGTTCCAGACTTTAAAGACAACGCCCGGCAAGTCGTTTGCGAGGTTGCTCCAGGTGCCGTTTTCGCGAATCCAAACTTCGCCACGGACGTCGCCTCGAACGACACCGCCGACGGCGATGACTCGATCGCCTGCGTCCCAGACACCAAAGAGCGTTGCGTCGGTTTCAATGCTCTCGTCGGTGCGGACCCCGTCGACCGAATGCAGAATGGTGCCGGCTTCGCCCACCGCGTAGAACTCGCCGTCGCGGGCAGCGTGAATCCACCAAAGGGCACGGTCCGTGACGTTCTCCTCGTAGCAAAGCGACGTGCCATCGTAGCGAACGATGACTCCGGTGCCCTGATCGAGTTGGCCGCCAACAAAGACCGCTTCGTCTCCCACACTTGCCACAGACAGCAGGGTGCCTCCGGGAATTTGGTCGGCAACCACCGTGAACTCTTCTTTTTCTGCTGGACCACAGTTAAGAAAAGTTCCGAAGACGAAAACAGCGGTGAGAATGGATTGGATTGGATTGGTCATTATGGGCGGTCCGCATCGATAACGACGTCGATGGCTCGTTGCCGAACGTCTGGGTCAACAGGACCAGCGCCGTCATAGGCCCAGTCCGTTGTTGGGTTGCCATCGGTGTCGAGAAATTGCAGGCCGTCCACAGTCACGCCACCGGCCCCTTGCAGCATAAATTCACCGGTGCCAAAGCCGTAGACGCCTCGTACTCGGGTGGTCTCTTCGGGCGTATCTGCCGTTCTATGGCACGCAGAGCACTTTCGCGGCGACCGCGAGGTGGTGTGTTGAAAGAATGGCAAGAAGCCGTTGTTGGCAACACGCCCTCCATCGCCCGTTCGAAACTTGCCGATAACCTTGGTGCCGCCATTGCCATCATCAACTCGCTCGCCCAAGAGGACTTCGCCGTCCTCGGTGCCGAACCGATCGGAACCGATGATCGCCATTTGCACTTGCTGAGAAGGGGCCGCCGATTGCACGCGTCCATCGAGAGTCTTGGCCAATAAGACCGTATCGAGGCTGTAGCTGCTGCGACCGCCCCGCGTGAGCCCAGAGCTTGATTGCCCGGTTTGGTAGTCGATTTGGCTGAGCCTGAGATCGTAGCTTACGTGGCAGCCAATGCACTTGAGGGTCCAACTGGTGTGGCAGGTATCGCAGGTGAGTTTGTCGGCGTGCGAAAAGCCGAGTTCGTCTTCGCCCATTGCCACATGCATGGACTCGGTGGCTGAGCCACCCTCTGCGAGCATGTCGGCGGGTTGAGGCACAAGGTGAATTGCGCCATCCACGCGGCCCTTTAAGGTAATCGCGCCATCCTCTCGCGTGGCCAGTTGCAACAGTGGGCGCCCACGGGAGGTTTCAAAGATGCCGCTAGCATTCGGTGCAATGCGATCGCGAACCGTGCCGTGGCAATCTTCGCAGCGAATATCAATTTGCTGCTTGGAGTTTGAGTAGACCTTGTCAGTTCCATGAACATCGCTGCCCACGTGACAATCGACGCAGTGCATACCGGCGGCAAAGTGCACATCCGGTGGCGTCTCATCGATTGCGTTGGTGGTGTCCTCGTCACTTAGGTAGTAGCCCGGAGCATGACCGTAGAGGGTCTCGTTGATCGGTGCTGCATTGGGAGGCGTGTTGCTCGCGCCAAACCCGCCCTCGCGAATTCCGCGAAACGTAAGCCCGATTCGCCCACCTTGGAAGTGGCATGTTGCGCACTGCTCGGAGGGAATCTCGGTGGTAAGCCTGTGCGTCTTTGGGTACGCGGGCGTGCCCTTGGGAATCATCGGGTCCTTGCCCTGGTACGCGCCATCTTTGGCGTAAAGCATGTGGCACGAAGCGCAACCGGTCGACCGATAGAGCCCTGGAGAGTTGTTTCGCGGGTAGCCGGCTTGGTGGCAGGTATTGCAGTTCTTCGCTAGGTAATGTTCGTAGGCGACTTGTTCGAGTTGCCTTGGGTCCCCCGAGTTGATTGCCGCTTGTATCTCTTCATCGGAGGATGGCTGCAGGGTTGCTAACTCACAGACCGTGCCCTCCGCTTCGTCACAAGACTCAGCAGAAGCTGGATAGGAGCCATATTGGGCCAGTGTGTCGTTTTGTAGACCAGCGAGAAAGAGCGTCGGATAGTAGTGTCCAGCGTTGGTAACCATCACCGAGTTGGGCATGGTTGCAACGTTCTGTGGATGGCAAACGCCACAGGTCCTCTCTACGACGCGTATGTCGGAGGGGTTGATGAACTGGAGGTAGGCGGGATCGAGCGCTGCCAATTGATTGGGCGCAAAGTCTTTGATGAACCCGTCGGGGGCAGGGGGCAGTGCCTCACCGCGAATCTCGGCCCAATTGGCTGGTATTGGTATGTGGGCGTCTTCCTTGCTCGTGCCGTCTTCTTTGCCGCCGTGGCACGAGGTGCAGGTTTGCTCGGGCAAAAATGGGTGCGCCGGCTCAATGCCTTGGTGGCAGTCAGTGCACGAATTGATATCGCTTACGTCTTTCCCATTGAGTGGGTTGCACGCGGCGAAGTTGAAAACAGTGATGGCAACAAGAAGGGCGAATCGGTAGTGCATGGCGTTTGTTGAGCTTTGGGCTTCGTGGTAGCGGAGTGAGGCGAATGCGACTTATCCGCCAACGCGAATCGTCACGGACTTTCTAACAGTGGCGGAGTTGCCCTCTTCATCGGTCACGGTAACCACCAAGTCGACGCTGGTGCCATCGAGCACCAGAAGCTGGTCATTGGTTGAGTAGACCTCTGGATCAAATCCAACGACCACCCCTCGAACTTCTCCTCCAATATCGTCACCTCGGCATGAGAGCCCGGTGTTCTCTTGGAGAAATTCTCCCACCAATGCTCCGGCGTCTTCGACGTTCAGTTGTACATCGGCAAAGTAGGTCGAGCCGGCGACAAGCCCGGTGGTTCGAACGAGAACCGGTACCCCAAAGCCGCCTTGTGATGCTGGCTGAATTCCGACTTCTTCGTTGTCTTCGTAGGGAATGAATGCGCTGCCAACTCCCTTGCCAAGGATGGCGGTGGGAGCTTCGTTGGCGATGCAAAGGCTGTCCTCGGCAGGGCCATCGTCTGGGCCACAGCCAGCCACGGCGAACGCTGCGGATAGGAGCAGAGGGAGCGAGTAAAGCAGTCTCATTGCCAGCCTATTCTATGATAGCGATACCCAAGATTTCAGGCTTTTGCATTCATTTCACGAGGGTGATGCTCTAACCTCTCACCACAGGGCCAAACTCTGACAATTACGCGAGTCATTGTCAGTCGCCGGTGGACGATTTCGTGGCCGGCTTCGTGACGACGATGACAGTCTTGGCTCGTGGCATTGGCCACACTGTCCTCCACCTACCTTGCGCTCCACATCTCCGCGTTTCCTCCAACCCACACTTCCGAGGCACCTCATGCTCCCAACCGCCAACTCAACTCAACTCCTGGCTCTTGCGTTTTGTTCCGCTGCGCTCGCGCTCGCACTGCAGCCTTCCTCGGCATCCGCTGAGGCCCGCAAACCGAACATCATGTATCCCGTGGACAGCAGCATGGTCGACATCGTGGAGCCGGGACAGCACACCTCGAACATCATCTTTCTAAACAAATGCGTCGGCGGTTGCACCATCTTTCCCGGCAACGATGACTCGCGCACCAACACATCAAGCGTCGTCGCGGGCACGCTTGGCCAAACGGCTTTCATCAGCGAGTTCGCCTACGGGCAAGCCGAGTGGGATGAGATCGTCGATTGCGTAACGCGGGTCTATGAGCCCTACGGAATCGTGATTACCGATCAGGATCCGGGAAGCAACGTTTCGCACTTCGAGGCAATCGTTGCGGGCACCGATGACGAGATCAACACCAACGCCGGTGGCATCGCACCTGCGAGTTGTGGCGTCATCAACAACGCCATTACCTTCAGCTTTGCCAATCAGGGCGGGCAGGGTGGACTGTCGCAAATGTGCTGGACGGTCGCTCAGGAAACCGCGCATGCGTTTGGCTTGGATCACGAATTTCTCTGCTCGGATCCCATGACCTATCTTTCGGACTGTGGCTTCGACAAGACGTTTCAGGACGTCAACGCGCCGTGTGGTGAGTTTGAGGCTCGGGGCTGCTATTGCGGTGGCAACACGCAAAACTCCCATCAATTCCTGCTCGGCCACTTCGGCGCTGGCGAACTGACGCCACCACAAGTGCAAGTGAACCGACCCGCAGATGGCGCCATCGTGCGCTCCAACTTTCCGTTTGAGGTCGGCGCAGAAGACGACATCGAGGTCGCAAGCGTCGAGTTTATTATCAATGGCGCCGTCGTCGCCGAACTCACATCAGAGCCCTGGGTCATCAATGCGCCGGATGGTCTTAGTGGCGAAGTTCGTGTGGAAGCCCGAGCGACCGACAATGCCGGGACTCAGAGTTCTTCTGCTGTCGCTACCGTAACGGTCGACGACACCTCCGTCGATTTTGGTGGCGAGTGCAGTGATGATGCCGATTGCGCCTCACGCCTGTGTGCCTTTGATTCCGACAATGTTGGCAGCTGTACAGAGACCTGCGTTGTCGACGCAGAAGAGGACACCTGTCCTGACGGAACGGCTTGCCTGGCCGCCGGTGACCGAGGTGTCTGCTGGCCCAAGAGCGGCGGTGGCGGAAGCACGGGGATTTGCAGCGCGGCAGGGCCAACGACGCCGCTGTCGGCACTCCTTGTATTCCTCGGTGTCTTTGCTTGGCGACGTCGACGCGAGAACGCCTAGCCCGGCTCACAGATTGGGCGTGGCGTCAGCACGACTCTCTTGCTTTTCAGGGGGCTGGAGCTGGCGCCGGTATTCAAGCGGGCGGTTTTTGGGCGCCTGGCCGGCGAGGGAAAGCTCGTGGCGGCAAGGGAAAGCTCGTGGCGGCAAGGGAGAACGCCTGGCCGGCAAAGGATTCACCTCATTCGTGAACGCCACGCAAAAGCTGCACATTCCATCGTTGGCCAGCTCAGGGCCCTTGGTTTCTCGGTCAGGGACTTGGCGCAGTGGCTGCAGGTACAAAGGGCATGAGCGACAACAAGACACTAGACGAACTCAAGAAACTCCGTGACGAGGTTCGCGTGAAGGTGCACCTCGGCGAAATGGAAGTGAAGGAATGGTGGGCAAATGTCGAGCCTCAACTTCTGAGCTTGGAAGAGAGCCTGGCAAAAGAGGCAGGCAAAGCCGCGGAATCGGCGGAAGTGCTGGTCGATGAACTGGGCAAGGCCTATCAGCGCATGCGCGATCGCCTCGGTGGCTCATAGCATCGCCAGCCGCCAATAGAATCATTCCACGATGAGTCCCAACAACAAAGACCTCTACCAGGTCCTGGGGGTTGCGCGGGAGGTGAGTGCCGATGACTTGCGAGCCGCATACCGCAAGCTCGCGCGCAAGTACCATCCCGATGTGAATCCTGGCGACAAAACCGCTGAAGAGAATTTCAAGGCCATTTCGAGCGCCTACGAAGTTCTCTCAGATGCCGAGAAGCGCAAAACCTACGATGAGTTCGGAGAGGATGCGCTGCGCGGAGGCTTTGATGCTGAGCAGGCGCGCGCCTACAGCCAGTGGAAGGGACGTCGCGAACAGAGTGGTCGGCCCTTTGAACGTGAGTACGTCGATCTGGAAGACCTCTTTGGTGGTGCGTTTGCGGGCCAAGCCTACTCGAGCGGCTTTGGTACTCGGGCCCAGCCGAAGATGCGCGGCCAGGACATCTACGCGATTGCCGAGATGGAACTCGCGCAAGTGGTTGAGGGCGCAGAAGTCTCAATCAACACGCCCGGATCTAGCAAACCAACCCGCGTGCGGATTCCTATGGGCGCACAAACCGGAGATACGATTCGCTTGCGAGGAAAAGGCGGCCCCGGAATGGGAGGCGGACCTGCTGGCGACCTTGTCATCGAAACCCGTGTGCGCCCCCACGCCAAGGTTCAAAGAGACGGGCTCAACTTGACCTTGCGGCTCCCGATTACGCTGAGCGAGGCGTATAACGGTGCGACGATTGAAGTTCCGACCTTCTCGGGAAGTGTGAAGGTGAAGGTGCCAGAACGGAGCCAGAACGGGACCAAGCTGCGGCTTAAGAACAAGGGCATACGTCGCAAGGACAAGCGCGGAGACTTTTTCGTAGTACTAGAATTGCGACTCCCCGAAAAGGAAGACGCTGAATTCGCGGAGCAGTTGCGCAAGAGTGATGAACTCTACGCCGAGCCACCCCGCAAGGAGCTGCGACTATGAGCCTTGTTGATATCGAAACACTCCTTGGTTTACTCGGCGGCGATACCGAACTGCTCGATGCTCTTGTCGAGCACGGCATCATCGCAAAAGAGTGCGATGTCTTCGGCCCAGACGATGTGGAGACGGTGTTGGTCTCGCAAACTCTGGTGCGCGAGCTTGATATCAACTGGGCAGGGGTCGACGTGATTTTGCGAATGCGAAGACAGCTCCTTGTTACCCGGTTGAAACTCGCCGAGGTCGCCGAACAGAAAGAGTCGTAGGCGGCCCTGATGGTATCGAGCAAGCCGCCGGTTCTCTTGGCCGAGAGCCTCACAAAGACGTATCAGATGGGCGATGTGGAGGTGCGCGCGTTGCAGGATGTCGACGCGAAACTCTGCGAGGGCGAATTTCTGGTTTTGCTTGGCGCTTCGGGAAGTGGCAAGTCGACACTGCTAAATATCTTGGGCGGCCTTGATACTGCGACCAGTGGCCAGGTGCACTTCCGCGACACAGACCTCTCGTATGCAAGTGATTACGAACTTACCCAGTATCGTCGCAAGCATGTGGGCTTTGTTTTTCAGTTCTACAATTTGATCCCAAGTTTAACGGCGCGAGAAAACGTTGCACTTGTGACGGAGATTGCTGATGACCCTTTGGATCCAGCCGAAGCGTTGGAACTGGTTGGTTTGGGAAAGCGTGTCGATCACTTTCCCGCGCAACTAAGTGGTGGTGAGCAGCAGCGCGTCGCGATTGCGAGAGCGGTTGCCAAGCGCCCATCGATTCTCTTGTGCGATGAACCAACAGGGGCACTCGACTTTCAAACAGGGCTCATCGTCTTGCAGGTGATTGAGCGAATCAATCGGGAGTTGGGCGCCGCAACAGCGGTAATCACCCACAATGCTCCGATCGCCGCTATGGCAGATCGAGTGATCACCTTGGCCGACGGGCGTGTCACCAGCGATGTTGTCAACACGAGCCGAAAGCCTCCCGAGGAACTCAGCTGGTGACTCCGCTGCACACCAAGCTTCTTCGCGATCTAAATAGTCTAAAAGGCCAAGTACTCACGATTGCCTTAGTCGTCGCTTGTGGCATTGCGAGCTACGTGACGATGCGAAGTACGTGGAGCTCGCTCTACGAGTCGAAGGACACCTACTTCGAGCGCTACCGCTTCGCGGATCTCTTTGTCAGCCTAAAGAGAAGCCCCGAATCGCTTGTACCGAGCATGGAGTCCATACCGGGCGTTTCGCGCGTGTATAGCCGAGTTGTCAAGGTTGCAACGGTGCCCATGCCGGAGCTAACAGAGGTTGCTCGGGCGTATCTTGTTTCGCTGCCCAACGATGGTGAGCCCGCACTGAACGGGCTCTATCTTCGATCCGGACGAATGCCTCGGCGTGGAACCGATACGGAGGCTGTCGTCGTTGAGTCCTTTGCAAAAGCACATGGCCTCGTCGCGGGCGATTCGATTCCCGTTGTGATGAATGGCAAGAAACGCGACATCCGCTTGGTTGGCATTGGGCTTTCCCCGGAGTACGTCTTCTTGGGGGGCATGGGGGATTTCGTCCCCGACGACAAGCAGATTGCCGCGCTATGGATGCGACGGGATGTGTTGGCGCCGGCATTTGATATGGACGGTGCCTTTAACGATGTTGCGCTTGCTCTGCAGCCTGGCGCCGATGTCAAAGCGGTCATGCGGCAATTGGATCTGTTGCTTGAGCCCTATGGGGGGCTAGGGACAATTCCTAGGGATAAGCAGATTTCGAATTTTCTGCTCGACGGCGAACTCTCTCAGCTTGAGCAGATGGCGACAGTCGTCCCGATAATCTTTCTTGCTGTCGCGGCGTTTCTCCTCAATATCGTGCTTTCCCGGCTAATCCTCCTGCAACGGCAACAGATCGCTGCCCTCAAGGCGCTGGGCTACACCACAGGGCAAGTCACGATTCACTATTTGCAGCTCGCATTTGTCATTGTGCTGCTGGGAAGTCTGATGGGGTTGGCCTTTGGCGCCTGGATGGGGGGAGGGCTCACGGCGATCTATGCAGACTACTTCCGCTTTCCAACGCTGGTCTTTCGCGTGTCGGCCCGGGTCGCAATTGTTGGTGTAGGAGTTAGCATTCTTGCAGCAGGAGCTGGCGCTATTGCCTCTGTGCTGCAGGTGACGAGCCTTTCTCCAGCAGAAGCAATGAGGCCGGCTGCACCGGCTCGCTACAAGCGCGGTGTTCTGGATAGGCTCGGCATTTCGTGGTTGTTTGGAGTGAGCTCCATGATGGTGATGCGTGAACTGCGTCGGCGCCCCGTCCGCTTGGTGCTGTCCTCGGTTGGCATTGCTGCTGCGGTTGGAATCATGGTGGTTGGTCGATTTGGGACGGATTCGATGGCCAACCTGATTGATGTCATCTTTCACAAAGAACAACGTGGCGACGTAACGGTCGCATTTCTGCAACCGCAGCCCGTTGGCGTTGAGCACGAGCTTGAGCTCCTGCCCGGGGTCCTCGATGCCGAAGGGCTGCGGGCTGTCCCCGTTCGGCTTCGTTCGGGCCCCCGGTGGCGAGAGTCTGCGATTAGTGGGATGCCAACGCCTTCCCGCCTCCGTGGCCTAATCGATCGCAATGGGGTCGAGGCGACCTTGCCGGCCAAGGGGCTCGTGATGAGTGCAAAGCTCGCTGAAATTCTCGCCGTGAATGTCGGCGACGTCGTCGAGGCGGAGGTACGCGAGGGCAAACGGCCGGTGTTGTTCTTGCCAGTGACTGCGCTTATCGACGACTCGTTTGGCCTGCAGGCCTATATGAATATCGACGACCTTCACCGAAGGCTCAACCAGGAACTAAGTATTTCTCTTGTTCAGCTCAAGGTGGATCCAACTCAGTTGGACGATTTGCGGAGGCGACTCAAGCGAATGCCCGCCATTGCACAGGTTACGGTGAAAACCGTCGTTGTCGGGCGTTTTAAGAGCCAGAGCGCGGAGACCATGCAAGTGATGACTCTCTTGCTCTCGTTCTTTGGTGCCGTGATCGCGATTGGCGTTGTCTATAACAATGCTCGCGTGGCGCTTTCAATGCGCGCGAGAGACCTTGCAAGCTTGCGGGTGCTCGGGTTTTCTCAGCGAGAAGTCTCGGGGATTCTCTTAGGGGAATTGGCGGTGCAAGTGGTGATTGGGATTCCCTTGGGATTGGTGCTTGGCACGTATTGGTGCCATGCGCTCATGAATATCAATGATCCGGAGACGTACCGATTCGCGCTGTATGTCTCCAATGAAAGCTACGCCTTCGCCACGGTAGTGGCCCTCGGGGCGGCAGTGGTCTCTGCCCTTCTAGTGCGTCGTAAGCTCAGTCGTCAAGACCTCATCGAAGTGTTGAAAACCAGGGAATAGTCTCATGTCAGAAGATAGTAAGAACACAACGTCTCGGGCGCACGGGGCGGAAGCGCGCCGACTGCAAGCCGAACGCAAGCGCAAACTCGCGAAGCTCATCAAACGCTTGGTACTTGGCGTCGTCGCTGTGCTTGTCGTCGCAGGTATCGTGATTTCATTTCTCCCCAAGCCGATCATTGTAGATATCGCTTCAGTGACTCGGGGAGACATGCGAGTGACCGTTGATGAGGATGGCAAGACCGAAGCGAAAAACCGCTACGTATTGTCAGCACCACTATCGGGGAACATGAACCGTATCCGCTTCAGGGCCGGTGACGAAGTTGCAGAAGGAGAGCCAATCTTGCGCATTGTCCCAGCGATTGCTCCGCTGCTAGACAAGCGCGCCAAAGCCAATGGAGAAGCACGGTTGGCTGCCGCCAAAGCTGGGATGCAGCTAGCGGGTGCGGAGGTGGCCAGAGCGACAGCAGGACTTGAGCAATCCCAACGAGAAGCCGATCGAATTGCCGCTCTGGTAAAGACAGGCGTCGCGTCCCAAAGTGATGTTGAAACAGCCGATTTTCTTGTCAAGTCTCGTACAGAAGAACTCCGAGCCGCACGCTTCTCGGCGAAGGTGCGCAAACAAGACGAAGCGTCGGCTCGAGCAGCCCTGGGCCTTTTGGGAGGAGAGTCCCAGGCAGAAGAAGGGCTCGACATCGTTGCACCAGTTTCAGGGAAGGTTCTGCGCGTTCTGCGCGAAGACCAGGAGGGCCTCGTTGCTGCGGGGGCACCTCTGGTGGAAATCGCGGACCTCTCTGCGCTTGAAATCACCGTCGATATTCTCACTGCCGATGCCGTCCACATCAGGCCGGGGGCGAAGACTCGAATTGTGCGCTGGGGCGGCGCAGGCGACCTTGTTGGGCACGTACGGCGTGTTGAGCCCTCTGCGTTTACTCGCATCTCGGCGCTGGGCGTCGAAGAGCAGCGCGTGTTCGTCATCATTGATATCGATAGTCCCAAAGACCAGTGGGAGTCGCTCGGCGATGGCTTCCGGGTGGAGGTGGAGATATCGATTTGGGAGGGTTCTGACGTGCTCACCGCCCCCGCAAGTTCGGCCTTCCGTCATGAAGGGAAATGGGCCGTCTACCAAGTGGTTGATGGCGTCGCAAAGCTGACCCACGTCGACATTGGTCATCGCAATGATCTTCGCGTGGAAATCCTAGCAGGACTCAGTGATGGTGCCGAGGTTGTTGCTTACCCCAGCGATCGAGTTGTTGACGGCGTTGAGGTTGCCACAGAGTAGTCGTGTGGTGGCTTGGCTGCGTGCCGAGCGTTAGCGAACAACGAGCACCGAGCAGTCTGCGTGACGCACAATCGCGCGCGCGACTCCACCAAGCCGATGCGTGCTCGCACCCATCACCACAAGATCGGTTCCCTTGCTCGCGTCGAGAATGCCTTCGGTGGGGTGCTGTTGCTGGTGCTCAAACACGATCGTGGGATGCAGCTCGCGCATTTCCTTGGCAATTGCGCTGCCGCGATCCTGCACGCTAGCCTCAATGAACTGATGGTAATCGGTTGCTTGCTCAGAACCTGCGTAGAGCGCCTGCGTTTCGAAGGGGTTGACCCACAGATACAGCAATCGAATCATGCCTTCGGGAGCAACGAGCGTGGTAGCCATCTTGAGAGCGGCTTGGGAATGCTCCGAAAAATCCGTAGGCACGAGGATGTTCTGATATCCGCCTTTGGTTGCCTTGTGGCTTCGTGCAACGAGCACACTACAGGGCGCGTGTTGGGCCACGCTTTCCGCCACACTCCCGAGCCTTAGCCTGCGAAATCCCGTGCGACCATGGGTGCCAACAACAATCATGTCGGCTGCAGTTTGCGCTGCGTTGTCGATAAGCACTTGGGCCGCGTCGCCGTGACCAATCGTTGAAGACACTGAGAGACGCTGCGCTTCTCTTGTTGAGCTCACTCGATCGAGTTGAGATTGCGCGTCTGCAACCTGAGCGTCTTCCAGATCTTTGCTGGCTTCAGCGAGTTTGGGCAAAGCCGCTAGGCTTGCGGGAATCATCGGCTGAAACAGCGCGTGGACGAGATGCACGTCGGCTTCGTGGGCGGCTGCCAGCTGGAACGCGTGCTCTTGTGCGAGGTTGCTCTCTGGGGAGAAATCGGTGCCTACGAGAATGGTTTGAAGTGTCATGATCGTGGGCCCATTATTGACGTTTCCTAGGCCCTACGCGCGTAATTTACGTACTGTACCGGCGCAAAGGTTTCGGTATCCGCGACATTCCCGCTTCATATTCTGGCCAGCCGATTGCATTTGATGGAAGCCACTAAGAGGGCCTCCAAATGCCATTCAAGACAAATACGGACATCGCGAATCTGTTTCGAGAAACCGCGGAGCTGCTCAAACACCAATCTGCCGAGCCGTATGTCTCACTAGCCTATGAGCGCGCAGCTGACCGAGTCGAGAATCTCAATGTCGACGTGCGAGAATTGTGGGAGACCGGCGGCCGAGATGGATTGGAAACGATTCCAACCGTTGGGCCAAGCCTAGCTGCGAGCATCGAAGAGATTGTCAGCACGGGGCACTATCGCGCGCTTGACCGACTGCGGGGCCACGAGCATCCAGAACAACTCTTCCGCAAACTACCGGGGGTTGGTACTACGATTGCGTCGCGCATTCATCACGAGTTGCACATCGAAACGCTAGAGGAGTTGGAAGTGGCGGCGCACGATGGCCGGTTGGCGGCGGTCCGAGGGATTGGAGAAAAGCGCAGTAGCGCTATCGCCCTTGCCCTAGCCGACTATCTCGGTACGACAAAGCGACGGAGCGCAAGCGGGCGGCCCGAGCATGCGAGGCACGATGGGGGAGAACGCCCGAGTCTTGCCATGTTGCTCTCTGTAGATCGGGCGTATCGCAAGAAGGCTGAACTTGGCCAGTTGCACTGTATTGCACCGAGTCGGTTTAACCCCTCAGGAGATGCCTGGCTTCCGGTGTGGCACACCCATCGCGAAGGTTGGTCGACAACGGTGCTCTTTAGCAACACGGCACGTGCTCACAAACTTGGAAAGACCCACGATTGGGTCGTGGTAATCCTCGAGAAGGAGGGCCACGAAGAGCAGTATACGATCGTGACCGAGTACCGTGGAGGGCTTCGTGGACTAAGAGTTGTTCGGGGTCGCGAGGACGAGTGCCGTGAGTACTACGCCAAACCCCTGCCTGAGGATGTGGCTGCGGTTCATGCACGAGTCGTGGATCAATCGAATGGGTAACGCGGGGGAGCCGTTGGCCAAAAGGGCAGCTGGCGGCGGATTTCTTGCGGTTGGGCTGATGTCGCAAGAAAAGAGTTGAGCGAACCTGTAACGTTCTTGACGCTGCCGTCGTTTTAGCACCATGCATCTCCTACTTCTTGCCGCAGCTCTGGTGGCCACACTTGGTTGCGGGGCCGATGCCAAGGCGCTACGAGGTGATGAACAAGCAAGTTTGGCTCGCTGCACGGCGCCTTTCGGCGACAGCGGCGAGTTGGGCTTCAAGACCGCGAACTGGAAAACGGATTTCTGCAAGCATTCCGTTCCCTACGGCGAAATTCAGAGCGGCGGGCCACCACGGGACGGCATTCCACCAATCGATGCTCCCTCGTTCACAACCCAGGAGGTTGCAGACTCCTGGATTCGGGATTCCGAGCCCGTCATTGCTTTTGCGATGGGTGGAAAGGCCCGCGCGTATCCAATTCAGATTCTCATTTGGCATGAGATTGTGAATGACGAGTTTGAAGGAATTCCCATCGCTGTCACGTTTTGTCCGCTCTGCTATGCGGCGGTGGTGTTCGGACGTCCAACGATAAACGGGAAGACGCTAACCTTTGGCACTTCGGGCAACCTTCGCAATAGCGACATGGTCATGTGGGATCGCCAGACGGAATCTTGGTGGCAGCAGTTCGAAGGCTTGGCCATCGTTGGGGAACTCACAGGAACGCAGCTGGAAATTCTTCCCGCATCAATCGTTTCTTGGAAGGACTTTAAGGACGCGTTTCCCGATGGCGCCGTGCTGTCTCGCAACACCGGCGTCGCCCGTGCCTATGGGAAGAACCCCTATGTTGGATACGACGATGTTGCCAAGAAGCCCTTCCTCTATCGGGGCAACGTCGGTGAAGGCTTGGCTCCGATGGAGCATGTCGTTGGCGTCGATAGAGGCTCGGTTGCTCGCGCGTACCCGGTCGCACTCCTGCGCAAGCGACGTGTTCTGCTCGATCAGTTGGACGGCGAAGCGATTGTTGTCATGTGGACGCCAGGAACAGCCTCGGCACTGGATGCCAAAACAATCGCCGATGGATCCGATGCAGGTGCCACCGGTGTGTTTCTTTCAAGCATCGATGGGCGCGCTCTCACCTTCACCGTGGGACGGGACAACCGCGTTGTCGACAACGAAACAGGAACGACGTGGAACGTCTTTGGACACGGAATCGACGGCCCGCTAAAAGGGCAGCATCTCACTCCTATCGCCCACCATCGAGTGTTCTGGTTCTCGTGGTCGGCCTTCGTCGCCCACCGTGGAAGTCTCTTCTCAGAGGCCTCAACTCCCCATTAAGGCAGTGTGCGAAGGTCGAGAAGCCACAGTGTCTCCGGTTGAAACATACTGGCCAAGTCTACCCAGCGCTCTGCGGCATCGAGGATCCAGCTGTCACTCGTTGCGACGATTGCACCCGTCATCTCCGCGAGTTCGCGATCGGGATTGTTGACGACTTCTACAGTCCAGGGCAGGCGGCGCTCGGTGGCTTTGTCACGAATTCGCTGAGCAAGGCTTCCGCTGTTTGAAACCGGACGATCGAGAAACCAAGTTACGGAGGCCGCTTCTTGCAGGAGTGTGGTGATGGCATCGATCGCCGCATCCGTTTCTTGAACCCGTCGATAGGAGCCGTGCACGCTGGCGATATCACGGTGTACGCCATCGCGCCCCAAGAGAATTGGGCCACCAGAGAGCATGGCTTCGAACGTGATGATGCAATTGAAGCCATCGACTCCAACAACTTCGCCCGATAGATTGTCTTGTCCTTTTGGGACACGCTCTCGCAGTTGCTGCTCGGTACATGCGCTCCGTCGCAGCGCCATGCGTTGCCTCTTGGTCAACGTGTGCCGGTCCCCAACCAGCTTTAGCGCTGAGGTCTCGGTGTATCCCCTAGAGAGAAGCCAACACAGCTCGCTCAGGGCGACTCGCAAGTGTTCGATGGCTTCGGCATCAAAGAGCTTGGTGTCACTTAGATGGCGGCCTCGATGTCGCTGGCGATTCTTCATCGGTTGACGACAGTGCGCTTGCCCGCGCTTCTTCGTCGCCTAAAGAACAGTAGAAAGCCAACAAATGCGAGGCTCAGGGGGAGGGTTGGTTCATCGACCTGGGAACACCCACAGCCCGCGTCGGCACCTTCTGGCAGCTCTTCTTCTTCTTCCAGACCAAAATCTGCTCTGACGGTCTCTCCGTCGCGAACCGTCGTTGAAAGCTCGAATGGCGCATATCCGGGCAGTGTCGCGCGTACCACATAGGTTGCGGCGGCTAGGTCTTCGAGCAAAAGCGTGCCATTGACATCAGTGACGCCCACATCGACACCGTCAAGTTGAATTGCGATGGCTTCCAATGGTTCAGAATTGAGAATGACTTGCACCAAAATGGAACCGTTGGATGGCTCCGGCTCCGGCTCGGGCACTCCTCCATAGTGGCGTTCCAAGGCTCGCAAATGCGCCTGCGCTGCCCGTTGTCGCGCGTCGTCAGACCCCAGGAGTGCGGCGTCGCCAGGATTGGTGACGAAGCCAAGCTCAGATAGCGACGCAGGCATCGATGTGGCGGTGAGCACCGTGAAGTTGGCTGTCTTTCCACCGCGGTCTGTGAGGCCCCACTCGGCGACCATCTCTTCTTGGATGAGATCACGCATCTCAGAAGAAGTCGTAGGGGCGCCGGCTGAGAATGTTTCGGTGCCGTTCGCCTGAGGATCAGAGAAGGCGTTCGCGTGAATCGATACGAAGCGGTCGGCGCCGAGATTGTTGGCGTAACTCGCTCGGCTTGCCAAAGGAATGAATACGTCTGTGTCGCGAGTGATCTCGGCGGTCCAGTTTCTGCCACCTTGCGCACCGGAGCCGCGAAGGAGTTCGAGAAAGCGCAACGAGGTATCGAGCACAATGTCTTTCTCATCCATGCCGTTCCCGCTGCCCCCTGGATCATTTCCTCCGTGGCCTGGATCGACCACGATGGCTTGCGCGTGAGCGGACTGCGAGAAGCGTGCGACTGACGCAGCAACAACGGCGAAAACAACAACGAGGGAACAGACAAGAATGGAACACGTGACCATTCGCGCGATCACGCTGTTGAACCTTCGTATCATGACACGTGCATACCACAAGCCATGCGATCTAAAGTGACCGCAAACGGTCGGCAAGTCGCTTTGAAAGGTCATCGGAAAGGGCTTCCGGAGCGCCTTCCTTGCGCAGAAGTTCCACAGCGGATTTCACATCCGCGCCAAATCGCTCACAGACGTCGCATGCCAGAACATGGGCTTTGAGCTGCTCTGTACGCTCTGGGGCGAGCTGGCCGTCTAGGAAGTCGGATAGTTCGGCGAGAACTTCGCTGCAGCGCACGCCGGCGATACGGGAATCAGGCATGGTCCTGGTCCTTTCTGAGGGCGGCGAGCAGGCGCAGGCGTGCTCGGTGGAGACGGCTCTTTGTGGCAGCTACGGAGAGCTCTAACGTCTCGCCTGCTTCGCGCAACGAGAAGCCTTCGATTTCAATCAGGACAAGAATCTCCTGGTCATCCGTCGGCAAAGACGCAAGGGATTGTTGGACCCACTCGCGGTTCTCGATCACATCGGAGAGTGGAGGGACATCGCAATCCCATCCGGCGAGACGTCCCAATTCCGAAATCTCTTCGTGCTCTGATGGTTCCCCTACATGGCGCCGATGCATTTTGTTCTGCGCGTTGCGAGCGATGCGATAGAGCCAACTTCGCGCTGGGCCATCGCCACGAAATGTGGCGGCGTGTAGCCACGCTGAGACAAACGTTTGCTGCATTGCTTCTTCCGCTTCACTGGGCGTGGAACTAATTGCACGGGTGAAGCGAAAGAGAGCTGCTTTGTGACGGTCTACGAATTCTTCGAAGGCCGCCTTGTCTCCCGATGACGACGCCACGAGCAGCGCTACGTCGCTTGGCCGCTCTTGCTGTTCTTCAGGGGGCACGTGCTAACGCCGATGATACTGTAAATGGGGCAGGTTCCCGCAAGGCCCGTCGCAATGAGAATCGCGCCAACCCAACCGAAGGGTGTCTTGGGGCCGACGAAGACGAGGGCGATTAGAACGGCTCCGACGATGAGTCGAAGCGCGCGGTCGATGGAATGTACATTGTTCGTTAGGAATGAATTGTTCATGGGTCCGTCCTTGGTTTCGGTGCTTACTTGGAAGAGCCAGATTGGACGCAAAAGGATTCACACGATCTTGAAGTAGTTGGCATTTTGCCAATCGCTCCGCCGCCCGCTTGCCATGCATCGCATTCTGCTCTAGGGTCGCCGCTCATGATTTACTGCAACTGAAATACCCAAGGCTCGGAGTTTCCGGGCCTAGCTGGCTAGCAGGTGAGAATGCTCTCTCCTGTTTGCTTAGGAGATGAGAATGACGAAGAAGTTTGGAATTGCCCGCCTTGTTGGAATGGCTGGCCTTGTCGGTGGGCTAAGTGCCGTATCGGCGTATTCGTTCGCTAAGAACACGCACACCGTAGAGCCGTCGAAATCGACGTCTGCCGCGGCTCACGGGGGCGGAAATGTGTCGTGTTCGACGCTAACCAATCCGGTGTATTTCCCGGCCACAACGCTGATTGAATCCCTACTGGGAAAAGTGGCACCAACCCTCGCAGACGCGAAAATCATGGGCGACGATCAAATGACGATCGTCCATGTACCGCTCTCGTCATGCATCACATACGAGACGCACAAAGACCAAGTGCCACTCACCGGAACTGCGGTCTACTACCTTCCCAATGGCACACAGCAAGCTTGTGATATGCCTGTTGGAAACGAGGCTGTTCTATCGGATTTGTCCGCTATGGACGTTGGTGGAGTGACGTGTCTTGGTGGCGAAACCCCACCCGCTGACCTTACGGAATACCCGAGCCACGTTGAGACCCTTGGTTTTGTCGTGCCTCGCAACTCAAGCCAAACCGCGATTACTGCAACCGAGGCGTACTACATGCTCAAGTTTGGCGGCGAACAAGGACGCTCGGTGGAGCCTTGGACCGATCCGAACTTCGTCATGGTTCGCAATCCTGGTTCGAGCACGCAGCTCACCATTGGCGCAAACGTTGGCATTCCCGGCACGGCTTGGAGTGGCGAACTAAAGGGTCATGCAGGCTCAGGTGATGTTCGCGATGAAGTCATTGCGGAGAACACAACAGGCAATGCTGAGAAGGTTATCGGCATCCTCAACTCGAGCAAGTGGGAAGCGGCAATCGACGACATGAGAGTGCTCGCCTTTCAACCGTTCAACCAGTGCTTTGGGGCAATCTTCCCAGACTCCACGGCTACCTCACGGGACAAGCGCAACGTGCGAGATGGCCACTACCCAATCTGGACGAACCTTCGATACATCGTTCGTACAGATGACCAAGGTGCACCTGTGACCGCGAATGGAGCGGCAGCAGCAGCTCGCGTAGCTCGATTTGTAGAGTTGATGACTGGTACTGCCATTGTGGACGGTCTCGATGTGGCAACAGCTGTTATCGAAACAGGAAACATTCCCTCGTGTGCCATGCATGTTGCTCGCGAGGTCGACGGCGGCAACATTTCGCCGTTTGAACACCCCGCACCTTGTGACTGCCTCTTCCTAGAGGGCAACGGGGTTGCTAGCGAATGCGCTACTTGCGATGAGAACACTCCCTGTGCAAGTGGCACGTGCCGCGCAGGATTTTGTGAGGCGCGTTAACTCGCGAGGAAAGGACGAAACCATGATGTTTAGAAAATCTCAATCTCTTCTTCTCTCGCTAGCACTCGCTGGACTCTCTATTGGGGCATGCGGCGGCGACGATGATGACAACTCTGGCAACACGCCAGACTCTGGTAACGAAACATTCGACGCCGGTACCGAGTTCCAATGCGACCCTGTTGGAGCCAATGCTGCGCAAGGCACGCTCTTCAACGCGCCTGTCGCTGACGACGTCGAAGTCATCGTAAAAGAGCCAACGCATCCAGGTGCTCCGGGGCCGACAGACCTCCCATAAGTGCGGTCTCTGCTCGTAATTGGCATGGTCTTGGTGGGCCATGCCGCTCCCTCCTACGGCCAACCTACACCGCCACCGCAGCTGCCTCTCTTGGAGGCGGCTACGAGTTTTGCTGAGAAGGTCAAGGTCTCGGGCTTTGCGCAGTTTGACTACCTGCGCCTCGAGCGTTCGCTTGACGAACTGGGGGACGGAAACCGAGAGCCGCTCAATGAAGACCAGTTCTTGGTGCGTCATGCGCGGCTCCGGCTGGACAGGGATTGGGACTACGTTGGCCTAACTACCATTGTCGAGCTGTTTGGCGGCGATGCCGGGGTTCGGCCCATTGGCTTCGACATGCATATCGGATTGCCAGGAGCAAAGGGCAAGCCGCCTCTCGTGCTCTTGCGCGCCGGGCAAATCCCCGTTCCCTTTGGCTACGAAAATTACCAAGAACCGGATGCACGGCGTTTCTTTGGCGAGAGAACACTCTTTGCCCACGGGTTGGTGCCCGGTCGCTTTGACGTGGGCGCAGCGCTTGAAGGTCATGTACTTGGCATCGATTGGGTTGTGGCAGCACAAAACGGCGAGCCTCTTGAGGCCGCGAGCTTTTCTGGACGCGATCCCAACGCCGCAAAGGACATCTCTGGACGTGTGCGTGTCGTTGGGGAACTCGTTCCTGGAGTGCGCGCTGCCATCGCATCGTCGGCATTGGTGGGCACCGGTTTTAGCCCGGGAACCCAGCCGACAAAGGACAGTTTTGAGTGGCGCGATTTGAATGAAGATGGTCGCGTACTCACCTCCGAACTAATCCCCATCCCAGGATCTGCGGGCCGCGCTTCGCAGAACTTCGATCGTTGGGGCCTGGGTGCTGATGCGCAGCTATGGGCGCAGATTCCTCGGTTGGGAGAGCTCTTTCTCTACGGGGAAGTAGCCCTAGCGGTCAATCTCGATCGTGCTGTTGCGGTTGCCGACCCGGTGCTCTTTGGACGTGACCAACGAAGTCTCGGATTCTATCTGGCGGCAGTGCAAGACGTCGGCGAGCACGCAAGCTTTGGTATGCGGTTTGAACAATACGATCCCAACGCGGATGCCTTAGAACTATTCGGAGGCATGACGGTGGTTACCAGGAGGCGGTTTCGAACTCTTACAAGCGCGGTAGCTGCCAAGCTCCCACTTGAGGGCGTTGCTCGAGCACGGTTCTTGGTGGAGTATGAGGCTCAGAGAAACTCTTTGGGCCGCGACAATCAGGGCCGTCCAGCTCAGCTCGACAATGACACATTGCGATTGCGATTGGAGCTGAGGTTTTGAGGCGAAGATGGAGTTTGAGTTGCACGCTTGTGGCACTCGTTGCCCTTTGCGCCTGTGAGCCCAGCGTTTCCAGCTTCGGGCCAGGCCTCCATCAGATGGTTCGCGTTTCTGAGGGGCAACTTCAGAGCGGGGGCCTCGGTGAGGATCGCGGAGGCCCAGACGTGTCACAGGTTTTGCGACCACAAGCTGCGGTGGTACGAGGGGATGGAACCGTGGAGCTTGGTGGTCGTCTTGGCCCTGGGGGTGTCGCGTTGCACATCCAAGCCGTTGGCGATCCTGACCATTGGGTTCTGGGCGCCAAGGGGTTTGACTTTGTCGTTCAAGACGAATTGCAGTTTAGCGCTCGCTTAGAGTTTTCCCATGCCATCACCGACGAGGAGGTGCGCGTGCAATTGCAGGCTGCGGACGAGAACGGTCGCCTGGGCCCAATCGAGGAAGCGTCATTCATCATGGCAGACTCCGTGCCGCCTGCGATTCTTCTGGTCTCTCTCGCGTGGGATGCGCCTGTGGATCTTGACCTGCATGTTCGCGATGCCGACGGCGTGGTCGTAGGGGCCAAGAACATCAACTCCTACGAACCCATGCCTGGAACGATCGATCCTGACGCATGGCGGCAGGGCGGTTTTTTGGATTTCGATTCGAACCAACACTGCGAACTCGACCTGCGCAATCGCGAGAATGTTGTTTGGCTTGAAGGCGATCCTCCGGCTGGACGCTATCAAGTCTACGCACACCTCTTTTCCTCCTGCGGCCAAGCGAGTGTGAACATGACAACGACTGCGCATCTTGGCGGCGAACTTGTGAGCGAGGGAGGGGCTACGCAATACGACTTCGACAGTCGTGTCCACCCATCAGGGGATGAGGCGCCGGGGCTCTTGCTCATGGAGTTTGACGTGCCGTAATGCGGGTTGCGCTCGCCATTCTGGTTTTCCTTTCCTTGGGAATTGCAATTCCGGTAGGAGCGCAGTCCCAAGACGAAACAGCTGTCGACTGGGTGGAAGCCGCCGGTGCGACGATCATCATTCAGGGAGACGATGCGGCGGTTCCTGGAATCGTCACCATCGACGCGGCGGAGGCCGAGGAAACCGCAGGTGTTCAAGGTGATGCACTCAAGGCGATCACAACCGTCGGAAGCGTGGCGCGTAGCGCAGGTCGTGGCACGGGCGTAAGCGTTTGGGGGGCGGCGCCTGCGGACACTCGAATTTACATTGATGATGTGCCGGTGCCGCGCCTCTTTCATATTGGTGGTTCGAGGTCGATCCTGCCCTCTTCGGAGGTGGACTCGTTTACTCTTATTTCTGGCGGTGCCCCGGCGCGCTACGGCAGAGGTATTGGCGGGGCTGTTGTTGTCGAGAGCGCCGAACCAACATGGCGCGACATGGATATGCGAATTCGCCTTGACCCAATTGATGTGGGAGGAGGATTTGGTGCGCGACTTGGCGAGGCGGGAACGATCCGTTTTGCTGCTCGCAGTAGCGTAATTGCACCCGTCTTTGCGGCGGTGGCTCCTGAACGCGCTGACGAAGCCATCGCGATTCCGGACTACACCGACGTGCAAGCCAGAGCGTCCTATTCTCTCTCTGATGGCCAGGAACTGCGCGTACTTGGCATTTTGAGCGTAGACGATTTGGCGCGAGGCATTCCTCGACGCATCGAGTCTGAGAGTCTCCGCGAGGTTTCGAGTGCGGGCTTCGCGAGACTCGGTCTGAGTATCAAGCGGACCCTCAAAAATCGCGTGCGAAAGCTCGCGCTCTGGGTTGGGCGGGATGTCGAGCGAATTTCTCAGAGTTTCCCCGATGCAAAGGCCGAAGAGTCGTCGCGCACAAACGCCATTGGAGCCCTACTCGTCACCGACGCTAAACTCACCGCGGACTTGTCTCTTCGAGTTGGTGTTGACTCAGAGTTTTCCCAGTCTCGATGGGCGCGCGAGGGGGCGGTTTCATTGCCGGGTCGCGAAGGTGATCGCTTCATCTTTGGTCAGTCGCCGGGGAATCGTGTCAATCGCGACGATTGGTTGGTGAGCCGTGCAAGTGTTGGGCTCTTTGCTACCGCCTCATGGGACATCGCCAAAGGACTGACCTTTGAACCGGGGCTGCGCATCGAACCAAGTCTTGTGAACGGTGATCGCGTCTTGCCCGTTCGGCCTAGCGAACCGCGTGTGGGCTACTCAGAGTTGTACTGGGACGTCGGCCCGCGCGGGCGTCTGTCGTACAAGGTGTTCCGAGACGTGTTGGGCGTCTATGTGGCAGGAGGGTCCTATGCACAGGCGCCAAGCAGCGGCGACCTCTCGCCGGTATTCGGCAGCCCGATCCTTTCGCCAGCCAAGGCCTGGCAGTTGCTCACGGGGGTGACCATCACTCCTTCTCGCAGCGTGCGACTCGGGGTCGAGGGCTTCATCTCACACCAATCCCGGCTGGCAGTCCGTGCTGCGAGCCCAACGCCGGCGATTGCGAGTCTACTCGAATCAACGGGAGAGGGGCGTGCTGTAGGACTACAGCTCTCTCTGCGAGCAGACTTTGGAGCCGGGCTGCAAGGCAATGCGAACTACACGTTCATGGAGGCGGACCGACGGCAGCCGGGGCAGGGCTGGCGCGCTTTTGATCTTGAGCAATCCCATACCTTGCGAGCCAGCCTGCGATGGAGGTTACCTTCTCGGCTGGCGATTGCGTTGCGCGCTGAGGCGACATCGGGGTTTCCGCGGACACCCGTTGTCGGCGCGGTCTTCAATGTCGCAAGCCAAGAGTACGACCCCGTTTTGGGGTACCACAATGATAGCCGGCTTCCTGTGTTCGCCGAAGTTAGCGTTCGTGCGTCATACGAGCGGGACTTTGCGGAAGGCAGTGTTCGTCTCTGGCTGGATGTCGTGAACGCAAGCAATCGAAACAACGCGCTCGAGAGCTACTACTCGGCAGACTATTCTCGGCGCTCTTATGTGCGTGGGTTTCCTCTTTTGCCCCTCGTCGGAGCGGAGCTCAAGATATGAGAAGAATTCTGGGCCTATGTGTGATGTGGCTGAGTGCATCCTGCGTTCCCGATTTTGATTCCGACGGAGGGACGCTAACGGAACCTCGGATTCTCGCTCTGCGCGGGGTGCCAGCGGAGGCCCGCCCCGGTGACCCGATTCGTTTCGAGGTATTGCTTGCGAATCCCGACGGTAGCAGCGGGACTGCGAACTTTTCGTACTGCAATCAAGCGCGCAACTCCGAAGAGCGCACGGGCGTGAGCCAAGTCTGCTTGGCAGGCGAGGCCTTGCAACCGATCGGTACGAACGCGACGGTTCCGCGAGATGCGTGCGCTCGTTTTGGCCCCAACACCCCCCCAAGTGAGGCCGGCGAGCCGCCGCGCCGGCCTTCGGATCCCGATCCGACGGGTGGGTACTTTGTACCAGTGCTCGCAGAAGACGAACGCGGAGTAGCCCCTCCGAGCTTTGGCTTTCAGCGTGTTCGTTGCGATCTTGCCGGAGCTACGCGAGAGATATTTGAGGCATACCAAGAACGCTACCGCGCCAACCTTCACCCGGAAATCGTTCGTGTACTCGCATCCTCGGCAGGAGAACTCAGCGCTAGTCGAAGCACGATGCTTGCAGCGGAGAGCACCGAATTGCGCCTTGAGGTGCCTCTCGACTCCTTTGAGCCGTATGTTGTGTACAGCGCCAACGACTCGGCGCTCTACGATGCAACCGAGACCGTGCGAGTCAATTGGTATGCAAGTGCAGGCCTCTTCGATGCCAGCGCGACCTTCGTCGACCCTGCGACTGGCACTGCAACGGTGCGCTATACGCCACCGGAAGATTCAGGCGTTGCACGGCTTTGGATTGTTGTTAGCGATTCGCGTGGCGGCTCGGCGTGGGAGCAATTCGCAATCACCGTTGCACCACAGTAGCGGTCGGCCAGCTTCTAGCGAGTGGGTCGCGACTTCTTGCGCGAGAAGAACGTGAGGAGCACCAGGAGGGATAGCGCCCAGCCCGTGGTGCTAGTGCCACCGCTTTGCGAACAGGCGCCGGTGGCAGTCTCAGCGCGAGGTTCCTCGTCTTGGGGCGCCATCATGGGCCTATCCTCTTCGGGGACCGCAGTGAGACGGAGCCGAATGGCTGCCACCTGGCCGACCCGGAGTTGAATCGCTTTCTCGTCACCTCGGTGTTCGGCGGTGCGTGCGGAGATGACAAAGTCCGCCGCGGGAAGCTCGTCCATGCGGAAGAAGCCAGCGTCATTGCTTCGGCCTTGTTCGATGCCGTCGAGAAAGATGACGGCATTCGACACGGGGCCGCGCTTGTCGGCGACGGTGACATCAATGGTCGAGGGCGGAGCCGGCACCGCGGGAGGCGTAGGAGGCACTTCAGGCGTTTGCGGGGTATGAGCCGCGAGCCCATAGTGGCGCTGTAGACCGTGCAGGTGGGCTAACGCGGCTTGTTGTCGGGCATCTGCATCTCCGAGTTTTTCTGCGTCAACGGAGTTTGTGACAAAGCCCAATTCGTGAAGCTCCGCTGGCATCGCCGTGTTGCGCAAGACCGAGAAATTCCCGGTCTTGTTGCCTCGATCGGTAAGCTGCCAAGCGCTCACCATCTCTTCTTGAATCAGGTTGCGCAGATTTGCCCCTGTGCCTGTGGCGCTATACGAGAAGGTTTCTGTGCCGTTGGCGCTGGCCGTGCCGAATGCGTTTGCATGCACCGATAGAAATCGGTCGGCATCGAGAGAGTTGGCGTACGCGGAGCGGGCAGCGAGTTCAATGAACTGGTCGCTGTCTCGAGTGAGATAGGTTGTCCAGCTACCCCCACCCGTGGTGTCTTCGGTGTCCGCCTGCAAGAGGTCGCGAAAGCGCTCGGATGTGTCGAGCACAATGCTCTTTTCTTCCAGTCCAAGCCCCGTGCCGCCCGGGTCTCCACCGCCGTGACCTGGGTCGATAACAATGACCTGCGCCAATGCCGGGGCGGTGATGAGTAGGCCGGTAAGAGAAAGTAGTAGCCCGAACGCGTGTCGCTTCATCGACGCTCGTCCACCGTAGTGACGAAAATCGTTCCCATGTCATCATCGAAGGCGATTTGCGTTCCGCTTGGCGACCAAGCAGGGTGTCTCTCGATGCGAGAATCCGTGTTGGTAAGCGCTTTGGCGCCGTGCTGCTCGCTCCAGATCCACAAGTCAGATCCAACAATGTTGTGGCCGTCATCTTCGGTGCGCTCGAAGGCGATGCGTTTGCTGTCGGGAGACCAAGATGGCGAGGTACCCGAACCGATTCGGGTTTGTGTGTTTGTCGCGATGTCGTAGACGTGAACGCCGGTGGCGAGGCCAGAGAAAACGATCTTCGTGGCATCAGGAGAAAGCTTGGGTGCGAAGAACCGGTCGCCGCTTCCAACACGGGTTACGCCGGAGGTCGTTCGAAGATAGATGGCATCGCCGTGGGCAAAGACCTTTGCCTTGGGCTCAGGGTTCTCGGTAATACTGCCTGTGCTCGAGAGTTTGAGTTCGCGCATGCTGCCAGCTCGTTTGGCGCGAAAGCCAATACTGCCATCAGCAAGGTAACGACTGTGCACGCCAACACGCGCTTCGTCCAAGTGCCATCGAACTTCGCCGGTCGCGATGGTGAGTTCGGCTAGCCCATGCATGCGCTCGCCGGTTACGAGAAGGTGCGTGCCATTTGGGGAGAACTGCGGTGCCACAAAGCCACCCTTGGCAACGGCCGTTGCGACGGGTTCCTCGGCGAAAGCAGGAGATGAAGCCAGAAGGGCGGCGCCGAGTAAGCAAGCAGAAGTGAGTCCAAAATGTAGCCGCATGAGGTGGCCGAACGGTAACGCAACGAGGGTGGTGGGGGTACGCAATCTCACTGGTAAGATGGCGGTGTGCACAGGCCTGCCGCACAACTTTTGATTCGTTTGCTGATTCCGCTGCTTGTCGCGGGGTGCAGTGCAAAACGTGACGCGGAGCGTCGCCAAAGCAACGATGTGCTCGCAAAGGCCCTACAGGAGTCGAAAACGCCACTTCGCGCTTCACAGACAATTGCGAAGGCGGAGTTTCCATCGTGCGCATCACTCGAACAAGGGCTTGTTGCCCTCGAAGACGGGCGGTGGCGTGGATCGGCAATGCGCGGCTTGGTTGAGGAGATGTTGCAGCGCGGCCAGGGCCTTTGTGATGCCACGAAGACAGCGGCCTGGAGACCCGGAGTTGCCACGAGTTTGGCGCGCTCGCTCATGGAAGAGGATGCGGCGCGGGCCGTTGCAGCGTTGACAGAAGCTCCGCGGGCAGCTGTCGTGCTTCAGCGGCGCGCAGAGTTGTATTTTGCGATGGGGCGCGATGCTGAAGGCAGAGAAGTTCTGATCGACTCTCTGGTGCTTGACGACGATAGCGAGGTTCGCGCCCTGGCGGCTCGCCTCATTCGGTTATCGGGCGATCCAAAGCGAGCATTTTCGCTGTGCCAAGGACATGAGGGCGACGCAATCGCGCTTGAGCGGGTAGCGGCTCTATCGGCTCTCGGCCGCACAGACGAGGTTCACCGAGAGCTCGCCAATGCCGCCATCCACACTCGGCCTGAGTTGGCTGTTGCCGCCATTGGTGCCTCGAAAAACGTCGAAGAGCTGGTCGAGTTGCCAGCTGGGCCCGAAGTCTTGCTCGCCGCAGCGCGCGCGGAGGGGATTTCGTCGTCGACTGCAGCGCGTCTTCTGCGTCGGGCTACCGAGCTGGATGGCCAAGACGCTGATCTTTGGATTGCCCTAGCAGAAGCCGAAGAGCTTGCAGGGGAGCCTCGAGCTGCAATTGCAGCGTGGGATCGCGCTGCGGCGTTGGCACCTGGAGCGCAGCGACCCGTGCTCGCTCCAATCCGCCTTTTGTCTTCTATGGGCGACGATGCGAAGGCCGTGTTTCGCGCGCAGAAACTCTCGGTCGACGCGCGCTCTACGAAGAATGCTGAAGCCCTTCATTTGGCCTCGTTAGCATTTCGCTACGCGGGGGACCGGCCTGGGGCGGTAACACATGCGGAGGAAGCATTGGCCCTGCGACCTGGCGAGGGGCGGCTGCAATCAGAGCTCGCGCATAGGCTGGACGAGGCCAATCGCATACCCGAGGCGGCCAAGGTGCTGTCGAAGTTGTTGGTCTGTGGTTCGCGGGGCCGTCCATGGCATCGCCACGAAGTTGCTGCGCGTCTCGTTGCCCTGGTTGGGGCGGATGCGGTGGCGACAGAGATTGCTGCGGTTGCGTGTGACGTTGTAGACCCAGAAGGGCTTCGCTCGCAGCTTGCCGAGGGAAGGTAGCGTCTAAGTATTGTTCTAAAGCAGCCGGATGCTCGCCAAGATGCTATCGATTTCGTCATCGAAGGATGTGAATTCTCTTTGGGTGAGAAAGAGCGCCGCAACGATGCTGCTATCGCGCTCTTGCCATAGGAACGCACTGATTTGGTAGTTGACACTCTTGTAGTAGCCATTGCCGACACACTGCGCCGTTAGCCCTGGGCGACGATCGCTCCTCTCACAGGAGAGTTCTCGAACTGCCATGCCGGCAAAGGCCATTTGGGAGGTGCCGGCTTTGTTGAGTTCGCGCGTAAGAGAATCGAACTGGGTTTCCGATACGTTGCCGGGAAAGGGCCCGGAGACCTGCATGAGCCAGAGAGCATCGTCGGGTTTTTTGATGTTGTCACCACGGTAGAGCATGGCAATGCGCACACTCACAGGCCCCTGGGACTCTTCAACGTCGGCGCTGGGGGCGTAGATCCATCCGGTTTTTGGGAGGGTGAGTTTCAGATTCACGTTGTCGGCTTCGAAGGAACCCGAAACCGGAATGTCCTTGTCAGTGATCCAGTCGTAGGAAAACTTTGCGACTGCCAGAAACGCGATGAAGGCAACAGCGGAAATGAGGATGCCGCGCCCCGTACCGAGAAATGCTCGGATGTCGAATTTGGGCTCGGGGTTTGCGATTGTCGCTTTGGGGAGTGGTTGCGGGGGAGGAGGCGTGTCGGCGACAATCGGTACATGGGATCGCTCTGCCAGAGGAGGTGGGGCAGCGAGTTCTAGATCGAGCGGCTCTTCTGGCGGAATGATGGGCAGCGAGTCGGGGGCGCCATAGTGCTCGAGGAGCCCTTGGCGAATCCGGTGTTCACTTGCGGCTGCCACAATGATGGTCTTGCCGGTGGCCTCCTTGATGGCATCAATCGCTCCGAGGTCATCGGGGTCACGCATGACGACGACCAATTCGCCGGTGGCGCGTTGGATTCCCAGAGGAAGGACCTTACGCGCGTGGGCTTCGGTGCCGCTGAGCAGGGCGATGGTCGCGGGTGTGATGGACTGGAAGTTTGCTTCTTTGGCTGGGGAAATGTCGTGTTGCTTGCCAAGAGCGGCGGCGATGATGTCGCTGCTTACCAGACCAAGATCGACAAGAGAAGAACCGAGGCGACTGTCAGAGAATCGCGAGTGCTCAATGCCTTTGGCAATGGCTGCTTCATCACAAGCGTTGGCTGCCACCAGAATTTCCCCGAGACGCATGACCGAAATTGTAGCAGGAAGTTAGAACCGGAATTCATCGAAAATCTCGCGATGGTGGCGCAGGAGCTTGTTTGAGCATTGGCAGAGGCTCCAGATGGTCGACGATGAGGTTGACCACCTGTCCTTGTCGCTCGACCTTTCCGCGGGCCAGGATGAAGAGTTCTTGCCTTGCAATGCTTCGGTAGCGACTAAATATCGGTGGTGTGATGACGAGATTTGCCAAACCGGTTTCGTCTTCGATCGTCATAAAGAGCATTCCCTTGGCCGATCCAGGACGCTGCCTGGCGATGACCATGCCACCCATCATGATGTGCTGCCCCGAAGCAATGCTCGTGCGCAGCGTCTTGGCATCGGGCATCTTGGCGCTGGCTAGCAATGGGCGAACCACTGCGAGTGGGTGGCTATCGAGACTTGCTCCGAGTGCGCTGAAGTCTGCGCGAACTTGATCCCCTTTGCTCATTGCAGGCAGAGGCGGCGGCTCTAACCCAGCTGAAGGCTCGTTTCGTTCGACGTGCAAGGCATCGAGCAAGGGCAGCTTGCCAAAATCGCTTGGCAGGCTTGAGACTTGCCAGAGAGCCGCCCTTCGCCCGAGTCCAAAACAGGCAAAGCCATTGGCGGTGGCCAAGCGAGCGAGCACACTGCGCGGTACCCCGGATCGGGCAGCGTAGTCGGGGATGGATGCAAAGGGCGCACGCTCTCGCTCTGCCTCGTAGTGCTCTCGGTGTTTTTCTGATATCCCGCGGAGCGTTTTAATGCCGAGCCTGACCGCGGGCCTCGTGTCGGACTCCACGCCGTCGCCAACCTCTTCGGGCCCCGTCCCTTCTAGTCCATTCACTTCCAAGGTTGTGGCCCACTCGCTGCGCTGGGCACAGGGCGGGTGCACTGCCACGCCGTGGCGGCGAGCATCGGCAATGAGGGTATTGGGCGAGTAAAACCCCATCGGTTGGGCATTGAGCAACCCCGCTAGCGTTGCTGCGGGATGATGGTATTTGAGATAGCAAGACGCATAGACAATGAGGGCAAAGGACGCTGCGTGGCTTTCGGGAAAGCCGTAGTCGGCAAATGCGCACAGCTGGTTGTAGATGCGGTTTGAAAGCCCTTCGGAAATGCCATTGGCCTGCATGCCTTTGACAAGCCTTGCTTGCAACTCTTGCATGCGCGCGTGCGAGCGTTTGTGCCCCATGGCTCGGCGAAGCTCGTCGGCCTCACCCGCGCTAAAGCCCGCACAGGCAATCGCGAGTTTCATGCCTTGCTCTTGAAAGAGCGGCACTCCCAAGGTGCGGCGCAAGACCGGCTCAAGGGCAGGGTGCTCGTAGGTAACCCGCTCATCACCAACTCGGCGTCGCAAATAGGGATGCACCATGTCGCCTTGAATGGGGCCAGGGCGAATGATTGCGACTTCAACAACCAAGTCATAGAAGGTGCGAGGTCTGAGCCTTGGCAACATATTCATCTGCGCGCGCGACTCGATTTGAAAGACACCCACGGTGTCGGCTTCGCAAATCATATTGAAGACGCCGGCGTCATTCATGGGCAGCTTGGCCAAATCGAGTGCGATGCCGCAGAAGCGCTGCAGTTGCTTCAGGGCATCGCTTATCGCGTTGAGCATGCCGAGGCCAAGCAAGTCGATCTTGATGATGCCCATGAAGTTGAGGTCATCTTTGTCCCACTGCACAACGGTGCGCTGAGCCATTGTGGCGTTTTCTACAGGTACGACTTCATTGGTGGGGCCGGCGGTAATTACGATGCCGCCGGAGTGAATGCCCATGTGCCGTGGCAAGCCTTCAAAGGCTCGGGCGATTTCGAATACCTGCCGGACGATGGGATCGGCCAGGTCGAGGCCGGTCAGGATTCGCCATTCGTTGTGTAAGTGAAATTCTGATCTCTCTGCGGTTTTATTTGCAGCGGGCGCGGTTTTGGGGACGCCCTGGTACATGTGATTGGTGACAACGCCTTGCGGACTTAAGTCGGTGATGTGTCTATCCATGGCTTTGGCGGCTCTATCCACTTGTTCCAGAGAGAGCCCAAAGGCTTTGCCAACATCGCGAATCGCAGACCGGGCGTGGTAACTGTTGATGTTGCACGCCATGGCAACCTGCTCTTTGCCAAATCGCCGATAGACGTATTGAATGACCTCTTCGCGGCGCCTGGCATCGATGTCTAAGTCGATGTCGGGCATCTCATTGCGCTCCTCCGATAAGAAGCGTTCAAAGAGTAGCTCCATTGCCACAGGATCGATGGCTGTGATGCAAAGCGCGTAACACACGGCGGAGTTGGCGGCGGACCCTCGGCCTTGGCACAAGATGTTGCGCTCGCGACAAAAGCGCACAATGTCGTGCACAATAAGAAAGTAGCCCGCGAGCTTGAGCTTCTCGATGATGGCGAGTTCGTGATTGATTTGCGCGGTGACCTTGGAGGTGATGGGGGAGTAGCGCTCTGCGACGCCCTTTTTCGTTAGCTCTGCAAGCGCGCTAAACGGAGTTTGGCCAGGCGCGAGATCAAACGTGGGGAAGCGGTAGCTAACTTCGCTTAGGGAAAATTCGAGTCGACTTGTTACTTCGGTGCTGCGCTCAATTGCAGGGGCGAGCTTGCGGTACGAGGAGTAGAGTTCACGAGGATCGTGCAAATAGCTCTGTGCATTGATTTGCAAAAGCTGCCCAGCATTTTGCAGTGTAGTCTTTTCGCGAATGCAGCTTTGCACGTCGTAGAGCCGACGTTCGCTCAGATCTGCGAATCGCGCGTTTTGTGAAAACACAGGAGGCAACTTGGTGGTCTCGGCAAGTTGCATCAGATCGCGCATGCGGTCGTCGTCGCCAGGGGCAAAGTGATGGTTGATTTCGAGATAGGCTCTGTCGTCAAAGATGGTTTTAAATCGCTGTGCCCATTCAAAGGCAGCGTGCAACTCTCTGCGCCGCCATGCAGCGTCGATGGGCCCGCCAATGCCACCGGAGAGTAAGAGTAGGCCTTGGTGTTTCTCGCAGATGTCCTCCCAGTCAACCCAAGCTTGGCCTTTTGCGCATCTTGTACGGCCGAGGGTGGCGAGGCGACAGAGGTTTTTGTAGCCCTCAGCGTTTTGCGCCAAGAGCACAACGCGGTGGGCTGCAGATGTTGCTCCGATTGGCAGCAAGTCGTTGCGAACGGTTATCTCGGCGCCGATGCCTAGGTGAAAGTCTAACTCAGTTGCCGCCTGATGCGCCTGCACCATGCCCTGCACCCCATCGACATCGGTGAGGCACAGAGCTGTGTAGCCCAGGGCATGCGCGCGCCGAACCAACGTCTCGGGCGATGAAGCTGCTCCGAGAAATGAGTAATACGAGCGACAGTGCACCTCGGCAAAGCGCTGTTGGGCTTGCGAGATAGACACGGTGAGGTGGTATGTATTGCGGTGCTGTAGCGCTTACGCAAAGAGGCTAGCCAAAGGGCCCGTGCTTCTTCGAAAGCGTTGGAAGGTGCCTAATCAAAAATACCGTGCAGGTAGTACTGTCCGTCTTCGTTTTTTCGAAAGACCCAATACCGGCCACCGTCTTCGGTTTCTACTTCGTAATACTCTCGGGATACCGGCGTGTTGCTCCACCACTCGGTATTGACCTTGGTTGGCCCAAAGGTCGCAACAACCGGGCTTTGAATGCCTCCAATGGTGATGTTGCACAGAGCTCTAGAGCCCGTCCCTGGCTGAGACGCCCCTGGCTGAGGTGTTGGCGGATCGAGCAGTCGCAGTGCCCCACTTGTGCCATTCATGACCAAGGGCAGTGCTTCTTGTTGATTGGCGGGGCGCACATGCTTTGCTCTCGAACGTTTCTTTGAGCGTTTGGTACTCCGTTTGCTCGCATGGGTGCGCGGTGGTGCAAAGGGAGTGAGTTGGAACGCGCGTTCAGGGCGGTGGGACTCGGTGAGCTGGGCTGAGCTCACCGAGTCCTTGCCGAACATCGACTCAAGCCGTGCGATGGCGACGTCGACCGATTCGGGGGAGGGCCGGTCGTTATGGTCTAGAACACCGTGGCTAAAGAGGTCGAGTTCTTCGAGTTCTGGATCGCTTTCTTGGGTAATGGTGAGTTCGAGTTCGCAAACGGTGTGATTTAGACGCTGGTCTTGCACAACGGCTCGGAGGAGCTCAAAGAGGCTGCGACCATCGGCAGTGGGCCGAGCCGGATCTAGGGGAAACTCTGTGCAGGCATCTCCTCGCCCCTTGAGGCGCAAGAGGGCACGAGAAGCCGCCATACTGCGGCCTTGCAGGCGATCACACGCTCGGTCTGCCAGCGGGCGCAGGCTAAAGGCGAGCGCTTCGATCTCGTGAATCTCATGCTCTAGATCGATGCTCTCGATAATGGCCTGCTTGGGCGTAAAACTCTGCAGAAGGGTGGGGCCTTCGCCTTGCGCCAAACTCTGAAAGTCGACGCCTTCGGCATTCCAGCGGCGCCCAACCGATGGCGGTGGCAAGCTCGCAAAGTCGCCCAAGGTTTTGATGCCCAGAGTTTCGAGCATGTGTTGCACGTCGCTGTTAAGCGGCAGAAGATCAATTGGCAAGGGCGCGAGAAATGCCGCGCTATTACCAGTTGGCACCGTGCAGTACTCCTTGGGAAAGAGGTCGCCGACCTTGGTTACACGCGCACCTTGGGCCGCAGCCCAGGCCGTGAAGCGGTTGTCTGCAATGCCAATACGACCCTTGTAGCCCTGCTTATCGAGCTTTGTGAGCAAGGTTTGGGCAAAGTCGTCACCACGTGATTTTTTGGGAACGCGCAGGTAGACGGCAATGTTGGCTTGCTTCGCACATGAGCCATCCGCTCCGATGTCGATGCTGAGGGAGTGCACCATGAGACTCTCTGCCAGTGCTTCGAGAGCTCGCTGGTAGAGGGTGACGTCGCTTACGAGTAGTTCGACATCGGGGGCTAGTGCGCGCGCTTGGGGAGCACTCATTCCGGGCCTTAGCCCCATATCCCATGCAGCTTTGGAGCACACCAATAGGCTGCGGCCAGAGCTTGTGAGTTCGCCCTTGTCATCGCGAGTACCGTGGACCACAGCAAAGGCGGTACCGGCGCGATGCGGCGCTTGTCGAACTTGCACTTGCAGGGCAAAAGCGGGGAGGTAGATGCAGGCGATTCTCATGGTGTTGAAAGCCCTTTCGTTGCACACGGCCGTTCGTAGCTAGGAGCTTCGTAGCTAGAAACTTCTTCGCCGGGAAGAGCTCGAAGGAGAACGGGTGCAACAGCCAAGGGAGGGCTGTTATCGAAACGATGTGATTTGCAGGAGAGCTCGACGCTTGGGCTGTGGCCAAGGCCCCCTTTGGAGATACGAAATTGCGTGCGCCGCGTTTTGGAGCCAAGGACTTGGCAGGGGCTTGCCTCGATGCGAGCGGCTGCGCCCTCAACATCGCCACTGCGTGTACTGAGGATGACAATCGTAGTGCCCGTGGCCTGGGCGGCAACGCGGAGCCGTCGAGCAGGTTTGCTTTGCATTTTGCAAGCCTTTCCTCCAGTGGTGGCGGGCAGGTCGATGAGCACCATAGAAAAACTCCTAGATCGAGCAATGATCTCGGCAGCTCTTGCCAGCGCAGCCACTCGATCATCGGCGCAGGTGCGTGCACGTCCAGCGCGCGCAGCTCTCACGTCGTTTGCATCGCCATGTAGCGCAGCGCCGGGGGCAGCAGCGCCGGGGGCAGCAGCGCCGGGGGCAGCAGCGCCGGGGGCAATCAATAAGGTGCGTCGCAAGTCGATGCCCATGGCCGCAGCGGCAGGTGGATAGAACTGCCCGGTGCCATCGACAATGGCGACGAGTTTGCCGGCCCGGGTTTGCTCAGCGAGAAGCCGCAGAGCGAGGCCGGTTTTGCCCGAAGACAGCGGCCCGGCGATTTCGCTCACACGCCCAGCGGGCAGACCGCCGAGGGCCAAGATCTCATCGAGATGGGAAACCCCACTGGAGACCGGGGTGATGGCCAGGGCATTTCCGTGCAATGCGCCGTGCAATGCGCCCGGCAATGCGCCCGGCATCGCCGGAGCTTTTGCCGGGGCCAACCGCTGCATCGAGCTTCGCAGCCCCGCCAATGTTGCCTCTCTTGCCATGCATTTAGAAATACCATGCTGGTCTGATGTTCAGTACTGAAAACTTGCCCAGTCGATCCCCCAAAGCCGATTGAATCCGGACGTTTGCAATAATTTCGCATTACTCCCGGCGTGGAAAAATCGCATGGCGACGATCCGGTCCTGTGGCCGAAGCGAAGGGCGCAACGGCGTTTCGCGATGGCAACTTCGCCCGAGAGACATGCAAGGGCGCCAATCGTGCGCTCGCTGTTTGGGCTGTGCGTTCGGGAGTCCGTCGTAGCTTGATGAGGTTTCCGGAGTGTCCATGCCGGAGTGTCCATGCCGGAGCAAGCGTGCCCTTGGAGGGGCTCGTCGCGACGGCGAACGCCCGCGGCTATTTATATTGCTGACAACCGCCGCAGTACCAACGCTGATGCTCTGCCACCCATTGCAGTGGGGCTTGGCATTGCTGGCAGGGGTACTGCTGCTGCTGCTGCTGCGCGGCTTGTTGCTGCGGAGTCGCAGCCTGCTGTTGGTACTGCTGCTGCGCGGCTTGTTGTTGCTGCGGAGTCGCAGCCTGCTGTTGGTACTGTTGCTGCGCGGCTTGTTGTTGCTGCGGAGTCGCTGTCTGCTGTTGGTACTGCTGCTGAGGCGCGGCTTGTTGCTGTTGGTACTGCTGTTGCCCGCCCGCTTGCTGCCCTTGCTGTAGCTGCTGCTGCATTCCACCAAAGAACGGGCTGCCCTGAACGTACTGCTCAAAGTCACGCAACAGCGGCTTCCACGACTTGGCATTGAGAATCAGCAGTGGAATCAATCCCAGTGCAAGCAATCGAACCATCGCCGAAGGGGAGAACGCGTTGTAGGCCAGCACGGTGCCCGTGCCATCCTGCTTGATCTTGATGGCGATTCCCGACCAACCACTCTTCTTGATTGCCACGTCGAGGCCCACGAGCGCGGACTTGTAGACCGTAAAGCCGTTGGCTCCCCAGTACTGCGTGAGTTCTTGCAGCAGGGCGTCAGGAGTGATGTGCGGCGCGGGCCCGCCGAGGGTTATCTTGCCTCGAGAGAAGCCACCGGGTGGTTTGATTTGCATGAAGTCTGGTCCTCGTAACAATGCGAGGTCCCCATCGTTGCAGGTTCGCCGGCCTCTGGGTAGGGGCTACGTCCAGGCGATGTCCATGGCCTCAGAACAAATCGGGCATTGCCGACGCCCGGTGCCGCTGCATCCACCAGCGCCCTACCGATTGTCGTCTACAAACTCTTCCGCTTCTTCAGCCAGTTTCTTGTCGAGATAGAACGAAGAGCGGCTCTTCGTGGACTTAACCACGTAGCTGCGACCCTTCGCAGTGAAGAGACACTTCTTTGCCCAGCCACTTCCATCACGGCCTCCCTGTCCACACTCATCGTTCATCGCGTCCCAGAGGTGCTTCAGGAGATCCTTCTCCTTTACTCGCTCTTTGCTACTTACCTTGTCTGCGAGTTTTTCTAGTATATCTCCGGCCTTCTTTGCCGCGCCCTCGTTCGCTCGGTCATCCTCTTTCAAATCCTTGGCAGTCTTGGGGCGATCCTTGGCCCGAATCAGTTCAGGCTCGGTTGTCGCGAGTATCTTGTCCAGGCCGATTGGATCGTCAATGCGGATGGACCCCTTTGAACCCTTGCGCGCAGCTTCCATCTTTACTTCGATTCTTCCGCCAACTCCCGATCTCTGCACTTTGGGGCTGATGGTGTAGTCGAATCCTTCGAACTTCATCGCGGGCACCACATCACGAAACATCTTTCCGTCCTTATCACCGGCAGAATGCGGGTAGCCCTTTGCCCAGACCTTGAGAAGCTTCGTGCGATTGACTGAGACAAGTTCTGAAAGAATTGGGCGGCCTGAGTAACGGCGGAGAACTTCCTTCTTAAGAAGTTCACCGACGCCGCGCGTTTCCTTCACGCCTTCAATCATATTGATCTGAACGATGTCTTTCCCCTGCCAACTTGCGACTCGGTACTTGATGAAACCGCTCTTGCCTCCGCCGATGAGGCCAAAGTTCTTGTCCTTGATCCGCATGGTGTGCTCGTTGTCATCGGACTCAACGACAAACTTGTACGACTTCAGGTCCTTTACCGAAGCGGGGCGCTCATCCTTATCAGCCTCTGCTGTGGGCACAGAAGCCAGCGACAAGAGAATGACAAAGAGGAGAGTGCGACGAAGTACGTGTTGCATGTGCTTGATTTTCCTGGTGTTTGAGGGCGAGTGGCTCGCGGGGGAGCGCTGTTAAGGGAAGACGGCAGGCGAGGGGCAAATCCACAGAGAATCTTGAACAAATCCGCGATTGCCCAGCGCAGGGGATCCTGATTGGCTCAAGCTAGTCCAGGCAAAGTCCTGGAGCTGCGATTCGCTCGATGCGAATGGCATCAGCGACTACGGTGCCATCGGCTGCATCGCTGAGTTCGATGGTGAGTTCTTGCCCAGCGATATCGAGATCCATGAGCTCATGCCACTGGCCTGGCTCGGGGGCGACTCGTTGGTCTACGCGGGTGGCGGCGATTTGCTCGCCGGCTAACAAGATGCGAAACGGCGCGTTGCTGGCCTGGTTTGCAAGCACCCTCCAGGTTGTAGAAATCCGGTAGTGCGCCGGTGGCAGGTCGCTCACTCGCCACGTGGCCGTCTCGTTGCCGCTGCCCGCAGTCGCCGAGTGTTGGGTCCCGCCAAATCCAACGGAGTGGCCCTGCCAGCCAGATGAGTGCGTGAACTCTCCAAAGCTCGAACCCAAATAATTCGATCCAAGATCCGCATCGGCAATGTAGACCAAGTTGTTGCTGAGCCTCGAGATAATTACGTCACGCAAAACATGAGAAGAAATCTTATGCTGGTTATGTGTGGTGTCGAGATAGACGCGGAAATGGCCCTCTATATTGCGTGCGGCAGAGGCTACGAGATTGTCGTAGCCACGGTAGCGCACACCTGAGAAGCAGCAGGAGTCGTCCCGATTGAGAACCTGAACCTGTGCTCGACCTTGCCCCGCGCCCGCGAGTGCAAAGAGATCACGGTAGCTCACAGCATTGTAGAGAGCTTGATGCTCTTGTTCGCCGTCACCAACAGCATCGCCAATTCGCATGTCTAACGGCAAAGAGCCCGCAACGGGGAAACTCAAGCGCACTGTTGGATCGATCGCAGCATAGAGATGGGTCGTCCAACCGCCGCCCGAGAGACCCACCATGGCAATATCGTCGAAGCCGTAGGCATCGACGGCGTAGTTGAGCGATGTAGCGATGGGCTCGACAAAAAACTGAATTGGACTGCGGGTAGGCGACTCTAGAGCCATCATCTCATTGTGTGTCTCGGCGGGGCCTGAGTTCTCGCCGTAGAGCGGCATCCAGAGCAGCAGGACAGCATATCCCTCCGCAAGAAATGCGTTTGCCGCATCTCCCAAACCACCTTCTTCAAACCAGTCGTCGTGGCCTTGATGAACGATGATGAGCTTGGTCGCGGTGCCTTGTGGACGCATAAGATACGCCTGTGCGGTGTACGCGCCTCCGCCTTCCGCTGCGGTCAACGGCATTGTCGTTGTGAGTCGCTCGATGCTCGCGATAGGCGCTGTCAGTGCAATCGGTGATTCCGCGAGCGCAACGGAGGCCACCGCACTTGGAAGCACATCGCTCGGAAAGCCCCCGCCTTTCCACACGTAGTCGATAAGCTGATCGCGAGCAATCGCCGCGCTGGCTGCGTCAACAACATGGAGGGTCTGTGCATCGCAGCTAAGGCCTGAGGGACAGCTAGCGGGCAAACTGCAATCTACTGACGCTGCACACGAGGCGATCTCACACGATTGAGACGCCGAGCAACACTGGCCGCCACAGACCAAATCAGCGGGACACGAAGGCATTGCGGCATCGGCAGCTCCGGCGTCTGCGACTCCGGAGTCGGACGTTCCCGTATTGCTGCCCCCATCAAACCCGGCCTGTCCCGACGTTTCGCCGCAGCCCAGGAGGCTGGCTAGCAGAAGGGCTGTACACACAATTTGTGACTGTCTCATTTGAACCGACTGTCACGCGAAGGGCAGTGCGCGCGACTCTAGCAGACTTGCGATCCGGCTCAAATCGCTACTGCAACAGCAACGTCAGCCCGCCGATTTTCTGGTAAGTCTGAGGCGCAATGGCAACACTTGAACTCACTGAGAGCAATTTCGATGACACCGTAAAAGAGGGCATCGTGCTCATCGATTTTTGGGCGTCCTGGTGCGGGCCCTGTCGCGCCTTTGGACCGATCTACGAGGAGGCTTCGGAGCGCCATCCGGATGCTGTCTTTGGCAAGGTGGATACCGAAGCGCAACAAGGCCTAGCCGCAGCATTTCAAGTGACAGCCATCCCAACGCTGGCAGTAATGCGTGACGGAGTTGTTCTGATGGCCCAACCTGGCGTACTGCCTGGACCTGCGATCGACGAGATTATCGAGAAGGCACGAGAACTCGATATGGACGAGGTGCGTCGCGAGATTGCGGAACAACAGGCAGCGGGAGAGACAGCAGGCGGTGAGCAAAAAGACGAGCCTAACTAGCAAGGCTTGACGCAGCTTCCGGTACTCTTTTGCTATGAAACTCGGAGCGTTTTCAACAAGCCTCGCCGTCCAAGATCTCGCCGCATCCAAGGCCTTCTATGCCAAACTCGGCTTTGTGCCTGTTGGCGGCGACGGCGAGAATTACCAGATTCTGCGCAGCGGCAGCACCACCATCGGACTCTTTCAGAAGATGTTCGAAGGCAATATTCTCACGTTCAATCCCGGATGGGATGCGGAGTGCAACACTCTCGAATCCTTTGATGACGTTCGCGCAATTCGCGACGCGCTTGTCAAAGACGGCATTGAACTCACATCTGATACGACTCAGGAGAAATCTGAGGGACCCGCGAGCATCACTCTGGTGGACCCGGATGGCAATGCCATCATGTTTGATCAGCACGTTTGAGTCCGAATGGGAACTCTGCCTCAGCCTTGAAGCCGGCGGGCAGTTGTAGCGACGGCCTCCTCGAAATAAGAGTTTTACCTTGTTGAAGCCATGCTCCGTCACGAGTTGGCATTCAACACCGTCGAGGAGCCACCAACACGCGGTTCTCAAGCCCGCAAACTCTACACAGAGCTTGAGATCAGGTGCGACTGTCTGAGGTGTGTTGTCGCAGCAACACGTCCGCCGCATGAGGAACACCATAACCGTGCTCTACTACCCTCAGAAACAACGCTGAGCGCATGCAAGCGGAGTCTTGAACAGGTGCAGGCGTCGAGGAGCCAAGGACGACACCGATTGTGAGTGATCTAGCGTTTGCGCGAATGACGATGGCCTTTTCCTTGGGCTATCACATCATCTTTGCCGCCATCGGAATGGCAATGCCGTTCTTCATGAGTGTGGCGCATCGCAAGTGGCTTCGCACAGGCGATGATGCCGCCTACAGACTCACTCGAGCATGGGGGCGAGGCGTGGCAATCGTCTTCGCTGTGGGAGCGGTATCAGGTACGGTTTTGTCGTTTGAACTCGGGCTTCTTTGGCCAGGATTCATGGAGCACGCGGGGCCAATCATCGGCATGCCGTTTTCGCTTGAAGGAGCCGCATTTTTCTTAGAAGCGATCTTCTTTGGACTCTATCTCTACGGCTGGAAGCGGTTCTCAGCAAGGCTGCATTGGTGGATGAGCGTTGCGGTTGGCGTTTGCGGCGTAGCGAGCGGCATCCTTGTTGTTGCCGCTAACGGTTGGATGAATAGTCCATCGGGCTTCACCTGGAATGGCAGCGTCGCCTCCAACATAGAGCCTTGGTCCGCGATGTGGAACGAAGCGTGGCTGATGCAAGCCGGGCATATGGTGATTGCAGCCTTTGAGGCTGTAGCCTTTATGGTGGCGGGTATTCACGCCTTCTTGATTCTCCGTGGCAGCACCGATGCCATGCACAAAATCGCCTTGAAGATCGCCCTTGTCATTGGTGCTTTTGCCGCTCTTGCGCAGCCGATACACGGACACTTCAGCGCACAAAGTGTCGCCGAGCGCCAACCCGCAAAACTCGCAGCGATGGAAGCGCACTTCGTTACCGGGCCTCGGGCTCCACTTCGTATCGGCGGTATTCCCAACGTCGAAACTCGCGAAGTTCCCTACAGCATCGATATCCCCGGCGGCCTGAGTTTTCTCGCCCACGATGATTTTGGCGCTACCGTAATTGGTCTCGATCAGTTCCCAGAAGAAGAGTGGCCTCCCGTAACGATTGTGCACTTCGCCTTTCAAGTCATGGTGGGCATCGGTTCTTTGCTCGCGCTGGTAGGAGTGCTCGCCCTTTGGGCAATTCGCAAGCAGACCCTCTTTGACAAGCGGCGTCTGCTCGCTGTCATCGTCATGTGCACCCCGCTCGGAATGATTGCGATTGAAGCGGGCTGGATTGTCACAGAGGTGGGCCGCCAACCGTGGATCATCTACGGCATCATGAAGACGAAGGATGCTGTAACCCCTGTGCCTGGCCAAGTCTGGCACTTCATCCTCTTTGTGGTGCTCTATGGATTCCTTGCTGCGACCACTGCTTGGATGTGGCGACGCCAAGTTGTGGCTGCCAAAAACATCGCTCCCCCCGACGCAGAACTTCGAGAATGGGCCTTTGGCGAGGAGTCCTCGCCGTGACTGAGTTCTTTATCCTCTCGGTTCTCTTCGTCGCTTTGGTGGCGTACTGCGTTGCCGGTGGTGCTGACTTTGGCGTCGGCATCATTGAAATGCTGAGCCCAAAGTCCGAGCGCAAACGCGTGCGTGAACTCAGCGAACACGCCATCGGGCCAATTTGGGAAGCGAACCACGTATGGATCGTTCTGATTATCGTTATTCTCTTTGTTGCATTTCCCAAAGTGCATACACAGCTCACAACCTCGATGTACATCCCGCTTCTCGCGATGCTTGTAGGGATTGTTCTACGCGGTACGGCCTTTACGTTTCGATACTATGACATTGCAGAGGATGTTCACAGCGAGCGCCTATGGACATGGCTCTTTCGTCTGGGAAGTCTTCTGGTCCCAGTATCCTTTGGTGCGATTGCTGCCGCTTTGCACCATGGAACCATTCCAAGTACGACGACAACGGTTTGGGGAAGTTACGTTGCACCATGGTTTACCTTGTACTCCCTCTGTACAGGCGTTTTTGTCGCTTCTCTCTTTGCGTGGATTGCCGCTGTTTTTCTGTGCACCGAACTCGATGCAAAAGACAATCTCAAGGCGTGGATTCGCCGGGCTCGCATCTTCGGTATCGCCTGCGCAGCGCTCGGAGCGCTAGCAAGCATCACAGCCATCGCGGGGGGCACCTTGGAAGTCCCGCACCTTCTGCGACCCATTCCCATTCTTAGTCTCACGGTTGCGACACTGGCTGCCGGGTATGTGTTTCGCTACGTCGGATTGAAACTCTGGCCCACGCGCATCGCCGTGACGGTCGCCTGTGGTTCCGTCTTGGGCGGCTATTGGATTGCGCACTACCCAGTCGCGATCGTGCTTGACGATCGGGTACTCACTTGGCAACAAGCGGCGGCGCCTGATGCGAGCCTCAATGCCATGAGCTTGGCATTGGGCATTGGGCTCCTATTGATAGGGCCGGGCCTAGTCGTCCTCTACCGCGTCTTTAAGTGACGAGGCCCAAGGCCGTTTCGCAAGGCCGCTTCGCAGTCCCCCTCACGGTCGGTCGTGAGAGGGAATTTGTCAGGTCAGGTTATCCCTGCGGGGGATAGCCGCCAGCTGGTGGTGTGCCACCCGGCTGAGGTGCCGCTGGCGCCGCTGGCTGTTGGTAGCCAGGCTGCTGCTGCGCAACCTGTTGTTGATATGCCGCTTGTTGTTGTTGGTACTGCGCCTGTTGTGCCTGGAGATCCGGTTGTTGTGCGCCCTGTGGTTGCTGATACCCACCTTGCATCGGCACCTGTCCGCCACCCTGTGGATACGAACCGGCTGCGGGACCTTGCGGCATGAGTCCTTCGCTTTTGAACCACTGAATGCTCAGCAAAACCCAAGCGCCGCCATAGGTCATCACGTACGGAAAGATGACACGCAGAACATCGCCTTTCTCCATGGGGAGGTCTGCAAAAATCACAACCGATAGTACGAGGAACGATGCAAAACCGGGCATCGCCGTAATGAGCATATTCCAACCTTGGAACATACGCCTAACGTTGGGAAAACTCTCAGTGTTGGTTTTCGCAGCGAGGTTCTTGTGGATAAAGAACACACCCGCAGCTGGCAAACCAAGTCCGATGGCGATTCGTATAAAGTCTGCGGTTGGCATTTCGGAAATGACAGCCAGCAAAAAGAGAAAGACCGCCAAGAGGCCAATCTGAAACCCCACAACCTGAAGCATGTAGAGAGCAACTTTCAATCCAATCTGGGAGTCTCGTTGCTCCGTGGCTGCTCGCTCGTTTCTCCAACGTGCAACCAGATAGATCACCAAGGGAATCACAAGCCCCATCATCATAAAAGGGAGCATCACGACCAACGTGCCAAGACTCCCCATCATACCAATCATTTCCATACTCTCTCTCCTCCACTGGGCCCAATGCCCGATGCTGCGACACGGTATCGCACTGTGATCCGAAAATGTAGTAGCGGCGCGCAATCTCGAACGTCCGTCGACAGGGCAGGGCACGTCCTATTTCCAGTGAGGCCCTCCCCACGGGGAAATGACCCTCATTGACGCGGTGCGATACCGCGTTGGCTCAGTGTTTGTCTGAATTTGACATGCCCCGATCTCTTCCGAACCCCCGTTGTGGGCCTTCACGAATCCGCTTGTGTCGCGTCCAGAGTGTCGTGCCACGGTTTTCTCGGTGGTAGCCTAGTATTGCGCTTTGGGGTTCGGCATCATGGAAGCAATGCGAACGCTTCTACTTCTGACGTGCGTCCTTGGTGTAGCGTGTGGCAGTGAGGATGTTGGCGATGGGATCGATCCAGATGGCGGCTTCTCATCCACTGGTGATGGGGGCGAAGCCGAGACCGATGCTTCGCAGCCAACCAGTGGCTACGTCGATCCATCCTGCACCGATGGCACCTACTCCGAGAGCCTGCCAGACGTGAACGCTGGCATTGGTGATATCGCATACACCGGAAACATCGGGACCTTCGTCGATGAGGTCCTGGCAAGGCGCTACCCAGTGGGAGGCCAGCTTGTTGCCGGTGGGCGTACAAATACGAACTTTGGGCAAGACTGCGACATCCTCTTCGCCGGTTCGCCATCGTCTGCAGACGATGTGATGGGGCGCCTTAACACCATCGTGCATGAGTGCGGTCATTTTTACGATTTCACCCTGAGTTCCGGAGGAACTTCGGGCTACTTCATCACCGAAGCTCTCACCCTGAGCTGCGAGCGTGGTGACACAACAGATCGCGGCGGCGATACATTTGCACGAAGCCGCATCAACGGAGACGCCTACGCTGCACTTCGGCCTCCATGCCCGGATGCTAGCGACTGCGACAGCTATGCGCCGATCTACCTCGATGGAGATCCGGATGACCAGACGTTCGACGGTGGCGATCAAGGGTTTAACTTGCTCTTCGAAGAAGCCATTCAGTATGTGAACTCTCTCGCTACCGAATGGGCGATTGTGGACCAAATGCCCGCCAATCAGCGGACGAGTGCGCGCGACGGGATTCTCACGTTCCTGTGGTGGACCGAGCGCTACCTCCGCATGGCTCGTCTCGAGTACCCAGATGCGTATCAGAGAATTACCAACCCATGCTGGCGCAACGCCATTCTCACGATGTGGGGGCGTGCTTGGCTCTATCTCGAAGCCACCGATGGCTTGACGCCTCTCGGTATTGAAGACGCCGCAATTCTCGAGTTGGTCAGTGATCCCGAACTTCTCGGTGAGATCGAGCGACTGCGGGAGCTCGAAGGTTGCTAGCGAGAGGCGCCCTACAACCTAATTGGGCAACTGCATCAAGAGCGCCGAGGCCAGCTCGGCCCTGCGAGTGCCGCCAAAGCGCGTTGCAAGCTCGGTGTAGAGTTCTCTGGACTTCTTGATCTTCCCGCACAGCCGGTAGTATTTGGCGGCGTCGTTGAGAGAATCCTCTTCCGGGGAGTGGCCCTTGGGAAACTTCCGAGCGACTTGGAGAAACAGGTCGGCCGCCTGTTGCCACTGAGCCGCCTTTGCCAGTGCATGGGCAAGTTCGTCTTGGACTTGCGACTCTACGCGCCGCGTTTCGAGATAGGTGGGTATTTCCTTGGCTCGCTTGACCGCACGCGATGGTATTGCATCGGGCCCCGCTGCTTGCTCCCAGCGCGCGAGAGCCTGCATGGCAGCTGCTCGATTCCCAGCTTCCTCGGCCTGGTAAACAGCCATGCTGTTGAGAGCCGTATTGCTAGGGAATCGTTTTAGTGCTGCGGCAAGGCGCTCTCTTGCTTCGCGTCGCGCGCCAGCTTCAAAGAACGCCTCGGCGGCCTTTGCGTGTGCCTTTGCCTGCGACTCTTCGTGGCGACGGAACTTGGAGCTATGCGATTCGACCATGCGCGTTATCCGCTTGTCCTCGCGCTCCCCGGCCTTGGCCCGAGCACTGTCGTGGGTGTCGGCGATTCGCTTTGCGGCCCGCAGGTCACCTTCGTCGAGGGCTATCTGCACCAGCACTTCGATGAGATTGGTGTCGTTGGGGTCGTTGCGAAGTCCCTTCGCGGCCACGCGTTTTGCTTGCTTCACAAGGCCCGCTGCCCAAAGTGCATCTGCCGCCCGAATGGCCGCATTTCGACTGGTGATAGGCAACTTGGCGGCTGCATCACCACTACTCTGCCGTGTCGCGGCCACTTGCCGCAGTCGCGCGATTTGCGCGTGCACCCGCGATTCCGGGGGGAGCCGAGCGGCCAAGGTGCTGAGGAACGTTGCCCCGGAGAGAATCTCTGTTGCCGCGTAGCCCTTTTCACTCGTCTTGTAGGCCGCCGTGGAGATGGCAGACTCGAGTCTCTTCACATCGAGGGGGACCGAGAGTTGCGCGCGCTGCCGACAAGCCGCGAGTCGTAGCGCCCGCTGCGGGTGCCTGCTGCAGGTAACATTCAGCACATCGGCTGGTGCTCTAGCCGCTGTGGCCTGCTTCCTCTCAGTAAATGTCTTAAGGGAATCGAGTGCCGCAAGAACATCTCGATCGTTTGAGGCGCCCCGAATCGTTGACTGGGCAAGAGCAAGCGCCGCCGCCGTTGGTGTCGCCTCGACCGCGTCAATCAAGTCTTCTATGCCGTCCTTGAGTCGTCGTTCGCGCTTCTCAGCGGTCTTGCTGGCAGCAATACGACCAACAAATGCGGCGCAGTCTCGTACCTTTTGGTCAAGGTCCCTGCGATAGCGGCATAGGAGTTCCAATCGCCTCACGTTTGCCGCTTCTTTGATGGCCGGAGTTCGTTGACGCCCCTCGCGTGCCTTTCGAAGATCCGCCACAGTCGTGTTGACAATCGCTTCAACGGCTCGAAAGTAGCTACCCCGGGGATAGCGCTTCATAAACGCCTGCCCATAGGTAACAACATCTGCGTGCGCCCGCAGATGGTACGAGGCCATGAAGTATGTGCCCATGGCCCAGCTATTCACGGGGCGTTGGTATCCAACCCCGCCAAAGGTTACGGAGTCGGGAATCTTGAGATCCATAACGAGGCGAGCAATCTCCTTAACCTCGCGGGCCGCACTTGGCAGTGAGGCGTCTACGGCGCGAAAGTCGACGACACGAAACACGTCCTTGTGCGCGGCGCCTTTCTTTCTTTTGAGCTTCTTTAGCGCCTTGATGATTGAGGCGGCGTCTGACACGAGCATCGCGTGTCGACGTGACGAGAGGTCGTCTGTCGTGGTCTTGAGCTTGCCAAGCATCTTGACCGCCGGTCCAAAGTCGCCATCTCTTTCAAGAGCCTTGTCGAGGGCCCGGCGGGCAACCTCAATCTCCCCTCGGTCAATGGCTTCCAGCCCTTCGGACCAAGCGCTGAATGCTTCGAAGGAATCGGTAGCAACACGCCCGAGCTTTGCGTTCTCCCTTGCGGTGAGCTTAATTCCAATGCCGGCCGCCAGCGTTAGGGCCAGTTCTTTCTCGAGTAAGAAGAATTCCGATATTGGCCCTTCCACGTCTGCTGAGTGGATGACCTTCCCCGACGCAACTTCAACAATGCGGGCGTCAATTCGCATACGCGGTTCAATTGACGCAAACGAGCCGGTGACGATGTAGTGCGCACCAAGCCCACGTCCCATCTTTGCTGCTGTGGCCGGGTCGATAAATGGGCTCTTGCTGAGCTCGAGTTCTTGCAACAGCAAATTCAGACGAGCTCGTTCGACAATCTGTGCCCCCGCGAGATTGGAAAGGTCGGTAATGAGCATGTCGGCGAGCCCACGTCCCAGAGCGGCGTACTGGTCATCGCCGGTGTTGTTCTCAAAGTACGAGACCGCGATGGTCGGCTTTGCTTGCGCTTGGGCTACTCCAGCCTGGAACGGGATGAAGAGTGCGCAAACAACGAGCACGAGCGCTAGAGGAACCGTTATGGCGCGAGTGACCAGCATGTTGCCGTACTGTGCCGTGCCATCGAAGCGAAGTCGACCCAATTCGCACGGCCAAATTGGCCGTAGCTGGCCGTCTATCTGGACTTGCTAGCGAGGCGCCAATTCTCCTGCATTCTTGGACGCTCACTGTGAATAGGACGAACGAGGTGCAGTGCTGCGCTCGAGGCATGTGGCAAGAGCTGCTCGCCACCGCTCTTGTGCGGTGCACGATTGGACAACGGCGTACAGCTGCCAATGCCCCTGTCGCTAGGCGCTCCTGCAATTTTCAAGAAACAAGCGATTCGACGCAACCGGATGCGAGGGGGACCGATACCGCAAACGAAAAAAGGAACACCATGAAAAACAACACTGTTATCGTCGCCGCTCTATCCATCACACTGCTCGCAGCGTGTGGAGCGAACCCCGAAAACCCTGATTGCGCCGAGGACTGCGCCCTTGGGGCCGCTGACGCCAACCCTGGCCCAACAACCCCAGTTGTAAGAGTGACGCAAGTCAGCGACGGCGACGGGCAACTCTTTATCAATGGGGAGCTTTGCGAGAGCTTGCCCTGTGAGCGCGAGGTCACAATTGATACCACCGTCACCCTTGAGGTTCGACCAGGGCTCACCTCGAGCTTCGATACATGGTCGGGCGCTTGTGGTAGTAGCGCGGTTTGCGAGTTCACGGCAACGCAGGACAGCACCTACGAGTTTTCCCTTGCAACGGCAGGGGAACTACTTGCTCAAGCTGACTTCCCGGGTATTGCTCAAATTGCAAACTTCACATCAGATTCTGCTGGCAACGTCTATGTGATTGGCAGAGGCGCAATAACGTCGCCCGTAGCCCCAGGTGGTGCGGGCGACCGCGACCTCGGTTACTTGGTCAAGTACTCTCCAACAGGAACTCCATTGTGGTTCCACATCTTGGACTATATCCAGGACTACCGCGTTTCACCCGCAAGGGTAGTACTGGGCCCAGATGGCTCAGTCTATGTTTCATCGATGGCTTTCCTCGCTCGCCCAAACCTTCCAACGGTGGAACGCTTTCTGTTGCGCAAGGTGGATGGAACAACAGGCGTCAAGGAATGGGAGAGCAACGGGGCCTTCGAGGGACAGCATCGTGGCCTTGAAGTCGACTCTGAGGGGCGAATTTACCTTTTTGCCGAGATGGACCGTAACTCGTTTGCGAATTTCGTCGGCTCATCTTTTGTTACTGATGGTGACGACGCTGGCATCCTTGCGGTGTACACCCCAAGCGGAGGCCTACTGCGAGCCACTCAAATAGAAACTGGAGCACGCTCTTTTCAGCCTGGCAATATGATCGTCGCGCCTGGTGGCGGTGGCGTATTCACCCTCAATATGGCGTCCGGCCCAGCGATGCTTCGCTTTGACAGTACAGGGGCCATCATTTCCACGGATCCGGTTCCATCTCGCGGTTTCATCACACAAGCTGCTGACGGTGGGTTTCTAATTACCGGCTCCTACGATCAGCCAATCCGATGGGGCGAGGCTCCAGAACTTCAACTCGATGTTAGGCCGTCGAGTTTCAACAACCGCGGGCTCTTTCTCGGAAAGTGGGCTGCGGACTTGACGCCTTTATGGATCAAGGGCTTTGGTGATACTGGTAGCGTCGGTCCTACGGGGCCGGTCGTCGAGAACTCAGTTGGGGATATCTTTCTAGCTGCATTTGGCTCTCGTGGGATCATCGACGTTGGTGGTGGCGCTCTTCCTGCCTTTGGTTCAAGCGACATGGTCGTTGCGAGTTATTCCAGCGCGGGAGAGCATCGATGGTCACGTAGTGTTGGAGGGGCTGGCGGTGACGGGGTCCGGAATTTGGACATTCGCGGAAGCGACCTAAACATCTACGGCGCCCGTGGGGATGGTTTCACCACGGAATTGGGGACGATCGCGGGAGGTGAACTCAATGCGTCTCGTGGAACCTACTTGCGCTTCAGACAGTGAGGCTTGGCAAATGGTGGTCGAGTTGGGCTACTCGATGCATGTCCCGATGCCCCATCGCCCGTGCCGTGACCACCGCAAAAGGTAATGGACTGCACGGTTGAGGCTCGTCACACCCGCGTCGTAGGGCTTACGACGCAACTCGTTGCCATTCTCCTGGTAGGTTCGGAATGTGCTGCGCCCAATCATCCTGTTTCCCCTTCTTGCTCTTCAATTGGGAAGTGCGTGCGGCAGCGATGCAAAGCCGGTGCAGGCGATCGATAGTGCAACTAGTGCTTGCACGGGCTCCTCGGCCGAAGAGCTGATGCCATGCGTCGAGATGGCCAGGCTATCGAGCGATATCGATGCCGTTGCGATTGAGCGCGTGCCCAACTCCGCAGGTTGGCAATCGGTACAAGACCTTTGCAAGAATCGACTCGAGGAGTATGGCTATCAAGTGGAGTTGGCGAACTACGCCACGGGCACCAACGTACTTGGGCGTCGAGCGGGGACTGATGTGGCTGCTGGCGAAGTTATTGTGTCCTCGCACTACGATCACATTGCAGGTTGCGCCGGTGCAGATGACAACGCCACTGGCATCGCTGCAACTCTTGAGATTGCCCGCTTGCTGGCCTCTCGAAGAAATCGGCACACGCTGGTAATCGCATGTTGGGATGAAGAAGAGAGTGGGCTCATTGGATCTCGTGCGTACGCGGATTCCGCCAAAGCCACCGATACCGACATCCGCGCGGTCTTCTCATTTGATGGCATCGGCTTTATCTCAAGCGAACCCAATAGCCAGACGGTGCCTGCGGGATTTGAAGTTCTCTTTCCTGACCAAGTTGCGGAGCTCGAAGCTCGCGAGTTTCGCGGCGACTACATTTCGCTAATCGCGGACGAGGCTTCGACTGCCGTTGCAGAATCCTTTGCCGCACACGGAGACTCGGTAGGGCTAATTACCTCCGTGCTTCCTGTTCCTGAAGCTCTCAAGTTGATTTCGCAAACGGCAGACCTGCGTCGCTCAGATCACGCGAGCTTCTGGGTTCACGACTATCCCGGTGTGATGGTTACCGACAGTGCAAATTTTAGGAATCCCAACTACCACTGCCTGGGCGGTATGGACTTACCAGGTACCCTGGACATGGACTTCGTAACGCAAGTGACACAAGCAACCTTGGGCGCTGCGATCGATGCCCTCGACACGCCGTAGAGCGGTGGGGGAGCGGCGTGCGGCGTGCGCGTCTTAGTAGGTGCAGCGTTTGCCGAGCGCTTGGTACGGCGCAGTAAAGAACGCCCCGATCCGCGAGTAGTAGGTGGGGATGCTGTGGTCTGCGAGGGCACCAGAGTTTTCTGCCGTATCGCCTGGGTCTTGTTCGACTGGATCGAAGTCAAAGCTACCTTCGCCTCGAAGGTGCATTAGTTGCCCGGTTTGGCGGAAGCCCATCCACTGCCAAGGGACTTGCGTGACGATGTCATCTCCATTGCGGAATCGCATCGCGCGAACATCGTTGTTGAGATAGCCGAGCTCAACTTGCTCTGCATACTCTTCGTTCCCGACTCGAGGCATTCCGAATGTGTAGATACCTCGCAAGCTGTACGTCGGATCGCTCTCGATGTGATCCATGATTGTTGTTGTGGCTAGGCTTGCGAGTGCTCCTCCGAGGCTGTGCCCGGTAACCCAGAGTTGCAGCCCACGACCACTCTCCGCTTCGAGCTTGCTCTTGAGAATCGACTCGACGCCATCGTAGGCCCCTTGGAAACCAGCGTGGGCAGCCCCGTACCCGACGCGATCTTGCTTCCAAGCGACCAAGTCCGCTGCGATATCAGTGTATTCATCGGGCTCCGTTCCGCGAAAGGCGATCACGACGATGGGCTCGGTGCGATGCTCTGCCCACAGCATTTGCGTACTCTCATCTTTGAAGTACGCAAAGCCATCGTCATCGGATTCGATGGTTCCCGCCGCAAAAAACTGCAACTTCTTACCCTCGACAACGTCTTGAATGACGCCTTGCTCAAAGCTCGCTGAACTGCCATTCGGAATCGTTCCTAGCTCCTCTTCACTGCGAGCAACGAGTACATTGCGAGCTTGGTTGACCCAATCCGCTCCTTCTCCTTCGTCACCAAATCCCATCGCTTCAAGTACGGGCGCGAAGTGTGCGTAGTGTGCGTACTCGTTTGCGGAGAAGAACGAGAGCCATTTGGCGGCATTGAGATCAACACCGTAGCCGGCGCTTGGCAGGGTGTTTTCTTGCTCAAAGAAGCACATGTCGAAAGGCTCGGTCAGCGGCAGGACAAGAGGGTTGCTCCTATACCCGTTGGATTCGAAGAGCAGGTCCCGATCATCCTCCTTGTCATTATTGCCCATAGGTTCTCCTCCAAGTGAGGAACAACCTAGGAATGCCAGACTTAACAATACTGTCAAAGATGGAGCCAATATGGCCCGAGGACTGGGGCGACGAGGGGAGAGGTGAGGGGAGAGGTGAGGGGAGAGGGATGGTGTGGGCATCTAGGACCTTTCGGAGATAAGCCGATCGTTTGGAAAGACTCTTGTTGCACACTTCTGAGGTGCTGGTTCTAGCAATTGCGAGAGAGCCATTCGCATTGTTGCAACACGAGCGTACGACGACTCTGTGTGGACCTCCCAGTGACACGCCACATCACCGTGCGCTTTGCGCTCTTTGATTGCATGTGTTGCGCGAACGGCATCAGTCCATAGATGTCTTGTCGCACAAAGATCAACAGATCACTGGCGATGGGGTTTCACTGCCAGCGGTCTAAGAATTGTTATATTCTCGAAGCGATGCGGTGAGCGCTAGATCGGTGAGACTGACAAGCTTGATATCCAATGCGACTCGTCCTACCAATTGCTGCTACCGAGAGTGACTGCTGCGAAGCTCGTCCCGATCCGCAACCCGGACCCCGATGTCGGGCTTCGTACGACACTGCGCAATTTCAACCTGCCGGCCATTCTCTAGCCGAAGACTTGGGCACGAACTATGTGATCGAGTTGGCGTTGACGTGGTTCACAGCAAACCGTCGCGGATATTTGCATGCCGACGACTGTCCAAAGGTGACCGAGAGAGCCCGCAACTACCCAACTCGGGCGATCTAGCTCCTCTGAGCCGTAGATCATTGCCGGGAAGGCCCATATTCTTGGTGCAAGTACGTATGGCAATTGAAGTCGAAGGCAAAATCGTTGTGGTGACCGGCGCCATGACAGACCTAACTCGGGACCAAGCAACGTCACAGCTTGAAGCACTCGGCGCCATCGTCACAAAAGCCGTAACGAAAAAGACCGACATTCTCTTTTGCGGTGCCAGAGCCGGCATGAAGCTCGAAAAAGCCGAGACTCTGGGGATCACGATCTACCGAGAGGCCGACCTCGTAACCTTGCTTAGCGATGAAGTCGCTGTGGCGCGCGCAGCCGCAGTGCCTGCTGCCGTCAACGTTGATGTGAAACAAGAAATCGCCGACGGTGAAACGGTGTTGGTAACAGGTTCCGCCGCCAAGCCCTATGAGCTTCGAAATACGGGAGGCGTTTATTCGTGTAGTTGCCCAGCTTGGCGCAACCAATCTGCTCCAATCGATTTGCGATCGTGCAAGCACTTGGCCTCGATTCGCGGTGCCGCTGCGGAGACCGCCCGAGTCGGTCGCCAGGTCGCTAGCGTCAAGGCCTCTAAGTCGAGTTCGCCGAAGTTGCTCTTGGCTCAAAAGTGGGAGTCCCACGTGGATCCCACCGGCTGGTGGATGAGTGAGAAGCTCGATGGCGTGCGCGCGCTCTGGACCGGCGAAGGTTTTGTGTCACGGCTTGGCAACATCTATCACGCCCCTGATTGGTTTATTGAGGATCTTCCCAAGGTTCCGCTCGATGGAGAGTTGTGGATGGGGCGAGGGCTCTTTCAGAAAACCGTGAGTGTGGCCCGTCGACAAGATAAGAGCGATCTCTGGAAGGACATCCGCTTCGTTATGTTTGATGCTCCCGATGCATCTGGACGTTTCGAGGAGCGCATGGACTATATGCACTCAGAGTTTTCCTCATCGCTCAAATACGCAAGTGTTCTTGAACATGTTGTTTGTGAAGGGCTTGTGCATTTGGAGACAGAACTCCGTCGAGTCGAAGCACTCTCCGGAGAGGGACTCATGCTTCGAGAGCCAGGCTCCGAGTACATTCGAAGTCGCTCCTCTACTTTGCTAAAGGTCAAAACCTTCCACGATGCGGAGGCGAAAGTGATTGGCTACAAAGGTGGGCAGGGGCGTCATCGGAATCGCGTTGGTGCCCTCGAACTCATTACACCAAAGGGCGTGAAGTTCTTTGCTGGCACAGGTCTCTCGGATGCAGAGCGTGAGAGTCCCCCAGAAATCGGAGCCCTGGTGACCTATCGGTTTCAAGAACTCACCGACCAAGGCGTGCCGCGCTTCCCAACCTATGTGGGCGTGCGAATTGACGGAACCTGGGATGGTCCAGAGGTCCCCGCCGCAACGGCTACGCCCAAAAAAGCGGCGTCCAAGAAGACAGCGTCCCCAAAGGCCAAGGTTGCGAAGGCCAAGGCGAGCACAGCGGCGCCGTCCCATGCGAACTCAGACGATGCCGAGCAAGGCGATGCTTTGCGCTTTGAACACGGGGGCTCGAAGTTTTGGGAGATATCCGTCGCCGGAAATTCTCACACGGTTCGCTACGGAAAACTCGGAGCGAAAGGGGCATCAAAGACTAAGAGCTTTGATGATGCGGAAGCGGCACAAAGTGATGCCGACAAACTGATTCGGCAGAAGACAGGCAAAGGCTACGAACCCGCGTAGTGCGGAACACGTAGTGCGGCAAACAACGACGAGAAGCGGAGTTACAACGCATGGCTAGACAAATCAATGTCATCAAGGACGGCACAGAATCCATCTTTGACTTTAAAAAAGTAGATCGAACGAAGCTCTACGGAAAACGCAAACGCGTTGTCCTCGATGAGGATGGCGAGAATTGCGTCAAGGCTGAGATTAGTGAGGATGGCAGCTCCATCATTCGATCTGGCATGACGATGCAAGCCTATTTCGACCCCGAGGGGGAATGGGTTGAGAACAGTCGGATTGTCGGCCTAGACGAGCAGGGCAATCCTGTGGACAAGGTTCCGTCAACGCTTGGAGTGGGGCAACCTCTGGAAGAAGTTGAGCCAGGCGTGCTATCGCAAAATCAAACCATTGCGGTCTATCACTTGAGTCCTGTGGACTTCGATGAGTCACTCAAAACGCAGCTGGACGCTGGGAGCATCTTTCGCTTCCCCTTCAACTACCGTGCGGACTACAGCGCTGAAGTAGGTTTTTTGCTTAGTAACGACGCAGGCGTCTTTGTCCTGGTTACGAAGGCCGCCACGCCGCAATGGTGTCAGCTCAAGGCTGTTGCCGTTGAGAGTTTTACTGATGACTCCGAGATCGATGACGATCTCGACTTCGAGATGTTTTAGGAGGGGGAAGCATGCGCAAACTACACATAACGAACGAGAAACAACGCGACGCGACAGTGGGAATGCTCACTCTGAAACCCGATCCCACGCCTCACATGGGATTGCCGGGAGTCGACTTGGAATACCGCCGCTACATTGGCGCCGCCGAGTCGGGGTTGCACGATAGCCTTGTACAAGCTCTCGGTGAAGACTATGCACAGGCGCTGGTTGATGGAGATCCGGAAATCGACATGGAGTATGTCGGTCAACACATTGGGCGCTCAGACCGCATCTATCTCTCACATGGCGGCAAAGTACTTCACCATGCTCCGGAAGAGCTTGAGGTGATTATCAATCCCGATGGCAGCGAGCGTGAGCGTCGGGCTCCGAAGGACGTCTTGGCGAACGTCACAGAGGAAATTCCCGCTCGATGGACCGGCAAGCGAATCAAGAAGCGCGATGTTGTGCGACGCTTTGTTTTGACGCGCTCTGTCCCACTTCAACACGTGGATGGGCTCACCTACGACTTCCTCTATGGCATGGCGAAGGATCTGCACGATAGCGATGAGATGATGCTTATGGGCGGTGGAGAGTCTGGCAAGCAGCCACTCATTCTCATTCCAAACGGCTCACCCTACCGAGGTTTGCTCGAGGGGCGAGTCGATGGTGACCGCTACATTCTGCTTCTGCATCTAAGCAATATGGAACTCAAGCTGCCCGCCGAGGGCGAGAAGAAAGCGTAGGCGTCGTGGCATCACCATTTTCAACAGACAGAGCTGAGGCACTTGGCAAAGGAAAGCTGTCACCAGAGGGCAGCGTTACGGATACCGACCTCGCTGGGCTCCTTCTCAACTACAAACGCGGTGTCGCGAGTCGTTACATTGCTGCAACGTCCCAAGAGATCGAAGACTTGGTTCCTCGTGGAGAATTGCACGTCTCTAAGAAGATCGATGGCCAGATCTGGTATGCGGTTTTGGAGCAGGGCGAGGCGTTTCTCGCGAGCCCCAAAGGCAAAGTTATCAGTGGCGCGCACCCTGTTGTCGACGAACTAAAGAAACACGCCAAAGACGTAACAAGCCGAGTCGTAATTCCGGGCGAGTTGTACGCGGTTGGCGACAACGAACGAATTCGCTGTGGCGACATCGCAAACGCCATGGGGGGCGGCAAGAAGGCGCAGGTCACTCGAATGCGTTTTGCAGCATTTGACTACATTGCGGAGCCCAAAGAGGACTCCGAAGAAGCAACAGATTCCGAGAATGACCCGTTTGCCTATGCTCCGCGCTTGGAGGCTCTTTCAGAATTATTCGGGGGCGGCGAACTCGTTACTTGCGCCGCTACGGAAGTGGTCTCTGGAGCATCGGCCGTTCGTGAGCTGTATGAGCAGTGGGTTGCCAATGGCAACGAAGAAGGCCTTGTTGTGCGCAGTGCCAAGCAGCGCCCCCTCAAGATCAAACCAGATATTCACATTGATGCCGTGGTCATCGGCTACACAATTCGCCGAGAGGACCCAGAACAATGCAGTTCGATGCTTCTCGGACTGATGCGCCCGGATGGGAAAATCCAAGAGCTGGGGTCTTGCGGAAACTTGGGCGAGGCAGCAAAGCGCAAGGAATTCCTGACGATGTTGGCCAAGCTAAACGTAGATAGTGGCTACCGGCGAGCAAGCTCGAGTGGAGCGCTCTACCAGTTTATTAAGCCGAGCATTGTCGTAGAGATCAAAGCGACGGACATCCAACCGGAGAACTCCAGCGGTGACCCGATTCGTCGAATGGTCTTGGAGTTTGACGACACGGGTACTTGGAAACGCCTTCGGAAGATGCCTGTTGCGAGCATGCTGCATCCTGTCTTCGTACGAATCCGGGAAGACAAGAGTGTCAACGAGACCGACATTCGAATGAGTCAGCTCGATCAGCACATTTACGTCAGTGAAAGTGCCGCCCAGGTGAGTGAACTCACGTTTGAGAAGAGTTCTGTACTTCGGCGAGAGGTGTACACCAAGGCGTCAAAAGGGAAGATGATGGTGCGCAAGCTCGTTCTGTGGAAGAGCAATAAGGAAGAGGTCGATGCAGCCTACTCGCCCTATGTTGTCCATTTCACAGACTATAGTCCTGGACGAAAGGACCCTCTGAAGCGTGAGGTGCGGCTTGCCGGCACCGAAGTCAAGGCAATGGCCATTGGCGATACAATGATTGCTGACAACATCAAAAAAGGGTGGGCTCTCGTCGAGAGCTAGCGCCTCGCGCTGCGTTGCCAGCGACATTCGTCCCGGGCGCTCTTCTTCGCTCGGCTCGTTCACGGCCCCGAGCGAAGAAGAGTGAACGCGCTAACGCACGCGCTTCACTCTTGCTCGCTGTCAGCTTGCTCGCTGTCAGCTTGCTCGCTCTTCGCAAGCCGCACTTCCATGACATCGTCGGGACTGTGCTCCGCAAGCTTCACAAGCTTTGCGTCGTAGCCTGGGACCTCTAAGAATATCTCTTTGATGCTCTCGTTGAGCTGTTGTTGCGCGATTCCATCGTCACCCGCGTGAAGATTTGAGGTCGTGGAGGAGTTGCCGACTCGGTAGCGAATATACGCGCCTGCCAAGAACTCGTTTGCCGTGCTGAGGATTCTAAATCGCCAGGATATCGCCCCCTCGCCTTCCACTTTGACCTCGACATCCGTTTGCAGCTGACCTGCGGAGATCTCAACGGTCGCAGGCTCGAAGGTTACTGAAGAAGACATCCATTCAGTCTTGCTGTGCAAAATGTACGTGCCGGGCTGCAATCCAACAATCTCAAAGCGACCGTCGGGGTAGCAATGCGCCAGTGTGAAGACGCCGCTCGTGTCCTTGCGCTCAGCACCGAGCCGCGAACAAGACATTTGTGCGACAGACATCGGTGCACCTGACTCACTACTGACAAAGCGCCCGCGTATGCTGGCCGAGCCAAGTTCGAAATCCGCTCGAACCTCGCCTTCCTCAGGAATATTGACATAGCCAAGTACGTGCCACTCCCCATTCTCATCGGCTCGGTAGCGCACTTGGTAGCCCGCCTCTGCGGGGATGTTGTCCACGTGGTAATTGCCGGCAGCGTCTGTAATGGCCTTGGTTGGAAACGTCTGGTGCCCCCGGTCTTTCTTCCAGCCGTTGGTGTTTGTAAGGCCCACTTCAATGCCCTTCATGGGCTTTCCTGTGGTGTCACGAATTGTGCCCACCAAACGGGCCTGGCTCATTTCTAAGAAGAAGTCGATTCGAACCTGCGCCGCATGGTCTTGCGCGTCAACCCACTCAAGCGGTCGAACGGAGCGGTCGTTTGGGTACGAGTGAATCGCAAGATTGTCGGTGGAGCCAGGGTAGGACGCGACAAATGCTTCGGGGTTTTCTTCCAGCGGTACGATTAGTTCGTAGTCACCCGTCGGACTGGTTCGAACTTCTCCGCCAGCGCCTTTCACAACTGCGCCGTCTACCGGCGCCTTGTCTTTGCCTTGCATGACACGTCCATAGATTCGAACAACACCACTTAGGCGAATCGTAATGTGCTGCCCAGCTCCTACTTCTTCTAAGCTAGAACGAAGGTTGTTGGAGGTCGCAAAGCCAAAGCGGTCGTGCTTGGCATAGAGCGAATACACTTCTTCCTCGGGCAGCTTGTCGATTACGAAGCGCCCGTGAATGTCGCTTGAAACTAGGTTGCAGCCCGCTTTGGGACTCGTTGTGGCCTTGCCCTGGAGGCAGGTCGCGAGGCCAATCTGCGCATCGGCGACAGGGCGTCCTTGCCAATCAATGACACTTCCACTGAGCTTGGCACCAGACGACGATAGGGGAATTACCAAGTATGGCGTTGCCTGGAGGTCGGCAATCTCAAGCGTCTGAATGACGGGGGCATAGCCTTCTCGGGTAGCGGTAATCCGCCACGTACCAACGCCAAGGCCGCCGAGTACAAAGCGTCCTTCATCGAGTTGATGAAAGCTCTCCTTGACGGCTTCTCTCTGCCCAAAATCACCAGAGGCAAGGAGTCCGGCCGTGAGCTCAAAACCGTCAAGCGGATGCCCGGTATCGGCGTCGAACGCCTCGCCACGAATGCGGAACTGAAAGACTTGTTCGGAATCACTCCAGTACGCGCCCGAAGGCATGAATCCCTCCTCATCGTCGAGGTTCGTTCCATTCGCTTTTCCTGCGGCATTGGCCAGTGCAGCGAGCCCTTTCTCTGCATTGGACCGCGTCGGATCAAATGAGTGGGCCTTGCCTTCACCATCGACATAGAGCCCAGCAGGAGCACGTAGGGTCTCCTCGGAGTCACCGCTTGTGATGGTTGCGTACCCTGAATAGAGAACGACTGCGGCAACGGCGGAGACGGCGATAACTTTGTGTCGCTTGAGGAGTTTCATAGGAGTTTTTCCTGGCTGATGTTCAATGATGGCGTGGCCACGCAAAGTAAGCGTAGGCAGTGCATTGCTTGTGAGTTGGATGGGGCTGAGTGGTTCTTCTGAAGTGCTGTCGATTTCGATGACTCCACTCGCGAGTTGGAGCGTTCCCGAATCGTGAAGCGATAGATGGGTGTTTGGAGCAACGTCGATCTCGGCCGTGGCAAAGCGAAGCGAAGCGGTCTGCAGCCGTTTTGTGGCGAGGACCAAGGGCAGGGCGAGCCCTATGTTTGTGCCCCGTACAGCCCGAGTGTTGCCGTTCTCTATGAGCTGTGCGCCGCGGGGGGCATCGAGTGAGACCGAGAGCGAGGAGGCGGAGTTTGGCCACTGATGCCAAACTGCCAAGAGCAGGCAAGCGAACGCAGCAGCAAAAGCAAATCGCATCCTCCAAGGGCGAGGTCGTTGCGCCTCGATTTGCTCCAGTAGGTTGGCGCTAAGATCGATTCCGCGCATCTCTTCGTCGCCAACACGCTTGAGTCGCAGCATGCTGTCCTGCAGTGCGGTCGCCTCGAGTACTGCCTTTTGGCACGATGCACAGCCCTCACAGTGAGACTGCGAAGCAGGGCTGAGCTCAGAAGCGGAAGAACTCGCAAGTTCAATCCCCAGGGATTCGCAACTATTCGCCATCGTCTAGCTCCGTTCGCAAAGCTGCCATTGCACGAAACAGTCGCGACTTGATCGTTCCGATACGCAGACCCGTAACGGATTGAATCTCGGCTAGGTCAAAGCCTTCAAAGTGCCTAAGAATAAGTAGGTCTCGATGCTCGCTGCGAATGCGACCCAACGCCGCTTGCACGGCTGCATCGCTTGCGTAGGAGGGAGAGGCCGTGGGGGCGCGCATCTCCACGGCTCGCTCGCGAAGTCGGGTGTCGGCTCGCGTCTTCTTGAGAAGGGCGAGCGAGCGCAGCCGCGCGATCTTGATCAAGTAGTGTTTGAGTTTGCCTTGCTCCGTGTACTTCTTGCGCTGCTTCCAAAGCGTTAGAAATACCTCTTGGGCGACATCTTGCGCCGATCCACTATCGGTCGTTAGGCGGAAGCAGTAGGCCATGATGTCGTTTTGGTAGCGCCGAACGATGCGCTGAAACGCCTGCTCATCTCCCGAGCAGAGTGCTTGCATGTCTTTGGCGTCAGTTTGAGGCATCTCGGTGCGACTCAAGTGTGAGGCGGCACAGGCCATCACCGAAAGCCGTTGGAGAGAAACGCTCATTGCACCCAACTAGTGCCAAACTCGGCAATTGGTTCCCGAATTTCTTGTCTTTCTTGTATGTGATTGAAAGTACAAGTGAATTTGGCGGGGAGAGAGGTCTCCTCGGAAGCCGCGAGGTCTGCGAATCCCCGCAGCCCCACACAATTCGTTGGTCGCGCTAGGGCGCTGGGCTGAGGTGCTTCGGTGGCGGGCTGCCGGTTTGCATGAGCGAGACCGCCAACGGCACGTCGTCGATGATTCGACCATGCGCACTCACAACTCTATCGATGGCAAGCGCGTTGAGTCCGGCCAACGAATCGCGAAACGCCTCTTTGTCTTTGATGAGCCACCAGGCCCACTCTTTGGAGCGAGATGGTCGACCGGTGGGAGCAAAGAACCTCAGAAGAACTCTGGTCTGCCAGTTTACTCCGCGGTCGTTGTCAAATATGAGGTCTGTAACAAGCAGTGACTTGCTCTGGCCGTCGTAAAAGAGGTGTTCCGACATCTTGGGGGCGCCATCTACCGGGATGGGAGTCACCTCGTTTGGCCACGATTCGTGATTCACGATGTCTTCTGACAGTGCGAGCTGAACCCCCAGCGCGGGCTTTGCCTTCATGAGCGTTTCGGGACCCACGAGTGTCGCTTGGGGGAAGCGCTCCTTGGCCGCTGCGATGTACGAGCAGTGATGGCAGCTGGGCGCCACAAGGAAACGCACCTCTCCCAGTTGCCCGATTGCCTCGTACCAGTCCTCACCAGGCAGCGGCGAGTGGACCCACAAGTCTCGGCCACGTCGAATCACCGTCATGCGAGTTAGGAGTGTCAGACCTAGGCTGAATCGAAGCTCTTGCTCTAGGGTGAAGAGGTTTTCTGCGACCTGCGTAAACACCTCTTCATAGTACGTGTGCTCGTGTCCTCTTGTCCTAGGTTGCGCTTGCTCTGCCCCGTGACTTGTTGTCGCATGAACATAGCCTCCTCGGTGGCAACGCGGTGGCTGTGCCTACTCTGCGGCGTAGTGCTCCGACTTGGCTGCGTAGCTCATTGGCAAGTCACCTCCATCACCGGTCATGATCGTCATGGAGTACGTGAACTCTGGCTTGCTTGGCAGTGGATCTTGTTCGCAAACGTGATCTAGGTCGACTTCGAGAAACGGAAACGTCCCATTGTGTTTTTGAAAGTGCATGCCAGGCATCGAGGTGTGGGCGTCAAAGCGAAGGGTGCCAAGACTGGAACCGGAATGGACCGCCTTGTCCAAGTCGGTGGGCCAGAGGATGATGCCTGTAAGCCAAGAGACAACGTCATGTGCCGCATAGAAGAGGCTTCCCACGTCTCGTGTCCACAGTGTACCTACGCCGGGAAAGAGCATGTATGCCGTGCCCTCGACGTCAATCTCAAAGCGAATGTTGAATCCAACTTTGCTGGCGTGCACTTCAACCTCTAGCTGGTCATAGCCAAGAGTGTCGCAACCATGTTCGTCAGAGCCTTCGAGTGCAAGCTGCAACGAGGTTGCAAGCGAGACTTGTGGCGCTGTGCCATCACTGCGGAGAAGGCCGAGGAGGAGGTAGTTAAATCCACCGGCGGCGGTGGTACCGAGTGTTGTGCCATCGTAGAGCACGTGCATTCCAAAGGAGTGAACTGGACGGCTCACGTTATTGAGGCCAACAACGAGCTTTGTATCTTCACACCAGCGCCACGCATAGTCGAAGTCGCTATGCCATACCTTGGCCCATTCGGGAGATACGTAAAGTTCTGAGTCGTAGTGTGTTGGCGAGCATCCTGCGGGCGATGTTGGGAGCGGTTTCGCAGGTCCTGCCTCCGCTTGGGAGCTAAGCATGGCAACGGCTGCGGCGACGAGGAGCTGCTTCATGACACCAAGCTAACACTGCCCAGGGACACACCCTACAAACAATGTACGCCGCGAACGAGAACGTTGGGGACTGTTGCGCAAACCGCGACGACTGAGGTCACTTGTCCTGGGCGCGTTGCTTACAAAGCCATCCTGCGCGTACAGTCTTGGCGTGAAACGACTCGAGCTGACCGAAGTCATCGATGCTCCCATCGAAACCGTCTTTGCGGCGATTACCGACCATGAGCGCATGAACGAATGGTCGCCAATGAAGAGCGTCGTTCTTGATCCCAAGGGAAGCCCTGACCCAAACGGTCTGGGAGCAATTCGACACATGAAGGGAGCGGGCCCGACAATTGTTGAAGAGGTAACCGAGTGGTCGCCACCGAACGAGTACTCCTATCGGCTTCGGGCCGGCGCACCCATTCGTGATCACAGGGGCGTCGTACAGCTCACTCGCGATGGAGATGCAACGCGAGTGCTCTGGCGTATTCAGTTTCGAGCCTCAATTCCTGGTACGGGCTTTCTCATTGTAGGAGTTCTTCGTAAGGCTGTTGGGGGCATGCTTAGAAAACTCAAGAAGACCCTCGAAGCCGAGCGATAGTCGCGACCCATCCCGCTAGAGAAATTTCGGCTTGCGATGTAGTACGTAGCTATCCACCACCGCGGCAGGACGTGCTAGTGCTTCCCGGAACTGGTTCCAATAGTGCGCCTGATACCGCATGCGGTCAGCTGCGACGCCATGGGCGTCGATCCCAGCGCGCCTTGCAAGGAAGACCGCTCGGGCCAGATGGAAGCGCTGGGTGCAGACAATGGCTCGGCGCACGCCAAAGACCTTTCGTGCCCGCACCATGGTGTCGAGAGTTCGAAACCCGGCGTGATCCAAGATGATGTCGCTCTCTGGTACGCCCTTCGAGAGTAGCCAATGTTGCATGGCACCAACTTCATCGTACTCGGTTCGCCCATGGTCTCCACTGACCAAAATCTTCGCAGCCGTTCCGTCTTCGTAGAGCTCGAGGGCAGTCTGCAAGCGATCGAGGAGTGTTCGCGATGGAACAATGCCTCTGACGAAGGCGCCAGGAACGATGGCGATGGTTTCGCTCCCTGGTCGCGCATCCCCGTGATACGGCCGCTCGTGCAGAAAGTCATCTGCGTAGTGAAGAATCCAGAGGTTGCATACCAGTACAAAGAGCGCCCCCACAGCGATGAGCCCGCCACCCCAGCGCGCAGTGCGCCAAGCGATAGCACGTAGCCTTGACCCGTTCATGGGCCGACAACGCGCAGCGGCAGCCACTTGTTCCCCCAAGGCCTACGAATCGTCGAATCAGCTACTCATACTCAGCTCTACCGATCGCAAACTTCTTAATTCGCGACGCGAGGGTTGTGGCCTTAATGCCCAGAAGGGCCGCCGCACCGCGGTCTCCCGACACCTTGCCCGAGGCTTGCCGAAGTGCCGCCACAAGGTTTGCGCGCAAGCGTTCTTGCATCTCGGCTTCTGTCTGCACGGCAACGTTCGAGGACGGAGGACGCGGCGGGGCTTGGCGGCGCGAAGGTGGCAAGAGGCCATCAAGCCGAATTCGTCGCCCCGTGGCCATGATGACGCCTCTCTCAATGGTGTTTTCCAACTCGCGAATGTTTCCGGGCCAGTCGTGCGCTTCAAGCGCGTGCACTTGAGCGACCGTGAGCTTCATGGGGGAGCGGTTCATCCGTACTGTTGCGATATCCAAAAAGTGTTGCGCAAGTTCGCCAATGTCTCCACTGCGCTCTCGGAGGGCAGGGAGTTCGAGGGGGAAAACACTGAGACGATAGTAGAGGTCTTCTCGAAATCGCCCCCCGAGAACCTCCGCCTTAAGATCTCGATTCGTAGCGGCGATAACCCGCACGTCTACTTTGGTTGTTCGTTCGTCGCCAACCCGTTCAAACGTTCCTTCCTGTAGAACTCGCAAGAGCTTGCTTTGCAGGTCCAGGGGGATTTCCCCGATCTCATCAAGAAAGAGTGTGCCCCCGTCTGCAAGTTGAAATCGGCCCAGGCGATCGCGCAAGGCTCCGCTGAAGGAACCCTTTACGTGGCCAAAGAACTCGCTCTCAAAAAGCTCTCTGGGGATGGACGCGCAGTTCACGCGCACCAACGTGCGTTCTGCTCTTGGGCTGCGCTCGTGAATCGCACAGGCGGCCAGCTCTTTGCCAGTTCCTGATTCGCCGTGAAGAAGAACACTGGTGTCGGTTGGAGCGACCATCTCGATTTTCTCAAGTAGAGCGCTGAGGGCATGACTTCTGCCGATGATGTTTGCGAATGCGTGCGCTTGTTGAACCTCTCCCCGCAGGTAGTCGCGTTCCGCTTCCAAGTGCCGCCGAAGGTCTGCGATCTCGTCAAACGCTCGCGCATTGATGATGGAGACAGCGGCACGATCGGCGAAGGTGCGAAGCCAACCGAGTTCGCGGGCTGTGAGTGGGCGCCGACTAAAGACGCACAGCGCTCCCAGAGTTTCGCCCGCTGAGACCAAGGGTTGGGCAGCGAAGCTCACGATCTTCTCCCGCTCGATCCAATCGGGACGCACAACCCATCGGTGATCAGCCTGAATGTCGCCAATGAGAATTGGCTCGGAGTGGGTTGCCACATAGCCCACCTTGCGAATTTCCCCTAGAGGGACGCGCGCGAAGTCGCCCTCTAGTTGACTCCAGGTTTCACTCGCATCGTGTAGCGAGAGACCACGGCTTGCAGAGAGGTGGAGACAGCGCTCTCGACTCGTGCAAACGGGAGCCTGGAGACATCCCTCGCAGCGGTCGCCTGGCCCAATCAGCCACAGCCTTGCCAGTGCGATTGCCCCTGATTTGGCGAGTCCTTGAACGACGGCGTCGAGAGCTTGCTCAAGGGTTCGGCTATTGGCGACCTGCAGAGCCGCTTCCTGTAGAGCATCTGGAGTCATGGCAAGACCTTATGATATATCGTGATGCGAGAACGAAATTTCGTTAGTTGCGAAATATCGTAAGTGTTGTAATGCAGGCTACCTGTTGAATATTAGCTGGTTAGGGGATTGTCAGCTTTGGCCCCATTGGTGCTCTAGGACTGGGGAGAGACTATGGACAACTTTGACTTGATCGTAATTGGTGCTGGCAATGCCGGCTTGGCCGCAGCTTCCGTGGCGAGGGAAGCTGGCTGGAGTGTGTTGGTGATCGAATCTCGCGATGCCGGGGGAACCTGTCCGATCCGAGGATGTGTTCCCAAGAAGGTGCTCGTCGCTGCCGCTGCGGCACTGGACGTGATTCGCAACGCTGCAGGCCACCACATTGAAGTGTCCGCTCCTCGGCTGAACTGGAAGGCGCTCATCGAGAGAGAGCAGGGCTTTGTGGAAGGGGTTAGTGAGAGCATCGAGGCGAGTTTGTCGAGGCGCGAGATTTCGTACGTCAAGGGACACGCACGCTTTGTCGACAGGCGAATTGTGGCGGTCGACGATCAACGCTATGAGGGTAGAAAAGTTCTGGTGGCCACCGGATCCACTCCACGGCCGCTTGGCATTCCCGGGGAAGAGCTGCTCGTTACGAGTGAGCACCTACTGTCGTCGCCAGAGCTTCCCGAGTCCATCGTCTTTGTTGGCGGTGGCGTGATTGCGATGGAACTGTCCCACGTACTCGTGCGAGCAGGGAGTCGCGTTACGATTTTGGAACGAGGGGAGAGGCCACTGCCCGCGCTTGATCCACAGGCCGTGCAGCACTTGGTGAAGGCCTCCGAAGAACTCGGAATTGCGTTTCGATACAATGCAACCCTTACTGCCGTCGCCAACGAAGAGTCAGGGCTTGTCTTGCGCTTTGAAGAAGACGGCACGCCTCACGAGCTTCGCGCACAGACCGTGGTGAACGCCGCTGGACGGGTTGCGAACGTGGCGAGCTTGCAGCTCGATTGTGCCCAGATTGAGGCTAGCGGTACCCGAGTCGCCCTCGACGAGGAGGGCCGCAGCACGAGCAACCAAGCGGTGTATTTCGCTGGTGATGTCCTCCCAAGCACTCCCCAGTTGTCCCCATTGGCGACTCGCGAGGGGCGAAGTGTTGGGCGGCGGATTATCGGCTTGGACACGACTCCAATTCACTACCTGGCAAATCCAAGCGCGGTATTCACGCTGCCGGCTCTCGCGCAAGTGGGGCTCACCGAAGCGATGGCCACGAGCGAGGGACTTGACTATCGCATCGTGGAAAACGACATGAGCACCTGGCGATCGGCGCGAACCTATTTGGAGAAGACGACCTATGCAAAAGTCTTGCTTGAGAACGGCTCAGACCGGATTCTAGGCGCTCACCTTCTTGGCCACGGAAGTGAGGAGACGATTCACGCCTTCGCGTTTGCCATCCAACACGGCCTAGACCGTGAATCCATTATCAACGGGCTGTACGCGTATCCAACGTTTCACTCCGACCTAAAGTACCTACTCTAAGAGGAACGAAAGACTGTGAAACGAATTCGAGCACTGTTGCGCGAGACTTGGTGGCTGTGGATCCTGTTGTATGGCGGCTGTTGGGCTCTGGCCCGTTATGTCGAGCCCGACAGCATTGTTACGTTGCCACTGCTTACCGGCGTCTTCTTCTACTTCGCATTCGTCCGGTTCGACGAAGACGGCATCAGCCGCGACCCCTAGGGGAGGGCGCTGCTAGTACCAGCTAGCGCCAACGTTAAGGCCAATGTTGCGCACTTGGTATGCATCATCTGCACGCTGAGTTGAGGCTGCGCGCAATTGAATCTCAGCTACGAAGGAGCGGCTGTGCGCGACTTCCCAGCCGACGGCTGCAAAGTATGAGGCGCCTGGACCGGGGATTTCTTCGAGTTCGGAACTACCAGGTGATCTCTGTGCGCTGCTCTCGCCGTTGGTGACGGCCTGAACTTGCCCGGAAGGACCAACGCGTTTTGCGTAGTCGCCATCAGAAATATGCCAACCCATGCCCAGGCCGGTGCGGACCCAAATCGAGTCAGTCAAAAAGAGCTGAGCTCCAAGACTTGAAACGTGTTGCGCCACAAGGTGCGGAGCATTGTCGTTGAACAGAGCACCGCCACGTGCGTTGTAGCGAATGGTCCAGTGCTCACCGATAAGGGCAATCTGATCTGTGATCATGTAGCCGACGTGACCCTCAAGACTGAGCGCCTCGGAAAGCGTTCCGCCGCCACTGGCGCAGTCTCCGCAATCGACGTCGATGCTGCCACGGCCAAATGAGAAACCGCCAAAGAGGCCGTCGCGTTGTACCGCGCCGTCGTCTCGGCCTCGGTCATTGGATTGAAATGCGGAAGCGCCTACCGACTGCGCTTCTGCCTCACCCGAAGACATGCCCACCAACCCCAAGCCAACAAGGGCTCCAACCATCATGCATACTGGTTTGTTCATCACCTCTGCACGCTAACAAAGGCTGTGCCTAACGCCACGGGGTTATTTCTGGCAAAGACCAACACGTTGGAGCCTTGGCATCGCTACGCGCCGCGAAAGGAGGCCGAATCGCTATCTTGCGTAAGCATTCGGCGGACTTCCGTGGTTGTTGCCCCGTGATCTAGGAATTGGGGCCCGCGTAGTACTCGGCGCCAGATCGCCTCCCGCAGCGACTATGGTGCGGCAGGCTTGGCCCCCAAGAGCGAGGCAAGTGATGCGTGGTTCGTTGTATGCTTCGCGAATGGAGGGACGAGCATGCACCCAGATGTAGGCACGGTGATTGCCGGTAAATACGAGCTTTGCGAATTGGCGGGTGAAGGCGGTATGGCAACCGTTTGGAAAGGCAAGATGCTGGGTGCGGCAGGCTTTTCTCGGTTGGTCGCTATCAAGAAGATGAAAGCGCAGTTTGGGACACTGCGGGAGTACATCGACATGTTTGTGGAGGAAGCGCGGGTTGGAGCTGCCATTCAGCATCCCAATATCGTGCAGGTGATCGATTTCTTGCAGGATGACTTTGGTAGCTACTACCTCGTTCTCGAGTGGATTGACGGCATTGATCTGCATCACCTTGTCACGACATTTCGCAAGGCAAACCATCCGCTTCCATGGGGGCTCGTTGCTGCTGTGGGAATTGGTGGGCTGCGGGGGCTCAGCATCGCTCACGAGCGAGTCGACGAGAGTGGCAAGCCCGCTCCCATCATTCACCGAGATGTATCGCCGCAAAACCTGCTTCTTTCTACTCGTGGCGAGGTCAAGCTAGCTGACTTCGGACTCGCACTCGCCAAAGACCGAATCGCCATGACGACGATGCAGGGAATGGTCAAAGGCAAGCTTTCCTACCTCTCGCCAGAAGGCGTCAGCGGGCAAAAGGCGAGCCCTCGCTCAGACATTTTCGCAATGGGCACCGTTCTGTGGGAAGCGCTGTCGGGGCGAAGGCTTTTTGATGGCAAGGACGACGTCGAGGTGTTTAAGAAGGTCAAGCGCGCGCACGTGCCGCCGTTGGCCGAAGTGCGCAAAGGGTTGCCGATAGGGCTCATCACAGCCATCCACAAGGCACTCGCTGTCGATCCTGCGGACCGATATTCAAGTGCTCGTGAATTTGCCATGGCACTCTCCGAATTGTTGGGCGGTGCGAAAAACGCTGAGAAGGCTCAGGGGCTGCTCAGTCAGGCTGTTGGTGAAGTGAAGCGTTGGCGAAGTGAGGAAGCTGCTCTGCGCGCCGCCGGGCAGGCCGATGGCGCAACCAGCTCCTCGCAAGCATCGACATCCTGGGAAGATGTGGATGTCGAGTTCTCCGAGATCGCAGCCCTGCCTCGACTTGAGAATGAACGGGAGAGTCTCGACTTCTGGTTCTCCAAGATTGAGAACAAGCTTCCTGAGTAACCAGGTGTGTTCTAAGAGAAGTTCTTGCCAAGGAACTCTTCGCGAACCGCTTCCATGTGTGCTTGATCGCCAAGCGTGAGGCGCGCTTGGTGCATCGCTTTTGCGTCTTCACCGGCGACATAGCGAAGGGTTTTCTTTCCGTCCGTGGCGGCTTCAAAAACCACTTCGGCAATTTGCTCAGCGCTCGAGGCGCGGTCTGCGCGAGCGGGATCCATAAACGTCGAAAGGGCCTGGTCCAAACTTGCTTGGTAGGCCGGGTGAGGAACGAGTTCAAGCGAGCGCCCAGCGAAGTCTGTCTTGATGCCGCCCGGTGAGACCGTTTTCACACCGATACCGAATTGAGCGACCTCGTACCAAAGGCTCTCGGACCATCCTTCGAGGGCCCACTTTGTGGCGTGATAGGCAGAATTGAAGGGCAGGGTGATGAGCCCACCGATTGATGTGGTTGTAATGAAAAGGCCGGCACCGTGCTCGCGAAAGTGTGGGAGAAACTCTCGGGTAGTGCGCATGACGCCGAGGAGATTCGTGGCAAGTTGTCGCTCCAGTTGCTCATCGCTGAATGCCTCGTGGGGACCGGCAAGACCGTAGCCGGCGTTGTTGAAGACGACATCGATGCTGCCGAACCTCTCGATTGCGTTTGCTGCGGCTGCCTTGATTTGCTCGGGGCTTGTGACGTCTAGACCGAATACCTCTACGCCGCCGAGGGCTGCGAGCTCGGCTCCGTTCTCGGGATTTCGCATGGTGGCGGCGACCTGCCAGCCTCGGCTTTGAAAGAGTTTCGCAGCGGCTTGCCCAAGTCCTGTGGACGCGCCTGTGATGAAAATTGTTTTTGCCATGGCCCGAACATGGGGCCCAAGTCATAAAGTGTCAAGTGTGACAGTTTTTAGCTGTGTTATATTAGGTGGATAGTAGCGGCTTTGGCGTAGGTGTCATAATCATGTCTGTTGGCAAGCGAGAAGAGAACAAGCAGCGAACCCGCGACGCTCTTGAGGAAGCGGCGTGGAGCCTACTCTCGGAACTCGGTTTCGATGCAACGACGGTATCGGCAATTGCCGCGCGGGTCGGTGTCTCGGAGCGCACCTTCTATCGGTACTTCGAATCAAAAGAGGCTGTGCTCTTCGGAGCTTGGAGGGAGCAACTTGATGAATTCGCATCCTTCATTCGTTCAAGACCGAAGGACGAAGCCGTCCTGCTATCACTGCAGGAGTTTAGTCGCGCCTGGGCACTTGTGCATCAGGGCGGGCTAGCTCGCGGCCGTCTGCGGCGCGCGATTGCGGCCGAATCGGCGACCGTTCGCGACTATGAGCGAACTCATATTGTCGAAACGCTCCGTGAGCGAATTCTCGCAGTCGTCGGCGATAGGCTTGGTGTTTTACCTAGTGAGGACTTTCGTGTTCCGCTGCTCACGGGGCTTTTCATCGAGCTTCTGATGTCAGCGAAAAGCAAATGGCTTGAGGACGGAGGCAGCTTGCTATCGCAAATCGATGCGGCCTGGGACGCCGCTCGTGCTCTTGAGCTTCTCGGCGAACGCTAGCGCCCACAGCAGCGTTTGAACTTGCTACCAGAGCCACAGGGGCAAGGAGCGTTGCGACCGACCTTGGGCGCGGCCCGTGTTACCGGAACCTGCGGTGCGTGGTCGTGATTGCAGCCCGGACCATGCACATGGCCCTGTTCTTCTTGGGACTCGGATTCGTTCTCGCTCATGCGCCAACGATCCTATTTGTCGGCCCCAAGGGCAAGAGGCACGCAGGCAACATTCTCGAGCAAACGGGCAAATGCCGTTTAGCGAATCAGCGGCCCCAGTGATCGTCTGCGTTGCAGGTAGTGCCACAGGCCGACACCTAGCATCGGAATACTCAATCCCAAGAATCCCCAACCTGCGTACTGAGACGCTTGCTCGTCGAAGAAGTGTAGAAGTGCCGCACCCGCACCTAACATTGCCAGGGTTGTGCGCACGTATCCAAGCAGCGTGCGCTCATTGGCTACAATCGTTCGATCGATAGCGAGCACATCGCGGAGCGTGAGTTCGTCTTGTTCAAAGCGGGCGTAGGTTGTTCGTTTCATGAGGAACCAAGTGGCTGTTGGGTAGAGCGCCACAGAGGGGCTATGCTAATTGCTTGCGCGCTTGAGCACAAAGAGTCCGCGCAACGTGTCGCTAACGATTATTGTGCCACTCGCGAAGAATGGATAGTTGCTCCACGCTCCGTTGAAGGAGGCATCACCACAATCGTCTGGAGCTCTGCAACGAGCGTCATCGTTGGGATTGGTATCGTAGTAGGCAACTTCGGGGCTTGAGCCGTTCTCGAGGTCACTCACATCCACAAGGCGCAGACCGCTGCTGTAGTTTGCCTGGTAGGCGATTGAGCCCGTGATGTATGTGTTGTGACCGACTGCTTTGCTCGGATTGTCGATAGAGCCAATGAGTTGGGGGGAATCGATGTCGAGCAGGTCCCAAACGTACGAGCGGGTTTCAATGTCGAAGGTGAACTCATCAAATTCATCATTCACTATGAAGTAGCGATGATCTTCGGTGAGCCAACCTTGATGCGTGTAGCCAACTCCGTCGTACGTCATGCGCACAATCTGAGCGGGGTTTGCGAGGTCACTGAAATCGGCAACCGCAATGGTTTGCTCGTCCGAGGAGAAGCACAGCTCACGGCCTGTGTAATCGGTGTCTGGGCCCGCGTAGGTTACGCACTGCACATCGTGGGTGTAGACATCGGTTGGGTAGGATGGGCCACCGGCTTGACCATTGGTGGTACCGCCCGAGAAACACGAGATGGAAACGGGACTCGTTGGTGTGGTGATGTCGTAGACAAGCATGCCGCCGTTGCAGCCATCAAAGTCGGTGCCAACGACATATGCCGTGCCGGTCTCTTCGTTGATGGCGATGTTGTGTGCGTTGCCAAAGTCGTTGATATGCACGGTTGGAGTAAACTGCTCGTTCGCCTCAGCTGTGCGCAGTTGCGTTAGATCGAAGATCTGAAGGCCGTGGCCCTCGGCCTCGCTCACAATAAACGCGTGGTCTTTGTAAACCTTGATGTCTCGCCACGTACTTGGGTCCGTCTGGGTAGGGAGTGTTCCTAGAACCTTCGGGGCTTCTGGAACGGAGACATCGACGAATGCGGTGTTGATGCTTGTGCCGATGAGAGCGATGTCAGCTCCGGTCACCGGATCGGTCCATCCCCAAATATCGCTCCCGGTTTGGGCGATGGCACCAAGTTCGGGAAGAGAGACATGAGCTGCGAGCACCATCCCGTCCGACTGCGGCGTCACAATGCTTGCGTTGAAGAATGCAATGCGGGAGACGTCGCCGACGCGTGCAGCGAGGGACACTTCCTTTTGGCCAACTTCTGCAGACTCGGGAACGCGAAAGAGCAGGGCACCCGTGCTTTCATCGGCGGGCAGCAAGACTGGGTCCGCGGTCAACGTGCCCATCGAGCCTGTGAACTCGAGTTCTCCCTCAAGTCCGCCCACGCGACGTGCTTCGGCGATGGCAACTTCTGTGAACTGTTGCGCAAACGCCTCTGGGACACTGTTGCGCGGGTTAAAGACTAGGGCGGGAGCCGGAATCTCGGTCCCAATCGTGACCTCCATGCCCCACGAGCGGAGAACTCCCGGCTGGGCATCAGGATCGTTGCTGAAGTTAAATACCGTGAGTTCCCAAACACCCGCGGATGGCTCACCAACCAAATACTCAAGTGGTTCCGCTGCGCGATACTCAGCTTGTGGAAAGGCTTGCTTGCTCGGGTCGTCGCCGCGAATTGCGTTCGTGACGATATCGAACGTTGCACTGTCGGCCAAGGTGACATTGATGTCGGAGAGCGTCGAACGCGGGTTTGTCACGAGGTTGATGAACGCTCCCGTGTCGCTGTGACGTAAGAACAAGTAGAGGCTCGATACGTCGGTCTGATCGATGTCGATCGTCACCCGGAGGTCGTGGATATAACCTTCTGCGTCGATGAGTAGACCGTCGCGTGAGAAGCCTTCTATTGCCATGCCCGGAGTGCTCTTGAACGTGGTGGTCTCTGTGAAGAGCGTGCGGGAGAGCGCTCTGTCAATCACATGGATGACGCCGTTGTCGGCGATGATCGGCGTCGTTCCTACGACAGATCCGTCGTTCAGAAGAATTCCATCGAGGCCGTTGCGCACATGAATTTCTGTGCCCTCCAATGTGCTCGCTGCCGTCACTCGTTTCAAATCCTCGAGGCCTAGTGCACCTTCATGAATGTGATACTGAACCAATTCCCGTTGTCGATCGCCCGGTAGCTCGCTCGGATCGAACTCACCATTGGTAAAGGCAAAGAGAGTGTATGGACCGGGACCATCCAAGGTCTCGAGGAGATCGGTATCGCGGAGTGCGGATTCGAGGGTCGAAAATTGGTTGTTCGCCCGAACATGGTCGCCAATCGTGCTCAGCGGCTCGACGTTGTCGCCACAACCCGTCAATGTTCCAAGTAAGAAAATTGCTAGAATTACAAGCTGGTTGCGGCGCATGGGGGTTGGTACCAAGACCCAGCAAAGAGCGTCAATTGACCTTAGCTAACATTGCCTGGTCCCCAGCGTTGGTGGTGGGTGAATCGCTCCGGTGGTTGCTGTGTAAGTGGCCTACCCGCAAACCGCTCTCTCGCCGCTCCCTAGGCGTTACATGTAGGCCTTGCTCTTCATTTCGGGTTGGGTGCTTCGTGTCCTCTAGCGCACGCATTGGGGCCACCAGGCATGGTAAAAATCATTAGACTGGATGCACATTTGTAGTCAATGCCACGCAGTTCTCGGCAATCATCACGATGTTTGTCCCCACGACGGAGCCGCAGCACCTGCTGCCACGCAATTGCCTGTAGGTGCCGTCCTCGCCGGCTATCGCATAATCGGTGAGCTTGGGGATGGCGGAATGGGCTTTGTCTACGAAGCGACCCATGAGGTCTTGGGGCGCCGATGTGCCGTGAAGCTCCTGCGACCAGAGTTCTCAAAGAACCAGCAAGTCGTCACGCGCTTCCTGCAAGAAGCCAAGGCCGTCAACCTAATCAACAACAAGCACATCGTGAACGTCTACGACTACGGAGACGACATCGATGGCTTGGTGTACTTCGTGATGGAGTACTTGGACGGGCAAACGCTGTCGGGGCTCATGACCGACTACGCACCCATGCCACCTGCGCTTTTTACGCATGTCTTTTCGCAAGTACTGCAAGCGTTGGCAGCGGCACACGACAACCAAATTGTTCACCGTGATCTCAAGTTCGAGAATATCTTTGTCATCGAAAAGGGAAGCAATCCGCTATTCGTGAAGCTGCTCGACTTTGGGGTGGCAAAGCTGCGCGGCGAGCATGCGGTGGAAGGCCTAACAGGGGCCGGCCAACTCATCGGTACGCCAAAGTTCATGAGCCCCGAGCAGTTTCGCGGCAAAGAGGTCGACGCTCGTTCGGATGTCTTCTCGTTGGGAATCATGATGTATGCCGCCGCGACGGGGACGATGCCGTTTGGTGGCACGGAACTGAGTGAGCTCGCCGTGGGCATTATCAAAGAGCAGCAGCAACCTGCGTCAGAGAGAACCCCGGAGTTTCCCAAACTTCTATCGGATCTGATTGAGAAGTCGCTCGCGAAGGAACCCGAGAATCGCTTTGCCGATGCACGCGAGTTTCAGTCGGCACTATTGGCCGCGTGGAAGGAACTGGATCCGGATTCTGTCGCTATCACAGCGTTCTTGCGGGAACACGTTGGCGATCCCAATGCCGAGGTTGGCTTGCCGGTGTTTACGCCGCCGCCGCCATCGGACGAGACTTCGAAGCCTGCACCACGTGCTGTCGCCCCAACTCGTGAAGCAAAACCGGGGATGAAACTCGGAATTGGCATTGCGGCTGCCTTGGCATTGTCCGGAGGGCTTGGCTACGTTGTTCTTTCCGGTGATTCCAAGTCTTCGAAGACTGAGAGTTCTTCTGCATCGCCGGCCGCTGAGACAACTGGGGAGGTTGCTCCGCTAGAGAGCGCCTTGTCGAAGAGCCTCAGCGGATCCGGAGCCGAGACAGGTGCAATCGCCAGTGCGTCCATGTCAGAAGTCTGGGATGCGACCTCAGCGGCCAAGCGCAAGCCCTTGGTCGCTGTGTTGGCAAAGGTTGGGAGTCCCGCCTGTGCACCGCTACTAAAACTCGCGCTGCAGGAAGAGCCGCCAACAGGCCTTTTGGCAGCGGCCGCCCTGCAAGAGCACGTGAGCGAAGATACAAACAACGCTCTGGTTGCTGCTCTCGACGGAGCTGGGCCACAAATGACGATTGCCCTTGCGACAGCACTGGCCAATCTTGGAGATGCGCGTGCCGTGGATCCTCTTCTCAAACTCTTGAAGAAGCCTCGGTACAAGACTGCGGCAGCGGTCGCATTAACGGCACGCGGCGCACACCCTGCCGCCATGCAAGTTCTAACGGACGTCTTTGTAGAGACTCCGCCATGGAAGGGCGGCTGGCTCGATGCGGCAACCGGTCTGCTCCAAGCCGGAGATGAGAAGGCCAAGGCCGCCTTGGTTGCCGGCATGCAAGGCGAGTCGGTTGAACATCGTATTGCCGCGGCGTCTGCCTTGGCCGTCGCGGGAAATGGGGCAGGGCAAGAGTTCTTGAGCGACATCGTCGCCGATGCACGCTCTCTCATGCGCGACAAAGCTGCCTTGGCGCTGGCCCGCCTCGGTCACGCCGATGCCGCACTCTACGTTCCTGTGGGGCTCATGAGTGACGATATTGACGCGCAGGTCGCAGCCATCGCCATTCTCTCTCGACTTGGCGGCGACGAGCTTTTGAAGCAATCCAAACGGCTTGTGGCGCTGGCCGAATCCTCGGAGCCATCTCTCTCCATGGCTGCACTCGCAGCTCTCAGTAATCTTCCTAACTAGCATTGTTCTGAACGACCCAAAATTGACATCATGAGTGACGACAAAGACGACCCTTTCGATAGTTCTGCCAACCACACCCAGATGGGGATCGGTATGAAAGTGGCCAAGCCTGTGCCAGAGGCCGACCCTGATACGCCCGTTGCCAACCTAGCCGACTACGATGCAGAGGAAACCGCGATCGAATCGGAGAGCGAGTTTGACGACACCATCGATACGAATCCTGGCATGAGCATTCCGGATGCTGGATCGACACTGATCGCTGCGTCGCCTCCTCCTCCAGAAGTTCTGGCAGCGATGGCAGCAGAGAAGGCGGCGGCCCGTGAGCAAAAGGCGCTAGAGGCCGCTTCGGCGCGCCCTGAAACCGTAGCGAGGGTGCACGAGGCCGGGGCGAGCGACAAGGGCAGCACAATCGTACTTGGCAGCGGCAATGTTGCGTCACCCGCTGCATCGGTCGCAGATCGACGAGTTGGTGGTGACCTGGGCGGTTATCATGTGATTCGCAAGCTCGCCGAGGGCGGCATGGGCGTGGTCTACGAAGCTGAACACCGCAAAATCGGGCGGAAGGGCGCGATTAAGGTGCTCAAAGCCGAGTTCTGCCAAGACCCAAAGATCGTCGAGCGATTCTACCAAGAGGCCAGGGCGGTCAACGAAATCGGTCACGACAACATCGTCGACATCTTTGACTTTGGAACAACGCCTGAGGGTGGCGTGTTCTTCGTCATGGAGTATCTCGAAGGCATGGCTCTCTCCGACCGGTTGCGGAGCTCATCTCTTCAGTGGAGCGAATCGCTCGCCATACTGCGACAGACCATTCACGCACTCAAAGCGGCTCATGCCAAAGGCTTTGTGCACCGGGACTTAAAACCCGACAACATCTTTATCGAGATGCGAGACGGGACCAGTCGCGTAAAGCTACTCGACTTTGGAATTGCCAAGCTTGTTGGTCTAGATGGGGCGGAGGACAAACTCACTCAGACCGGATCTATGATCGGCACCCCTCACTATATGTCGCCCGAGCAAATCAATGGCTCTGCGGCCATTGATCACAGAACTGACATCTATTCGCTGGGCATCATCATGTATGAGATGTTTAGCGGTGCAACTCCGTTTCAGGGAAATACCCTAGGAGAAATTATTACGGGTCACTTGCTTGAGGAGCCTCCGCGCCTTACCGACTTGCCCGCGGACCTCGGAGTGCCAAAGCCGATCGCGGACATTATTCACCGCATGTTGGCCAAGAAACCAACCGAGCGCTACGACTCCGTTGAGGATGTGCTTTCCGACCTCGCTGATATTGATAAGAACCGTGCGCCAGAAACCGCAGTCGCACTGCAGCTCTCGCGCCCAATGACGGCTGCCGCGGTCACGCGCGCAAGTGCGCCCATCGCGCAGCCTCTGCCTCAAAAATCGTCATCGAAAGCCTGGATTCCCTTGGCTGGCGTTGGTGTGGTGGCGTTGGCTGCCGGAGCGTTTTGGTTTTCTCGGGGCGACTCGGCGACCAGCGAGAAGCCTTCGACTCCAATCACCGCGCAGACCATTGAGCCCCCTGTGGCGGACGCCCCTGCCAAAGAACCTGCATTTGACTACGACGCGATTCGCAGCGATGCACAGGGGCTCATTCGCACGGCGCTTGAGCAGGCGGCGCCCGGAATTCGCGTTCGAGGAAGCGATGCTGCTGGCGATACTCTTGATCCGGGTAGTGCAACCGCACTCTTCGCATTGGCTCAGAATGATCCGAACGAGCAGGTCCGCGGCCACGCTGCAAGTGCGCTGGGAAAAATTGGGCACGCCGATGCTCTCGAGGCATTTCGAAGGTTGGAGAAGAAGGCCGATGGCCCCTTGCAGCCTTGGTACGCACAAGCTCTGCACGCTTTGGGTGATCCAAAGGCGCGCAAGCGTCTGGTGAAGTACGCGCAGTCAAAGGAACTGGCGATCGCCTTCAAATCGGCGCTGATTCTGGCCGATGTGAGTAAACCTGGAGACGCATCTGCGATTTCTGCCCTCACAAAGCTCGCGAGCCGAGAAGCTGAACTCAACGAAGTGGTCCCGTACGCCGGAGCACTTCTGCTGAGCAAACTGGCTGCCCTTCGTTCCCCTGGGGCCAGAGGCATCCTGTACTCAATTCTGGAGCAAACGGATCCGCAGGCTCAACTGGCTGCGGCGGAGGGGCTCGCACGTTTGGGCGACGATGGTGGCTCAGAGTTTCTCGTAGGAATCGTTGGGGCCGAGGATTCGCCCGGGCGCTTGCGAGCCGCCGTGACGCTTGTACTGCTCGGCGACTACAGCGGCTACAAAGTCCTTGCCGAGAACCTTGCCAGTGAAAACCCGGTGGCCCGGACGCAGGCGGCCCAAGGCATGGGGTACTTGGGAGAAGCGCGCAGCTTGGGTGCCCTAGTGCCTCTGCTGAAAGACAAAGACTGGAACGTGCGGGTCGCGACGGCAGTCGCATTGATGGCGATTGTAGGACTTGACCCCGCGCTTCTCGCACAGGCCTCCGTCGACTGGACTCGCAGCGCTCTCGACTCTGAGGATTGGACCAAACGACAAGAAGCCGCTGGTGTTCTTGGCGAGCTGCCCGAGAAAGAAGCGGTTCCGCTTTTGGCGCAGGCGATTGCAGACGCGAGTCCCCAAGTGCGGGTTGCGGCAGCTCGGAGTGCTCGCAAGCTTCGCAGCAAGGAGGCCGCACGCCATGTAGCGACCGCAGCACTCGCAGAAAAGGACCCACTCGCACGAGAGGAGCAGGTCAAGGCGCTCGGAGCCATTGGGCAAGCCGAATCCGCCGAGACCCTAAGAACACTTACGAGTGATACCGGTCGTGTTGGCGTTTTCGCTGCCGGCTCTCTGATTGCCGTTGGTGACACCTCAGGCAAGGAGCGCCTTGTAGAAGCGGTTTCCGACAAACGCACGACCATTCGATTGGCCGCTGTGGAGGCTGCGACCAATGCCAAGAACGCTACGGTGGTTCCGGTTCTCACAACCGGCATTGCCGACAAAGTCTTTGAGGTGCGCTTCACAGCCTCCGAAGGCCTGGCATTTTATGGTGCCGAGAAAGATCTGGCAGTGCCTGTGCTTGAGTCAGGCCTCCTATCAAAATCGGTGAGCGTGAAAGCGCGGGCACAGGTTGGCCTGCTTAAGTTTGGTGAAACTGACGTTGCTGCGCTTTCCACCGATGAACTGCTCGACTCGCCAGATCCGGAGAACCGTCTGGCCGCCGTTGAAATTCTCAAGGCGCAAGATTGGAACGAGGCGCGACCAAAGGTAATGCGGCTTGTTGCGGACACGGACACGCGGGTGCGCAGAGCTTCGGTGGACTTGCTAGACAAGTTCGTTGCGAAGAATACCGAAGGCGTCAAGACGATCTACAAATCGCTGACCAAGGATAGCGACCGAGTGACACGCACAAAGGCGCAAGCTCGCCTATCGCTTCTCGTCGACCCAATCGAGCCCGAAGTCACCGAGACGAAGACCGGATTGGTGGCGCCTCAGCCTGTGGATGCTGGCGTTGCCCCCACAACGCTTTCGCCCGAGCAACTCGCCACGTTCAACGCCAGTGTTGAGAGTTTGGAAACGACGCTAGCGAGTATGAAAGTCCAGCTCGCGTCGATGCAAAATGACGCATCGGCGATTGAGAAGCTCGTGGAGAAATCGGCCACGAAATCTAGCGACCTTGCGAAAGCACGGCGTGGCGCACGCGCATTGCGCACAACTGCGGCGTCCATGGCAGCGCCGTTGGGTGTGGCGAATGAGGCCTTGGAATCCCTTGAAACGATCGCATCATCGTCGACTGATGAAGAGCTGAAAACGCGTCTGGCCCAGGCAAAGGCCTTGCACGAGGAAGTTGTCGCAACCAAGGAACTGGCGCGGGTGTTGGCGGAGAAGTCTCAGAGTTCCTCTGATGCTCTTGCGCTTGCTGCGGCGGAAGGCGAGCCCGACGAACCCGTCGAAGTGACGCCTGTCGAAGAAACGCCTGTGATTGTTGCCCCCAAAGATCCTGCGAAGGTCCTGGCCGATGCGAATTTGGCTCTTGATGCGGGGAAAACTGGGGAGGCTCGCAAGCTTGTTCGTGAGGCCCGGGCGCTCTACAAAAGCGCTGGGACGGAGCCCGAGCCTCTGCTCATGTTCATCGAAGGCATGCTCCACCGCAAAGCGTCCGATGGCATCACCGATCCGGAGAAACGCACACGTTTGTTGCGCAAGTCCCAAGAGAGCTTCTTCAAGTTTCTGCGCAAAGGAACTGGTCCCAATGTTGAGCGGGCGCGCACCCAACTGGGCGAAATCGGCCCAATGCTGTCTGACTTGCTAATGGCCCCAGAGGGCGAAGAGGAGGTCGCTCCAGCTCCAGCTCCGTAGCGCTCGGCGGGGCTAAGCTAGGGCAAAGCGAACCGCAGCGCGCGCGTGTAAGACCCCTGTATCGTAGAGAGGTAGCGCGCGCTCGATAATGGGCGCGTCGGTGGCTCCATAGGCGAGACCAAAGTCGGTGCAAGCAAGCAGTACCGCAGAACAGCCCTTTTCGGCCAGATACGCAATGGCGGGATTGAGTTTCACGGCGGCCGCTTCAGGGGTGTCTCCGACGGTCAGTTCTGTCTCAATCAACGTCGCAACGTCTTCGCAAAGCTGCCTGCTTGGCACAACGACATCCATTCCGAAGTTGTCGGCCAGACGTTGTCGGTAGAACGAGCCTTGCATTGTCGGCATGGTGCCAAGCAGCCCAACTCTCGAATGAGAATCGCGTGCCAGTGACTCTCCCGCAACGTCTGCGATGTGAAGAAGGGGAATGCTGACCGCTTCGCGTGCTGAGTCGGCGAAGCGATGAACCGTGTTGCATGCGATCACCAGAAGCTCGGCACCGGCTGCCTCGAGCCGCTTCGCAGAGTCGACAAGTGTGCATCGAATTGCCTCAAAGTCGTCTTTGCTTCGGGCGGTCGTGAGCGGATGCAGGTCCAGCGAGTCGAGCACGATGCGCGCCGAGTGCCATCCTCCAAGACGAGTGCGCACTTCGCGATTCATAATGCGGTAGTACGCCGCCGACGCCTCCCATCCCCAACCTCCTATGAGTCCAATCGTCTTCATCAGAGGGGACAGTCTATCGCCTTTGTCCAACGGGACAATCTCGCGCGTTGACACAGTGAGGGCAATGCGCAAGCGTGGGGCATGCGAGAGCAAGAGGCTGGCGAGACGGAAGAAGAACCACGAAGTCCGTGGGAAGAGGCGACGGCAGCGTCTTTGGCGGAGCGTGGGCTTCCTCTTTGGGACAACAAGTCTAAGGCGGCCACCTTTGCGCAAGGACACCGAGGATTGCTAGATGTCGACTTGGATTTCCCCAAGGAGTATCTGAAGGAACCGGCGCCCTTGTGCTACGTGTGGAAAGTACCGCTTGATGACGGCTTTCGAGTCCATGTCTATGCCGACATCAACGGGGGGTGCTTCCACTTAAACTGGGAAGAGGAAAGCCCCGACGGCCCGCAGAATCAACCTGTCCATGCGAACGGGCACTGCGGCAATCGACAATGTGAACCGTGCAAAGCTGCCGACCATCTAATCGAGCAACTAGCGAGCCGCCCAGCATAAGTGGGGCGACATCGGTTACGTGGCGAGATTAGTCACCTACCAACATTCGCTGTGCGATCGATTGCGCGCCAGAGGTGAGCTTCGACGCTAGAGCGCTTGTGCGTCGATCGAAAACTCGATGGCGCCATTGCCCCAGATGAGAGCGGAGTTTTCGCCGCGGGCGAAATAGATGTCGTAGCCAACGTCGGCGAGTGTGACGCCAACGGTTTGATCATGCCCAAAGTTTGGCTCGCTAAGAATTTTTCTCTTGGTGCCGTCTTCTGCAACTTCGTGAACTGAGAACCGGAGGTCGTCATTGGGCACTACCGAGTTTTCCACGTCGAGTTCAAAGTCGATGGCGGTGTGGCCCTGTGCCATGAGGTCACGAACCTCGCTCTGCGAAACATGAAACCAAGCCACTTCGCTCCACTTGCTTGGGCAGTTGATCGTCGTGCTGCCATCGTCGTTGGTAATCTCTGGGTCGCAGTGCCCGTACGCAACCGATTGCCCAAATGATGCGTCGCTTCGCGAGCTGCTGAATTCGATCTCTGTCGGGGCAGCCGGCAAACGCAGCTCAATCACTTCGGAGCTATCGGCTTGCTCGTCGGATGGGGCAAAGCCATTCTCCTGGGCGCAGGCACCTAGGGTGAGAAGGGCGACGATGGAAATGCTGGTAACGACTCGCGACACAGCGGCAGGTAGAGCAAGCCCCGTGCCGAACGGCTTTGTACTGCTTGACAATGATTTCAGGAGCTTAGCGTATTCGTGATGAGGTCACACGTAGGTCTGTGGCCGCCTGACTCCAGGCCCATTGGCCATGAACTCCGCTCCTCGTGGGGCAGTGGGCTCCGTCGTCGGAAGCACCAGACTCGATGGGACGGCCTAATGCGATGTGGTGGCGGCGCTGTCGAGGACAGGTGCCTGGTCTGGATAGTGTTTTGCGGTCCGCACCAAGGACTGCAGAGGCAAGAACAGTCGATCGCGCTGCTGGAGCAAATGCCTCAAGGTCTCGTTGGCCCTCGTGACTCGTTCGTCATCGAGCGGTGCGCCGTCGGCCCGGGCTGAGGCAAAGTCGACATGGGCCTGGGCTAGATTTAGGAGGTTCTTTTGGGTTTGCCAAAACGATGTCGAGCTGCGAGCCAGCTCTAACGTTCGCTTTGCAGCGGGGACATCATCGATGCAGGCGTACGCGATCGTCAGATTGCACTGGCAGATCAGGCGTTCGCGAGCACCGCGCGTTTCCTCGATCTGTTGCAGAGCCGAAGTCGCATGTGCGATTGCCTCATGGATTCGCGATAGCTCGACGAGAGTGCGAGCGAGGTTACTCAAGTCAGCGGCTTCCAAAAACGTATTGCCGAGCTCTCGGTGGATCGCGATGGCCTCGCGCAGCCAAGTTTCAGAACTTTCCCCATTCCCGAGTGCCAAGACAACCGTGCCAATGTTCCCCATTGTAAGGCCTTCCTGACTTCGGGCGCCGTGACTTCGGTGAAGTTCAAGAGCATCGAGCATGGCAGCCTCGGCCTCCAGAAGTCGACCGCGAACCATGTGTTCAACACCAATGTTGCCGAGTATGCGAGCTTCCATACTTCGGTCTCCACTGCGTCTAGCGAGCCGCAACGCATCCCTGAGGTAGTCTTGGGACTCGCTGATTGTCGACAGCGCAAGAAGCCCTCGTTGGCTAAGAATTCGGGCGAGCACACTGTGCGCCCCATGCGCGCGCGCTAGCGGCTCTGCCTCGTCTAGCGCTGCTGCACCTTCCTCAAAGCGGCCGAGGCGATGCAGTATTCGCGAGGACTCGGCAAGCACCGTTGCTCGCAGGATCGGGGCTCGGGGCTCACCAACGAGTGCGTGCGCTTCGGTGACAAGTGCCAAGGCGCTATCAGCGTCGCCCTTTTCCAACTCGAGATTGGCGCGATGCAGCAGGAGTTCGGCGAGCGGGATGTCGTCGCCTGCTGCACGGGCCCAGCCGATTGCCGAGCGAAGATGATTGCGGTGCGGCTCCGTCGGGTCGCGTTCCGCAAGCAGAGGTTGCAGGGCGAGTGACGATGCCACCGCTAGGGCTGGTCTGCTGTCGCCGAATCGCTCGCAAACCGCAAAGAGGTTTTGGCGATTGCTCGCCAACCAGGTGACAGCTTCAAGCTTCTCGGCGGTGCTGGTGGCTGCCGCGTTTCTTCGTCCCTCTCGAACGAAGTACGCTGCATGGCGCGCATATGCCACGTCTTGGCCTCCTGACTCCGCAAGCTTGCTTTGCGCATAGTGCTGGATGCTCTGCAACATGCCGAGTCGAAGTGTGGGATCCGGTGAGGTGCTCGCGCTTGCCCGCAATAGCGACTTGTCTTTCAGTGCCTGCACAACATCGAGTGCGAACGGGGCATCGGCAAAGGCCGATAGGTCGATGACTTCTTCGGCAGCCTCAATGGAGAATCCGCCCTCAAAGGCTGCGAGCTGGGCAAACGCTGCCCGCTCCACGTCGGACAACAAATCCCAAGACCAGTCGATTGCCCCGCGAAGCGTCGCCTGTCTTGCAGCAACGCCTCTACGAGAACCTCTTAGAAGGTCGAAGCGACTGCTGAGCCGGTCGAGGATTTGTTTGGGCTTCATCAGTCCAATTCGACTGGCAGCGAGCTCGATTGCGAGAGGCACACCATCGAGCGCCAGAACGAGCTCGCGAACAACCTCAGGAGCTCCGTCCACGGAGTGTCCCATCTCCCGCACTCTGGCTTCGAAGAGTTCCACTCCTCCTTCCAGATCGAGAGGTTCCAGTTCAAGCCGCTGCTCGCCCGCGATGTTCAATGGCTCACGTGACGTCGCTAAAACTCGTAGTTTGGGATTTGCTCGCAGCCAAGTGGAGAGAGCTTCGGCCGCAGGTTCGAGAATCTGTTCCACGTTGTCGAGCACCAGAAAAACATGCCCTCTTCTCGTGAGCGACCGACCCACAAGTTCCGCAGCGTCGCTAACCCCTGCACCCCCAGCGAGAGGCACAGAAAGCACATTGGCAACCGTCGCAACCAGAGCCGTTCCGTTGGTGGTTGCCGACAGGTCGCAAAACCAAACTTCGATTGGCCCTGCTGTCTTCTCCATTTGGAGACAGGCGGTTACCCGTGAGAGTCGCGTTTTGCCGGTTCCGCCGGGACCGAGGAGCGTGACAAGTCGAGCACCAGCAGCGAATGCCTCATCAATTTTCTTAAGCTCGCCTTGCCTGCCAACGAATAGGCTGTGATCGGAAACGATGTTGCTGGTCGGTTGGACGGTCGGTGCTCTTGGGGCGGAAAGCTCTTGCGTTGGACTGTGTACATCGATGATCGCGGTTAGAACTTCAGAGGTTTTTAGCCCTCGGAGCATATGGTCGCCCATTGGCAAAAGGCGTGCATCTTCGGGATCGAGGTGTTCGCGAACACTCTTCGCAACCGCGGCGCTGACGAGAATTTGGCCGCCGTGGGCAGCGCTCTCAATTCTTGCCGCGCGATTCACAACGGGGCCAAAATAGTCCATTCGGCCTGTTACGGGCCCGCGCCGACACTCTGGTGTGCCGACGTGGACTCCCATACGCACACGGAGTCCCTGGTTGGAATCGAACGTCGCGCTTGGGGTTACCTCGGTAAGGCTTGTTACCTCGTGAAGGCTTGTCAGCTCGTGCAGAATTCGGAGAATTTCTGAGGGCCACTCTTGCTCCCGAAGCGAACGTTGCACTGCCAAGCACCAGGACACGGCGTTGATCTCAGACGTGAAGGCGACCATGAATGAGTCGCCCTGCGTTTTAACTTCATAGCCATCGTGCGCTTCGAGAGCATGTCGCATGGCAGAGTTGTGGAGATCCAGCGCCAATCGCATTCCGCGAGGCTCTCGCTCCCAAAGCGCGGTGCTGCCCTCGATGTCGGTGAAAACCAGCGTGACCGTGCCTCTGGGCGCTCGATCATCAACAAGGCCATGCCTGCGACTGCCGGTGCCGCTCGCCATCGCAGCAGTACTAAGCGGACTGATTACGGCACTCAGGGCACTTACAAGTTCGCCAGCATCCGCCGGGCGATCCGCTGGGGTCTTTGACAGCAGGCGGTCTACAAGATCGCAGAGAGCCTCAGGCACGTCGGGTGCTCGCTCTGCCAGCGGGCAAGGTCTCTCAGTGGCGTGCGCGATTGCGAGGGCTGTCGGTGTTGTTGCGTAGAACGGGTGGCCGCCCGCCAACATCTCATACAGAATAACACCTAGGGCATAAACGTCAGAGCGAACGTCGGTTGTGACCCCATCGATTTGTTCCGGACTAATGTAGCCCGCCGTTCCCATCACAAAGCCGCTTCGAGTCAATGAGCTGGAGGTGTTGCCGACAAGGTTTGCCAAGCCGAAATCGAGAATCTTGACCTGTTCTTGGTCGGCGGACTTCTGCACGATTAGGTTCGCCGGCTTTATATCGCGATGCACGATGCCAAGATGGTGTGCGGCAGCCAACCCTCGCGCGACTTGTGTTGCGAGGGTGTGCGCCCGCTCCCAGTTCATTGGCTCGCCGGGCACGAGCAACTCGCGAATCGTTTTGCCCTCGATAAGCTCCATCGCCAGAAAGGGGCCCGATTCTGCATGGCCAAAGTCGTACACGGTCGCGATATTGGGGTGGTGAAGGCGTGACGCGGCACGCGCTTCTCGAACAAAGCGTTCTCGGGCCTCGGCGTCACTATCGGGACCGAGCACCTTGAGGGCTACGTGCCTCTGCAGCGGCTGTTGCTCGGCCTCATAGACCAAGCCCATGCCACCTTCGCCCAGTTTGCGAAGAACTCGATAGCGCCCAGCGATGAGCGCGCCGACAAGTGTGTCGGCATTTGAGGAGTCCAGTTCCACGTCCACAAGGATACTCTCCGCCGACGCTCGAGGAAACGGCTGAGTCGGGTCGGATGATGTGCCTGAGCCGTTTGCCGTCCTGCGCCTCTTCAATGTAGTCGAAGGTCTCACGCGACCACAGGCAGAACCATGCGTCCAGCGTCAGCCCTCCAGTTTCTTGGGCCCCAAAATCCGCGAGTGTCCAGGGGCTTTCACGGCCTGCTTCTATGCGCTCCTGAGAAACATCCACTCAGGGCGTCATCTCGACGACGATGCGTATTTCAAAGGGAAGTCGCGTAGAGCCGCCAATCGAGCACGCGTACCGCAAAACTCTTAGGGGCCGTCGTAGCGTTGCTGGTCTCCGAGAAGGATACCAGCACGAACCGCTCGTTGGCTCTCACCGGTAGCAACTTGGCTCAGAGGCGCTGCGCTATGGTCTCGCAAGTGCCACTTGGGTGTTCTCGTTGCGCCTGGAATTCGCTTGTCGCATGCTTTAGTTACGGCGACTTAGAATTGCAGCAAAACGAATCGCTCCAATTCACCAACACCTTGTGGTGCTGCGGCAATATATCAGTGATGACTACATCGCCGCCTCACTCAAGCACGGAGCAATACTCCGTCGACGAGTTGCTCGCCCAGACGACGTGGATGCGGCGTTTGTCGGCAACTCTGTTGAACGGCGCCGATGACGCTGGCGACTTGGCACAAGACGCCATGGCCGTTGCATTGGAGAAGCCGCCCAATGTCTCGGTACCAATACAGCCTTGGCTTGCCAGTGTTGTGCGCAACCTCGCGCGCATGCGGTTTCGAAGCAGCCAGCGGCGTGCAACTCGCGAGCAGGCGTTCTGCGCCGAGGGCGAAACCGGGGTGGTGGTCTCGGAAGCGATGCAGCCCGATCGTTTGCTTGAGCGATTGCAGGTGCAACAGATGCTGGCGGGCAAAGTTGCAAGGCTTGCCGAACCCGAGCGAAGCGTCCTGCTCTTGCGCTACTTCGAGGAACTCTCCTCTGCTGAAATAGCCGAGCAGTTAGCGATGCCCGCATCAACCGTGCGTTGGCGCCTGCGCAAAGCAATACAGCAACTGCGCACCGAACTCGACGACGAACATCCAGGCGGTTCACAACAGTGGGCGTTGTTGCTCGCACCAATTTCCTTGCCAAGCAAGACACTTGCGCTCGGCACACCATCCATCGTGAAGGGAGCACTACTCGTGCACACAGCAATTAAACTCGGCATTGCCGCCGTCTGCATCTTGGCACTCTATCTCTCGGTAAATCACCTAGGTTGGTGGAACTCTGGGCAGAACCAAAACCACGTAGCTACGCCATTGGGTCCATCGCCTACAACGAGCCAGGATGGGGCGACGCTCGCCGAGACCGCCGCAATTTCGATGGCACTCGCAGGCAAGCCCGAGCAAGCGATGGAGCATGCACTCGACCCCGTGGGAAGCATGCGACTTGAAGGGCAGGTCATCGACCAAGATTTCACCCCGGTAGCAAACGCCTTGGTCGCCATCAATTCAAATCCTCGGCGGGTTGTCGAAACCGAAGACGATGGCTCGTTTGTGCTTTCCGATCTGCCAGCTCGCGACTACTGGCTTGAGGCAACCGACGGGCAGAGGCACGCTGGCCCAGTTGCGCTCTCGATCCGCGGGGCAACCGAACCCCTGATCTTGCGCTTGCGCGACACCCAAGCTGTGAACGTAGTGGTGCGAAGTGCCTCTGGTGTACCGGTGCCACAAGCGAGCATCGCCATGCGTTCACTGCTTGAGTGGACAGCCGAATCGGATGCAAAGGGCGCAGCGACTCTTGCCGGAATTGGGCCCGGCGTCTACACGCTTCGGGTCTCGGCCAAGGGCTTTGCTGCGAGTTCGACGCGTTACATTGTGAGTGATGCATTGGCGACGCAGCTTGCAGAAGTGGTTCTTCAGGGAGCGGCAATGGTCTCGGGTCGGGTTGTTGATTCGGAGGGAGAACCGGTCGAAGGAGCCCGTATTCAAGCACTACGAGCCTCGGAGCCATTTCCCTTAGAAGACTCGCGCGATGCTGTGGTGAGTGATGCGAAGGGCGAATTTCGCATGCATGAACTCGCTGGAGAGACCTATCGCTTTGTCACGAGGCACAGCGAGTTCGCAACGTCACACTCGTCGGGAGTTGTTTTGCACGAAGGTTCTGAGCAACGTGGGATTGAGATTGTCCTGAATGCGGATGCCGTGATTCGCGGGCAGGTGCTCACACCCGATAGGAAGCCTATCGGTGGCGCCGATATTCGCTTGCGTGGGCTTGGCAATGTGCCGTGGCGAGCTGTGCACCGCGCCTACTCCGATGCTGATGGTCGCTTCGTTCTAAGTAATTTACCAATTCAAGAAGCCGAACTTCTCGCTCTGAACGAGGTGGGTGCCTCCGAGACAACGCAGGTTTCAGTCGAACCGGGAGAGCCAACGGAGATTGAACTCATCATTGAACCGGGCGCTGCAATTGCGGGGCACGTTGTTTCAAGCAGCGGCGAGCCTCTACCTGCGGCTCGGATCTTGGTCGAGCCAGAGTGGACCGAAGGACTGGGCGCTCGCGATGCCTGGGCCCTGCGTGGCGGCCAGCGTCAAATCGCTGGAGCTGGTGGCGAGTTCCGCGTACGCGGGCTTCCGGAAGGACGTTACCGCCTTAGAGCGATCGCGGAACATGCACCAGCGAGCCAGCTTGAGCGAAGCGAAGGAGTTGTACTTGAGACTGGGATCAATGATGCCAAAATTGTGATTCCCGGCGATGGCAGCGTTGTTGGGCGAGTGCTCTTTGCAGATGGCTCGGCGCCAACTGTCTTTACGGTGGCGATTGTGCCGGGCCCCGCGACGCCGTTCTCGTCGTCTGATGGCGAATTTGCCTTGTCCGCATTGGTCGGCAGCCACCAACTCTCGGTATTTGGACCTGAGTTTGCCCAAACCTCAATGACAGTTGATATCGAGAGCAAGACCAATCTTGGCACGATCACCGTCAAACGCGGTCGCTCGATCTCGGGGCGCGTCTTTGATGCCAATGGCGCACCCGCGGAAGGTGTCGAAGTGGCGGCCGGTAAACTTCTTAGTGGTGATGGTAGCAAGCTCTTTATTGCTGAAGAGAGCATATCAGCTCGACAGACGACCACCGATGCATTGGGGCGATACTCAATTGCCGGGCTTGGTGAGCATGCGATTACCATTGTGGCGGGGCTTGGTGCCTCGCGTTCAAACTCGGTTCGATTGCCGGGCGGAACCGAAAGCATGCAGCTTGATCTGAAACTCGAATCAATGGCATCGATGTCGGGCACAATTACTAAGGATGGCAAGCCGGTCGCCGAGACGATTGTGATTGCCAACCCCGTGGGCGCAACCAGCTCCAACTTCTTTGTGGTTACAGCAAGTGATGGCAGCTTCTCGTTCGAGCAACTTAGCCCTGGCGGCTATGTTGTCTATCCGATGCTCGGCGGTGGTGGCGGTAGGCCAAAGGACATGTTCTCTAGATTCGTTGACGTTGCGCTGGGGCAGGGCAATCGCACCGAGATTGCGATTACCTCGGGAGACGCAACGCTTGCGGTGAGAGTGGTCGATGCTGCCAAAGCTCCGCTTGCTTCGCAGGTCCTTGTGGTCGGAGCCGAGATCAATCTGGATGTAGGCATAGAGGGCCTGCTCGATGGAAGTTGGTTGCAGCTCTTCCAAGATCGTGAAGAGCCCGTTGCGATGCATATGCGCACAGCGCTTTTGGGCAAGACGACCATTGAGCACATTCAATCCGGCACAGTTTCGATCTGTGCCGTGCCGCTCGTTGGCGACGACGAACGGCCATTGCGCTGCCGCTCGTTTGTCATGCAACCGGGCGGCAGTCATGAAGCCACCATCCGAATCGAGTTGCCGAGCGATGACTAGCGCGAATGCATCAACGGCACAGGCCTGCACGTCTCAAAGCATAACGTTGAGATTGATGTTGAAGGGCTCAATGTAGGGTACCGCTCAGAGCGGAAGAGCTTGAAGTGTGTGTCACACGCCGATCTTGCCGATACTCAAGGGCTGCTCTCACTCGACGAATGCAGTGGCGTGACTTGGCAACCCAATGAGCCATCGACATTCACGTCAATGTCCAAGACAACGTTGGCAGCGATGGTCGTGTCTTCTTCGGGCGAGGTACCGGTAGCGGCTGTTGTGATCGTCATCGCATCCGCGGCAGCAGGTAGCTCCGCTACTTGGCGGGCTTCCACGTCTCGCCACAACGCTCTCTACCCTTCTCGGGGGTGCTCGGATATCCGCCGGTGCTGTAGTAAATCTTGTCGCCTTCGGGGCTTGGGCAAGTGCCAACTTGGCCTTCGGCAGGACACGCGCCGATGCTGAAGGTGCCCTCCATGGTCTTGCAGGTGTTCTGCAGAAACTCCTCGCCAGCTGCGGAAAAGTTGTTCTCATCGAATTGCACGCAGAGGCTCTCGGTCGCGATGCGATCGCAAGCGCCGAGCTTGCCGCCGGCTTTCTCCGCATCCTTCTTGCCGCATCCCGAGGTTAGCCCCATCGCTAGCATGACGAGCGCGAGTAAATATGGTTGTGACAGGTTTTGCATGGTGCTTACACTACCAGCTAACGAGCCCTGACTGCGTGTGGGCCAATGCGGCACAAGGCAGACCAATTCTTTTGCTGCAGAGGACTAAGAGAAACACGTAGTCACGAGCAGCTATAGCGGGAAAGTAAGCTGGTTACCAACTCGTCCGCGTAGAAAACACTGATGGCTTTGCACGACCGAGAACTGAGATTGCCCCCAATAGCGTGCCCCGTTGCGACTCGTGAGAACTTGTAGGAGCGGTGGCAGGGAGCGGTGGCAAGGAGCGGTGGAACTTCACAAGCGGTGGAGCTTCACAAACACCTGCTGAGAGCCCAACCCCTACACGGCGTCGTTGCGAAATGGCAGCGTCAACAACCTCCAGAGCCGCGTCGGCTTGGCCTGGTACTCGGGAAGGCCAATTGTGAGGTCCCTGGGGCCATCTTCGGAGACAGCCTTGTAAGTTCCAAACATTCTGTCCCACCACGGAAGGTTGAAACCGTAGTTGCTGTTGGTTTCGTCGCGTCGCACAGAGTGATGCACTCGATGCATGTCTGGAGTCACGATGAGAAGTCGCACGATTCCATCAAGCCGTGCACCCAGTGTGACATTGCCGTGGTTGAACATCGCCGCGCCGTTGAGGATGACTTCGAAGAGCAGGACGGCCGTGGGGGGAGCGCCAAGTGCATAGACAGCGCCCAGCTTGATTGCCAGCGAGATGAGGATTTCGACGGGATGAAAACGCAGCGCGGTGCTCACGTCGTAATCGCGATCGGCGTGGTGGACTTTGTGCAAGCGCCAAAGCAACGGGATTCGGTGAAACACCCAATGCTGCACGTAGATAACAAGGTCGAGCGCAATCATGGCTGCGACAATTTGCCCGCTGGGCGGGAGGTCCAGCATGTTCAATAGGCCAATCTCTTCCCGTGCGGCATGTTGTGCTGCGGCGACAGCGCCAATGGGAGCAACCAGTCGAACCGCAATGGTTCCGAGTACGACTAGAGAGAAATTGGAGAGCCATCGCAGCCCTCGGCCCTCCCGAAGCGGCAGCATCGGGCGTCCCAGCTCCCACGCCATCATGACTACGAGCAAGGCACCAAAGACACCCAGCCGAAACAGGGGTTCGTTTTCGAGTAGCCAGTGATTCACCTCGCCTCACAATTATGTATCGTCGGCACATGCGCAACCTTCTATTGAGCTGCATTGTCATCTTCTTCAGCGCCTCGGTTTTCAGCTGTGCGGACGCAGGTCCCCCGCCTGACAAGGACGTCATTGTTCAAGCGCTTGCCGTCCAGGGAGCGCTAATCCTCGATGTGCGCTCTTCCAGCGAGTATGCCGGTGGGCATGCCGAGGGCGCGGTGCACGTACCCGTGAGCGAAGTGGCCGAGAGAATGCCCGCGATTGCTCCCGACAAGGGCCAGCAGATCGTTGTCTACTGCGCCAAGGGAGTGCGGGCCGCCAACGCGGAGAGCACCCTGCGAGAAATGGGCTACACCAAGATCCTCAACGCAAAGACACCGGGCGCAGTCGCCAAGGCAATGGGCAAGGACCTGGTGAAGTAGCTAGCCTAGCGCTTCGGCATACGCGCCGTCGCTAAAGCCCACGAGAAGCGTCTTGCCACGACGAAGTGTCGGTGCTCGCAACGTTCCGCTGCGGCCGAGCATGACTTTGAGTAGCTCGTCGTCTTCGGGAGCGTCGGTCTTCATCTTGAATATCAGAACTTTCTTGCCGCGAGCGACGACCACCGTCGAGGCATCGTGGGCGAGCGCGAGAGCAGCAGGCCCATCGAGCTTGTCCTTGCTCGCATTTTGTTCTTCCTTGGTTTCGTAGTCGTTTTGCGCGAAAAACTCCCGCGCTTTTTTACAGCTCGTTCAACCACCGCGCTGGTAGTACCAGTCAATCTTCTTTGCCATGCGGGTGAGGCTACCATGGTGATTGCGAAGCGCGAAGGCTCCGACTAGTCTCGAAGCATGCGCATACTCCTATTTTGTGTACTCGCCTTCAGTACGGCGTTCTCCACCTCCTCCTGCAAGAAAGAGTCAAAGGACAAGGGCTCGAACTCGGAGCACGCCACATCGTCAACGTCGGCGGGCGCCTCTCGCCCCATTGCCAAATCGGATGTGGTTCTCGCAACGGTGCAATTGCCAACCGGAGCAAAGATCGAAGGCTTGGCAAAGGCTATCGACAATATCCAACCCGGCGCTTCTGCAGCGATGCTGCCGACGGTTCCCATGGTTCTTGCGCAAACGTTGGGTATGGATCTTTCGGGCGCGAACCTCGATGCACCGATCTCTGTCCTCATCGTCAATCCCAAGAAGCACAGCAAGCCATTGGCGATGTTGGTGACACCGAGCGACACGTCGAAGCTTGAGGCGGATGCAAAGGCCGCAGGCTTGGCCTATGTGGGCAAGAAGAAGCTGGCGCTAATTGGCGAAGCTGCGGTTGTGGAGTCCGTACAGGACATTGCGTTCGCAAACCTTTCGACGCCATCCGAGTTGCTTGTGCGCATCTACCCCGATGTTGTTTTGGCGACATTCAAGGACGACCTTCACGGAGCATTTCAGAACATGAGCCAGCTCATGTCGCAGCAGCAGACTGGAGCCAGCTCGACGGTTCAGGCCATGATGCTGGCCTACGAGGAAATGATTCTGGCAATCGGCGACCAGACCCAGGTGATGGAGATGCGTGTTGGTACAGCGGATGGCGCGTCGGACTTCAACTTTCGCATGGAGCCCAAAGCTGGAACGACCATGGCGGCGCTGGCCCAGGCTCAGGTGCCGTCGACTCATGAACTACTAGGGAAGTTGCCTAAGAGTACTTCTGGGTCGTTTCTGTTCTCGGGCGACTTGCGAGCCGGCTCCGCTCGTCAGCCCATTATGGATTTCTCGATGAAGATCATGAGCGTGGTGATGCCGTCTGACGGTGATGAGTTGATGACCAAGCTGCTTGCTACGTGGTTTGAGGCCTTTGACGGTCAGGTTGCCGTCAACATGAACATGGACATTTCAAACCCTCAGGCACCCAAGTTTGACGCGACCTACCTCATGGGAACTTCCGACGCCAAGATGATGCGTACCGGCTGGCGAGAAATGATGCGTCACATGGCGTCACGGGCTAAGGATGGCCCCGCCGAAATGATGGGTATGAAGTTTGACATCAAGTTCGAGGAGAAGGCTCTCGAGGTGGATGGCGTGGAAGTAGATCGCTATGAGACGAAACTCAATCTCACAGAGATGAGTGAAGAGGAGCGAACCATGATGGCGGCGGCACAGATTGACCAGCGAATGCACATGGCGACGTTTGACGATGTTGCCGTCATGTCACTGTCGAGCAATTCCGAGATTCTTGTGAAGTCGGCGATCGAGGCGGCCCGAGGCAAAGCACCCGGCTACGAGCCAACGGGGGCCATTGCTGCGGCACTCGCGCGAAGCAAGTCGCTCAAGGAAAGCCTGGTTTTCACGATGGACATCAGCGCACTCGCCCCCGGCGGAATGCCAATTCCCTTCAAGATGGTAACGATGGGCTTTGGCCAAGAGCGCGGTGCTCTCACAATGCGCATGTCTGTGCGCAAGTAGCTGCGGAATCTTGCTTCGCACGCAAGAGAAATCTCGCGATTCGGAGCTGCGAATAGTTCTTACGTTGCCGTGCGGCGCAATGCGCCGCCGCTGTACCTAGAAGCGCTACTGCACGGTGCCTCGGGGATAGGTGATGCTCCCTGGGGGGAGAGCGCTGGCTGCTGACTGCGCAGCGAGGGGGAAGGGGCCTATTGGACACCAAATAGCGTCGGCAAGAACTCCTCGGCTCGCTCGCGGTAGATTTGGTCGAACTGGGTCTCTTGCGCTTCCGCCTCAAGGTTTACAAGTACGGTCGTCGCCCCGGCGTAGCGAGCGGAGCGGACAAAGCTGGCGGCCGGAAAGACGCTTCCGGACGTACCAATGGCGATGAATAGGTCGCATTCTCGCAGAGCGCGCTTTGAGAGATGTTCGGGGCGTGCCGGCATGCTCTCCTCAAATAGGACGACGTCTGCGCGCAGCGGCGCCCCGCAGCTCGGGCAGTCTGGCGGAGTTTGGGGAGCACTTTGGTCGCTCTTGGGCTCTACATCGCAGGAGCTGCACCGGCTCCGGTGAATACTGCCATGTAGCTCAATCACATTGTTGCTGCCCGCACGTTGGTGCAGGCCATCAACGTTCTGTGTGATGACGGTGAAGCTACCTGTGGCGTTGCGCTCGGCCGCTGCGAGGGCAAAGTGTGCGGCATTGGGGGTTGCCAGCTGCGCCTTCAAGCGCATGGCAATCGAGAACTCCCAGACCTCGTTTGGCCGCTCTCGCATGGCTGTGACGGATGCCAAACCAGCGAGGGACTCGTCGTTCCACAGGCCGTTCTCTCCTCGATACGTTGGAAGTCCGGAGGCAACCGAGATACCCGCCCCGGTTAGAATCACGATGTTCTTGTAGGCTTCGAGATTGCAGTTCATGCCCGGTCCCTCTCCATGATGGTTGCGCGCCGTTACTGAAACTGCGAGAGAACAAACGCTCTTCGGCGCTTTACGAAGTCCATCAGGTTGTAGCCATCTTGCAGGCTCTGTGGGTTGCGTACGTCACTCAGAGAATCACGGTAGCGCGAGAGGGGATTGGGATAGTTCGGATCGTTGCCGAGTAGTGTTCCAATTAGCCCATCAAATTCGTTGATCCAGCTCTGCTGCTTGGCCTCGGTGAGGTGCAGCTCGGCCACTTCTCGGACGTATTCCATGTACGAATCGTGAAACTGCGGGACAGCGAGGATTCTATCGGCGAGTGGCAGCCCGCCCGCATCACCACACTTGGGGCTTTCAATCGGAAAGCGAATCATGCTCTGCCCACCACACCCATAGAGCCCGTAGGTCATATTTAGATCCCAAGGAATCATGACAAACTTCTCTGTATCGGGACGGTGGTAGAGGTAGAAGTTATTCACTCGGCCAAAGTAGCTATCAAAGCTTGAGAGTACCGTGTTTGTTGCCGCGAGCCTCAGAAAGCTATCGACGTCGAAGATTTGCTCAATGGCATCAGCAAAGTTCTGATCTGCGGTGTTGTTAAGCACGTCGAGGAACTGCACGAGATCGGAGTAGTCGTTTTGTAGTGGGTCGTCCTGGTTTGTTTTAAGAACAATTCCACATTCCTCGTAGCCCTCGTTGCAGCTGTGCGCATGGTGGTAGGTCGAAGGATCTCCACCTTTCCATCCCAATGTGCAGGTGTCGGATTCATTTGGCACACACTTGTAGAGATTGCCTTTGTGGGCATTGTTCTCTTCGCCAAAGTGCTGCCGGAGAAAGCGCGAGTCGACTTGTTGGTTCATGGTGTACACACCGAGGTACACATCATCGACTGTGACGTTGGCGTAGGCGGCACGCGCCACAGGGACGCCCATGGCCGCAAAGACTCTCGAACCAAGCCGTTCGCGCATGTAGCTGGCATCAAAAACATTGTTGCCAAGGTTGAGCCTATCGATTCGGTGAAATCGCTCTCCGCCAAACTTGTTGAAGTTGAGCTTTAGCGGCCACTTCGCGCCGAGGTCAATAGGGCCAAACGGGTCACCTGCTCCAAAGAGAAGGGACGAATAGCCCTTAAGGCGAACACCGATGTTCGCGAGCGTCTCGCCATCGTGGGCAAATGCGGAAGGGTAGTAGCTCTTGGTTCTCGACGAGTTCCACTCTTGCAGCATGGCCTGCCAGTCGCCATCGGCGAGGTCCAATTCAACCTCGACAACATGGTCATCCGGCAAGGCGTCTTCAAAGGTTGCGTTCCAATCTGTGGCGTCGGGCTCGGGGACACCACCGCCGTCACCGGTTACGTCTGGGCCCGCATCGCTCGGTGTTCCTTCAACCCCATCATCGCCGTCGTCGGCAACTCCGCACGCGGCTGTCAGGAGAAGGCTCAGAATGACGGCACCACCGCGCAAAGAAGTCATGGGCCATAGTGTCATACAGGACTACCGTTTGGTGGTAGCACTATCTTGGTGGGCTATAGGCTGGTGACGTCGGCGTGCGCACAGAGCTTGTGCGCAATCGGTGCGCTACTGCGCTGTCCAGACGTATCCTGCAATGCCCTGGCTCACGTAGCCAAGATTTGCCGTTGCGTTATCTCGTTCTCCTGGCGCCAACGTGTAGAAGTGGTTGTTGCTGGGCGGGTGAAACAACCGATACAGAGGCACTGAATCGCAGTCTTGCTCAGCGGCCCAATAGCCGTTGGAGTGTTGTTGCGAGCCAAGGCCCTCACAATCGCTACTTGTGCTCATGAGGTACTTGCCGTCTGACTTTTGGCAGAGAAAGACCTCAACCAAGCCAACTCCCGGAGCGGCGTAGGTTCGAAAGTAGTTTTGCGATTCGAGATTGTAGCCGTTGCCGGATGCCTCGCTGAGTACGCTTGAGAAAATATGGCCGTTCCCGGAAGCGCGATGAACTCCTTGGCGACAGTTTGCATCGCGACCTTCGTCACACTGGGAATTGCAGTTGTCGTCAAAGGCATTGCACAGCTCGGGATTGCCCTCGGCGCACATAATCGGAACGCCAGCGTCTGGCTCCATCTCTTCGACAGGTTCTCCGTCGCCAACTTCGCAGCCGTTTTCGATGTTGCCATCTTCGTCGGAGAAGCCTTCGGGGCAAGCCGCCAAGGTGCACTCGCCAAGTTCACAGCCAGCGGTGGCGTTTGGAATGAGGCAGGTGCGTCCGCAGGCGCCGCAGTTCATCGGATCATTCTGCGTTGCAACACACGGAGCTGCATCGCCCTCGGCGCGCGATAGATCCATAGAGTCGCTCGCGCCGCAGGCCGCGGTCGCTACAGCTGTGAGAGCCATCGCCAGGAGCTTGCCGCGCATCATGACAAGAGCTCGGAGAAGGGAGAGCTGGTCTCGCCACCATTGAAGCCAAAACTCGAGAACGGCAGCCCAAGGGCCTGCAGAGCCGTGAGTTGAGCGCGACTGATGTTGCCCCCTTGTTGGCGAATGTGGTGACCGCTTTGGAGATTGCCACAAGCGCCGCCTGCGATGATGACAGGTAGCTCATTGACGTTGTGCTGATAGCCCTCGGCATATTCAGAGGTGCCGTAGATGACTCCATCGTCAATGAGTTTGCCACCTGCCGGGGTATCAATTTGTGCGAACGCATCGAGCAATGCGGCAAAGCACTCCATCTGGTGACGGGTGATGTCGCGAATGGTTTGCCACTCGCCATCGTGCACCGTCTTGTGCATTTCGTTTTGCGCACCGACATTATTGAAGAGGTGGGTGGAGGCCGGCGAGGTCAGCATGAACGAGGCGACTTTTGTCTGCCCACAGTTGACGGCCATCGCCACAAGCTCTGCCATCGCTTCGGTGCGGTCCAGCAGACTTCCGCCGTTGCTAGGCCTTTGCGGTGCTGTGCACGTGTTGTTCGAAAGGACGAGGCGCCGCTGAATCTCAGAAATGTGCTCAAGGTGCGCATCGACGCGATCGCGGTCAGTACTGCCAAGGCGTGCCTTGAGTGTGCGCGCATCGTCGAGTACGGCATCCAACGCCCGAGAACGGTCGATCGCGTCGTCGTCGTTTTCTTCTATGTTGACGGAGAAGAGCTGATCGTAAAGCTGTGTCGCTTGCATGATCGGCTCGTTTTGCGAGTCGGGGCCGTTGTAGGAAATTGCGTTCCAGTGGCCGTAGTCGTGGAAGCGCGCCGGCGAGACACCCACTTGCAGTGAGCGATACGTCGGTGGTGATTGGTAGAAGGAGTCGTGTCGCGCAACCAGTTGGTCGAGGGTTGGTCGCAGCGCCGTTAGGGTATGGGTTGGATGGTCAAAGCCCTCTGGGCGCGGCCTATCTCCGGTCATCGAAACCATAAAGCCGCGCATGTGGCCATCGGCCTGGCCTGCGGGCGTTGCGGGGATTTGCGTCGTGGGGCCGAGGCCCGTGAGCACGTTGACGTTGTGAGCGGCCAACGGCGCCAGAAGCTCGGTTGGTGTGTACCCCGTGCCGGTTTGCGCTGGCGTCCACAGATCTGGATGGCCAAGCTGCGGTGTTCCATGCTTGTCGTTCCAAGGCAGTCCGCCGCCCCAGAAGAAGAGCAAGAAGAATGGTTGGTTGCCCGCGCCATCGGCATAGGCGCCCTTGGAATCGAGCATGCCCTCAAGCGGAGGTAACGCCAATGACAGCCCTAGTCCCGCTAGAGAACCGCGGAGAAAGGTGCGCCGTGAAAGGTTCGTCGTTCGCGTTGCGCGACGTATGATTCTCTTCTCAGTCTTTTTCTTACCAATCACTGTGCATTCTCCGGAGTCTGAAGAGAGCGAAAGCCTTCGCTGGTCGCAAGTACGAGGAGCAAGTCTTGGAAGCGATATCCCGACTCGGCAAACTGTTGATCAATCGCCGCTAGCTGCTTGGCCTCACCCAGTGTGTCGAGTCGGCCGTTGGCGTGACGATAGAGTTGTTTGACCATGCAGGCGGAAACGCGCTTGTCGGTCGGCAGGTAGTCTGCCAGGCCGCGGCCGTCTTCGAATTCAAAGCCATCGATGCCACCCGAGGTATCAACCGGAAATCCGTTGTCGAATTCGCGAACGAGGCCGAGCGAATCAAAGTTCTCAAAGAGCAGCCCTGGAGGGTCGAGGATGGCGTGGCAGGCAGCGCAGCGAGGATCGGAGCGATGTTGCTCCAGTCGCTCGCGCAAGGTTGTTGGCTCCGTTCCCGGCGGCTCCACTTGGGTATCCACATCATCGGGGGGCGGCGAAACCAGCTCGCAAAGCACGCGCTCGCGAATGAACTTTCCGCGCAGCGTTGGAGAGGTTTCCGTTTCGTGAGCATTCATGCTGAGGAAGGCAGCCGAGGTGAGAAAGCCGGCGCGCGGACCGTCTGCCGGCAAGTCAACAGGGACAAAGGCAATGGCACTCGCGCCGGGGGCGTCGACGCCGTAGAGGTTGGCGAGTTCTTGGTTGACGAAGGTGCGTCGGTACGAGAAGAGTTCGCGAATGTCGGTGTCGCGGCGAAAGACATGGTCATCGACAAGCAGCCGGATTTCGTTTCGCATCGCATCCGGCAGCGTTTCCGTTGATAGTGGATAGCGCTCGGGGCTGCGCTCAAGCTCGTCAAGCCCGCCGAGATCGAGATACTGGCTAAAGAAATCCTGGACGGCGATGCGCGAGCGGTCACTTTCTAGAAGCCTGAGCGCTTGCTCGTAGATTCCCTCATCGGTCGTGAGTTCGTTGCGTCCTGCTGCGGCGAGGAGCTCTGCATCCGGGCCGGTATTCCACAGCAAGAATGAGAGGCGCTCTGCCATCTCAAAGGAGGTGTAGCGGTAGCGATCCGAGTTTGCTGGATCGGGTTCGCCAGTTTCGCTTCGGTAGAGAAAGTTTGGCGATTGAAGCATGCCATAGACGGTGAAGCGCAAGCCCCGTGCGACGTCACCGCGACTCGTATCTCGCATCACGGATAACCACGACTCTATGTCGGTGTTGCTCATGGGCCTGCGAAAGAGCTTCTGCCCAAAGCCCATAAGAAAATTTATGATGCAAGGATCCGTGGTGCCTTCTGGGGTGCAGCCTACGAAGTTAGTCCAGCGACTTGTGTCTGCAAAGAGCCAATCGCTAGCGACAATGGCTGCGTCGGTGTACTGCTGCGTTCCGAGCTCTGAGAGGGAGGTGCTTGTCGCGCCAATCGAATAGAAGAGGTAGGGATTGGTGTCTTCGGGGGTAGGGAGCGCTGGCAGTGCCTCTCCGAATATGTCTGTGAGCGTGTTGCGATACTGTGCCGACGTCAGCCTTGGCAGCACTGGCGGTGCCGCTTCAAGCTCGACATCTGTTGCACCAGAAGCATCACCATTTCCGTCGCCATTGCAGGCAATGAGGGGACAGCAACATGCGACTAAGAGGGCTAGCTTCGTCATGTAGGGGCACCTAACCAAAGATACTGGCCATTGGTCAATTGGTATTATTCTGTGGCCAAACCACGGATCGGCATGGTTTTTACGGTTGGTATGACAATCACTGCTCAGCCGAAACGAAAACAGCCGGGAACGAGTCCCGGCTGTTGATGTTTGAGAAGTTCTCTAGCAGGTCTTGTTGCAGAGTTCTTCCGCTTGCTCGACGCAGAGTTTGTCCCATGCGTTTGTGCAGCAGAAGTCGTCGGCGCCGCAAACCGTTCCTACACAAGCGTCTGTGCAATCGTCGGCGTTGAGGTTTCCACCCTCTTCACAGACGTCGTGTGCGCAGCTAGCAGGCTCTGGGTCGGTTGTGCTTCCGCCGCCGTTTGCACCGCTGTTCTCTGCCGTAACAACCCAAGGAAGGTCGCCACACGTTTCAGCGTAGGGAGCGCCTTCGGGCGTTTCACAAACAATTGCAGCAGAGGGCACAGGAACGTGAACAACAACATTGTTTCCGTACTTGGCGCGGCAGCGCTCTTTGACGTCTGCGGCTCCAGCGAGAACATCGTTGCCGGTGAGGTCACAAGTCACAAGAGTTTGTCCATCGTTGCCAATGTCTGCGAAGTGACATCCAGCGGGAAGCTCATTGATGCCAGTCCAAGTTCCGAGTGGGAATCCACGAAGTGTGGTTTCACCGGAAGGGAGCGGCTGACGAGGAACGAGTGCGAGAGAGATTTGCTTGGGGTCGGTAATGTCGGCGACACCATCGGCGTCGGTATCAACACCGCAACCGCACTGAGCGAGACGTCCGCCAGCAACACAGACAGCTGAGTCAGAACGACGCCACTCGGTTTGGAAAAGCTCAAAAGCCTTCATGCAACCGCGAGTGTAGTTGTCGTGCAATGGATCGTCTGGGTTCTCATTGTCACCAACAAGAGGCTCAGTCATGCAGCGCTCTGCAAGGTCGGAAGCTGCACCGTTCGAGTTGAAGCTAACCTTCATCTTGAGGTTCTTCGAATTCATCTTCATGCCGGTAGTTCCGGTTACCCAAGAGGCAACATCAGAACCTTCGGGGAAGGGCAGTTCAGGACAGCCAGAGTCTGAACCGTTGCAGACTGCCATTGGCTCGGAAATGTCGTTGTGCCAAGAAGTGAAGACACACTGGCCAACAATGGCGTCGGGCTCATCTTCAAGAGCGAAGATTTGGTCTTCGGTGAGGTCGATGGTTGAGGAGCTTGTTCCGCCGCCCTGTTGGTTGAGGCCGAGGAGGGCACGTGCAGGAGCTGCATTGCCTTCGGTCTCGGGTGGTGGAACAACCACGGCGAAGTATTCTGTGTATTCCTGGCCGCGGTCATCACGGCCGTTTTGATTGACACCTTCGACGTCGGCAGCTGCCCAACGAATGGCGTCTTTTACAAAGGCTTGCTGGGAGCTCTCGAGTGCGTCTGCACGTCGCGCTTCACAGTGGCCGTAGGCTTTGTCTTCTCGACACTGGGTTTGTGCATCACGATCACCTGGGAAGGCGGCTGCGCATTCAGCACCGGCAGCGCTGCCTGGGGTGTCGCATTTGCCATCGCTGCAATCGACTTCTTGTCGAGCTTCGGTGGCGGTTTCGCTACACGCTGGAGCGAAGAGAACGAGGGAGGCGAAGAGGGAAGTGGATAGGAGGGAGGTAAGTGATATGAGTTTGTTCATAGTGTTGAGTCCGTGCCGACTGTGACAGAGCAATGGCTGTGCCATCAAGTTTGGGGAGTGATCCGGCTAGATTGGTGGAATTTTGCACTAGTGATCAGACCAGTGACTCTTCCGTAGCTTCGTAAGTCCGTAGGATCTGGAGGGCAATTCAGATCATGCCCCATAACGGCGCTGGCAACTAAAGAAGCCAGTGGCGCCAAGAGTCCCTAGTACTCAAGTCACCGCTAGAAGGGGCGTGTTGATGCGAGCACGATTATTCCGAGCGCAACGATCTCTACTGCCGGGATGAGCCAGCCGGGTTCCGCTGTCACGACGCCGCGTTTGAACTTACCAACGCGCATGCGCTGAAAGCCGTGCAGGCCGATAAGAGCAACAACGAGCAGGAGCTTCGCATGCATCCAGCCTTGGCCTTTAAGAGGCGAAGGCGTGAGGCTAAAGAGCATGGCAAGGCCACAGGCAATAACGACCGTAGCGCCGATGTCCATGGCGATTGCGGTGCCTTTCTCAAGTTCGATGAAGTCCTTGTAGGCGGCTTCGCTGGCCTTGGCGTGTTGCTTCAAGATGAACGAGAGACCAACCAGACCGCCGACCCAAGTCAGCATGCCGTAGAGGTGAATCATCCGAATCCATTTGAGGGTTTCGTAGTCCATGGGCGGATGCTAGCCACAGGTGGGGCGTCGCGATAGCGCGATGCGCGCAAAACGCTGCGTACCTCTTGGTGCTTGTGTTTCTCCCTTAGCTAGTTTTGCGCCGGCGGACCCAGAGAAACGTCAGCACGAGCAGCCAGGGAAGAAGAGTGCCGGGCGACGATGGAGCGCTGTGGCAGCCACAGCCGCCTTCGGTATCGGGAATGTCGGGCTCGTCAGGGCCGTCGTCACCAAGGTCGGGTGCTTCATCGGGGGTGAGCGTCAGTGCAGTGAGCACAGTGGCCATAAGCACCTCGCGATTCGATTCCCCCACGATCGTTTCGAAGGGAAAGGCGAGAAGGGCGGAGGTCGCGGTCGTGACCACTGCCGTACCGCCTTCTTGATAGTTGAGAAGCGCCTGTCCATCGCTGGTTAGCGTGAGCCCGTCGGCGCCTTCTGCCAGGTAGCCATGAACCGCGTCGTCGTCAAAGCGCATCGCAAGGAGCGACACCGGTGCGCTGTCGCTGGGGACTAGGGAAAAACTCTGAGCGTCGGCTTCGGCAGCCGCGACAGCGAGCGTATCTCGTAGGAGCGATGTGGCAGGGGGCGGCCCTGCGCTCAGCGTCTCTGCGATGTGGCTACCGCTCATCACGAGAAGCCCCCCACTTGCGTGATAGCGCTGGAGTGTTTCGACATCGCCTTCGGGCAGTAGGCCCTCTTGCGTTTCTCCGGCGGCCCACAGCACAAGTGGGTACGCGTCCAGCGTGACATCGCCAGCGCGCACGGCTTGGGCACTTGTGGATGCGAAGCTTATGCCCGCGGCATCGATTGCTCGCCCGTAGCGCCCCACATGGCTGAAGTCGTTCATGCGGCCAAGTAGCATGCGTTTGACAGTGTTTAGGCCAAATGCGCTCAAGTCGTCGTCGATGAGCTGCCCGGCGTCAAGGCGAGCGTAGTCATTTACGATTAAGACTTGCGGCTTGCCAAGATGAGAAGCGCGCGCTCCCACAATGGCGGAGGGAAACGACTCGCCGCCCGCGTTGAGGGCAGTGACCCGCGCGAACCGAGCGACTTGGCCATCAACGTCAAACGTCGTTCCGTCCACATCCTGACCGTCGTCAAAGGCGAGACCGTCGGCACTCAGATAAATTCGGTATCGAGTGGCTGCATCGCCGCCGCCTGCCTCGGTCGCTGGTGCGGCCCAGTGAAAGCGCAGGGTCTTGTCCACTTGTTCGGCTGCGACTCGCTGCGGCTCATCCGGAGGAAGTGTGAGTGCTGTGCCATCTCGGTTGGCGAAATAGCGAGCAACTCCTTGGGCCATGGCACGGCCAGCGACTCGGCGAAACCGTGGATCCGCTAGGGCGGCGGCATCGGCAGCTGTGTCGTGAAACGCAATTTCAAATAGCCCAGACGGCATCTCCGAATTGTTCGAAGGATTGACCTCGCCAAAGTAGGCGGCGTAGAGCCCATTGCCAAACTCCGGCCATTCACTGTCCCAGCCTTGCCGCAGGTCATCGACAAGTTCGTCGTGCACAGCGGAGAGCAGCGCAACCGAGCCTTCGACGCCACTGAAGGTATCGATGGAACCAAACGAGGTTGGACCGTAGGCAAAGGAGGATGTCCCGCGTGCCGTGCCATTGGCCGCATTCGTGTGCCATGCGATGTACACCGCGTCCTCCCCCGCTTCGTGATCCCAAGCCGCAAATCGCGACCGCGCCTGGACATCGTTGACAAGCACACTCGTTGGGGCTCCTGCGGATTGCAGGTAGTTTAGGGCGCTATCCTCAAATGCAGGACGGCCGTGCGTCGCGCCGCCTCGTGAGGCTTGGCTCATGCCGCCACCGATGCGGGCTACGTCGGCCGAGAGTGTTGCCCCTGGGTCGGCGCTCTCTGTGCTCAGCTCAAGCGCTCCGAGTTCTTCTGATGAACCCTTGCGAAAGTAGAAGTTGCCTAGAAAGACCCACGTGTTTCCGTGGCGACGTTGGTCGACGTTGAAGACACTCTCTCCGCCAGCGTGGCGAACCGTATACTGAGCATCGCGAGCTCGGTCTGGCCCTTGAACGTAGCCAACATAGACATGGTAGTTGCCGTCTTCCGGAACATCGAACGTCCAACGCACCCCACGCCCAGCGTCACCACCCGTGTCAAAGACCTTCGAGCTACCTGCGTGAAACGGTCGGTGATCCGCCTCGTAAGGGGCGTCGGGAATCGCATAGCCTTTGGGTTCTTCTCGAAGCTCTAGCACTCCCATGGTCGCGAAGGATTCGGAAGCGTCGTCCGAAATTGCCAAGTTGGTGTTGAGGTCGTTCTCGCGCAAGGTCACAACGTATGCGCCCATGTTGCGGAGGTATTGCACCAAGTACTGGGTCGCCACCTCTGTCGAAATTAGGTCTTCTACGATGCCATGGGTGTTGCCGCGTTGCGATCGCCAAGCGTCGCCAGTCCAGTTCCAGCCGTGCCCCGGCGAGACGTAGACCGTTTTTCCCAGCAGCACTCCTTCGGTGAGCGCACGCGCGCGTTGTACCTGAGGGAGGCCATTGGCGCCGAGGCCAGGCACTTCATCCTCCTTAGGAAGAACTCGTAGCGAGACCGGGGTGTTTTGCGGGTTTTCGAGACCGCAGTGCTCAAGGTGAAGCGCGTTGGCGAGCGACTGGGCATCGGCCCCCGAATTGGCCGTGAGCAAGCACGCGAGGGCAGCAAGCGGCGCGAGGAGTCGGAGCTGTCGTGGCAACACAGGAGGCGGGCAGGCAAAGAGCGACACGCGCCGAGACTACATGGAGAGGCCCGTCGAGAATTGAAAATTGTCGGCAGCGGGCAGGTTTGCGCAGGAACTATGGTTTAGAAGCGCGAATGCCCCCTGCGCTTCTCCCTCTGTCAGATCGTGCAGCAAACTAAATTGCAACTTCCGTTGGTGTGATGCGTCTTGCTTTTGAATATGAAGGCAATCGATACCCGAACTGCTCTTGGTGCCGCACTCTTTACGGTCGCTCCGGCTCTGTTGGCCAGCGTGAAACCTACACTGGCGCTGGCCTGCCTACCTTTGCTCGCCAGCCTATTTGCTCTGCGGCGCGGGCATTCTTGGGGCGCGTTTGCCCTACTCGGGGGCGCGACGTGTTTGGCGGCTATGGGCATCACGCAACTCCTCCCATGGCCGGCTGCTCTCGCGAGCGGCGGGGCCCTCTTAACGTGTGGCGTGGTGGTTCCACACTTGTGGCGATTTGATAAGGCTGCGACAGCGATCGTCATGGCGCTCACGATGGTTCTCGGTGTCACGGCAGGTGCTCTTGTGGAAAACGTTCGACCTGATGCGACGGCGGCTTGCCAGTCCAAGACTCAGGAGCCTTCGACATTTGGGAGGCAGGGCGAAGATGCTAGCGATCTACAGATGGCAGACTTGGTGGGCGTCTATGTTCTGCAATCAGAGGATGCCTCCTTAACTCTCAACGCAATCGGAGGTGTCTCACTTGAGACTGCCAAGACGTTGGATGGCGAGACCGCCAAGACGTTGGATGGCCAATTTTTCAAGGGTAGAAAAGGGCGCTTGGAAATCGTACTTGGCGATACGACGGTTCCCTTTGTGATTGGAGACGGTGTACTCATCGGTCCAAACGGCGAGCAGTATCACTTGGCAGGAGCCGTGCGATGAAGCGCCGGAGCTTTCTTCGAGGCGCAGCTTTGGGTACTGCAGCCGTAGCGGGTTCTGGTTGGTTCGCCAGCGCATGGGCTGCACCCTCCAATGGAACTCTTCGCATTTTTGATGCGTATCGCAGGGCCAGGCGGCTGCAGCGCGCACTCTTGGTGTTTGTGGTGCCGGTGGATGAAATGATGCGCTACAAGCGAGGCACTAGCCTTGGAGCGTATCTCAACCACGGTAGCGACCGACAGCTTGCTCCCTTGGCTCTCTGTGAAGTTGTCTGCGCCACGATGACGGAGCTTTCAGAACTCAGCCCCGCGACGTACGACGCCGAGCCCAGTTTTGTACTCATCGAATCCGTCTCGCTGCCCGCTAAGCCTCGCCACAGCAGCGTGACGCTCAAGGCAGCTACCGACTACGAAAACGGCGATGCCAATGCCGATACGAACATTTCTAGTATTGCGAAGGCGATCGCTGCCGTTGTGATGCCCGGCAACCGAGTTTCGAAATCAATGCTCGCGCAGCGAGATACCGAAGCGGAGAAGGCCTTGTTGCCTGTTCTCGTCAATACACCCGACAAACGCGAGCTGTCCAAGGTCGATCGCCATGCGGCAGGTCTAATGAGTGTTGCGTTACAGGTCAAGGGCGAGGTTCGGGTAGCAATCCTGGCTGGGCTTGCTGCAAGTGCGCGGGCAAGAATTCGCGACAAGCCGGTTCCTGGAGCACGTTGGGCCCACGCCTTTGGATGTGGCCCAACGACCTACGAGGACCAGCCAGCGGATACCAACGTGGGGTATCTATGCGGTATGGGGCACGTGCCTGCAAAGAGTGAACGCTTTCTGGCGTTCCTAGTGGATCATCCAAAGTAGGACGATGCTGCGATCCGGGAACACGGGCAATGGCGTCCCTGTGGGGCTTATGCTCGCACCGGATGCGGTGTTTCTCGATTTGCTCCATGACGTCATCCGAGGCGAAATCGACTATTGCGAAGTAACGCCCGAGACGCTTTGGCTTGAGAATAATTCTGGTGCGCTTGCACCGAACGGATTTCATCGAGAGTTTCTGGCGCTCCAAAAATCCACGGGAATGCCGTTTGTTGCCCACAGCGTGGGCTACAGCCTGGGAAGCCTTGTCGACGACGATGCGCCATTTCGTGAACGCTGGCTGGAGAGAATGCGGCGCGACCAGGCACTCTTTGGCTTTGAATGGCTTACCGACCACCTAGGCGCCACATCGCTTGCCGCGCAGCACATGGCACTGCCACTCCCAACACCGATGACCCCCTCCCACGTGGCAATCGCTAAACGTAACCTGCATCGCTTGCAGCAGGTCGTTCCGCAGGTTGGGTTCGAAAATAGTGTCTTCTACTATATGCACGGGAAGCCGCTTGAAGAACCCGCGTTTATGCGAGAAATTCTTAGTTCTCCAGGGTTTCACCTGTTGCTGGACTTGCACAACGTCTACACAATGTCGAAGAACGTTGGATTTGATGCGAAGGAGTACATTCGCCGTCTTCCGCTCGAACGCGTTATCGAGATTCACATCGCAGGTGGGCAAGAAAGCGACCCTAGCTGGCTGCCAAGTGGGGCAGCGATGCGTCTTGATAGTCACGACAACGAAGTTCCGGAGGCTGTGTGGGAGCTTCTTGAGGCGGTGGCGCCCGCGTGTCCCAATCTCCGGGGGGTGACACTGGAGAGAATGGAAGGGACGGTGACCGCACGAGATGTCGCGCCAATCCGCGACGAATTGCGCAGGGCAAAACGCATACTAAAAAACCGGGATGCAGCCGCACCACGACCAGTGTCCGAGAGAGCTGTGTGTGCACCGCTTGACGAAGTGCGAATGCCAAGCGTTGAAGAGCGTACTCAGATCCGCGTCTGGGAAACACTCGTAGCTGAGGCCATGCGAAGTGACGACCCAGTTGCAGGATTCAGTGAAGTCGCAAGCGACGCGAAACTTTGCGATGCGCTTCGTGATGCTGCGCGCGACGTGAGTGCGGACGGCGTTCGATTGAGCGCGCTCCTGGTTGCACGACTTCGATTTGAGCGGCTCATCCAAGGCAGCCCGGAGGCGGCGCAGTGGTATGACGAGGACGCTCTGCACTTCACACGTGCATTCCGAGCATTTCACCGACAAGAGCCTCCGCGCACGGGCGTATCTGACGCCGAGCGCTTTCGAGCGTGGCGGCAGGCAAGCGCGACATCGCCCTGAGATGACATCGCCCTGAGATGACATCGCCCTGAGATGACATCGCCCTGAGATGACATCGCCCTGAGATGACATCGTGCTGAGACGCGCAGCTCAAGTGCCGGAGCACACACTACGGCGACGCATCAAATGCGAATACTTCACCGCCAAACGCACTCACAAGCAACGTCGTCGCGTCTTTCCAGGCAAACTGGTTGGGCCCAGAGCGAATGTTTCCCATGAGCGCGGGCGGTCCAAGCCGACTATCGTCGCACCAAGCGGGGGCACTTCCGATGTCGTGGCAATGGAGTTGCCCACCGAGCATGTAGAACAACATCGTGCGATCTGGGCTAAAGGAAAAGTTCTCAATGGAGCTCGGCGCGGTGTCCCAGAAGGTGCCCAGTGTCGAGAGTGCTGGATCCGCCGGCGATGTGAGATAGCGAATCTTGTCCACCTCGGTGAAATAGAGCCTGTCTTCATCGGCTCGATACTGAATCCAACAATCGCCAAAATTGAAGTGACAACTCTGCGATAGGCTGGCCGAAACCGCATCGCCAGGGGTCGGTAGGTCAGGCGAAATTCCATTGGGTGCTGCGCCAATCGCGCTTCGAACCACACCGTTTGCGAAGTCGAGAACTTTCATGACCGCAGTGGTGCTGGAAGACTCGAAAGAGCCGGTTAGAAAGGCGGAGTGGCCTCGTAGAGCCAGATTGTGTTGCGTCCCATACGGCCAAAGATCGGCGTCAAACGGGTCGCTTCCATCGGCTACGAGTTCCCAGTCATCGGAGCCGCCTTGCAGCGCAACAACCTGCCGATTCGCATCGACTCGAATGAGCACACTGCGATTCTTGGCGGGCCCATAGCGCAACCAGGGCAACCCCTCGTCGTCGAATGCCAGCGTTTCCATGTTGCCGCCGGCATAGGCCACTCCCAATCCGACCTCAGGCCCAATTGCATCGCCGGTCTGATATCGTACCGCGGTTCCACTTTGATTGCCCCAGAGTACTGAGACTTGTTCTGAGGCAGGGTCTACGTGGCCAAGCACTTGGGCGCCAGAATCTAAGAAGTAGAGCCCCGCAGGAAACGCCGCCTGATTGGGATCCGAGTCGGCCTTGTAGTGAATCCCCGTGATGGTTCCGCGCACGACTCTGGCAGTACCACCATCACCCGAGAACGATGCAGCGCCAAGGTATGTTTGCACGCGCTCCGCTTGATCGACAAAGCGCACACGGTAGGGGCGCTCTTCGTTGAGGCTCGCACCATCGGCAAAGTAGAGAGTTCCCTGGTCGCCCACCTGCATGGAGTATTGGGTGTGAACACAGGCCTCCGCCACCGGAATTCCATTGCGTGTGCAATCGCCAACACCGGTATTGGAAACCACGGTCTCGATGAGGGTGTCTCCATCGGCTCCCAGTAGATTTGGCTGGTAGCGCACGATTTCGCTATCTGCTGCCAGAAGTGTGGATGTGCTTGGATCGTAGGCCAGGGCTTCGGCCGCCCCGATATTGATATTCGAGGAGTAGTGCATTCCATCGATAATCTTCCAAGTACCGCCATTGTAGCCGCCATAGAAAATTCGGCTTCCGCGATCCCAAACCGTGATGTTCATGATTTGTGAAGACGCAATTCCCAGTGGGATTGCGAGCGGATCACTTGGACCCGCGGGAGGAGTGCCCGCCGTGCAATCCCCCGCCACAACGACAAACGCGCCAACAGAACCATCGGGACGTTGCGCTACCTTCATGAGCCGGCGTTGTCCCGTGCCACCATCGCAGCGCGATAAGAAGTACAGCGTGCCGTCTTCATCAAAGTCAAAATGCGAACCAAGTGCAAAGACGCTTTCGGGAGTCGCGCTCGAGTCTGAGACCGTGCCGCCGCCAATGTAGCGTCGCATTGTGCGAGTGGCCGGATCGTATTGATAGACAAAGGCTGAGACAGTTGTGCTCTCAAGACCGACACCCAAATACAGCTTGCCGTCGACACCCATCTTGAGAGAGGCAATGTGGGGGACAGTTTCATCACCTGTGAGAATTCCATCGTCGGGGAGGGTAAGAGGCCCGTCACCCAATAGCTGCTCGACCTGTCCTGTGGCCCCATCCATGCGAACCACGCCGTTCTTGAAGTCGGTGGCATAGGCATCCCCCGTCTTCTCGTCGACTGCAAAGTGGCCTTGGGCGTTTTCTCCATGTAGCAGCTGGACGCTCGATGCTGCACCGCGATGTGTTCGATCTTCTGAGCCCATGAAGACCGACCAACTCCCGCCGTTCTGAACCTCGGAGAGGGCTGCGATGCTCGAGTTTCCTGAAGAGTCTCTAGCGACAAGTCGCAAACGAAACGGATCGACTGTAGGAGCCGAAAACGCCGCGTAGGATCCACTGTTTTGATTTGGAGTCGACCCAGTACCGCCAACTCCATCTGCGATGCGCTGCCAGATTCCTCCGCCTTCCGTCACATACAAATCAATGGGGTTGTCAGCAAGGCCCTCAAGGTCCGAGACGTCCCATTCGATCGTCAGCGGATCACCAGCTTGGTGCGTGAAGGCACCCGTGCTCGCGTTGCGTACTCGGAATGAGCTCACTACGGGAATGTTCTGAGCCGCAAATTGAATGCTGTCAGCGTCCACTCCCTCGGTTCCAGTCGATGGCGAGATCAACGTGAGGTTGCCCGCAGCATCCTTAGCCCATGCGCAGAGTTTCTTTTCGCCATCGCTTGGCTCGACAATGAAATCGATCGGGGCCGCCGCTGTTGTGTGGGCAACCCAATTCGAGTCTTGATATTGGGATTGGCAATCGCCCTCTGCGGCCAGTGCTACTCGGACTTCGAGCGGGGGCACACCGCCGTTGACAGTGACCGCAACCGAGAGTCTCGGGCCGGTCGCAAATTCGCTCTCGGCATTGATCGATGTGCTTGCGATTCGAAGGCCGTCACAGTCTCCACCGCCCGCACAAAGCTCTTGGGATGCGTCAAAGCCGATTCGCCCACAGGATGTCGCCAGCACGACGAGAATTGCGAGGCGAGACATCAGCTTCCATGATAGCGCACTTTGCGATTTCCCCCAGCAAGCGGTGACTATGGTGCGGGATCGAGCATTTGAGCTGAGTCTGGAGAGGATTTTCTCGGTCCGGGGAAGCGAGCGTGGCAGCCACCGCTATACTCCCTGCCGATGAGCGATGGCCCCTACCGACTCGGTGATGAAATCGGTCGCGGTGCGCTCGGTCGAGTTGTGCGCGTCTACGGCGGCTCGTCCACGGTCTTTGCAGGCAAGATTCTGCACGCTTCTCATCGCGGCGATATGAGAGCGTCGATTCGCTTCACGAGTGAGGCGGAAACCCTCGCTACGGTCCAGCACGAGAACATCGTGCGCGTGTATGGCATCGATACCATCGACGGCGAGATGGTCATGCGTATGGAGCTCGTCGATGGCCCCGACCTCTCCAAGTTGCTCGCCATCGAAGGGCCGCTGGAATCGGAGAGGCTTGTCAACGTGGCGCTTGGCATTGTCGCTGGTCTCCGTGCGGCACATCTTGCGGGATTGGTTCACCGCGATCTAAAGCCACAGAACATTCTTCTAACCACCGATGGCGTTCCAAAGATTGCTGACTTTGGAATGGCTCGCGCCGCTTCCTTTGCCGGTGTTGATGAAAGCGCATTTGCTGTCGCGGGTACACCAGATTACATGGCACCGGAATGCGTGGACCCGCTGGCCGTTGATGCGCGCAGCGATCTGTACTCACTTGGTTGCATCCTCTTCGAGCTGGCCATGGGGCATCCGCCGTTTTCTGCCGCAACCTCCTTCGCGGTTCTCGAGGCACATCGCAACTCCGAAATTCCCCTAGTGGAATGCGAACTGCCTTCGGCCCTCAAGGCTCTCATCAACTCTCTCCTGGCGAAGTCCCCCGCGGATCGACCACAGTCGGCTGCTGCCGTGGAACGCATTCTGGGAGAAGTCCGGGAAGGCAAGGAGACAGCGCTTGCGGTACTTGAAGCGAACACTCTCGCGATAAGCGGGCAGTGTATTTCGTGCGGCCGTTCACTACTCGATGCAATTTCCGTGTGCTTTGCCTGTGGCCTCAAGCGGGTCACCCTGGAAGCTGGGCAGCACAGTCTCTTCGTGGTGGGGCCGGGCGAGATTGGCGACAAGCTCGATGCACAGCTGCGGCAGGAGCTTCTCAAATGGCTTCGCACGAATCCCTCTTTAGGCCTTGGCACGGAATCGTTAGAGACGAAGGTCCCCCGAGTGCCGTTTGTGGTCGTCACGAAGACGAGTGAATCATCTGCGCGCTCGCTGGCAAACGCCATCGAGTCTCTTGGCCTTGAGTGCACGGTGCAACGCGGAGGCGCCTATCGCCTGCCTGCGATTCGCAAGAAGGGATGGCTTCTCAGCGGGCGCTTGCTGGCAATTGGCGCCGCATCGTGCGCTGGTCTCTACAGTAGCCTCGGCGTACTTATCGTTCCGACCCTTGGTGCAGGAGTGCTGGCAGGCATTGCGAGCGGATGGGTGCTTGCAGGCAAGAGAGTGACCAGCAAGTCCAAACGCGCATCGGTGAAATTGCCAGCGGCGGTTGCCACATCGCTCCTCGGTGTGTCACCTGTTGTGCAGGGGATGCGCTTGCAGCGACACAGAGAAAGTCTTAGGGGGGTCGTAGAGCGAGTGATTGTGCTTTGTGAAAAGCTGCCCGCAGATACTCTCGCAGAGTGCGAGCTGGACCTGGCGAGACTCGTTGATATTGCACTTGTGGGGAGCGCCCGAATGGACGAAATCGAGGTTGCGATTGTGGATGCCGACATGAGAAATCCGAGCCCCGAAACGTTGACGGAGATGCGCGAGCGCGACCGATTGGCTGGGCAGCTTCTCGAAGTAACGGCGTTTCTCGATTCTCTTCGGGCCCGAACTGCCGCAGCCAAGCTTGCGGGCGCCGACACGGCAAATACGGACGAGCAGCTCGATGACCTTCGGGCGCACATCTCAGCGCTGGAAGAGGTGCAGAGCCTATGAGCGACGCACCGAGTACAGGCCACGCACTGACCGTTGATCCGCTACCGGAAACGGTTCGCAACGAGGTGCGTTGGAGCGCGCGTACCAGCGACGGCGACTTGGTAGTTCTCGCACAGTTGTTGCCGGCCCTTGCCTGTGATGAATCGCTGCGCCGCCGCTATGTGTATGAGGCCGAGCGGTTGGCCAATACCGACAACCCGTTTCTTGCACAGGTGCTTGCGGTGGGGCCACAGCCCGATCCTCGCAGTCCCGATGCGGTGCCTCCTTGGCGTTTGCGCTGCGCGCCCACCGGCACCCGTCTAGACCGCTTTCTCGATGAACGAGCGCCACTTCCGATCGATGAAGCCATCGACCTCCTGCGTCGCCTCGCTCGGGCTGTTCACAGCCTAAACACCGAGGGCTTAGTCCTGCGGGACCTTGAGCCACGTAGCATTGTTCTTAGGGGAAACGGCGATCCCATCATTACGGACGTCGGTCTTGCGCGTGTCGATATTCTTTCAAGTCGAACCGCCTCCAGCCTCATGCTGGAGAGTTCTGCCTACGCTGCGCCCGAGCACCTGCGTGCGACCGTCGTCGATGCGCGCGCGGATGTTTACACGCTAGCCGCGATTGCCTGGCAAGCGCTCTGTGGCGTATTGCCCTACGATGAGGGGTCACCGTTTTTGCGCGACTACAGCTCTCTGCCGGCCTTGGGAACCATGCGTGACGGGATTCCCAAGGGCTTGGATGAACTCCTGCGATCGTGCCTGAATGAGCACCCAGACGATCGCCCCAATAGCTCAGAAGAACTCTTGCATAGGCTCGATGGAGGCACCACAGAAGCGCTTAGCGCCATTGAACGGGTCCGATGCCAGGCTTGTGGTAAAGAACTCCGCCTGGGGTTGCGACTCTGCTTGCATTGCGGCAAGACGGCGGTGCAGTTCGAACGAGAAGCCGACGGGCCGGGCTACAACATCGTTCTGCGCAAGGCGAAAGAGGACCAAGTGTTTCACGAGCGCTTGCGCCGGTTTTTTGAGGACGTGGGGGAAGGGCCGCCGCCAGAACTCAACTTCCTGATTGGCGATTCGCGGATGTACTCGAAAGGGGAGCGGAAGGCGCGCACGAAATTGCCGGTTGCATTGCTTCGCGGTCTTTCGTTGGACACCGCCCTCGCTTTGAGGAAACGTCTAAAGAGCGATGGATTCGATGTGAAGACGAAGAAGGGAATCCTGGTTCCCCGTCGCCGCAAACGCGCTCGGCGCATGATGTGGTTCGGAGGACTTGGGGGCGGAGCCCTGGTCGCAACCGCGGCCGTGACCGGATCCTGGATGCTGTTGCTTGCGGGAGTATTGGGAGGCATCACCATGTTCACTGTCGGTGCGGTTAAGCGCCATCAAGCGCGACAAGAAGACATCCCGCCGCTAGCGGAACTCCGCGCGGGGCCGGCGGCATTGCCTGCGTCGGATCCCTTTGTGTCTCGCATTGCATCGCTGCTGACGAAGGAACTCGCTGCCGACGTTCGAGAACAGGTTAGCGATCTGGCCCTTCTGGTTCAGCGACTTTGTGATCACCGGGCGGAGTCGGCCGATGAGAGTGGAGCGCTCGCAATGCTGACCGAACCTCTGGACGCATTGGTGGCACTGATCTGCGAGGAAGTAGAATCGATTCATGCCATTGATGTCGAACTTGCTGAGCTCGATGAGGGCGCGCTAATTCGCGCCATTGCTTCGAGCGAGGCCCGAAGCGAGGAACGTTCGAGTCGGATGCACTTCCTCAGTGGTCTCGATCGCTTGCGTGCCCTTGAAGACCGCCGCGCATCGCATATGGGAGCGCTCTTGCAAGCTGGAGCCCTGCTAGAGCGCACGGTCGGCCTCGGCCTCTCTGAAACCGATGGTCGACTCTTGGAGAGCAATCGCATTACAACGGCCCTCGCGGCTCTTGGGCGCCACTAGCGATTGTGACTTTTAGTGGACGTTGCCTATGCTGCGCTCGTAGCTTCGCCTTCTCGGCCTTCAACACACCAGGTCCTCTCATCATGTCGACTTCTCATCACTCGGCCAACGCAATGGCGTCAACGCGTAGCCGCGAGGTGGGATCGTGAGTAGGCTGCTCGTCTTCTACAACAAGAAGCAAGTTGCTCCGGTTCTTGCGGAGTGGCCCAACAGTCGCAAACCTTCGTTGGTCCTACAGTCGTGGCGAGAGCAGTTTGATGTTGAAGTGAAGAAGGTTAAAGCCCTCAGTCCTGCCCAGATTAGCTGCGCTCACGATCCCAAGTACGTACGGGATATTCTCGCATGTAGGGCGAAGAACGGCTTTGGCAATACCCTCAAGAGCATTGCGGCCACATTGCCTTGGACAACCGGGAGCATGGTCAGTGCGGCTGTCTACGCCATGCAAAACCACTGCAATACATTTTCCCCGACGTCCGGTTTTCACCACGCAGGGTACGCCCACGCCAGTGGTCTCTGTACGTTCTCAGGGCTCACGATAGCCGGAATCGTACTTAGGAATAACTATGGGGCAAAGCGGGTCGGGATTCTCGATCTCGACAGCCATCTTGGGGATGGAACGCTCGCCACAATGGCGAGGACAGGTGCCGATTCGTTTATCTCCCACTACAGCCTAGGTGAGGAGGATATCCACCAAGGGAATAACGAGGCTTGGCTTGCAGCGTTGCCCGAGCGTATCCGCAGTACCTTCTCATCCTGTGATGTGTTGCTTTACCAGGCAGGAGTGGACTGTCATCAAGACGATCCACTCGTCGATAGCGGACACTTCACCACCGAACAAATCTACGAGCGAGACCGCATCGTCTATTCGACCTGTCAAAGACTCTCGCTTCCCGTCGTGACAAATCTTGCCGGGGGCTACCAAAAGCCTCTCGAGAAGGTGCTGCGCCTGCATGACCTCTGCGCAAAAGCACATCTCGATGTGCTCGCGGCCACGGCGTCTCGGGCAACATGAATGAGTGCAACGCCAGAGAAGTAAGGGCTCGTCTTTTGCCAATCAGAACGGCAAGCCAACGGCGGGGCGCTCGGCCCGGAGCTTGGCCCGGAGCTTGGCCACTACACTCGCGCCAGTAGCGCCTTCAAGTCTCCCGACTCGCTCTTCCAATCCGCATAGACGCCAGAGAGCTCACACTTCTCGCATCGACACGCCAAAAAGAACCACCGAACATCTTGGCTCTCTCTGTAAAGCGATACACCTGCTGCGATCCGAAACTGCTCCCCACCGCATGTGCAGATCGCGGACTCGACAGAGTCCACTTCATCAACGAAGTCGTCGCTATCGCCGATGCCATGTTCATCGTCGCAGCCTGCGCAGATGCGTGCAGCGACACCTTCGAGGTCATTCATGAGAATCGTGAAGACATTGCCTTTGCACTTGGCACACGTTGGGCTGGCAAAGGCTGTCGGTGGAGCCTCACCTCCATACTCCAGCATATCGCTGATGAGCGTTGCATCGATTGGATCGGGGAATGCCGATGCACTCGTGCTTGATTCATTGACATTGATTCCGCTCACTCGGTTTCTCGCCTCCTGGTCGTCTTCGGCTGATCGTTGCTCACAGCGTGGTTTGGCCCGCCAAACTCCTAGTGCTCGCCTTGCCAGAAGACTAACTCCCATCGCGAGCGAAAACCAATCCCCATGGATCAAGCACTAGACGTATTCATGTCGTCGCACTGCGCTTCTTTCGAAGCGCCGTAAGTTAGGGCGAAAGCGCAAAGCGTCTCGTTCGTGTTCCAAGCTAGGGAAGGCAGGTCCACTCTGATAGGTCGATGCGATCCGGGCTGCCTAGGTAGGGCATGCAGAGCCCTCGAAAGACCGTAGCGTCACCCAGGCAGATTGTCCCCTGTGGACAGTCCCCGTCGGAGTCGCAGCGAGCGGTGCAGGCTTGGTGAATGCATGCGTCGGTATCATTGGCTGAGTAGGCACAGACGCCGCCTGAGCAGAGCGAGGTCTCCAATACCGAATGCCGCGGTTTGCGTATGGGGTGCAAATCGCAGGTCGCGAAGAAGTCTTTGATGACAGTTGGGGCCCGCGCAACACAACGACCGAGGGTTGCGTCACATTCGAGATAGGTGTTGCTAACGGTACCGTCATCATTGCGCACCGCAACCTGTGGCTGACAATCGGCTTCGGTGGCACACAAATCATCAACTTGTTTGGGGCGGTGTTCCTCGCAGAGATCGGCAATGGCCACGTCCATAGTTTGGGCGAATGACTCACGTACGCCATCGGCACGACAGCCGCTCTCGCAGTCGAACTGTCCTGAGCCGCAGCTGCCAGTCCATGCTTCACAGGCTATGGGCGCAGCTCTAGGAAGATTGATGAGGCCGCCTTCGCACGTGGCCACTCCGCCACAGTCGTAGTGACAGTTTGGATCCTCCAAAGGTTCATCCTGCGATTGCGATTCGTCCGCACACCCCAATGCCACGAGCACACAGACTAGCGCGCCGAGAACTCGCAGCATGGATGCAGTTCTCGAGCACGCATCCTTGAGATCTCGGACTTGTTCGGCGGGCATCAAGCCAGGGTAGCACGGCAGCTCCGCAGTTCCTGTACCCTCGTCCACGCTCTTGGTTGTCGCTTGCGAACGATTTATTGTGGATTGTCGCGGGACTTGACGTCCTTACCAAACACCCCACCACCTACTTCAAGCCAAAGGATCGCCCATGCTACCTCTCGCTCTCATCGCCCTTGCCATCACAAGCCTGTATTCCATTGCCAAGGCGCCAACCGCTCTCCGCGTTGCGGCGGCAGTGCTCTTCACGCTGCCTGCAGGCCTTGGGTACGTCATCGCGTATTTCGCCGCGACTACCGAGGATACCCGCGTATTTTATCCAATCGCCGGTGCGATTGCCGGATGGATTGTTGGGGCCATTGTCTTCGACACACTTAGGAAGCGGCACCTCAAGAGTGTCGAAGAAGCGGCATCCGCTACTTAAACGGGAGGGGCGGAGTGACGGCGATGGCATCCGTGCCAAAGGGCAGCTCCATCCGCTCCACAACAACACCGGTCTCCTGATCGATTTCGAGCAGAATCGTCGCGATGGTAGCGCCATCCGTGCTGATGCCTTCTCGCACACCGTAAAGCGTTGTTTGATCCGAGGTGAGGCCGCTAATGTCGTCGCCCTGTGCGTCCACAAGATCGGTGCCGCCCGTCAGGGCTCCGTCCGCGCGACTTACATCAAAGAGGTCACCGTCTGAACCGTCGGGAGCCAAGTAGAGGTTGGATGCGAAGTCAAAGGCAAGCCCACTGCCATTTACGCTTGTGTCGCCTCCAACCAAGGAGACGCGTCCCGTGTCCAGTGCGACGGTAACGAGTTGCCTGTGGGTTTTGCTCCATCCGTAGAGTTCGTTGGTGTCGTAGGAAATTGCGATATCAGGCATCCGAAGTGCCTCTGCTTCCGCTGTAAGAAGTTTTCCTATGCCATCAATCTCGCCAGTAAATGGATCAATCGCAACGAACTCCCTTGGAAAGCCTGCACTCACAGCACCGGCGTTCGAGGTCACACCGTAAATGGTTCCGTCGATGTGGCTGGCAAGCCCGGTAATGGCCTCGTCAAGTTTTGCGATGGGCTCGTAAGTCTCGGCTTCGAGATCCACGTAGTAGAGACTGCCGTCGACACCACCGCGCCCATCGGCAACAAAGAGTCCTTCCTTCATGTAGCCAAATGCGTCGTTGGAAATCGCTTCTCCATTCGTGTTTTCGATCGAGACATCGGCAAGGGTCCAGGGGGCGCCGCCGGGCGCGTTGCACACAATCGTCGTATCGCTTTGCACCGAGATGTCGAGGCAGAGTTCGCCGCCAATCAACACCGATGCATCGCCTGCTTCTAGATCGGTGTAGCCCGTTCCAACAAGCGAGAGAGCCGCACCCATGTGACTGCCGCGGTCGGGCACAACACTTGTGATGGTGGGAAGCGGGTTGTAGGAGTAGGAGTTGGCCGCGTAGGCGAGTTCGCTTCCAGACACAACGAGGATGTCAACGGCTCCGACTTCGGTCCCAGGAGGAACCGTGACTTGCAAGCGGCCGTCGCTCAGCAGGGTGGGGGAGTCGGCTTGGACGCCATCCACCGTTACCTCAATGCCATCGCCATCAAGGCCGTCGCCGGTGATTACCAGGGTGTTTCCGCCGGCAAGGGGACCGCGGGTTGGCTCCAATTGTTCAATCGTAATCGACCGATCGGTTGGGGTATCACCGCAACCAAGCACGATAGGGAGAGCCAAGGTGAGCATGAACGCAGAGAGTCGCATGCGTGCACCTAGAGCAACGGACGTGCCATTGCATCTGAGTTCGCGGAGGCGCTACGCACCGGGGACAGCGCAAGATTCGCGCCTGCCCGCGCCTCGTGCGCGAGGGATGCCTAAGACTTGCCGATGGAGATCTGGGCTAGGGACACCGCGCCTAGGGACATAGGGTTGCCGCACTTGCCGGGCAGGCCTCGGTCTCAAGCCATGCCACGGTCAGCGCTTCGATCTCGTCACTGCTGCCCTTGCTCTTGAGCAACGTCACAAGCTCGCGCATTCGAGCGGCTTTGCCAACGTTGGCCTCGTAGAACTCCGCAAGCGCCTGATCGACAACATCCACGCCAAGCAGCGCTGCCACTTCACGTAGGTATTGGGCGCCCTTTTGGTACGGAGTGCTCGACCAGAGTTCGTGATTGATCAGATCGATTTCGCCACAGGTGCTCAGGAGTGCGGTGGTGTTTTCGGCACTGTTGCAGATGCTTTTAAGCTGGCAATCGTATTGCGGCCACAGGTCGACGCCGCTCTCCTCAAGCGAGCGAGCCGCCATGTACGTGACGATGCCTTCCGAGAGTACGAAGTCTTCCCAACAGGCAATTCGAACACCATTGCCATACCAGCCATGGGCGGCTTCGTGAGCATTGGTCTCTTCGTCACTCAGCGAACCGCTTGAGATGTGCCACAGAGGATGGTGTTCCATGCCACCAAAGTCGCCACCGCCCCAGTCGGCGGAAACCGTTCCGACCTTGCTGCCAAACGAGTACGGGCCATAGGTGGTTTCTAGAAACTCAAAGACGTCGACCAGGTTCACGGTTCCGGCAATTGCATTGGCTTCTTGCCCCGGCTCGTACCAAACGCTAACTGCAGTTCCCGCGGGTGTGGTTCCAAGTGGCATTTCTGTGTAGTCGCCAACGGCGATAGCGGGCATGTACGTGGGCGCATCGCCAGGGATGCTCTCCGGGTAGACGGCCGTTCCCTGGGCACCTGTGACACTCATGGTGAAGGTTGCACCGTCGGCGGGGTCGGGATTGCAGGGGTAGAGATTGCCGCAGAAGGCTGGCCACAAGAACGTCACTTCTTGTTCTTCCATCCAGCCATCAAAATTATCGTGGTTTGTGAAAGCGTAGGTAATGGTGAGGGTGCGGCTCTCTCCGCCCGCAGGCACGCCGATGTTGAGTTGCGCTCCCAGGTCGATGTGCTCAAGGGCACCAAAGTCATCGCTCACCGTATCGATCTCGAGATTGCCAACGTCGAGGGTTAGCGCTGTGCTGCTATCGCCGGCGACCGTTAGGGTCACGCTACCGGTTTGTGCTGCCAGATCGATCGCCAAATCGTAGCTAAGAATATCTCGTAGCCAATTTTCAGAGGCGGCTGGGCGCTCCGCAGCAGGATCGGGGCCCGCGTCGAGTTCGGTCTTGGCGGAAGGGCCTTGGTCGCAGCCCATGATTACGAGAGCACTAAGTGCCAAATAAGAAGTACGCATAGGTTAGAGGCTCATGAAGTCTTGTAGGGGGCGAAAAACACGGGCCGCCCAAGCGCCCTCGTTGTGTGCGGCGCCAGGCTCATGCCAGTGCCAAAGATCGGTATCGTATACGTAGCCAAGTCCCGCCAAGGTGCTTTCCATTTGGCGGGTCTCGCAGTAGTTGTCGCTGGAGGTGTCGTCGTCGTCGTTGGTGCCATCTCCATCGGTATCGGCGCAGGTTGTGCCATTTCCGCCAGAGTCGATGTAGATGGCGGTGTCTCGATGACCTGCGGCGGCGTAGCGAGCGATCATGGTATCCGCGCCCTGGCCACTGATCGATCCCCAACCCAGGGTTCCCGAGAGGCTTGCCGCAAAGTCGTACTCGCCGGGATAGCGATCCGCAATGTGCAGCGCAATGAGCCCGCCCATCGAAGAACCCATCGTTCCGAGTTTTTCTGGCTCGCTGTAGTGGCTTCGAATGAGCGGTCGAACGATGTCTTGCACGTAGGCTGCGTAGGCATCTCCTTTGCTGGTCTCGCCAATGTCATCGACGTGGCTGTACTCTGCGAGTCGGTCGCCGCCGGCATTGTCAATGCCAACAATCGCCAGGCCCGCCGGGGCATTCGCGTTGAGTTGCCAGCCGCCAAAGAATGCACCGGGGTCAAAGAGGTTTTGCCCATCGTGGGCGTAGAGCAGGTGCGTGGTCGCGGCACTTGGGAGCCACACGCGAATCGTTCGCTCGGAAATGCCGTTGCCAACATCACCGACGGCAAAGTGGCGCTCCAAGTGTGGGCTCGTGGCAGGACGCATGCTCATGAGGCCCTGGTCGTCATACTCATACGCGCGCGACCATGGGTCGGGGCGATAGTCGACGTTGCCATCGGTGAACTTGTAGCGCGAGCCCGCGGCCATGGTGACGACGGCCCAATAAAAGTCGTCCTCTTGTGTCATCGTGGTGCCGGCCCACGCGTCGTGATCACCAGAGACCAGCGCGAGCCCCTCGGTAGAGACCACGAGATAGCCGCCCTCGACGGCCGCAGGCCAGCCACCCTCGCGACTCTGGCTGAGCATGGCCCCATCGCGATCGGCGCGAAGGTTTGCGAGCAGGCCCTCGAGATTCGCGATTTGCGGCATCGCATCGGCGCCGCCAACGGGCATCGCGTCCGCTGCAGTGGGATCGGCGTCGATGGAGACGCCTGCGTCAGAAGATCCGCCTGAATCTGGTCCGCAGGCAAAGAGACCGACGGAAAGCAGGGCGAGGGTGAGGGAGCTGCGCATGGGGGCGAATGTAGGGAGAGTTGGGTGCGCTTACAAGGCACTTCTGAGCCGGCCCTTGCACCGGTGGCGCAGCGCTATCTGCCTGTAGTAAAAGAGTTAGGTGGGGCACCCGAGCAAGAGCAGCGAAGAAACAAGGGCCAGGGGCAGCGTGGGCACGGGCCTAAGACGTGTCGATGGCGATGCGAAGGTACGCGGGACAGCTCGCTACGTTGATGATCTCAAGTTTCCGGGAATGCATCACGGGCTCACAAAACGGTCCGAAGTTCCGCACGGAATCCTCAAAGGCATTCACCGTGGTGAAGGATTTGATTGGTCACAAGTCGTTGTCGTGACCGCGGAGGATATTCCGGGCCGCAACACCATCCTGCTTATCGAGGAAGACCAGCCAGCGCTGGTGGCGATAGGTGCCCATGTTCGACACATGGATGAAGCGGTTGCACTGATCGCCGCTCCGACTCGAGCACTTGCTCGCGAAGCGCATGCACACCTGAAGCTTGAAATCGAAGAGATTCCCGCGGTCTTTGATTGCGAGGAAGCGCTTGAGGCCAAGGTAAAGGTCTACGGCGATGACAACATTTTAAAAACCTACCTAATCGAAAAGGGCGACGCGGACATCGAAGAAACACTCGCAGCTTGCGATCACGTTGTCGAAGGCCTCTACCGAACGCAAGCGCAAGAGCAAATGTACATCGAGCCTCAGGGCATGATCGCCTCGTGGAGTGAAGACGGCGTTTGCCACATCATCGGATCGATGCAGTGTCCGTTTTACATTCAAAAGGCGATGCGAACGCTCTTGGCATTGGACGACGAAAACTTGGTGGTCGAGCAAGCAGTGACCGGCGGCGGCTTTGGTGGCAAAGAAGAATACCCATCGATGATCGCGGGGCATGCTGCTCTACTTGCTCGTAAAGCGGGTGTGCCCGTAAAGCTCATTTACGAGCGAGACGAAGACATTGCGGCGACGACAAAGCGCCATCCGTCCATCGTTCGCCACAGGCTTGGCTTTGATAACGACGGCACCATCAGGGCCATTGATGTCGATGTACTGTTTGATGGCGGGGCGTATCTCACGCTCACACAGGTGGTCTTGTCCCGCGGCGTCTTGCACGCAGCTGGGCCCTACAAGTGTGAGAACACGCGAGTCCGAGGTCGGGCCGTCGCAACCAACACGCCTCCGCACGGGGCGTTTCGCGGGTTTGGCGCGCCACAAACGACATTCGCCTATGAGAGGCAAACACAAAAGGCTGCGACGCTGTTGGGCATGTCACCGTTTGCATTTCGCGAGCGCAACATGCTCAAAGATGGCGACCGCACCGCAACCTCACAACTCTTAGAAGGATCGGTTGGTAGTGAGGACGTACTTCAGGCTGTGAAGGAGATTGCCGAGGCAAACCCTCTGCCGCCAAACGATCCAACATCGCCAATCCGTCACGGCCGCGGCGTTGCTTTTTACTTCCACGGCGCCGGCTTCACCGGAAGTGGCGAGGCTAGGCTTGCCGGTCGAGCCACGGTCGCTCTTGCCGAGGATGGACACTTTGAAGTGCGATCGTCGTCAACGGATATCGGCCAAGGTGTCCAAACGATGTTCACGCAACTCGCAGCCACGGCGCTTGGCGTTGATCCCGATGCGATCCGCGTGCCCACGCCGGCAACCGATCGAGTTCCCGATAGTGGGCCAACGGTTGCGTCTCGAACCTGCATGGTGGTTGGACGTGTGGTGAGCCAAGCGTCCGTCGCACTCAAAGCGCGCATCGAAGCGTGGGCTGCCGAGAACGGCTTTGGCGACATGCCACTGCGAGAAGCGGCAACCGCCATGGCCAAGGTCGAAGGCGAGATTGCCGAGACCGTCCAGTACGCACCTCCTCCGGGCATTGTGTGGGATGACGATACGTACACCGGCGCTGCCTATCCCTGCTATGGGTGGGCGGCTTGCGTTATTGATGTGCGTGTCGACACCGATACCTACGAAGTCACAATTGACCGCTGTGCGCACGCGGTAGATGTTGGCAAGGCGATTAACCCGGTTGTCGTTAAAGGCCAGATTGAAGGCGGCACTCTGCAGTCACTTGGATGGGCGCTCTGGGAAGACGTCGTCTATCGCGGTGGCAAGGTCGCAAACGATCGCATGACCAACTGCATTGTGCCGACGTTCTCCGACGCGCCAGAGATGCACACCATCATTGTCGAAGAGCCGTTTGCGAATGGTCCCTACGGCGCTAAGGGTGTCGGTGAAATTCCTATGGACGGCCCATGTGCCGCCGCCGTGGGCGCGGTGGAAAACGCTCTCTCCTCCCTTGCGCGAAGCGAGGGATTTGATGCGCTGCCCGTATCTCCAGAAGCTATCCAGCGAGCCATGAGGTTAGATTCGTGAACATCGAAGTCACCATTAACGGCGAGAGCCACAGTATTGAAACCGAGGGGCACCGGCGCCTTCTCGATGTACTCCGCGAGGAGCTTGGCCTGGTCGGAACCAAAGAAGGTTGCGGCGAGGGCGAGTGCGGAGCTTGCACGGTTCTCATCAACGGCGAGCCCGTTAACTCCTGTCTGGTTCCGGTTGGGCAGATTGAAGGCACGGCGCTAACGACAATCGAAGGCATGGCGGGCAGCGATAGCTTGCATGTCATTCAAGAGACGTTGGTTCGCTATGGCGGCGCCCAGTGCGGGATTTGCACTCCGGGTGTTGCTCTGTGCGCGAAGTGGGCCGTGGAAAAAGAGCCCGGCGCTAGCAAGGAACGCTTGCGGGAGCTCTTGGCGGGCAATATTTGTCGCTGCACCGGGTACCAAGCCATTGTCGATGCGGTTGTTGCCGCTCAGGATTCTTCGGAGCCCGGCCATGAGTGAGTTTCTGGCACCTAAGAACTTGTCGGAGGCGCTGGCAGCTCGTGCAGCCCACCCTGATTACATTGCGGTGGCGGGCGGTACAGACTACATGGTCGCGTCCAAGGACCGTCTCGCTCCCCCGGGAATCATCAACCTATTTGGTCTCTCCGATCTCACAGAGCTGCGCAATCTCGATGGGGGAGGGCTTCGAATTGGCGCTTGCTGCACCTATGCAACTCTTCTGGGTGATGCTCGCGTTTCAGGCACGTTTCCGGTCCTGCGCGATGCCTGTCGCGAAGTCGGAGCCTCGCAAATTCAAGCCCGCGGGACGATGGGCGGCAACATCGCCACCTCATCTCCGGTTGGCGATAGCTTGCCCCCACTCTTGGCCCTCGATGCTACGATCTGTGTTGCGAGCACCGCAGGGGAACGGCGCATCGCCTACGAGGATTTCCTAGTTGGCTACCGCAAAGTGGATCTCAAGGCCGACGAGCTAATCGTCGCAATTGAACTTCCCGCACCGGCCAATGGGGCAACGCAGTGTTGGCGAAAGGTCGGAACCAGGCGCGCGCAATCGATTTCGAAAGTCATGATGGCGGCCGTTGCAAACCTCGAGGATGGCTCGATTGCCGACATTCGAATTGCTTTGGGTGCGGTTGCCGACCGAACCATCCGAGCCAAAGCTGCCGAGGATGCGCTGCGGGGAACGGTCCCGGGGGAAGAGGCGGCCAAACGCGCTGCCAAGGCCCTTGCCGACGAGATTACTCCAATTGACGATTTGCGCTCAAATGCCGAGTACCGCTTGGGCGTTGCTCAAAACCTGGTGCGCCGCTTCGTGCTGAGCTTGTGAGATCGTGGGCGAGGCCAAGCCAAAGGGGCGCTGGACAAAGCGAATCATCACGTTGGTGGTTCTCGCTGGCATCGCCCTTTTCTTGGTCCGCACCAGTGGCTACTTCGATGAGGTCTACGGCTATCAGCAGGAGACGTCCCATATTCTCCGGCAGCTGACCAGCGGTACCGAGGGGGCTACCGAAGCCTACGAAGAATCCTCGCTGCTCCTGCGTGAGAGCCGCTTGCTCGCAAGCTTTGTCGATCGAGCGGAACGCCTAACCAAGACACTGGGGGCCTTCCAGGGGATCGAAAGTGTGGAGGATGTTGAGGTTCACAAATCGATCCGCGGCAAGACCGTTCGCGTGGAATACGAGCTGCGCTTCTCGCACATTGTCACACCGGGTGAAGTGAGCTACGTGATCGACAACGATGGTAAGGAGCGGCTCTTGGGCTACGACATTAGTGTGCCCATGATGTTGGCGGGGAAAGCGGAGTTGATCGATGCCGAGACCAAGCGCATCGTCGCTCCGGTTAAGGTAAGAACACTTCTGGTTTCAATCCTCGAAGACACAGCCAAGGGGCTAGGGGATTCGATTTACGAAGAGGCGTCACCGCCGTTTAAAGAATCGAGTAGCAAACTGCAATTCCAACAAACGCTGGAGGGCATCAACAAAGAACTTGGTCTCTTTCTGCACAACGTTGAGTTCACGAAATCGGATCACAACGCGGGAAAAACTCGGGCCAAGCTCACGGCGATTCTTCAGTACGAAAAGGCTCGCACCACCGGCACCTTCGAGTTTATCCGAGTCGAAAACGAAGAAGAGTGGCGGCTCTTGCGCTTTAAAGTGCTAATCCCCGCACCTCTCTTACCGAAGCCCGCGATGCCCTAGCCCGGAAACGCTCTTGAACCCGTACCTTTGACACGATTGGGCGTGGCCCCCCCTACCTAACCGCGCCTACAGAGTCAAAGACTGCGGATCCACACCATGATCTTTCTCTAGGACCTCAGAAAAACGCGCAACTGTTGCATTGTGGTAGTCCGTAGACCACTGGAGCTTCTCCATGACTCTAGCCGAGCAATTGGCTTTCGCTAATTCCGCGACGAGATGCGCTTGGTGGCCAGAGAAGTACTCGACGAAAAGCGCAGGGGCATCACCCGGCGGGCCTTTGCCTAAGTAGTCGATGTAGTGCTGACCGTCATCGGCATCGGCGGAGTTGCGAGGCGTTGAACTATCGGAACTATGAAGCACGCTGGGTTGGGGTATGATGGCAAGTGCACAATCTTGCAGACAAATTTTGGGTCTGCAGACCGCTTCACCGACAACAGTGGTAGCCACAGTCACACCGTCAATCTAAATGCGGTGAATTTCAGCTCGATGTCGACAGGCAATGTCATTCCCTATGTTCAGTATCTCTCTTGTGTGCGTGATTAGGGAGGCACTCAGAAACAGTATTAACGAAGGCAAAATGCGAGTTCCAACACGCTCTGCGTATCTGCTCAAAACTCTTAGAGTTCTGTCGATTGGATGCGCTGCAACCGTACCTTTCGACAGAGTTGGGCGTCATACCCCCAAGCTCGCAGACGCCCGACTAAGAACTACTCGCAGCTCAAGTCGTCGCGACTTTCTGGTGTTTCCCAGAGGATCCTTCCTGTAGCAGCAGCAACAGTTGCGGCCGAGACTTGCTCCCTGCCGCCTTTGTGAACAAACAACCGCGCGTGATACTCAAGCCGAATGCGGACAGGTGCATCGGAAGTCGTGTCTCGATACGCAACCAGGTACATTGAGAGGACATCGACCCGTTTGAGATTGTGAATCTCACGAAACAACACTTTTCGGACCGCTGCGGCACTGTATTGGGGAACGACAATAACATCAGCTAGTTCGTTGGCGCCGAAATTGGACCTGGCAGTAGGGAGTCGCACCTCCCCATACCGCTCGTACACTATATTCCACGAGGCGTCGTGCACTGGTAAGCCTGCATGAACGAGTGTGAAGGTGAAGACCGTCCGCCCCAAGGACGTGCGCCATTTTCTCTTGAGATGAAGCTCGTCTTTGGCAGAGGTTCCAAGATACTCCGCCAGCCGTTTCCTGGCTGACACTTCACGCTCAGGCATCAACGATTCAAGCTGGTCCCATTCGGCCTGGGTGATGGGTGGGTGACGGGATGGTCCCATTGGGGGTGGTGTCGATCGTGTCACGGTTGTTGGTGTTGCCAGATAGGATGCGCAACCGTTGGGCCTGTCCTCGCAACCGAGCTCGGTTTCCGCCCAAGGTTCCGGTTTCGCAGAAGAGATTTCATTCTCACCGCACGCAACGCCAACCAGTAACAATGTGACAAGACATCTTCGAGCACGAGACATGCGTTAACTGACAACGGTCACGCGTTTTAGTTCCCAATAAGCTCGCCGAACCTCTGGATGGAATTGGTCCTCCAGTGCTGAACGCGCCCTTGCTAGCCATGCAACACTTCGTCCATGAAGTCAGGTGCGTCCCAAGTGCAATCAGCGGAACGTGAGCAAGTGTGAGAGCGACGTGAGTCGGAACGTTCACTCGGGCGTGTGCCAACCATGCAAGGGTGATGAGTTGGGCGATATACCCCAAGCTCGCAGGCGCCCGACTAAAAACTACTCGAAGCTCCAGTCGTCGTTGGTGAGAGACGTGAGAACGTGGTCTCGCCAGCGGCCATTGATGCGTAGGTAGTCTTTCGCGAGGCCTTCTTCCACAAAGCCAAGTCGCTTCAAAAGGGCTGCGCTTGGAGTGTTGCTTGGCATGTAGTTCGCCATGATGCGATGCAAGTTGCGCGGGCCGAACATATAGGGGATGACGCTGCGCAGCGCTTCTTCCATGAGGCCTTTGCCAATGGAGTGTTCATCGAGGTTGTACCCTAGGTAGGCCGCCTGCATTGGGCCTCGGTGAATGGCCGTGACAGCACACCGACCGACAATGTCGCCATTGGCTTCGCCTTTGCGGAAGAGAAGCCGATGAACCGAGATGTCTTGCGTTTCAGCCCTCGCGAGTTCTACGACCTTCTTCGACCAGAACTCTTCTGTGAACGCAGCATCGTTTCGCGGCCCACTTTCGGCAAAGTGCTCGCGGTTGCGCTTCATATAGCGCGCCAGCTGAGGGACATCGCTGGCGGTCGGCGCCCGCAGATGTAGTCGCTCAGACTCAAGTGTTGACTCGGGGTGTTTCATGGTGCCTTTGCATTCGTTGAGGTGTGGTCGTGCACGTTTTCGCGGGACAGCCGCTGAGCGACAATTGCATCCCTACGACGGGTGAATGTAATTGACGTTGGGCCGTCAGCGGTGAGTTTTCAGTTTGGCGTCCTGGCCCTGGCACAGGGCGCTCACGGCGTCCACGGTGATTAAGGACGCCTTGAAGCTTGTGGGTTGTCCACGCCATTGCCAGGTTCGTTAGAAGCGTCAGAGAGCCCGATATGGCGACGAGTTCATCTTGCCTACGTTCGCGCGCTACGGGGATGCCACCGAAGTATATGGCCCTCTGGAGCGTGTGAACTGTGAACTGATTCTCCATGGCTCAAGATGCGCAGTAGCTCGCGTCGAAACGAAGCATTGGTGAAGTAGTCGCAAAGAAACAGCGTTCGATAGAGCTTCCCGAGATTTGTTCCCGCTTTGTAGATCTGGTCCTTTCGGGCTAGTACTTTGACCTAGGCATAATACACTCTGCGTCATTCGCGGCGGAACGGCCCACCAAAGCTAGGACGAGGAGCTGAAGCTGCGTCAAGCTCGGCCGCAAACATCTCACGTACTTCCCAGTCAAACCGTTCCTGAACCACCGAGTCCACGAGAGACCTATCGACAACAAGCGGGTAGCAGTATGACGTGAGCGAGGTGACTCCAGGCTCACCAGCACCTGGGACATCAATTCGAAACGTCAGCTTCTTGGCTTCGTCCAGTGAAGCAACTGTGGTGGGCGCACCACCGCGACCGTTACCCTTAGTGTGGCTCAAGAGCAACAGGACTTCCCGCGAATAGTCGATCTCAGTGCCTCGAAGCGCAGCAACGAAATCCTCGTATTGCTCTGGTTTGTACCTCTTCCTCAGAAACGCATCAAGAAAGGACTCTAGGTCCTGTTCATCGAAGATGACACCCGACCGAAGCGAGCCGAAGGCGTCTCGCTCATGCTGAGCCCCGATTGAACTCTTTGGAAGATCAATCAGCCGGATTGCTTGACTCGCTCGCACAACATCACCCGGACTGAACTTCGAATCGTCACTGGGGGCGGGCCTTCCTTTCTCAACAAGAAGACCCGGTCTCTCTGAGCTCTCGCCCTGCTCTCCCAAGCCGGGTTGCGCCTTTTCACACCCAAACAGAAGCACACAGCCAAGCAGCCAAGCACATCTGGGAGGCAGGTATCGAGGTGTACGTGAACTGTAGTGACTCATTTCTGCACGCATCCTAGGTTTTCTTGGACTGAATTCAGGGACAAAGGCCCATCTCCTACGCCGTCTGCCTACTACGTCAGAACTGTGCCATTGAACTCTCCTATTGGGATCGCCTGCGAATCCGAGCTCAGTGACTGTTACTCCCAAAAGATCGTAATACAAGGAGCGGTTTCCGAGCTAGGTAGTTTCTCGCTCTCCGCGGGCCAAGGAGCACTGCTATTCGGCGCAGCCTTTGGCGTCGTCGGCGCAGGTATTGGCAGCATCGCTGGACTAACGGGCGCTCGCCTTGCACCCATCACAACGGCTACGGAAAGTGGTTCTCTGCTTGCTCCAGGTGCCCGAACTCTTTGAGTGCGCGAACCGTTACGATCTGTACGGAAGACCGGTGTACCCCTCTTGCCACGGCATTTCTTCATCACTGTCCTTAATAGGAAAGGTGGGTAAGTGATGTGGTGATAGCGGAACTAAGAAAAGAACGTAGGGCTTTCTCTTGGGCATCTATGCCAAGCGCTATGAGTTCGCTGCTCAGCAACAAAATGCCTTTGAATGCTTGGGTTTCCCATCGGCCCGGTTCCGCAAAACTCGGTGGCGGGCCCTCGGGGAGCGGCCATGGCGTGATGTAGTAGTAGGGCTCTTGGATCGCTGCATCGCCAGGCGACATGCCGAAGCCAATCTGGGGCGCCTCTTCAAAGGGCTTGTCATCGTCGAGGATGAAGATGCCGCCCATGTCAAAGTGGTGCGGCCACACAGCCACGGAGGTTGCTCGAGTATCCGTCGCTGCGAGTGCCTTGAGACAGAGGTCTGCATTGGCGAAGTGCCGCCCAAGCTCCGCAAGAGGCGAACTCAGGGTTTTGGAGAAGCGGCCACCCGTTGAGACTGGATGCTCGGGCATCTCGTAATCGCGTCGGCTGAGCACAACGTCCTTGTCCATGGCCCTGCTCAATGCGCTCGCGAGCCACGCAAAGGTTTCGTCGAGACTGTGGCCCGCCAAGGCAAACTGCTCGATCGTCTTCGAGTCCTTCTGCAAGTGCACTTCAAAGGCGGTCAAGTCGATCGCGATGCGGTGGCCGAGGGGAAGCGGACTGCCAACGAGGGACGTGGTTGCGTCATCCCAATGCAGGTTCGTGTGGCTATCATCGGCACGGTGCTCGATGCATGCGTCCGCGGAGGCAGCAGCAACCTGAGATGCCCAATGTAGCTCTTTGCGAGCCTCGGCCAAGGTGACTGGGGCTATGGAGAGTGGTTTCCAATGAGGGCTCATGGGCAATTCCTAGTTCGCGTGTTTGTTTGTTGGTTGGTGATTAGCGACGCCAAGCGAGCCAGCGTTTCGAAAGGCTCTGGACGCGAGGTGTAAGTCGGGTGCGGTTCCACGCATCGGCAAGGCGTTTCCACACCTCGCTCTGTGTTGGATAGGGGTGAATTGTTTTGGCGATGGTGCCAAGCGAAACATCGGCGGTCATGGCGAGGGACATCTCGGAGATCAGGTCGCCCGCGTGGCCTGCAACCGCAGTTGCTCCGAGGATGCGCCCCGTCTTTGCATCGACGTGGACACTGGCAAAGCCCTCAATATCGCCATCGAGGCGTGCGCGGTCCATAGCATCAAACTGCACCGTCAAGGTTAGGGCGCCTTGCTTCTCTGCTTCGTTCTGCGAAATCCCGACGTGCGCGATTTCCGGTGAGGTGTAGGTTGCCCAGGGAATGACAAGCGAGCTCGCCTTCTTGCGCCCAAGGAAAAGTGCGTTTTGGATAACAATGCGCGCCATCGCATCGGCAGCGTGGGTGAACTTGTATCCGGAGCAAACATCGCCGGCGGCGTAGATGTGTTTGTTGCTGGTCTGCATGCGGTCATTGACCGTTACGCCACGTGTGTCGAAGGCAACGCCAGCAGCCTCAAGGCCCATGTTCTCGGTATTCGGTACTCGGCCCACCGATAGCAAGATTTCGTCGGCTTGGATGCTTTGCGAAACACCCTCAACTTCAACGCTTAGGTGCTTGGCGCCGTCGACCGCCGATACCCGCTTCAGCTCGGCGCCGGTGAGAACGCGAATGCCCTCCTCTTGAAAGCATGAGGCCAGCACGTCGCTCGCTCGCGAGTCTTCTTTGGGGAGTATCGTCTTGCTGCGCCCAATGAGTGTTACTTCGCTGCCAAAACGGGCAAAGGCTTGCGCCAACTCCGCACCGATGGGCCCCGCACCTACAACTGCCAGTCTGCGAGGCAATTCGGTGAGCGCAAAAACCGTCTCGTTGGTTAAGTAGCCTGCGTCGGCAAGGCCCGGCACCTCCGGGGCGCGAGCTCTTGCACCGGTGGCGATTGCTGCCTTGGCAAAGCGCAGCCGCACGCCATCGACGTCAACTTCCCTCTCAGAAAAAAACCTAGCTTCTCCTAGATAGACATCGACGCCCAGGTCTCTGAAGCGCTGTGCCGAGTCGTGATGAGAAATCTCCGCACGCTGTCGTCGCATTCGTTCCATAATCGCCGAGAAGTCGATTTTGGGCGGGCTCGTGTGCACGCCAAATTGGCCGGCGCGGCGAACCTCTGCGACCGCTCGAGCGGCTCGGATGATCGACTTTGAGGGCACACAGCCAAAGTTGAGACAATCGCCCCCAAGCATGTGCCTCTCAATCAGGGCAACCTTGCCACCCATGCCCGCAGCTCCAATGGCGCAGATAAGACCCGCGGTGCCGCCACCAATGACGACTAGATTGTAGCGTCCATTGGGCACCGGGTTGGTCCAAGTGCTTGGGCGAACATGCTCGGTCAGACGCCGATTGTGTGCATCGTCGGGAAGCAGCAGGGGGATTTGCCCGCCGCTATCGTCGAGCGCTGTCTCGGCGTCGCCCATGTCTGTCTAGCCCACGCCTCCATACGCCACGCCAGAGAGATGCGCCATGTCGCGCTTCCACGTCGTGAGGTCTTCGTGACGGAACTTCGAAAGGTGGTCGTGGCCGCACGCGCGAGCCATCACTTGCATGAGTTCGACCGAAGCCTCAAAGAAGTTCTTAAGCTGGTCTGCAGACTTTTCGATCACCAATCGACTGGTTAGGTGAGGCTGTTGTGTTGCGATGCCAACGGGACAGTTGTTGGTTTGGCAGGCTCGCATGGCGATACATCCGATGGCTTGCATTGCCGCATTCGACACAGCAACGGCATCCGCGCCCAAGGCCATGGCTTTGACAAAGTCGACAGGCTTGCGCAGGCCGCCGGTGATAACCAGGGTGACGTCACCGCGTTTCTGTGCATCGAGATGACGGCGTGCGCGCGCGAGGGCAGGGATGGTAGGTGTCGAAATGTTATCTCGGAAGATGGAGGGTGCTGCCCCTGTGCCGCCGCCTCGACCATCGAGGATGATGTAGTCGACGCCAACCTCAAGAGCCGCATCGATGTCCTTTTCGACATGTTGGGCCGACAGCTTGTAGCCGATCGGAATGCCGCCGGTTCGCTCGCGAACCTCATCGGCAAAATCTCGAATTTGGCTGACCTCGGTCCACTCGGGGAACCTCGATGGAGAGATGGCCGCTTGTCCTTCTTCGAGGCCCCGCACCTGTGCAATCTTGCCTTTGACCTTGTTGCCCGGTAGGTGCCCTCCTGTGCCGGTTTTTGCCCCTTGGCCACCCTTGAAGTGGAAGGCTCGAACCTTCTGCAGCTTGTCCCAATCAAAGCCAAAGCGTGCGGAGGCGAGCTCGTAAAAGTATCGACTGTTTGCTTCTTGCTCGGAGGGCAGCATGCCGCCTTCACCCGAGCAGATGCCTGTACCGGCCTTCTGTGCACCGAGTGCGAGGGATACCTTGGCAGGTTCGGAGAGTGCGCCAAAGCTCATGTCTGAGACGAAAAGTGGAATCTTTAGCGTGAGTGGCTTCTTGGCATTGGGGCCAATGACCACCTCCGTCGCCACCGCTTCGTCATCGAGAAGCGGTGGGCGGTGCAACTGCGCAGTAAGAATTTGTATGTCGTCCCAAGTTGGCAAGTCATTGCGGGGGACGCCCATAGAGGTGAGTTCGCCGTGATGCCCGGTTTTAGAAAGACCCTCTCTGGCGTAGCGCTGAATGAGCCCGTTGTTGGGCTCTTCTTCGGTGCCGTGGCCGGTGTCGGCGTAGAGCCCCAGGTATTGCTTGCGATTAAAGGGCTGAGGGTTGTTCTTAGCCCATGCTTCAATCTCTTCGGCATCGACGAACACCGCGCCATCCTCCACCCAGCTTTTGAACTTGGGCAATGCTTCGCTATTGTTGTATTCGGAGACGCCACTGTCGGTGCGGTAGTCCCAGTTGTGGACGCCGCAGATGAGACTATTGCCCCGGATGAATCCGTCGGCCATGAGAGCGCCGCGATGCAGGCAACGGCCATAGAAAACCGAGACCTCTTCATCAATCTGCACAACGACCAAGTCGACTTCGCCAACAAGTGCGTAGGCGGGCTTTCTATCTTCTAGGTCGCTTGTTTTGGTTATCTGTGTTTTGTTCATAACGATCTGTCCTTGGTAACGGCTGTTGTCTCTCGATACATGATTAGCGAGCGCTTGCAGGTAGAGCTTTGGTCTCAGGGCACGGACCCTTTGCGCTGACAATTCTGGAGTACCACGTTGCTGCGGGGACCGCTGAGATGCCATGCAAGAGGGCACTCATCCACACCGCATTGACTGCGAGAATCAGGATGGGCTCGGCCAATTCACCGCCTACTTTGGGGACCACGAGCAAAGCAAAGAGTGCAGTCGCCAACCCCCGTGGTCCAAACCATCCAAAAAAACCTCGCGTGATCGCCGATGCATCCGTGCCGAGAAGTGAGATCCAGATTGCGAGAGGACGCACGACAAAGAGGCTGCAAAGAATGAGCAATGCGTAGCTCAAGGTGAGGTGGTCAATTGCGTGTGGTAGCAGCGCCAAGCCGAGAAGGAGAAAGGTGCCCCAGGTTAGAAGTTGCCCCTCGCTCTCCATGAACTCATAGACGAACTCGCACCGACCCTTCGCAACAAAACCAAAGCCGAGGCCCGCAGTGAAGGCGGAGATAAATCCATTACCTCCGACCAATGTGGCGGCAAGGTAGGCCGCGCCAGCTAGGCACAAGGCGCCCACGCCTTCAAAGGTCTGCGAGGTGAGCTTGTGGTCTTGGGCGTAAAGCATGATGCGCGCCCCGAGGACTCCAACAGCAATGCCGACAATCGGTCCGAGAAGCAACTGCTTTGCTCCAAAGAGGAGCCAGTTGGTTGCGCTTGCATCGCTTGCATGCCCAGCCAAGCTCGTGAAGAGCAGAATCAGTGGGAGCGCCAAACCATCGTTGAGTCCACTCTCCACCGTGAGCGAACGTCGAACGCGCTCAGGGACCAAGGGATTTGTGACAACGGCCTGTCCCAGTGCGGCATCGGTAGGGGCCAAGATTGCCGCGACCAGTGCAATTCCCATGAGGGACCAGCCGGCGAGAAACGGCATCGCCAAGAGTGTGCCCAGCGCGATGCTTAGAGGCAGGCCGATCAGAAGCATTCGGGTTGGCCAAATGTGTTCCTTGCGAAGCAAGCCAATGTCGATCTGAGCTGCGTCCAAAAAGAGCAAGATGACAAGCGTGATTTCTGCGGCGTAGTGCAAGAGATGAGCGGCACCATGCTGGGGCAAGAGCCCAGTAAACGAGAGCAGGTAGCCAACACCCAGAAAGATCATCGGGGCGGTGACTACCGTCGTCTCCAGTCTCTTGGCGATCATGGAGAAGAGCATCGCGCCGGTGAACACGATGAGTAGGCCTACGCTCATGGGAGACGTACGACGCATGTCCCAAGTAGTTACAGCACTGCGCCGCTAGCGAGAGCGTTCCGACCTGCTGCGTGGCGAGTTCTACGGAGAGCCCCGGGTCCCCTCGCATGGCCCCGATACCGGTATGCTAGCGATCGTTCTCGCGCCTACCTCTTGGTGTGCGCCAAGCTGTTTAGCACTTCTGACGTTTGAGGCTGAGTTACGAGTTCTTGAATCGGCTCGTCGGTGCCCACCACTTTGAGAATCGGGATCGTGTGTCTGCGCCGGCGCTTATCCGCGTACATGGCAGCATCGGAGCGTTCAAAGAGTTGAGGGAGTGAGTATTGCGCCTGATCGTCAACAACAAGGCCAATCGAGATACTCACCGGATGTTCGGAACCAGGCACGATGTTCTTTGCCACGCGCTCGCGAAGTCGGTGCTTAATCTGTGTCGCCAATGGCTCGCCGACTCCGGGGAGTGCGATGACAAATTCATCCCCTCCCAAGCGACCCACGACGTCGGTCATGCGCAGGCACTCTTTTAGTGTGTTGGCGATTTCAATCAGCACAACATCGCCGGCTGCGTGGCCGTAGGTATCGTTGATGTCTTTAAACCGATCCGCATCGATCAGCATGACGCTCATTGGGGTGGCCGAGCGATGACAGCGATCGATTTCGCGCTGTAGTGCCTCGATCGTTCCGCGGCGGTTGAGGCATCCGGTCAGGGTGTCAAAGCGCGCTTCTTTGCGCAGTTGGCGCAGCTCTGCCGTGTTCCGCAAATGCATGCGCACTCGTGCGGCAAGCTCGGCCCCATCGATCGGCTTACAGAGGTAGTCCGCCGCACCGCGCTCCAAGCAGTTGACCCGCTCCGCAACCGTGCCCGAGCCAGATAGAATTAGTATTGGTAAATGGTTCGCGTGTTCTAGGGCTCGAATGGCATCAAGGAGGCCAAAGCCATCCACCTCTGGCATGCGAAGGTCGGAGAGAATGAGATCGGGAAGAGGACCTGTGCGAAGTGCCTCCAAGGCTTCCTCGCCATTGCTTGTCTCGGTGACGGCAAAGCCCTCCAACGTGAGCCGCTTGCGGATAAACTTCGCAACGTACGGGTCGTCTTCAACGAGCAAGATGCTGGGTCGAACGTTGGTCGCTGTGGCGCTTGCTAGTTGGTTTCCGTCAGACATCACAGCTTCTCTAGCAGCAGCAATCGTGCCGACGCATACCATCTCTAACCCATGAGAATGAGGCGGCACGCGATCTCTGAAGCGAGGGGATTTCTGACGAGAAGGGCGCTGGGCTGTCGGCGGAGTTGACGCCGTTTCCATGTGCGCAAACGTGCTCTCTAGTGTGCAGAAGGTCCGAGGAGCTGGGCTATCTCGTGGCGAAACTCCGCTGTCGGCCGGGGAGTCGCGCCGCCCTCTGAGGCGACGAAGCTGCCATAGCGATTTGCGGCTTCTGCGATGCGCGCGAGCGATGCCTTGGCCAAGACGCCAGCAACGAGAATCGCTCCAAAAGCGTCCCCGGCTCCAACATTGTCGCCTCCGGCAAGCGCAGCAACCCCCGGATGCTCAGCTCGCTCGGTCGTTGATTGCAGGATTGCCCCAGCAGGACCCAGGGTCTTGGCGACGAGCGCTACCTGCATTTCCCCCAGAAGCCAGGTCACGGCATCGCTACAGCCGAAGGTCTTTTCAAACACGGCTGCTTCGTGTTCGTTGATCTTGACGACGGTTGCCGCTCGCATGTGCTCAAGCACGAGATTCGGATCAATACGACCACCGCGAAGGTTTGGGTCGCAAAACCGAATCGCCGTCTCTGGCACATGCTGAAGGGCTTCTCGCCAGCTCTGAAGGCCGATCTCACTCTCTTGCGAGAGCGTGCCAAAACAAAAGGCCCGAGTTTTTCTTAGTAGTCGGATGGACTCGCCGTCACATGCAATTCGCTGCCAGGCTCCCGAATGCAACGTGTAGCGCGCTTCGCCACCCTCCAATTCAATACCAACTCGCCCCGTTGCGAGTTCCGAATCCACTTGCACACCAGAAACCTCGAGACCGCGTGCCCGCAGCTCGTCGATTGCTTGCTCTCCCAGGGCATCCGCACCAATTCGTGTAACCAGAGCAGTCTCCACTCCGAAAGCTGCCAAATGCACCGCGAGATTGGATGGAGCACCGCCAAGGCATGCACCCGTTGGAAACAGATCCCACAGTACTTCTCCCCAGCAAAGTGCACTTGGTGTAGAGGGCTCGGGCATCGGCATTGATCATAGCGCTTCGCTCGCTACACTTGGGCTATCTTGAGCCAGCCTCCACTTCTATTCGCGTCACGGAGCTACCAACAACTGGGTGGGCGCCTCGCTGCAGAATCCGTTCTCGAGGTCGGCGACGTGGAGGCGCGCGAGTTTCCCGATGGTGAGCAGTACCGCCGCATCAGCACCAGTTGCCGTGGCCGCGATGTCATCTTGCTCTCCGGAACCATCTCCGACACCGACACATTGGCGCTCTACGACATTGCCTGCGCCGCCGTCTACTACGGAGCTCGGCGCCTCACCATACTCTTGCCGTTCTTCGGCTACTCGACCATGGAACGCGCCACGCGTCCCGGCGAAGTCGTTACGGCAAAGACGCGCGCGCGTCTCTTGTCTTCAATCCCCGCAGCGGCCATGGGCAACGAGATCATCATGCTCGATTTGCATGTCGAGGGCATTACCCACTACTTCGAAGGTGCCATGCGCCCAAGGCATGTGTCTGCGCGACCTCTTATTGCCGACATCGCGCGCGAGTTGGTTGGGGATGACTTCGTACTCGCATGCACGGACGCGGGCCGCGCAAAATGGGTAGAAGCGCTCGCCAATGAGCTTGGTGTGCCATGCGCCTTTGCCTACAAACGACGCCTCGATGGCAGCAACACCGAAGTTGTAGGCGTGAGCGAACGAGTCGCAGGCAAGAAGGTTGTCATTTATGACGATATGATTCGAACGGGCTCGTCGCTCATTGGTGCAGCCCAGGCGTATACCGACGCTGGCGCCACGCAAGTTGCCGCAGTGACGACACATGGAGTGTTTCCGCAGGATGCACTTAAGACTCTTCGTGAGACCGGGCTCTTCTCGGCGATCGCGTGTACGGATTCGCACCCGAGGGCGTCAGCTCTTGAAGGGGACTTCCTGCAGGTCCACTCAATCTCTTCACTTCTTATTAACGCCCTGCACGGTCAGGGGATGCAAGGGCAATATGACTAAGGAAAACTCTGAGGCAGAAGTAATTGGCGAAGGCAAGTGGTTGCGTCTTCGCAAAGTCGGCAAGTGGGAATGGGTGCAGCGTGTCAATACGACGGGGGTGTGTGGCCTATATGCATTCACCGACGCAAACGAAGTCGTCCTTGTCGAACAACCTCGTCCCCCACTTGGCGGTGCTCGAGTTTTAGAGATTCCCGCTGGGCTTGTTGGCGACATTGTTGGTCAAGAAGATGAAGCCAACGAACTGGCCGCCCAACGCGAACTCATCGAGGAGACCGGCTACGAGTCTGCCGCACTGCGGCATATTGTAGAAGCCCCAAGCTGCCCAGGCATCACCGAAGAAACCATCACGTTATATGTGGCGCGCAAGCTCAAGAAGGTTGGCCCGGGCGGAGGTGATGAAAGCGAAGACATCGAAGTGCACCTAGTGCCGATGGACGAGTTCAATGCATTCATCGCAGAGCGAATCAAGCAAGGTACATGGATCGACCCGAAGGTCTTCGCCGTGCCCTACTTTTTCGCACTCTAGCGCACGCCCCATCGCTTGGGTGTTGCACGGAGCGCGACGACTTCTTCCATGAAGCGTGCGCGTCGTCGCACGAATTGCACTGGCCAACGAAGCGACTGTTTGCTGTGCGAAGCAACTAGGGATCGGCGAATAGAAAAATACCGGCCGCTCGATCTTATTCTAACATCAGCAGGTTGCTAGGGTTCTTGCGATGGCGAGCAAGATGAGAGTGAAACGTCGTGCAACTCAAAGACGCTCATCCCGAAGACGCTCATCAAGTGATACGCCAGAACTAACGTTTGCAGACATCGAGCGAGGGCTCGAAGGGCGCGCACCCGATTTTGCCGACCTTATTTGCCGATACGTAGAACAACCGGATCCTGCCGAGAACCGGCCGGAGGAGCCGACTCTGCGCGATCCAGCGCCTCTCCCCGAGGACGCTTGGACGATTCAAAAACTGCGCGTTGCCGTGTCGCCCGCAAGCATGTGGGGCAAAACACCAGACGAAGAGTGGGCCGTTCGCCGTGCGTCTTGGCAGTCTCTCATGGCTGCACCCTTTGCACCGCCGCGACTAAAACTCGCTGCGATGATGGTGCAGCTTTACGAGACCGATGACACATGGTCGCGAACTGCTCTCGTCGACATCTTCACTCGAGCAAAAATCGGCTGGGGTCTTTGGAAGGGCATGAAGGACATCTTCAAGCTCGTCGAAGTGAATCACGACGCCGAGATGTTTGGTGTGATTGCCTGCAGGCTCGATATCTTTCGCGACTCACCCAATACACGCGAGGTTGGTGGAGCGACGAGTTCGTACATGCGACGTCGCGCATGGCGTTTTTTGCGACAGCTTGGGCGAGCGATGCCCGAGCAGTTTCCGACCTTTGCCTGCCAAGTCCTGCGACACTATCCCACCGACTCCTATTTCTGGGGAAGTTGGGTTGCTAGCCATATTTGGAATCAGAAAAATCCCTATGGGAGCCCGCCTGATGATGTCAGCAAACGCTCCTACAACGACACCTGGAAAGAGTCTGCCGAACCACTGCTGAGGCTTATCGAGGACGCCAAGAACGACGAAGTCTGCAAGTTTGCCATCGGGGCGCTAAAGACCGACTTCCCCGATCGCGTTCGCAGTATTGAGAGTGCATGGCTTGCCCGCATCGCCGGCAAAGAACTCTCCAACGTCGACGGATTCATCGTTGAGATCCTCGAAGGCTCACCCGAATTTCACCAGAGCAAATTGGCAAAGCTCGGCCTCCACGACATGGTTGTGGGGTTGCTTGCAAGTCAAAATGAGAAGGCGCTGCGCTATGCCATCGACTACTGCAATGCGCATGCGCCATCGATTGATCTGGATACCCTAATCGACCTCTCGGAGCGCGGTGGCAAAGACTTGACCGCGTTTGTGATAGCTCGCCTAGAAAAGGCTTCGCCAACGGATTTGGGGCTCGCTCGCTTGGTGCGAATGCTCGATATCTCGGCGACAGAGAAACTCGCGACCGCCAAGCTCAAGAAGGGCTACAGCGCCAAAGACATCGACGTTGAGACCTACGTTGCCCTGGCAATAGCAGGTCAGCAGACCTTCCTGGCGCAGTTCTACAAAGACGCCAAGCTCGAGGTGCCAACCAGCCATTTGCGTGGACTGGTTGCCTCGGATGACGTCTCGAATCGCGATCGCCGCAACACCTTGCGTGAACTGGGCAAGCGAAAGGCCGCAGATATCGGCATCCAGTGGCTGCAAGAGGGGCTCTTTGATCCGCGATTTGGCGATGCCATCAGCAGTTGGCTCAAAAACGGAATGCTCAGGGGCAAAGACCTCGACGTGGACTGGTTGAAAGGGTTGGTGGCTCGCCCGAGTTGGCGTGGCCTCGCACTCATGCTTCTCGGCAACACGGCGTATGTCGCTCCTCATCGCATCGGTTCTCAGTGGCTCTTGAAAGCTGCACGTCACTCCGATAGCGGCGTAGCGAATTTCGCCCACAGTTACTTGCTGCACCATTTCTCACCGGGCGACTTCGCGCTTGAGCAAGATAGTGATGATGTCTCTGTCGGAGTGAACCTCGTGTTTGCGCTCTTGGGCGACGAGCATGAAGCACCTGTTCGCCGGTTTGCAGCGAGTTACTTGCTCCTGCACCATCCCGTTCTTGGACCGAGGCTTGAAGCGAGTCGGTCTTTGGGAATCAAACCCAAACTCACTAGCGCCGACTACAGCTTAGAGCGCCTGCGCAGCTTGCTCTTCGATGCGCGTCTCGATGTGCGGACGTTTGCGACGACCATCGCAAAGGCGGAGCTCATCGCTTGGGACAGCCCTTCACTCGCCTACGACATGGCCTCAAGCCTCTTTCGCGAAACTCGCGTTGTCGGTGCGGAGGCGGTCCTCGGCATCGGCGAAGAGCAGAGCGAGAAGACGTTGGCGCCGCCGTTGGCGTGGCTTGACTCTTCGCGGGCCTTCGCGATGGCAGAGAGCCCAACCAAGGCGACACGGGAGATCGCCCTTACACTGATTCGACGGCACTACGCCGCGATCGGAAGTGCAGAAAAGCTCGCGTGGCTCATGGATAGCCCCGATCGAGAAGTGCGGCTATTTGCGGTACGCCTGCTTTGGGAAAAACACCGTCCCATCGCCGGCCCGGCAAACGAGCATCAACAGCGCTTTGACTCGGATACTACCCTTCGAGAGTTTGTGCGCACGGTCCTCTTTGGTTTGCCACCTGGGCGCATGGAACGGCGCGATGGAGACTCCGGCGCCGAGAAACCCTTGCCTGCAAGCGTCGCAAAACGACATGTTGTGGATGTTGTGCGAGACATGGGCGTTGAGAACCTCGGCTTCGCGACGATCATTGCGCCGGTGTTAGAAGAGTTCTTTGCATCCCGTGCAAAGGGCGAGTGGCACAGCTGTGTTGCTGCCTTGGCGCAAATGCGCGCTGCCCACCCAACCTTGGAAACCTCGCTGCCTGTGCCTTCCTCGTCTACGCCTTCGTCTAGTACTAGTTCGTCTAGTACTAGTTCGTCTAGTCCTACTTCTTCTGGTACTCGTTCATCCCGTCCACAGGCGGCGGAGTAGCATCATGGCTGCCAATTTCTTACCTCATCTTGAACGCCTCGAGGCGATTGCAATTTCGCCGGCCGGCCTGATCGCCATTGGCGGTCGCCGCGATGGCGACGCACCAACATCGGTTCACGTTGCGACGCTGCCCAAAGTTGAAGGGCCAATCTCCCTCGAAACCGGTTCGCCAATCTTGGCTCTTGCCTTTGTTGGCGAGATTCTCTGTGCGGGCGATAGCGAAGGCCGAATCCACCTTTGGGATGGGGCAAAGAAGCTCGCGACCGGTGGCGTGCACCCGCACCATAAAGGAGCCATTCGGGCGCTCGTCGCCGTTGGAGCGGAGCTCGCCAGTGTCGGCGATGACGGCGTGGTTCGTATCGCAAGCGTTCTTGCCTCGGGCCTGAGCGCGAGTCGTGAGCGAAGCCTCTCCAATCGAAGCCTGCGTGCGGTCACATTCGATGAAGGCCTTGGCGCAATTGCGGTAGGCGGCGACGATGGAATTGTTCGCTCGTTTGCCATGGAGAGCGACGCGAGCGAGGTCCGCGAGATGGACATGGGCGCATCGGTCACCGCGCTCACATTCCTCGGCGACGGAAGAATTGCCGCTGGCTGTGCCGATGGCAGTGTGCGCTTTGCCTTCCTCGAAGGCGCAGCGGAACCAGAAGAACGCTCAAAAGATGCAGCGCACGAGGCCGCCGTTCGCTCTCTTGTGTACTCGGCACAACTGTACGACGTGGCCAAGAGGCCGCTTCCCAGGCGCCTTTTGTCTGTCTCGGAAGACGGTGACGTCAAGGCGTGGCAAGTTGATACCAAGCGCAAGCCGCCAACCGTCACGGTGTCGCGAAAGGCGCTAACTGGCGCCGTCTTGATTCCGGGCAATGCCAGGGCGAAGGGCGACAAACGCGGTGGCACTCTCGCCGTCGTAAGTCGCAACCGAATTCTCTCATTTCTCACTGTCGACGAAGAGGGCAAGGTTTCCGATTCGATCGGCCGCGTTCAGTCTCGCTTTGAAGAACTCGCTGGGCTCGTCAAGTCAAAGAAAGACGACGTTCGAATTGGGGCGTGTAACGAGCTTGGCAAACTCGCCGAAGACGAAGCGCGGAAGCAGCTCGACAAGGTCCTTCTTGGTGATAACAAACCAGCCGTTCGCCGCGCCGCCGCCACCGCGATTGCATCCGGCGATCGACGTCTAAGTAGGCCGGCTCTTCGCCAGGCACTGAGTGATCCAGATCCAAAGGTTCGCGACGCATCGCTTCGTGCACTCGAAGCCATTGAGCGCGACACTCCGGTGGCCGCCGCTCGCGCCGCCCTCGCTTCGAGCAAAAGTGACATTCGCATTGCAGGCGTGCGTCGACTGCCAGAGCTTCGCGAGCAGTCCTCACTCGTACCCGCGCTCATCGCGCAAACCCTTACCGACGACAACGAGAAGGTTCGCTCTGCTGCTCTCGACGCACTCTACAAGCTGGAAGCCAACGCGCCACTGGATGCCGCCCGCACCGCATTGGGACGCGGCCCCGCCGACGTTCGTCGCGATGTTCTCATTCGCATCGGTCAGGGGCGTTTGGCCCTGTTGCCCGAGGCTGCCGAAATCATCGAAGGTGCCTTAGACGACGAAGACGAGTCGGTGCGAAGTACGGCCTTTCTCACGTCGATCGCTGCGCGCGCTTCGCTTATGGCAAAGGTGCGTTCGGTCGATGCGCACACCAAGAAGGCGGTAGCCGATCTTGAGAGCCGAGGGCTCTTTGCAGATGCGAGTGACGCAACAGATGTGGGCGAGTCCGACTTGCGGCCGCTCTTCGCCGCGATGGCATGTCGATTCGCAGACACGGCGTTGCGTGCCGCTCGCCTCTTGGCGATGTTAGGAGATCCACGGGCCACCGGTGTGTTGCTGCAACTGAGCCGCGAACCCGAAGCAAGCACAAGGCGCTATGTCGTCGAGGCGCTGATGTCAGCAGCGATGGCAATGCCCAGCGATGGACGTGTCACAGCAAGGCTTCGTTGGCTCATCGATGACGTCGACGCAACCGTGCGCCAAGCATCGTTTGATGTTCTTCAAATGCTCGGCGAAGTTGGCGGAGCGAGTGGTGAAATCGAAGTGGCTGCGCTAGCGCTTCGCGCAGGCAATGCCGACATTCGAGTTCGCGCCCTGCAAATCCTCGTGAAGTTTGGCGGCACGGGGCAGTACGCAAAGCTCAAGGCGTTGGCGGAGGACGCAGACCGCTTGCTTGGCGATGCACTCGATGACGAGCACGACAAGGTTCGCGGCGAGGCGTTCCGAACCCTTTGGGCCTGGCACAACAAAGACCCTAGGCGCGTTTTGGAGCGCGCTGCACTCTGCCGACAAGCAGAGGTGCGCCGCCGCGTCGTCAAAGAGCTGCCGCATCAAAAGCCTGCGAAGAACTCTTGGGCCGATGCCCTCTTGCTCACTCTCATCGCGGATCATGCATCTGTCGTTGGTGTCGATGCATACGAGGCTGCGACAAAGCCCAAAGAAGGCGCTAAGCGTGTCGATGTTCATCTGCAAGCCCTGCATTCCCCCTGTGCGGATGTGCGAGTTCTTGGCTTGCGCGGAGCTCCCAAGAACGGCGCCGACGAATTGGTGCCGCGGATCGTGGAATTGGTTCGCGACGACAAAGCCGTTGTCCATATTGCCGCGATCGAAGCGCTCGATAGGCTTGCACCAAAGAGTGCCGAAGGGTTTGCGCTGGCCTTCGCAAGCATCTTCTACGACTTGCGAGTTCGCGCGATGGAGCTTTGCGGACGTAGGCAGGATGAGCGCTGCATTGTTCCGGCCAAGAGCTTTCTCGGGATTCTGGAAACCGATATCAACCGTCCAAGTGATGGCCTTCGCCAGCGCGCTGCTGCAGCCCTGGCTGACGTCGGATCTCGATCACTACTCGCCTACTACCAAGGGCTTCTCGAAGATGGAGATCCGGGCGTGCGCGAAATGGCTTCGCGAGGAATGGCAACGGCTGCCGCTCCAGGCGATGAGGCGCTCTTGTCTTCTGCACTAAGCCACGAAGACTTGCCAGTGCGCTCGTGGATTGCAGAAGGTCTTTCGCGACTCGGCGATGTTCGAGCACTACCTGTCCTTGTGGGAACGCTCGCACACGATCACTTGCCGATTCGCCGCGGGGCCATCATGGGCTTCGTCGCTCTTGGGCCCGACGGTGTCGGTGGCATTCTAAAGGGGCTCGACGATAGCGAGCGCGCAATTCAAGACTTGGTCTTCGCGGTGATTGTCGCCCGTGACCTTGCCCTGAGCCAGGCGGGGGAGGGCGCTGATCTGCTGCTCTCCGCTCTCTCCGCGCAGCATCCCGAAATCCGCTATGCGGCAGCCCAGCTGCTCGAAGTCCGCGGTACTGAGGCGCACCTTCAGGCGGCCTCAGGGCTTGTCGGGCCGCGACTGCTCGATAAAGCGAGCGACATGAAGGACTGGCCAAGCGCCGAGGACCAAGCGGGTCGTTTGGCTGTTCTCGTCGACGCGCTGGCGAGTGATCATCCGCTGCACCGATACGCTGCCACGCAAGTGCTGGCTCTTCGTCCCCAGCCTATGGCGTTTTGGCGAGAGTCCAAGCGCTTGTTGGGCCCTTCGAGCAAGAGCCGCCCACGTATTCCCTTTACGAACTGGGACAGCGAAGAACGGCAACCTCGCAAGCGCAGCTGGATTCACGAACTCTTCCGCAAGACTTCGGCTACAGCGACAACAGCGAGTACTGAGACCGAAAGGCTTCTAGAGGTCCTAGGTGTTGTGCCTTCGAGTACCGCCGACACGTCCTTTGAAGAATCGAAACTCGTCTTTGGAACCTACGCAGGACTTGTCAGACAAGCACCTGTTCAGGGTGAGTCCGACGAGAGTCACCGCGTGCGAAGAGATTCGGTGCAACGCTTGGCTGTGATTGCCGCCGACCCGACTGTGGGCCGCGAAGCGGTGATGCCGGTTTTGCGCAGTGCCTTGAGCGATCCGCACCACATGGTTCGTCGCTCGGCAGTTGCAGCAGTGCGCAGCCTCTTTCCCGAAGGCGCTCTCGAACCTCTTCGCTTCGAACTCTCTTCGACGGCGAGCGATGTGGGGCGTGGCGGTGTAAACGAAGTCGTCGCTCGAGCAGCCGACTCCGCAGATGCGCTCGCCCTCGCCAAAGAAACCATCAACGCACCGGTCTCCGAAGTGCGTCGCTACGGGCTTTCTCAACTGCCTCAGCTCTTTGAGACGGGAAGCCTTGAACCGTGGCTTCTCGCCCTGGAGAGTCGCTATTCGGACATTCGAATCAACGTTGTCGACCGGCTTGTGGATTCGACCGACAAGCGCGTACTGGTTGCGCTTGGGCGCGCCATGGAGAGCGAGCACGAGGACCTTCGTCTCAGAGCGGCCTCCGCACTGGCTGCGCGTGGCGATGTTCGCACTGCCGATGTACTCAGTGGCTTGCTCTTCTCCGAAGATTGGGAAGACGAGGCAACCGACGCCCTCATCGAGCTTGCCCATGCTCGCAAAAACCCCGAAGCAAAACGCGCGGCAGCACTGGCTGTTGTGAATCGGCTAGAGAACGATCCGGACGAAACGGCAGGCCGCTACGACCTCTTCTCTGCATTGGCGCGAATCGGCGATGCCAGTTCCGCCGACTTCTTAACCAAAACGGTCCTCGATGAAGAGAGTGCCGACGATTCTACGATGGCGCTTCGAATCCTGGTCCAGTGTTTGACGCAAAGCGATGCGCCTGCAGTTCGCGACAGCAGTGGCAACACGATTCCAACATTCGACGCAGCGGTGGCCCTTCCGGTTGCTCAGCAGCTTGTTGTTGCCAAGAATGCGGGGATTCGCCAATCCACTACCGAAGAGTTGCTGCGCTACATTCCAGGTGCCCAAACAGAAGAACTCTTAAACGTGCTCTTGCAGGATCGCGTCGCAGATGTGCGAGTGGCCGCCTGCATGGCGCTCGCATACCGAGCGGCAAACTCACCGGATGCAAGTGTCGGAGCGCTTAGCTCTGCACTCCGAGAAGGACGTCGCGAGTTGGTGCTTCCCGCCGCCGAAGGCTTGGCAGCTCGCCAACAGCCAGAGGCCTTCCAACCACTGCTCTTGGTGTTCAAGGCAGGCGAGCAACACGAGCGCACAAGGGCTGTGATTGCCATGGGTGCGCTTGGTGATAGTCGCGTACTAGAAGAACTCCTACCCTTTGTCGAGGGGGCCAACGAGCTTGAGCCTGAGGATGCGGAACTCGTCCCAGCAATCGTTGAGTCGCTAGGTCGCATGTTGCCGCGTCTCAAAGACACCGTCGCAACAAAGGTACGCGGTTTGGTCGAGAACCTCGCGCGTGAAGGCGGACATGACTTGCGCATCCGCGCCCTGTGCGGGTTGCGACACGCGGGCGATGCGCGAAGCCTGGCCTTCATCGAAGGCGTGGCAGCCGATTCGCTTGAGGGCAGTGCAATTCGCGTTGCAGCGATTGGCGAGCTCGGGGCTCTGGCCAACCCCTCTTCGGAAACCGTGCTGGCCGATATCGTTCGCGAGGGTGCCTACAGCACTGGATACGCTGCACTCGAAGCCCTCAAGAAGATATACCCAGAGGACAAGACGCGTACGCAGCTCATGGCACTGCAAAGTGCAGATGCGAATCTCAGCGCTCCTGCAGCCAGCTTCCTGTCGTGGTTCGGCGAGGTCGAGACCCTGATGGACCAGCTCAGCTCGGTCACGGACCAGGGGATTCGAGCGAGACTTCGCCAGGGACTGATCCGGCGAGAACTCGCCGATACCGGTGCCCTCGAGTCGCGACTTGGCGACATGTTGGCGTCCAAAACAGCGCTTGACCGCGCCGATGCTTCTTGGGTTGTTGGCGCAGCAAAGATCGAATCGCTGGCTACACCACTTTCCAAGGCCCTTGCAAAGGCGGCTAAGGAATATTCTGAGTCGATGACGGAGACGCAAGAAGAACAGTGCTTGGAGGCTTGGACCGCAGGCTTGTGGGCGGCAATTCGCGTGTCCGCCGACGCCGACAAGGCTGCCCGGGCCGCCTTGGACGATACTGCGCTCCCAAGACAGCTGCGTGTCATCGCTGCCCGAGCTCTGGCGGAGGGCAAGGCCGACCAGAAGCTGCTCGAGAGCTTGCTGACCGACAAGGACGCCGGTGTTCGTGCTACTGCAGCTTCGGCCCTTGCGGCTTCGTTTCCCAAGAAGGTGGAAGCTGCGCTCGCAAAGACGGTGGTTGCCGACGGCGCTGCGCTTCGGCCAGTCATCACAGCGGCGCTCGAAGGTGGATCCGATTTGCTCGCCGATGGCAACATCCGTCGGCTCGCGACCAACACGATGATGAGCAAAGGGCGCATCGCGGATTTCACCAAAGTTGCTCAGACGTCAAAGGACAAACCTGCGCGATTGGCGGCGATTGCGGCCCTGGGCCGAATGGGTGGGGGCGATGCCGAAGAGGCTCTCGCCGGACTTGTGAAACAGGAAGCCGAGGCAGACGAAGTCAAAGCCGCGAGCTTCCGTGCACTGCGCCGACTTCAGAGACGTGCAGCCAAACTAGCTAGCTATGAGGAGAGCCGATGAGCGAGTCGTCTACACGACCTGAGTTTGCGCCCGTAACCGTGCGCTACTCGAAAGCCCTCCGACCAGAAAAGGACGGAGATGCGTTGAGCTTGACGCTCTTCACCGATGGGGAACGCGCCGGCGCAGAAGCCGAAGTGGAGCTAAAGGAGCCCGCTGTGGTTCGCGATGCGCTTCTCACCATGGCCGACATTCTCGCAAGTGATTTGCGATTCAAGGCAACCGACCGTTCGGACTACTTGGCCTACCTGCTCAAGCAAGGGCAACGGGCGACCAAAGAACTTTGGGATGCGCAGCAGAGTTTCTTGCAGCGTCGGTATGCGGAAGAGGCCGCTGAAGAAGCTCCACTTGATCCACTTCTCACGGTTTCGGAAGACGATATCGGCCTAGAGGTTTTCTCTGCAGACGAATCTGCGTATGCACGCTTATCTCTAAACGCAGGTGCCGCCTACGAGGCAAAGAAGACGACGCCGGGCACGACACAGATCGACTTGATCGCGGCTGTGGGTGGCATAACGGAGTTGCGATCGTATCGGTCTGCCAACCTCAAGTTTGAAGCATCACCAAGCGATGCCGACTCACACGAAATTCAGGTGCCCTACCGATGGGTTCGTGCCCTTGGCCAGATGCAAGCGGCGTCCACGTTGCCAGCGACAGAGTTCGAAGTGGCACCGATTGACCTGTACAACCTACTCTTCACGTTGCGCACGCAACGAGCAAAGAAATCTCCCCGCGCACTTCGCTATGAGCTTGTGCCTGGGCAGGCGCCCCGAATTGTTCTGGAGCCTTGGGAGCTTGTCATCGAGGGCAGCGGTGCTCCGTACCAAGGCAACCGCCCGGCCGTAGTGCGAACTTGGGGGCGTCGTCGACTGAGCTTGCTCGCGAGAATCCTGCCGCACTGCAAGTCTGTGCGCATTCGCCTCGTTGGAGCTGGAATGCCCGCTTTCTACATCTTTGACATGGGCGTCGCGACACTGACTCTTGCCCTGTCGGGATGGACCGATAGTGGCTGGGCGGGAATCGCGACCTTCGACCTCTTTGGAGGTGATGCCGATGCAAAGCTGGTCAAGAAGATTGAAGCGTCGCTAACCAAGGCACCGAAAACTCTCGAAGCCCTTACTGCGGAGCTGAAGGCCGATGAGACGCAGGTTCGAAACGCTCTGCTCTCTGCGATGCAAGTCGGAGACATTGTCCACGAGCTTGGCGACGGCAGGTTCCATCGACGGCCGCTGTTCGCAACCCCTGTGGATGTTGAGAATGTTCGCTACCGGGACGAAAATGAGGAGGCTGCACACAGGCTCCTTGCGGTCAAAGGCCAGGTTCGCATCACAACCGTGCACGATCTTGGTGGCGAGGGCGTTCGCATCGAAGGCGAGATCGAAGATAAGCAGGCGCACCGAACATTTCTTACGTCTTTCACGATCGATCGCGAAGGTCGAACCGTCGACGCGAGTTGCACAAGCCCACAGTTTCGAAGGGCAGGGCTTCGCGAGGGGCCAACTGTGCCAATGATCGCACTTCGCCTCCAATACGCTCGAGAGCGTGCGGAGCTTGAGCGCGCGCGCGGAACCAAAGCGGGTCGCAAGCTAATTCGTGCGGAAACTAGAATGTTGATCCGTCGCGAAAAAGACGAACTCACACTGATGCGAGTTTCACTTAACGATAAAAAGGTGATCGTTCGTTGGGGACCAGAGCCCGACAAGATGCGAATGACACAGCAAGTCTTTAGTAGTCCGGACGAAGCCCGTGACGATTACTTTGGGCGTCTATCAAGCTGCGCCGAGCGCGGGTTTATCGACGCGAGTGCAGCGGAGACGATGTGATCGTATTTGTTCAGATTGATGCCGGCAGATTGATGCCAAGAGGCATAGACAAAGAGGGGGCAGCCACGTAGCGTCTTTTTAAGATTTAGGAGAAGGGACTGGACAGAGTTAGCCATAGAGCGGCGTAGCGCCGTTTAGGTATCGTCTTCGGACATTCGCCACAAGGTAGGCTATTCATGGTGTATCTCCCCTAGGGGGGTACCATCACCACGGATAGCTGGACCAACCTCACAACCGCGGTTTATCCGTAGTGATGGTACCCCCCTAGGGGGATACACCGGTGAGCCTACCGTGTCCCGTGTAGGATAGTAGCTTCAGTCCCTTCTCCGCTTTTTACTAAGACGCGCGGCCGCAGATCGTATGACAGGCAGCGCAAACGATAAAACAGACAACGTTCAAGCACCGGGTGATTCAGTCCAATGGGCTGCAATCGCCGAAGCTGGTGGCATCTATTCGTGGGTGCATTCCGAGCTCGACAGGCTTGGGCTCATTGACGACGTTGATACAACGACGCTTTCCGCGAAAGAGCGCAAGGCCTATCGCGGGCGACGTGATGAAGAGCGGCGCGTACGTCGCTTACTCAAGAAGGCCGCGTGGAAGAGCTACAAGACAAGCCACATTGTGCATGTCGGTCGCGGCGTCTTCTATCACGATACCGTAGACGTCGATAAGTTCGACATTGAAGACCCAGCATCGCGCCTTGAAGCCAACAGCACTCCGCCGTTGGCCGATGCCAACAAGCTCGCAGAGGTTCTTGGACTCAGCATTTCGAAACTGCGATGGCTGTCATTCAATCGCGAAGTCGATACGGGGTCGCACTACCACATGTGGACGGTGCCCAAACGGGATGGTGGGCGCAGGCTCATCAGCGCGCCCAAGCCCGATCTCAAAGCGGCACAAACGTGGATCGCTAGGAACATTACCGAGCATCTCCCGATTCACGGCGCCGCCCACGGCTTTGTGCCCGGCCGAAGCACGGTGACCAATGCTGCGGTTCACGCCGGTGCGACGATTGTCTTCAAGTTCGACATTCGGGATTTCTTTCCCTCCGTAACCGTTAAACGCGTTAAGGGTTTGTTGCGCAAGGCGGGCTATGGCGAACAAGTCGCAACACTCATGGCCCTGCTGTGTACTGAGTTTCCAAGAGAAGAATTGATGCTCCGCGGAGAGCGCTATTACGTGGCGACGGGGCCTCGCGGTCTTCCTCAGGGCGCTCCCACCAGTCCTTCGATTACCAACGCCTTGGCGATGCGACTCGATTGCAGACTCGCGGGTTTGGCAAAGTCGTTAGAGCTCAAATACAGCCGCTATGCGGATGACTTGACGTTTAGCTGGCACGGCGGTCCAACCGAGGCGCCGGTAAAACGAATCAAGACGTCTGTGGCAAAAATCGTTTCGAACGAGGGTTTTGAGATCAAAGAGTCGAAGACTCGTATCTTGCGCCAGGGCCGTCGCCAACGCGTAACAGGGCTTGTCGTCAATACGTGCGAGGGCGGTGAAGCTGCTCGCGTGCCACGATTCAAGATGCGCGAACTGCGCACAGCGATTTACAAGCTAGAGCGTGGCCAACCTACCGTGGAGAGCATTGAGCAACTCCGCGGTTGGGCAGCCTACGTATTCATGACCGATAAGAGCCGCGGTGGAGCAATGTTGGAGCGCTTGGCGAACGTCTCGTCGGCAACGTCCAAAGCTTCCGATTCTGCAGCAAGTCCCGAAGGAGAACAGCGATGAGTGATTGGACCGTGGAACTAGAATTCAATGACGGCTCCTCGAAGAAGTTCTGGCGCGGTCGCACCGACGGCAGTGACTTCATCGTCAACTACGGGCGTATTGGAACGGATGGCCAGAGCAAGACCAAGGGCATGGGCAGCGCGGAGAAGGCCAACGCCGAGCTTGAGAAGGTCGCCAATTCGAAACGCAAGAAGGGCTACGACGATGTCGAAGGCGGCGGAGCTTCGGCCCCCGAACCCGTTGTTGAATCCGTTCCGGAAGTGAAGAACAAGAAGGGCAAGTACAAAGTCCAACGGGCTGGGCAGACCATCGTGGTCGAAATCGAAACCGACGGTGCGAGCATCGAGACCGAAATCGAAGAGACACATGCGAGCCCAGAAGCAGCTGCGGCTAGCTATGACAAGATCGTCGAATCGCTGATCGCCTCTGGCTACAAGAAGGCGTAAGCACCGTATCTCGACCCTGAGCCGATGGCGCTTGTCTCGGCGTTGAGCCGATGGCGCTTGTCTCGGCGTTGAGCCGATGGCGCTTGTCTCGGCGTTGAGGCGATTGCGCTTGTCTCGGCGTTGAGGCGATTGCGAGCACAGTTTCTTAGATACCGTGCTCGCAAGCGGCCACACGACGGGCCGTTTGATGACCGTCGTCCCGCGGAGCGATTCCATGGCAAAAGAGACAGAAGATTGGATTCTTTTGGACCTTTGAGCGTTACATGGGCATGCGCATTGCTGCCCTCCTGTTCGTCGTCTTCATGGTCGCAATTGCGCTTCGCAGCTGGAGCCAACACAAGGACTCCGAGAAGCGAACTGGGCCCGGGACCCCGGCTGAAGAGACCCTAGAGCCCAGTGATGGCTTTGACTTTCCCGTCGGAACCCCCGACGGAGCTGGCTACTACAATGCCCAAGTCTTCGGTGAGAACAATCATCTTGGCGACGATTGGAACGGAAATGGTGGAGGTGATACCGACCTTGGTGATCCGGTTCGCGTCCTGGCAAACGGAGTTGTTCTGATGGCGAGTGACGCAGGACAAAACTGGGGGAATGTCGTTCGAGTTCTGCACAATGCGGGAACAGCTGCCAATCCAAAACTTGTTGAGTCGCTGTACGCCCATCTCGACACCATGCAGGTTTCGAAAGGGCAGGTGGTTCGGCGGGGAGATACAATCGGCAGCATCGGCACGGCGAACGGCTCGTATCTCGCTCATCTCCATCTTGAGTTGCGCGGCAAGATTGGAATGCCGATTGGCCCTGGCTACTCGCAGGACGCGCGCGGGTACCTAGACCCGACCGCCTTCATCAAGGCGAATCGCGCCCAGCGCTGAAATCTGGCGCCAGCGCTGAACCCTGGAGCTCAGCGCTGACTTCGCAGCTAGCCGATCAAAGCTAGCTGGCCTCTGAAGAGAGGACGACTACCTACCTGCCGGGGACAGCTACGCCTTGGCGCCGTCGACGAACCAAGCCGATGAGACCGAGGAGCATGAAGCCCCCAAGTCCTGAGCCACTGCTGCCAGAACTCGAACAGCCACCGCCGCCGCCAGGGCTCACCCAATCCCCTTCTGGGGCATCTACTTCCGCCTCCACACACTGGCCGTTCCCACCGAATCCGATTTCGCAGACCAACGGAGAAGGGCAGGTTAGCTCGAGGCACGGGTCGCCGATGCACTCACCCGTTCCAGGGTTGCAAGCTGTTCCTTGCGGGCAGAACTGGCTAGCGCACGCATCTTCTACACACTCGCCACTGGTTGGGTCACAGATCCGCGTTCCGCACTCCACACCCTCACAGAGGTTCGCAACGCATGTGCCTTCCTCGCACTGTTCGCCGTCGCCACAGGCCGGGTCGCATGTGATGTCGACACAAGCGCCTTCTCGACAGAATTGGTCGTCTTGGCACTCGGTGAAGAAGCAGAGGTCTGGCGTGCATTCGCCGATTCCCACGTTTTCACCGATGACGCAGTTCTCGCCTTCTGGACATTCGAAGCCTGGATCAAAACAGTCAAAACAGCCTCCAAGTAGGCACTGAGTACCTGTTGGACAATCGGTGGTGTCGCACGGGTCGTAACAGGCGCCCAAGTCCGAATCACAGAGTTCACTGTCCTCGCAATCGAGAGCGACACATGGATCCTCTGTACAAAAGTCACCTTCGCCGGGAACGTTTTGACAGAAGAAGTCTAATGGACAGGGGAACTCGCCGGCGCCGCATGGAGAGACACAGGCGCCCTCAAAGCAGACATCCGTTCCCAGAGGACACTCGGCGGCCTCATCGATCTCACCGTCGCAGTTGTCGTCGGCGCCATTGCATGTCTCTTCCGTTGCAGGCCCCACGCCGCCGTCACAAACGACGCCTCCAGCCACACAAATTGTGGCTCCAAAGTCACACGTTCCTTCACAGAGCCCCGTTCCCAAATCACAGCCAGATGCGAATGGATAACACTGGTCTCCAATGCCGAGCAGCGGTTGCATTGCAGTGTCCTCGTCAACAAGGCTATCGCAATCATCGTCAATTCCGTTGCAGGTTTCGTCAGAGCCACCGACGACTCCGTCGCATTCCAGCGCGCCATCAACACACACGATGGTGCCGGCATCACAAGCCGTACCTGTACCACCACAGCTATTACCGACTGGTGCGGGCAACGGATCGGCTGGAGGATTCTCGTCGACAAGACCATCACAGTCGTCATCAAGTCCATTGCAGATTTCGACTCCTGGAGCGACCGGGAACGCTGTGCATTGAACGAAATCACCATCACCCTCAGAGTCGGCAACATCGCAGATGAGTTCGCCAACAACGAGGCATTCGCCGAGTTGGCCGTTGTCGCAGGTGTCTCCAACCGGGAAGCCGTTGTCGTCAATGCCATCGCAATCGTCGTCGAGGCCGTTACAGATTTCGATCGCTGGGCCGATATCGTTTTGGCAAACGTCGGGGCCGAACGGAGATGCAGGGGTGCAACTGCGCAAGCCTGTCTGGCAGAGCCCTTGGCAAACGCCGCTCGTTAAATCGCAACCGGCATCAACGGTTGCGATGTTGTCGTCGGGGTCGAAGCAAATCTCGGTAACTTCATCGACGACCGTATCGCAATCGTTGTCGAGCCCGTCGCAGTCGTTCAAAATGTCATCTTCGAGTTCTGGGTCTGTGCCACCTACGCAATCAAAGTTGCCCGCGGTACAGGCCAATACGCCCGAGGTGCAAATACCGACATCAAATCCGCAACCATCGCCAACGCCAGGAAGCGGCTCTGCGATGCTGTCCTCATCAATTGCGTCATCGCAGTCATCATCCACTCCGTTGCAAATCTCCAACGTTGGTACGCAAATGCATGGCTCGGCAAAGCCTTCATCGATGACCAAGTTGCAGTTATCGTCCAGCCCGTTGCAGACTTCGGTGCCTGGGGTGACAGTCGGCGCGTTGCACTCTGTGCCCAACTCATCGGCGGCGCAAACAAACTCCCCTTCGCGAAAGCACTGTGTGTTCTGGCCGTTGTCGCAGGTGTCCCCAAGGTTTGGAAAGTCCTCATCGACACCTACGTCACCTGGGCCACAAACGATACTGTCGCCATTGGTATCGCCAGGGCAGTCACAATCGTCGTCGGCGCCATTGCAGCGCTCCACCAAAATCGTATCGGTAACAATGTCGGCCATTGCTTGAGAAAGCGTTGCAGCATCGTCCACTACAATCGCGGTGCCCGTGCCGCCGGCCGCAGCAATCGCGTCGAGACCATCGATGATGGTCTGGTCGTTGGTCGCAAAGCCGATGACATACACCTCAAAGCCATCGGCAAGAAGGTCGGCGGCTCGTGCGACTGGATCGCCATCGCATGTTTCACCGCCGTCGGTTACCAGAACAACCGCGTATGGGCGACACGCACCAACCGGGTCAATCGCAGACTCGTTGGTTAGGTAGTCGTTGGCCGAGGATAGCGAACCACCAATGGGCGTTGTGCCGGAGCCGCGAAGTTCGCGGTCCATGCCCGCTGGCACAATCTCCGGATCGAATCCGTTGTAGTTGGACTCTCCATCCATGTACGCCAGAATTTCGCTTTGGTTTTCACCGGAAAAGCTGACGAGCAACTCACCTTCGTTGAAACCTCCATCGCATGGCGGTGCGCCACCACCCTGCCAGCCACCGCTCCGCTGAGCTGCGAGAACCGTTGGGCATTGGAATTCTTCGTCGCGCTGCGCGTAGCGCATGAGGCCGTACTCAACCTCGCCGTAGCCAGCGATAACATCCGAGATTCCAGACTTGACCTTCGACATTCGGCTGTCATCCGGGAGGCCATTGGAATCGGTATCGCTATCACAGACAGCAGTAGTTACATCGTCGCCTGGGCACTCTGTTGAGCCATCACCACCCGTAAACGTAGAGTTACAGGTGTTGAAGTTCATCGAGCCTGAGGTGTCCATGACAACAAGCAGGCGCGCTTTGATGTCCGTCGATACCGGATCATTGGTTTCATCGTCATCAAATGCCGACGTGCAACCTGGGTCGGCATTGATGTCCACGGTACCGCTGTCATCGACATCAAGCCCCGCGAAGTCAATGAGTCCATCGCCATCGTCATCGATGTAGTTTTGGCACTCGGCCAGTCCTAGTTCGGTTGCGTCAGACGCATCATCACAGTCTGGGTCTGCGGTGTCGACGAGACCATCGGCATCGTTATCGACAGTGTCATTGCACTCGGGCTCACCACCCTCCACCGCATCGCGTGGACCGGAGCACCCATTGTCTGCAAGTAAGTTTGGATCGGTGGCACCAGCGAGAGTACCTGCGAAGTCCGCAACCCCATCACCATCGTTATCGATGCCATCGGCACATTCGGGCGCCGGATCATTGGTTTCGTCGCCGTCAGATGCCGACTCGCAACCGATGTCGGCAGGAAAGTCAGTGAAGCCATCGCCATCGTTATCAAAGCCATCGGAGCACTCGCGCTGCGCAGTTACTTCGCAAGCGGCACTTAGTTCGGATTCGAGTTCGCCGGGTGCTTGCGCTGTGGCCTTGATTTCAAGACCGCCATACATGCCACCAAAAGCGCCAAAGTTTGTTACGGAAAAGGCGCCACTCGTTGCCGCTGCATCGCCGCGCTCAATCAAGTTGAATTTGGCGCGAATCACCGTTGTATCCGCCTCAACAGTGGTTCCGTCGATGGAGGGATTTGTCGAGCCGATCGGGCACGTAAGCACGGGTGGAGTGGAGCGAGGTGCACCTACATTCACGATTACCGCATCGTGAAAGTAGGACTGCGAGGTGGCTCCAAAGCCGGTTGCCGAGAAGTTGATGCCAACGTCGATATTGTAGAGACCTGTGGTTTCGCCGCTGGGAATGATTACGTCAAAGCTGACGGTCTGACTCCCGCCCGCCGTGACATCAAGAGCTCCACCGCCAAAGCCGAGGATGGTGTCTTCGGTTCCGCAACCGACATCGCACTCAAGTACGACACCATTAACAGTGACGTCCTCAGTCGCCGCACCGCCCGAGCTTGCAAGGCTCCAACCGGTTGGCAAGTGCACGTAAAAGTCTTGCGGCTTAAAATCGGCCGTGCCGACGTTTTGCAAGGTGCCAGTAATTGTCTGAGTGGTGTTCTCTGGAGCAAACGTTGTGAGTGGGTCCCAATCGCCTGCGAGGTCTACCTCGGGAATGGGGACTGCAGTTACGATCGAGAGAGCCTGCGTTTGAAAGCCGCCGAGAAGGGTTCCTGTGTTTATCGGCAACTGGTCGGAGGAGTAGACTGCTTGGGTGGTTACGGCGTCTTTGCCGTTTACGCCTTGTGGCAGGAAGTCGACCTCAATCGCGTAGTCGGCACCGGGCGCTAGCGTGCCCAACGGATAGATCAAGCAAGAACTCAGAGTGCTGGTGTCGCCGCAGGCTGCGGCCGTGCAGGTTTCCGAGGCAGGTGATGGCGATGCCGTTGCAGAAACAAAGGAGAAGGCGCTGCCATCGTATTTAATACAGGCATTGGCGTTGGTCTCTGCGGTGAGACTCAGATTCGACCCATCGAGTGTGTAATGCAAGTTGCCTGCTTGGCTGTAGAGCGGTTGGTCGACGGTTAGATCAAACTTGTTGCGGAGGAAGACGCAGGTTGGCGAGCCCATATAGGCTGCCCAGCTGTTGTCCTGACCTCGGTTGTCCTGCGGAAAGTCACCGCTAAGATCACTTCCGAATACTTCTGCACAGTCGATGTTGCCGCCACCTCCAGGAAGGAGCGGGTCGGCAAAGTCGGGGGCAATGGGAACCGAATTTACGCGAAGTGCGATTTCCGCGAACATCTGAACACCGGTGCGCGCCTCACCAACGGCGAAACGAACCGCATTGGCACCTTCGATTCGTCCGGTTCGAGCGCCGCCATCCGCCGGGGCAGGGGTCACATCCCAACCTACCGCCGTATCAACACCCACGCGCCCAAGCGTGCTCGCCCCAAAGTCACCATCCGCATTGCCGTTGCCGGTTCCTGTGAGAGAGCCCGGATAGGCAATGCGCTCCCATGGCCCTTCTACTCCGTTGAACTCCAAGTCGAAGCTTCCCGACACATCGGTAACCTCAAAGCCGTAGTGGGTGTTCGGTCCAGCGACCGGGGAGCCGTAGAGGTGTGGCGTGTTGCCACCGTTTTGACCAAAGGCGCGAACCTGAATGAAGTCCCAGAGGTTGTGGGCAAAGAATGGGCCGCTGTCGTCACCAATGAGGCCATTGATGTTGGTGATATTGAGCGGAAAGAATCCGGTCATATCGATGCCATTGTTCGTCGTTAAGAATTCGTCGTTCGGATTGTGGTCGGTCCTTGCGTCGACAGAGAAGAAGACACCGGTGTCAGCAACAAGCTGAGCCATCGAGCCCTCGTCTAAAACGCAGCTACCTGCACTGCAGTCCACAGGTTCACTAGAGCCGTAATTGCAGTTGCTCTGGCTGTGACAACCATCGCGCGCTTGCCCGGGAAAGAACGGCTCAATCGTCTCGCCATTCTCGTCGAGAATTCGCACACCAACAACATCCGTACCCGCTGGTACATACTCGGTTAGGTAGGCCATCTGGCCGTGCAACGCCTTATCTGGAACCGCAGCAAAGGCAAAGCGAAAGAGAATGACGTCACCGACGGCGATGCGAACATCGGACCCACTGCCACCCGATGAGGTCCCGGATTCGGGATCGATGACGGCAATGGTGGCCTCGGGAAGACTCTTGGAGTTAAGAACAACTCCTACGCCATCGCCAAGTGCTGGCGAGCCGCCGATGCCCACCGCCAAGGAAATGGTGAGCGCGCCCATGACTAGGCGTTGATTCCGAATGCCACGTTGCTGGCCGCGGGCCTTTTGGGCTCGTCGACGGGCTAAGCTGGCGTTGCGTTTTGATTTCTTTGTCATTGGTATTTACCTGCCAGCACTAGTTGGAACAGCAGCGAAAGCCGAGGTTGGTGAAGAAGAAGTCTTCGCTTGCGGAGACGAAGTCAAACTGGCAAGTCATGCCTTGCTCGGCCGAGTCGTTGGCGCCACCGCGAATGCGCCGAGCTCCGACTCCCACAGGGGTCGCGGTCCACTCTTTCAAGTTGCCCGACATGTCGAAGGTGCCCGAGTCATTTCCGGTGATGGCGGCCCACTCCGTTTGCTCACACGACGCGAGCGGAGCAGGGCAGCCGTAGGTAAAGCCGGTTGCCAGAATCTCGTCGGCATCCGCACCGACGCCGCAATCTTGATCGAAGTCGTTACCATTGCAGGCATCGGGATCGTAGGTGTTGCCATATGGATAGACGCTTCCTCCCAAACCTGCGCAGGCAACCTCCCACTCGGCCTCCGAACACAATCGCTTGCCAGCGGCCGTGCATGCCGCGTCGGCCTCGTCCCAACTCAAGTTACTCCAGGGCACAACACCCGGTGTGGAGCACGCCCGATGTTCCGCCCCACCCGCATTGTCGGCGGTGGCATCGGGCCGCGAGGCTTCGTACGCGTCTATAAAAAAGTCTGGCGTCGAGTCGCCGTTGTCATCGATGCCAATCACCGAATCTGGAGCACCTTCGTCCACGGTCCCATCGCAGTCCTCGTCGACGTTGTCACAACTAAACTCTTGCGCTGCAGCCGTGAGACCCGGATCGCTTAAAACACACTCTGTCCCGGTGGCGTCCGCTGTACATTCAAACTCGCCGACTCCACGACAGGCTCCGGTCTCACCGTCATCGCATTCATCCCCGAGGGTAATGAATGCTTCGTCGACAAAGCCGTCACAATCGCCATCGATACCGTCACAGGCGGCCTCTTGTAAGGGCAGCACGAAACACGCGTCGGCCTCGGCGTCTGCGCCATATGGGCAGCGGAAGGTGGTGACAGTGTCACAGGTGCTGGCCGCGCAAATGGGGGTGGTACCCGCACAGGCTCCCAATTGGGTACAGAAGCCTGCTGGTGCACCGATGAAGACTGTTGGGCCCAGGTTGTCTGCATCGTCGATCAATCCGTCGCAATCGTTGTCTCGTCCATCGCATACCTCCGGGCCTGTCGGTGTGCACTCGTACTCACAACCATTGAGAGCGGCATTGTTGTCCAAGTCAATGAAGCCACCAACACAGGCGGCTATGGTGCAAACCCCCGCAGAACACGCTTCGATGGCATTGGGGAAATCGCAAACGGAGCATGACGTTCCACAGTTGTTTGGATCATTGTCGTTGTCGAAGTTTTCGTCGGTGCTGCCATCGCAATCATCGTCTGCGTTGTTGCAGGTTTCGGCTTGCGGGCCCACGTAGCCTGAGCAAACTTCTGAGCCAGCTGAGCAGACAAATGCGCCAAATGCGCACTCGCCAACATCCGCCTGGAGCTCGAATCCGGGGTTCGTGCAGTCGGTACCTAATATGCCACCCGCCGCGCCGTTATCGACTTGACCGTCGCAGTCGTCGTCAATGTTGTTGCAGGTTTCAGACTCTGGTGGCGAGATGGGGCACTGGTACTCGCAGCCTGGGACGCTATCGAAAATGTCTGCAAACGCTTGTTCCCCTGGGACCAACTCCTCACACGCCGAGAAGCCACACTGGCCAACTACGCACTCCTCAACGGCATTTAGAATCGCGCAAGAGTTGCCACAGCCACCGCAGTTGTCGACATCGCTATCAAAGTTGAAGTTCTCGTCGACGAGTTCATCACAATCATTATCGGTAAGGTCGCACGCTTCGACGCCGCCATTGGTGGGCAGGCATCCGTACTCGCAACCATCGGAGCCTGGCGTGTTGAGGTCACCATTTAGGTCGACCGCGGCAGGGCTGCAAACGAAGGAGCAGGTTGCGGCAGAGCAGGTACCCAGGGCGCCAGGCAACGCGCATCGCACACCACAGCCGCCACAGTTGCCAGGGTCCTCGTCCATGTTGGTTTCTTCGTCGACCATGCTGTCACAGTCGTTGTCCTGGCCATCGCAAACCTCTTCTTGCGGGATGCACCCCGCATCCAGGTCTCCGGGGTTGGCGTCAGGCGTGTCGCCTCCGCCGCCGTCATCATTGAGACCGCCATCGAAGATACTGCCGCCTCCATCGTCGGTGCTGCCGCCTCCATCGCTGCCGGCACCGAGAAAGAAGGGATTGACATTGCAGCCTGTGCTGGCGAGCCCCATTGCAATCACGGCGAACACGCGGACCCCGTGAGCTCTACGAAAAAGTCTTACGATGCGATTCGGCCTGTCGATTCGCGTTGGCAAGGCTGCCACTCGAAATCTGCGCAAGCGTCGGCTCGGCCAAGCGAGACCAATCGTAACGAACAAAGCGATTCTGCTAACCATTATGTATCCACTGGACTTGAGTAAGCCCTGAAATCCGAGAGGTGCAGTCGCACCCTCGTCCCCACCTCAATAGAACTACGCAGGCAAACCGGAAGAACGAATGGCCATAGGCCCACGCCTCGCGATTGCACGGTATTCCCCCCGGAACATCGATGTGAGCAGTTTCCCATTCTCTCACTCGGGGAAGCAAGGGCACCGCGGGCGATCTCGGTTCACAGTGACGAAGCGACCTACGAGTGTGCCAAACTTGAACACCACTCTCACCGGAATTTGCGACGTTCTACGCAGCAAGTGGCCGACGCATCGCGTGGTCATCAGTCGACTTCGCACCTACACGTGGGACGATACGACCCGCTTGCGTTTCGGACCCAGAGCAGTCATCAGGGTTTTTCTAATGAGCTAGCCGCAAGTGCTGCGGCTCTGCTCGTTCGCGCCGACTCTAGAGGCTAGCGTCGGGTGGGTCCGCATCGGGGGCGCCGGCATCTGCGATGCCCGCGTCGGGAACGCCCGCATCAAACTCTGGAGCCTCCTCAGGGCATGCTGCCACGGGTTCGGGCAAGTCATCACCAAGTGTGCCGTCTGGCACACGCACGGCGCCAAACGTAGAGTTGTCAATCGGAATCGGAGCACCACCAACGTTCGCTATCCCGTTGACGATTCCGCAGTAGAAGTCTTCGCTCTGCAAGTTGCCCAGGAGTTGCAACTCACCATCGATCTCTGAACCGCTGAGGGTGTTGGCTCCGCCGGCGATGATGATGCTCTCGATGTTTGCTTCAAAGCCACACTCCGTGTCGACCTCGATGCCGGCTTCGACGTGAGGGTCGCCAATCGGCTGGCCAACGGTGCATTGGTCCTCCTGCGTGCAAAGCGCTTGGAACGTTAGAGACAGCAGCGCTGGGTCGACGGTCAAATCCAACTCTGTGGTGACGATGAGCTCTAGCAGGGCGTCCTGCGCCACAACCGGCGAGAGGGCCAAATAGTATTCTCCGCTGATCGCGGGAATCTCGCCTCCATTGCAGCCGCCGGCAACGACCTGCGTGCCAGCGTCGACGACGCGTTCGTCGTAGTCGCTAAAGAGCTTTCCTGGATCGACGCAGCTGGCTCCCAACGCAGCTGCACCACCGAGAAGAACAATGACAGTTCCGAGCAGACTCTTGCGGCTAGGCATCATGGTATAAGAGTAAAGCAAAAACCGGTCGAACACGGTGTGAATCGGTCGGTACCTTTCTTTGCTCGGTTTGATTTTGTCCACGGGATTGATGACATGCAAAAAGCTCTAGGCGGTCTATTGGGATTTACGGTGGTTGCGGCGAGTGCAGGCTCGGCGTACGCGGGCGGATTCGCTTCGGCACGTTTTGGTGGCGAACATGGAAATCCCGTCACAGACAACGCCACCGCTGTGTATTACAACCCTGCGGGCTTGGCGCTGGGATCGGGAACGAGGATCTTCGTCGAAGGTGTTCTCGCATATCGAGCAGCGGAGTATGAGCGGCCCGCTGGCGCCATCAACAATCTCGCAGACGGAGAAGGCGGAACTCCCCTCGATGCGGTGGGTGCAAACTCTGGAACTGCATCCGTTGGCAACATCATCGCCTCGCCATTCCTAGGCGTCGCCAGTGATCTTGGCGTGCCGAATCTCGGCGTGGGCTTTGCTTTCTTTGCACCCTTTGGCGGTCAAGCCTCCTGGGATAAGAACGACGCGTACGAAGACGATGCGGACTACCCTGGTGCCTACGATGGCGTGCAGCGATGGGCCACAATGGATGGGACCATTCGCGCTCTCTATGCCAGTGGCGCGGCAGCGTATCGGCTACCGGATATTGGCCTGAGCTTTGGTGCCTCGGTCAGCGTTGTCTCTCAGTCGGTCAACACGATTCGAGCGAGAACCGCACTTGGCAATGATGACTTGGTTGCCGCGGATGGAACCTTGGTGGAAGGCCGCAGTCATGTCGATGTCTCTGGGCTCTCGGTTGCGGCCGGCCTCGGTGTGGTTTGGGACGCGAATGATGATCTTCGCTTTGGCCTGAGTTACCAGAGCCAACCAGGGTTTGGTGAGCAGAGCCTCGAAGGCGACCTGAACTTCAAGTTTGGCAACAGCAACTCAGACACCACGGCAATTAACTTCACCCAATCGCTGCCCGATGTGGCGCGATTCGGCATGAGCTTCCGCGCCAGTGAGCAGCTTGAGCTTCGATTCTCTGGCGACTACACGCGCTGGTCCGTCATGACCAATCAGTGCTTGATGGATGCAGCGGATCCGGATGCGAACTGCACCGTCAATGAGAACGGTGGGGCCGTCGACGAAACACAAGCTGTCATCGTCAACATTGAGCGCAACTGGAAGGATACTTTCGGAATGCGCGCAGGTGGCTCCTACTGGCTCAACGCCGACACCGAGCTTGCTGGCAGCCTCGCCTTTGATTCAAGCGCGGTTCCCGATGAGACCATCGACCCAGCGTTCATCGATACAAACAAAGTTATCGGTGTCTTTGGTGGCCGGTTCCGCTTGGCAGACTCGATGTTGCTCAACGTTAGCTACACCCATGTCTACTACATCACTCGTGAAGTTGATCCGCGAGAGCGCGACGCCGATGGCAACGAGATTGGATTCTCTGCACCATCTGCTACCCCCGACCATGCAGGCAAGTACACCCAGAACATTGGTGTGCTCAACCTCGGCATGGAATACCAGTTCTAGAGCAACACCCTGAGGTCTAGGGGAGAGTTCATTGCGCTCACGGCGCTCATGATGTCATTGGTAGCTATGGCGATTGACGCCATGCTACCTGCTCTCGGGGCGATCGGCGCAGACCTCGGCGTCGTCAACGAAAACGATACCCAGCTTGTCGTCTCAGCAATCTTCTTAGGGCTTGCCGTAGCCCAGTTGGTCTTTGGCCCGCTGGCCGACAGCTGGGGACGCAGGCCCGCCGTCCATCTGGGCTTTGGCCTCTTCCTCATAGGTTCGGCGGTTTCGCTCTTTGCTCCCACGTTTGAAGTCATGCTCTTTGGGCGCTTTATGCAGGGCATTGGCGCTGCGGGGCCAAAGATTGTTTCTGTGGCGATTGTTCGGGACCAGTTTAAGGGGCCGGTCATGGCCCGCATCATGTCGACCATCATGGCGGTGTTCATTGTGGTGCCCGCCCTGGCACCCGCTGCAGGGCAAGCCGTCTTGTTGTTTGCCGAATGGCGAGCCATCTTTGGACTCCTCTTGGCGCAAGGCGCAGTGGCGTGGATTTGGTTTGCATTGCGTCAGCCTGAAACACTGCCCGCAGCGAATCGCATGCCCCTCTCGGTCAGTCGCATTGGCCACGCCGTTCTCGAGACCTGTCGAAACCGCGTCGCCTTGGGCTTCACCGTTGCGGCTGGCATCGTCTTTGGCGCGTTCTTGGGCTACCTCACCTCGGCGCAGCAAATCTTCCAAGGCCAGTATGGGGTCGGCGAGGCATTTCCTTTGTACTTTGGAGGCCTGGCACTGGTGTTGGGCGCAGCATCTATCGTCAACGCAAAGATGGTTGTGAGGGTTGGAATGCTCGCCATGTCGACACGGGCACTGGGCGGGCTCGTACTCACGTCTGCGATGTTTTCTGTAGCCGCCACGATCTTGGATGGGCATCCGCCACTGTGGTTCTTCATGGTGTTCCTTTCTGCGGCGTTCTTCTGCATCGGGATGCTCTTTGGAAATTTCAACGCACTCGCCATGGAGCCCCTTGGGCACATTGCTGGGACGGCGGCTGCGGTGATTGCCTCGCTCTCAACGTTTATCTCCCTGGGGCTCGCATCCGTGATTGGGCGGGCGTTCGACGGCACGGTTCTTCCCCTGGTGTACGGCTTTCTGGCTCTCAGCCTGATTGCCTTGGCCATCGTGCAATGGCTTGGTCCAGCCGTCGCCGCAGCTTCAAAGAACGACTGAGCCAGCGGTCGTCCTGTCAATATTGACGGCACGAGAGGCGTCAGCCGTTACAGAGTCTTTGGGTTTCAATAGGTTGGAGGCTGCCTACGAGCGGTCTGGGCTTTGCAATTGTGTGGGTTGCCATGAGTGCCCATGCCCAACCCTCACGCGCCCGATACTCACGCCTGGACGAGGTGCGGCGCAGGTTAGAGAGCTTTGCAAGCCTTTGCGAGGAAGCCGTGACGGTTGCCGACCAGGGGCAGATCGAGGAGCTTTTTGAGCTCGGATTTGCCGCTCGCCAACTGCGCCACAGCATTTCAACAAGCCAAGACATCGCACAAGAGCTCGATCCCGAGGAGGATGACCTGCTCGGCCTGGCAGACTCGCTCCAGGCAACCCACCGAGCGCAAGCCGGAGACCAGCTTCTCAGGCAGTTTCACGAACGAGCGCTTCCAGAAGACGCTGCGCTTCTTGCCGATCCGATTGGCATTGTTGCTCTTGTCGAGTCGCTGCTTCCCACAACGTGGGACTTCAACGAAGACTTGGTGATTCTCTTTGGCAACGGACTCGATGCGCCCGCCGATGTGCTGGGCCGCATCGGGCAACAACGCATTTGTGTCTACATGCCAGAGGGGGCGACGGCCGAGCACTATCCAGAGAGCGTTTGCATTGTCCACTCGCAAGAAGAACTCTACGCACTGCTGTCATCGTGGGCTCCGAGGCAACCCAAGCGCATTGTATCGCGAAGCCTGCGCAATGGTGAGGTTTCAGAAGATGAGCAACGCGAACTCATCGAAGCTGCAAACCTCTACCTTGGCTATGTACGTGTTGACCGCAATACCACCAGCGCTTTTGCCGATACCTGGCTCCGTCAGGGAATTGCCAACCTCGCTCGAACCGTGAACTGTCCTTCGGTTGCGAACTTTACCGAGGACTTTGTGGGCATGCCGATGGTGGTTGTGGCTCCGGGGCCCTCACTCGCAAAAAACGTCAAGGCGCTGCACAAGATCAAGGGCAAGGCGATTATCTGTACCTTTAGTCACACACTCTCCGCATTGGCGGCCGAAGGGATTGAACCAGATATCGTCTTAACCGTCGATTCGAACTCACTGCAGTATCATTTTAAGAACTTTCCTATGCATCGAGTCGAGGCCATGATTAGCGGCCTCACTGTGCATCCCGACCTATTGGGCATGCCTGCGAAACGCCAAGTCTCGATGGGTGCCAACGGCGCATTCGATATTTGGATTGGCGAACTCCTCAATGAGCAGCTCTTGGTCCCCGCTGGTGGATCTGTGGCAACAACCGCCCTGGCGCTAGGACTCAAGTGGAAATGCGACCCCATCATGTTTATGGGGTTGGATCTGTCGTTTTCCGACGGCCAGTACTACGTGAGTACAAGCTGTGATGGCAATCTGAAGGTTCGAACCGGCGAGGGTGGCGAACTCATCATGGATGGTTGGAGCGAGGACTGCCAAGAAATGCGAAAGCGCGGCGGCCCGATTAGTGCCGATGTTCAAAAGCCCTTTACGCTACCTGGCTACTTTGGAGGGGAAGTTGCCACGACACAGATGTTCTGGCTCTTTCACGATTGGTTCGTCAAGAAGACAGCAGAGGTTGGCGACGGTACACGTTTGATCAACTGTACGGAGGGAGGCTCGTTCATTGAGGGAATGCAGCACATCCCAATGCAAGAGGCCTATGAGACGCACCTTGCAAAGGCGCCTCGCATCTCTGTCGGCGACATCATGGACAGTCGGATTCGCAAGCAAGATCCAAAACGTCGGGCTGATGCCATCAAAGGCATTGAGAAGCTAATTGCAAGCGTAGAGCGCTGTCTCTCGATGGTTGGGCGCTGCACGCGAACCGCGGATCGGGTTGCCGCAGGGGAAGCAACTCTGGAAGCGCTTGGGGTGCTTGAGACCGAGCTTGTGCAGACATTGCGGTCCACGCGATTCATGAGTGGTAGCAAGCAGGAGCAAATCGCAAGGGCATATGACCGAGCGCATGGCGCCGAAGAAATGTCGGAACTCTTGGCCGCCTCGCAAGACTTGTATCGCGAGATCCGAGCAGCGGCAAAGCAGGTACTACCGGGGTTACGAGAGGTACTTCGCGAGATTCGCTGTCAAATCTGACAGGAGCTGCGGGTAGCAGACTCAGTCAAATACTTAGAAAGATAGCCAATAGGGGCTGTAGAAGGCTGGCATGAAGCTAGCAGTACGTCACTGGACATGGGCACAAGCGAGAGGACAAGCACGATGGCACAAACCGCACAACTAGACGCATGGACCGGAAATTTTGGAGATGAGTACATCAAGCGATGTACCGCGAGTGAGGAAGCAATTCGCAATCGGGCCAAAGCATGGGCTGACATGATGCGCCCAATTGAGGCGTCGACCCCAAAGAGCATCCTCGAGGTTGGCTGCAACATTGGAATCAATCAGCGAGCTCTGAGACGACTCTTCGATGCAGAACTATTCGCAGTGGAGCCAAATCCCACCGCGCGCGAGGTTGTGTTGGCGGACAAGATTCTTGATAGCGAGCACCTACGTGCGGCAAGTGCGCTGAAGCTTCCGTTTGACGATTCGAGCATGGAGATGTGCTTCACGTCGGGCGTTTTGATTCATATCTCACCCGACGATTTGATGCAGGCATGCAGCGAGATGTACCGAGTGAGCAGCCGGTACATTCTCTGCGCCGAGTATTTCTCACGGGACCCTCAGGAGAGTACCTATCGGGGCCAAGAAGGGCTCCTCTTCAAACGCGACTTTGGAAGCTATTGGCTCGACAACTTCGACTTGGCCCCCATTGCCCACGGATTTCACTGGCGTCGCACTACGGGAATCGACGACGTAACCTGGTGGCTATTCGAGAAGAAGCTAACAGCTCACTAGGGTGATGCATGGGAGCTGCGTCGCTCATACTGCGCGCGAACGCCTCAGAAGAAATCGGGGCTGGTCACGTCATGCGACTTATCGCGCTCGCGCAAGGCGCGCGGCGCGAGGGGTGCCTATCGCACTTCGTCCTTGGTGGCGACCCGGGCTTCTGTGCGGCCAAGGTTGCTGATGCGGGGTTCGCGGCGAGCCCGAGCTATGAGGCGATTGGTAGCACAGCAGACCTTGAACATCTCAAGAGCGTTGCACAGGCGAACGCTGCCGCGGCCGTTGTTGTCGATGGTTACGATTTTGATACCTCGTACATTGGGGCGCTGGCCGAGACTTGGCGCACCGTTGTTGTCGACGATCTAGCAGAGGGCCACATGCCCGCACATATCGTCGTAAATCCCAACTATGGGGCCGAGGGATTATTGTACGACGTCGCTAAAGGCACGCGGGTTCTCGCTGGGAGTGACTATGCGCTTCTGCGTTCCGAGTTTGTGGATACACCGAGGCCTCAATTCTCTACAGCGCCTCTACGACTTATTCTTACATTTGGCGGCAGTGATCCGGTGAATGCGACCACACGCGTGGTGCGCTCGTTGGGAACTGTTCAAACGACAGCGGAAATTCGGATCATTGTGGGAGCGGGGTTTCGCGCTAGAGAAGAACTCTCTGCGGCAATTGCGTCGAGCGCGCACACGATGGAAGTGCTTTGTGATCCGGCGGATATGGCCGAGTGCCTGTCCTGGGGGAACCTAGCCATAACAGCCGCTGGTGGCACTCTGTGGGAACTCTCGTACCTGCGGCTTGCCGTGGCAGCGTTTTCTATTGTGTCAAATCAGGATGAGACGGCCCGCTCGCTTGCCGAGCGTTCGATGATCTTTGGTGGACAGCGCTTGTGTGATCTCAGCGACGTAGAAGTCTCCTCGGTATTGGAGAAATTCCTAAACGATGCCGATACCCGTAGTGCGTATGCGGCGCGTTACCACAAGCTTATCGACGGGCGCGGTGCCCAACGGGTGATGGCCGAGATTCTTCCAACTTGAAGAGTGAGAAAATGCCAAATACTGAAGAAACAATCGTTGTTGGTGGCGGCTTCGCAGGGTTGGTTGCAGCCTATTTACTGGCCGAGCAAGGACATGCCGTAACGGTGTTGAGTCGCGCTCCTTTGGGCGGTATCGCCGGTGGTATTGGGTGGCGCGATTTCTCTCTAGATCTCGGTTGCCACATCTTTGGAAATAGCGACGACCGAACGACGGAAGTGCTGTTGGCGCTTCTAGACAATGACGTTATTCCTGTCCACATGCGATTCGCCTCGCAATTTGGTGGAGAGCGACTTGAGGGCTTCGAAATTCCCAATCTTGCCGCGGTTGCTGACTCGGCGCAGATGGTCTTGGAAATCGCCCGTGCTGCATCCATGGAGCATGAGCCTGCGGGAACGTTGGAGGAATTGCTCGTTCAGCGCTTTGGGCCCACCGCCGCTGCCGCTGCTGCCGCTGCCTTTGAGAAAATCTACCGAACTGCTCCGTCGAATGTGGCACCGGAGGCCATTGCAGCAACATGCTTCAAGAGAATTCGGGTTGTCGAAGACGAGGCTGCCCATATTTTGAAGCAGTCCTCGGCACTCGATGCTGTGATTGCTGCTGGCTCCCAAGAGGATCCGATGAAGTTCTATCGAGACTGCGAGCGCGCGCCATATCGCGCTTTCTACCCAGCGAAGAATGGAATGGCGGGCTTTGTTGCGAGTGCCAAGCGCGTGCTTGGCGCCATGGGAGTTTCCTTCGCGGTTGGCGACGCAATCGAAGAGGTGCAGTTGGGCGCGAGAGTCTCCGTGCGCACGTCCAAGCGTGTTCACACCGCGGATTCATGCATTTGGACCGCCGGCATGGGGGCGCTAGAGCAAACGTTGGTGGGGACTCGCACGCTAGAGGGGACAAGCCACGGCGTGCCCATGGCGCTCTTCTACTATGATATCGATTGCGCACAGAGCGGTCCGTATTCGTATGTAAACAACTTTGACTCGGAAAAACTCGTATTCCGTGCAGCGCTTCCGGGGAGCTACGGGCAAGGTTCCAATTGTCCCGAAGGCCGTGCCTACCTGTGCTGCGAAGTTCCTACGGAGCGGGATTCGGCTGTCTTTGCTCACCCTGACGATTTTGCCGCCACGGTGTGGGACGAAGCCTGCGCATTAGGTGTCGTCACTGGCAGCTACGAACATTTCCGAACTCTCACGACACCGGTTTCCTACAAAGTTCCGATGGCGCACTTCGCAAGCACTGCCGAGCCCATTCGGGAGCAACTCGAAGGTGACCACCGACTTGTGGTGACCAATGAATGGGCATTTACCAAAAACGGCATCATTGTCGACGTGGAGGGCTGTATTGGGGCCCTGGCTGCAACGAGGAGAGCTGCATGAGTGAAAAAGAATATGATGTCGTACGAGAAGATGACTATGGCTTTCGCCGGTTGAGCCCTGTGCCAAGCAACGCCGCAATCGAGGAGTTTTACGATGAGCAGTATTACGATTTGGTGCAAGAGGGAAAGCGCGGGCCTGATATCAGTCGTTTGATGCAGGGCGGGGCGCCCGCTGACGCGCAGCGCTCATGGCAAGAAGCAACCCTATACGCTGATGTATGCGATGCGCTAGCTAGCCACGCTCCAGGCAAACGTGTGCTCGAGATTGGATGCGGCACCGGGGACCTATTGCTGCACCTTGCAGACGCCGACTTTGTGGTTAGCGGAGTTGAGATTGCCAAGGCTGCAGCCGACTTTGCAGGCGCGCGCGACTTGGACGTTCATCACGGTTCGTTCGAAGACTATGCAAAGCAAGAAGGCATGCAAGAGAGCTTGGACGCTGTTCTTCTGATGAACGTACTTGAGCAGACCCGCGATCCAATTGACGTGATTCGCTGCTGTGAGCGTGTTCTGGCCCCAGGCGGCGCTCTCATTATTCGGTCGGGAAACGAGTTTAATGCCCTCCAGCAGGCGGCTTGCGAGTCTCTGCAAAAGCGGCAATGGTGGGTTTCGACACCGGACCAGATCAATTACTTTAGCTTTGAGTCGCTCGCAAAACTTCTCGAAGGAGAAGGCTTTGAGGTTGCGGATTCTCTCTCAGACTTTCCAATGGAAATGTTCTTACTCATGGGAGATGACTACGTCGATACACCTGGAGTTGGAAAAGAGTGTCACGAACGTCGTGTTAAGTTTGAGATGGCCCTGTCGCCCGAAACACGCAGGCACATTTACCGCTCGTTCGCATCCGCAGGAATCGGGCGATGCATGTTTCTCGTGGCTACGAAACGGGCCTAGTGATGCGCATCGCGATCATGCAACCAACCTATCTGCCATGGTGTGGCTACTTCGACCTGATCGACCAAGCCGACTTCTTTGTCTTTCTCGACGACGTGCCGTTTCAGAAACGTTCGTGGCAACAGCGAAATCGAATTGTGCGCTCAGAGGGGCTCGCGTGGCTTACCCTGCCGATTAAGTCAAAAGGGCTGCGCGGTCAGCGAATTTGTGATGTTGAGCTTGCCGATAGGGGAGTGTTGGCAAAACACGTGCGAACAATTGGCACTGTCTACTCGGATTCACCCTTCACCCAAGCTCTGCTCTGGGAATACGAGCTTGTTGCGGAGTCAGTGGGAACTTCTCTTAGTATGCTGAATGTCGGGCTTATCGAGGCCATGTGCAAAGGGTTTGAGATTGACACGCCGTGGGCTCTTGCTTCGGAACTCACGACAGGAGCCCATCGCGGTGAGCACCTAGCGCGCATCTGCCAAGCGCTTGGCGCCTCCGAGTACCTCACGCCTCCTGGCTCCGTCGACTATCTCTTAGAAGACGTCGAGAGCTTCGACTCTCGAGGTATCGCTGTGCGCGTGCAGGACTACGAACATCCAACGTATCCGCAAGAAGGGCGATCCTCGTTTTGCTCACACGCGTCGGCTATCGATCTATTGGCGCGGACCGGGCCGCAAGCTGGAGAGATCCTGCGCTCGGGCCGGCGAGCGAACCAGCCACTACCTCAAGCGAACCTGACACACGAACCACTAAAGGCAATTGCATGAACTCCATCGACGTCAAAATTGGAAATCGCACCGTAGGCCCAGGCCATGAGCCATTTGTTATCGCAGAGATGTCTGCAAATCACCTTGGCAGTCTTGAGCGGGCCATGCAAATCGTGGAAGCTGCGGCCAAGGCCGGCGCTCATGCACTCAAACTGCAGACGTACACGGCAGACACACTCACGATTGAATCCGAACGAGACGAGTTTCAGATTCACGGTGGGTTGTGGGATGGCGAGAGTTTGCATGGCCTCTATCAAAAGGCATTCACGCCTTGGGAATGGCATGCTCCTCTCTTCGACCGGGCAGAAGAACTCGGAATGCTCGCGTTCAGCTCGCCCTTTGACCTGAGCGCGGTTGCCTATTTAGAGGCGCTGGACGTGCCTGCGTACAAGATCGCATCCTTTGAGCTGGTTGATCATGCGCTAATTGCGGCCTGTGCGAGAACCGGGAAACCCGTCATCATGTCGACAGGTCTCGCGTCTCCTGAGGAGATAACCGAAGCTGTTGCTGTCGCTCAGGCTCATGGCAACGGTGGTGTCGTTGTCTTGCATTGCCTTAGCGGCTATCCCTCGCCGCCCTCAGAATTTAACTTACGACGGATTGCCGCTCTCCGAGAACTAACAGGAGTTGCAGTGGGGATTTCGGACCATTCACTCGGGGCCACGATTCCGATTGCTGCGACAGCACTGGGCGCCTGCGTGATCGAAAAACATCTAACACTGCGGCGCGCCGATGGTGGCCCTGACGGTGCATTTAGTTTGGAGCCGGAAGAACTCTCGGAGATGGTTTCGGGAACCCGAACCGTGTGGCAAGCACTCGGTACAGGAGAGCCAAAGCGGGCCAAGAGCGAGTCGGCGAGCAAACGGTATCGACGGTCGCTTTATGTGGTGCGAGATATCGCAGTCGGCGAGCCCATTACTGCCGAGAATGTGCGCTCGATTCGCCCGAGCCTGGGCCTGCCGCCCAAGCACCTACCAGAAGTGATGGGAATGCGAGCTCGTGTGGCGCTGGAACGGGGAACTCCCCTGGCGTGGGAACTCGTTGCGGCATGAAGACGGCAGTAATCATTCAAGCCCGAATGGGCTCTTCTCGACTTCCTGGTAAAGTTCTTAGGAGAATCTGCGGCAAGAGCCTGCTTGCGCACTTGGTGGAACGCTTGCGGACGGCGCCTGTCGGAGAGATTGTTGTGGCGACGACGGTTGCGTTGGGGGATATCGCTATCGTGCACGAGTGCGCGCGCCTTGGCGTGCGTGTGGTCCGCGGCAGCGAGGATGACGTGTTGTCGCGATACGTAAGCGCAGCATCGGTTGTGGACGCTGACCGCATCTTTCGCATCACGGCCGATTGCCCGCTTCTGGAACCAAGGCTATTGCCCGCCATGTTGGAGGAGTTGACGTGCCGCAAACTCGACTATCTCACCAACTCACCCGAGGACGGTCTACCGCTCGGGCAGAGCGTCGAAGTCTTTACGCGGGATGCTCTCGAACTTGCCGATCGCATGGCTACGGAGCGCTACCAGCGCGAGCATGTAACCCCGTATCTCTACGAGGAGCCGACTCGGTGTAAGTCGGCACAGATTGGCTGGCCTCGCGCCATGGAGCGAACTTGGCCCGACGAACTCGGTCATCATCGATGGACCGTTGACACTCCTGAAGACTTGGAGCTCGTCACCCGAATCATCGAAGCGTTGTACCGCCCGGGAGAAGTCTTTGGCATTCAGGAAATCGTAGACTTGCTCGCAGCTCATCCAGCTTGGATGTCGATCAATGCCGACGTTCGTCAGAAGAGCTTTCGCGAAGCAGGCTAACCACTACGCTTCGCGTCGGCGAAGCAGGAAGAAGGCTCCCAGAAGCCCCAGCAAGCCGAGTGGGGACGAGCCGCCACCGGTTTGGCAGCCGCTGCCGCCAGCTGGTGTATCCCCGCCAGGATCGACATCCCCTGCGTCTGGGGAACCGGGATTGACACCCGCGTCTGCCTCACCACCACCAGGACCTGCATCGGGGCCGTTTGGGCTTGCACCAACAAGCTTGATGTCAGCACAGGTGTAGTACGTCGAGCGGTTTACTGGATCAGCGACCGGGTCGGTGGTGTTGCCATCCATCATTTGAATGAGTTGCAGTGTGCAGTTGTCGCAGTTGACATTGGGAAGCGGCACTTCAATTTCCCAAATGGATCCACCACCAGTGTTGCCCACATTGCCAGCGGGATCCGGAATGTCGACAAGGGGGTTCATGTTGAAATCCTCTAGATCGGCTCCGTCGTAGTCGATGGCTACTCGGTAGCGGCCCGCGTGTGCGATGTACTCGTCAAAGCGAACCGTCACGGTGCCGCCTGCGGTCAAAGTTGTGACTCGAGCTTCGGCGGCGCGGTCTGGATCGCTGCGGTCGCCCTCTACGTTGCACAGCCGGTTGCTCTCTCCGACGCCACAGGGGCAGGCTTTGTTGTCGAGAGCGACATTCTCGGGATATCGGGGCGTTGGCGAGAGCATGTCGATGTGCGCGAACGCCGTCGAGGTGAGCAAGCCCGTGAATACGATCGAGAAGAGTGCTGTGCGCATATGTGCTGAGAGTACGCCAACCGTGCCGAGGGTGTCTATCCGCTTCTCCTTGAGCTTATGCCCTGCTTTGGGGTAGACCGGGGCGGCCATGAAGACGATCGATGCAGCGGCCCTAGAATTGGGCAAATACGACGAGATTATCGACGTTCGGGCACCCATCGAATTTGCCGAAGACCATCTCCCAGGCGCCATCAATCTGCCGGTATTGAGTGATGAAGAGCGCGTGATTGTGGGAACAATCTACAAGCAGGAGTCGGTTTTCGAGGCGCGCAAAATCGGGGCCTCCTTCGTTAGCGCCAACCTCTCAAGGTACTTGGCCGGCGAGCTGCGCGACCGTCCCGGAGGCTACAAGCCGCTTATCTATTGTTGGCGCGGCGGCCAGCGGTCGCGCTCGATGGCAACAGTATTCACCGAGGTCGGTTGGCCGGTGACGCTGCTTGAGGGGGGCTACAAAGCGTTTCGCAATCGAGTGCTCTCTGATCTCAGGGAACTTCCTAGGCGTTTTACGTATCGAGTGTTGGCAGGGCTTACTGGGACCGGAAAGACTAAGATCTTGAAAGACCTTGAGGGGCGCGGAGAGCAGGTTCTCGATCTTGAAGGCCTTGCAAACCATCAGGGCTCGTTGCTCGGGGAGCCAGAGGGCGGTCAAAACATGAGCCAGAAGCACTTTGAGTCGCGGCTTTGGCATGCGCTCTCGGGCTTCGATCCAGCGAGGCCCGTTTGGACCGAGGCGGAGAGTTCGAAAATCGGCCAGGTGTTTTGCCCCAAGTCGCTCCTGCACATGTTGCGCGCCAGCATACGCATCGAGGTGGAGGTTCCAATGCAAGATCGAGTGGCGTACTTGCACGCAAACTACTCGGGCTGGGAGCAGCGGCGCGACGTGCTGATGGGCAAGCTCAAGTGGCTCAATCGGCGGCATGGGCAAGCGGAAATCGACACCTGGAGTGAACTCGCGGATGCTGGGCACTGGCAGGAGTTGGTGCAGAGGCTGCTTGAAGTGCACTACGATCCTGCCTACCGCTCTGCGCTCGAAAAGAATTCGCTCGGCCCATCGCGAACGATCCAAGCCGGGGCACTCCTCGGGGACGGTTGCTCTCAGGCAGCCGAGATCCTGCTAACTATGGATTTCGGACTCTTGGCCCCAATTCTCGAGGATCGGTAGGTCAAACCAGCCTCGAGCTGAATGGTTCCGAGTGAGTTTCGCGGCAAGCTGTGGTACGCGTGAGGCATGAAGCGACTCAGCCTCCTCATTCCAGTGTGTTCCGCCCTTCTTTTCGCTAGTGCTTGCGAGAAGAAAGCGAGCGAAGAAACCAAACCCGCCGCCGCCAAAGAGGCTCCGGCGCTGACTGCCGTTGCAGCAGAGCCAGCACCCGCCGCTGGTGAAGCGAGCTGTGCTGGTGCTGATGGCAAAGCCGTTGGCGAGCACGAAGGCATGGACTGCATGAAGAAGTCTGGCGAAATGGCCGCCGAAGGGGAAGGCATGGGCTGCAACAAGTGGGATGAAGCCGCTGACCAAGTTGCACAACGCGACATTCCCGCGGATGCCGATTGGAATGTTCTCGCTGTCACCGGAATGACCTGTGGCGGTTGCGAGCGACGCATCATTGCCAACGTTGGCGAGCTCGATGGTGTTGTGAGTGTTGAGGCCGACGCCGAACTAGGTAAAGTTCGGGTGGCAGTTGCCAAAGGCAACGCGACCGCAAGCGATGCGGCCAAGGCCAAGATTCTCGAACTCGGCTACAAGGTTCAGTAGTAACCTCGCCGACCGAGCGCTCGACTAGAGATAGCCGAGCGCTTCCATTTGTTTGCGAGTCTCCGCGTCCATATTCGCATCCTGCGCTTGGAATCGCTTGCCGCCACCAACGCCGGTTAGTCTCTCAAGCTTGCCCGGATTGGCCATGCCCTCACTCAGGTAGATTTCGCAGAGCCGGCCAGCGAGTTCCGCATCGGCTCGCCGGTCTTTCTTCTCAGGGTTCTCAGACTCCATGTAGAAGAGGTACTTCCAGCCCTTCGTCTTGCTGATTTCGAGCTTCCAGTCGCCGATGTGAATCGAGCGCTTGCCATTGTCGGAATGAGAAAGCGCGTAGCGAGGCTCTTGCTCCAGTGAGCCGTGAAGCGTGGGCAAGAACGACGTGCCCTCGGTGCCCTTCATCGGCGGCAGGCCCATGGCTTCCAACACGGTTGGGGCAATGTCGACATGCTCGGTGATGTCATCGACAACCGTTGCCTTAGGGAACATCGGTGGGTAGTGAATCATGAGCGGCGCTTGAATCATTTCTTCAAAGAGTGTCCAGCCGTGGCCAAACTGTCCGTGGTCGTAAATCTCCTCACCGTGATCATTGGTGACGATGACGATGGTGTCCTCCAGTTTTCCGAGCTTCTCTAGCTTGTCGAGAAAGCCACCGACATGCTCATCCTGGTAGGAAATCTCGCCATGGTAGAGCGCCTGAATCCAAGCGACATCGTCGGCGGAGGGCTTGAGCACTTTGTCGTTCACCTTCTTCTGGTCGTCGCGGGTAAACGAATTGCCAATCGGACCGCCGTAGTTCTTTTTGTAGTAGCGGCTCCAGTACTGCTTGGGCACGGCGTAGGTGGTATGCGGATCGATGGTTTGGATGTAGAGAAAGAAGGGCGCATCGCCGTTGTCTTCCACCCACTTGCCTGCGCGCTTGTACATCGCTTCACCATGGGCTTCTTCTTCGTAGAAGACGCCAAACCCATCCCAGCCGCGCTCGAAACCGAACTTCTCACTCACCACCGGATTGGATGTGAAGCCCTGGGTCTTGATGCCTTGCTTCTGAAGGTGCTCGGAAACCAGTTCGATGTCAGGTGGCACCATGGACTCGGGCTTGGTTGCAGTATGGGTCTCTGGGTAGAGGCTGGAGAACATCGTGAGCATCGATGGCTTGGTCCAGTTGGCGTTGTTGTAAGCACGCGTAAAGGTCGTGGCCTTTTTCGCAAACGCATCGAGCTTTGGGGTGTGGATTCCGTTCTTTGGCGAGAACGCTTCAAACTGATCGGCGCGAGTTGTATCCATCACAACTAGGACGAGGTTCTTTGCTTTCTTGCCAGTCGCAATACTGTCTTGCGTGTCTTCCACCGGAGCGACAAAAAGCCCAGGCTCGCCCCAAGCGCCGCCCGTTCCCGCACCTTCGGTGGCGAGTTCCAGGCGAATGGCTTTGCCGGCTAGCTCGGAAAGATCGACCTTGGCACTTTGCCACTCGCCGGTACTGGTTGCTCGAAAGAGTTCAGAGGCATCTCCTTTGATGCCCTGAGCGCGGATCACGTAGTCTTGAGGAGTCTTGGAAGCGTAGTCAAAGATGAGCGTCGCCTTCTCGGGAACCTGAAGGTAGTAGGAATAACTCTGAGTCCCGGGCGCCAATAGGGAACGGCGCAATCGTTTGCCAATCTTCACAGGGCCAGCGTGCTCAACAACCAGCGGTGCTTCCTTGCCGGCTTCGTCTGCCAGCCAAATCCAATCAACCTCCATTAGGGCGTTGGCGGTGTGAGCCAGCTTGAACTTCTTGCGCCCGAGGCCAAGGTCTGGGAGTGGCATGCGATAGACGCCCCAGTCGGCGCCAATGGTCACTTCGCCAATCTTCGTCTTGCCGGCGGAAATGGTGAGGGGTTGGGATCCGCCGGTTGAACGAGCTCGAATAGCGAGTTCTTTGGGAGCCGTGACAAGGAAGGTGTTGAGCATGCCATCGCCTTTGGCGAGGCTCGCTGCTGTTACAGATTTGTCGGTGGATGCGGACCAGCCGCTCTCCCAACCACCGCGGGTGTATTTGCTTTGATCCCCTGTGCCAAAGTCGATGAACGGGCCACCGAAGCGAAGTTCTGCGCGGCTCTGCTCTTCCAGGAGGCTGCGGAACAATTGGAAGCCATCGCGAACATCGGGAATCTTCGGTTCCGCTTTTGCGGCCGTCTTGCCGGTGGTTGTCCCTGTGGCTTTCGGGCTGCTCTTGTCTGAACTCTCCTTGCCACAACTGGCGAGGAGAACGAGCATTGCTAGACCGGTAAACTTCGAAACACGCTGCATGCAGCGAGGGTAGGGGCTCGCCGGCGATCCGTCGAGATTTTCGCGGATTTTCGCGAGCCGCCTACAATGTGCGCTGCGCTATTCGGCTGCAGACTGTGCGTCTGGACCAACCGCGCCTGCATCGATAGCTTCGCCAGGCATCGCGTCTGGAGCACTTGCGCCTGCGTCAATGCCGCCGCCACCACCACCACCGCCGCCGCCGCCACCACCGCCGCCAGGGGCGTCAATGGGATCTTCTTCGCCGCATGCAGCAACGCCAGGAACGGCCAAGGCCAATGAACAAAGGAGTAGGAACTTTCGCATCCAGCAAGTTTACCTCAAGAAGAGCCCCCGCAGGGAAACCGGCGCGGCCAGCACCGGTTTCTGCGCGGAAATCACCCTAAGGGGAAATTAAGGGATGTGGAAATCAAGAGATGTGGAGTCGGCAAATCCGGAGATCTAAAGCGGGCCACAATCCTCGAAGCGGTTGTTGCCGGCGAACCATGCGTATTCGCTCAAATCCAGGATGGCTGCTTCCGATTGCTCGCTCACCGCAGGGTCGGATAGGAAGCTATGCATATCGTCTACGAAGGGCCAGAAGGCCTTGCTGTAGCGCGTTACCACGATGCCATCGATGATGTATTTGTTGGCCAGCGCGAGCCAGTTGAGTTCACCTGGGGCCGGGACAGAAACGTTCTTGACGTCTTGGACATCTCGGAGAAACTCGGCAGCTCTAGAGAGTGGCAAGTCTACGAAGAGTTCTGGGTAGCTGCCCACGATCCCGCGATGTGCGGAGATGTAGTCGTCGTCGCAGGTCCTAGCGCGGGATGATCCAAAGGCAAAGTCGTTGCTCGAGTATGTACGATTCGAAATGACGGTGTAGAACTGCCGATTGCCCTGGGCATCAGACACTCGGAAGACCGTGGCATTGGGAAGGTTGCGTGCGTGGTCGCCAGGCATTCCTGTCAGCTTGTCGAGGCCAAGTTCAAAGTCGGTGAACGTCGAGATATCGGCGATGCTGCGGCCAGGAACGGCACTGCGATTGAGGATGTCATCGTATCCTGGAGTGAAGCTGCGGCGCGCATCCAGCTTTTCTGCAAGGGCTGCGAAGCTGGGAAATCCCTCGAAAGTCACTTGCGATTCACGTACGGAATCTCCTTGGCCATCGATGTCCAAATCGTCTGCTGGTTCGAGGCTGAGGATGCGACCTTCTTTAAAGGAGCCAACCGCATCAAAGAGTGCTGAGGTATCAAAGCCGGCAGTCCACTCATTGCGAACCGCTTCGCGCTGGTCGGCTGGAACGAGTGAGAGCATCAGGTCCTCACCCTCGGTACGAATATTACTGAAGTACGTCCAGGTCTCGAGTTGATCCAGAGCGCCTTGCCAGTAGAGAAAGTTCACTGTGAGGTTGTAGTAGAGCCGTTCAAAATTGGTGTAGCTGAGCAGCCACGCGGTCTCTGGTTGGCCACCAACAGCACCCCATTCGACCGTTGCAGACTTCTCGTGACGGAGGATGGTGAGCCAGGAATTCGGATCCTCAGTAGCTCCATTGCCGAGCCAAATGTCGTCGAGCCCAAGGCCGTTCGGATGCAAGAGTCGCATTTGCTTTTCAAGGTCTTCTTGGTAGGCGGACTCATCGTGCGTTTCGAGGATGCTGTGGAGTGCAAAGGGATTGAGGTTCCAGCCAATAAACGCTTCCGATACGTCGTCGGTGTTGGTGGCGGACGGGTCGGAGGAAGGCTTGAGGAACCAAACCCAGAAGTGATCGCGAATGGCGTAGGTGGCTGTTGAGCCCGTGCAGACGTCTGCTTTGACCAATGACTCGATGAGCTTCTTGGAGTTTTCAATCATGAATTGCGAGCGAATCTGCCCTGGAATCTGACTGAAGTAGCGAAAGGGGTTGCGGGCGCCATCGCCGAGCTTGTGCGTGTAGCCTGGGTCCTCTGTAACTTGGTAGTCGAGGACTGCATCGTCGGTGATGCCTTTGAGAAAGAGGTCGTCGTTATGGGCCATAACGGAGGCATTGAGATCCCAGACGGTGTGCGTCTTGCGAACCATGATGGCGGTGATTTTTCGAAAGCGGTAGAACACGCGCTGGTCTGGGTCGTTCATGATGAACTCTTCAACGATTTCATCGATGGGCGTTCCGGTAGGTGTTTTGGAGCGGACCATCTCGTAGAACTCTCCCGGGCTCTTTTCAAAACGGATGTGCGCGAAGAACATGTGCTCGAAGAGATAGCGCGCCATGAGGTAGCGCTTGAGATCGAGCTCAGCCCCGTTCTTTCCGTTTAAGAATTCTTCCCACTCACGAATCTCGCGAGGATTCTGTGGTGCGAGCAGAACCTCTTGTGCGTTATCGCTTGGGCCCGGAGCACCTCGCGAAATCCAATCTACGATCTTCTCAAAGTCACCAGGCTCCAGCGGCTCCAGCCCAAATGGCATGGCGCGAGTCGCAAGGTCTGCGGTGTCCTGTTGGCTCACTTCCTGTGCCCCGACACATTCAAAGGTGCGTCCTTCGAGTGTATTGGTGTAGAGGTCGTGGGTTGCCGTTAGGAGTTCCGAGTCGCGCTCTTGCGTGGAGAATTCACGCGAAATGGTAAGCAGCTTGGTCATAAGCGACTTGTTGGGATCTGAATCGACGACGGAGTAGTAGCCGGAGTCGCGCCACTCTTCTTCGGTGGCGCCAAAGTCGATGATGCCATTGCGATCCACGCGGCCATCCTTCAGCCGACTTGGGTCCTGCGCAAAGACTGTTGGTGCAAAGAGGTTGTTGGTATTGGAACCACGCAGAAGCCCTTCGTAGGAACTGAGCTTAAGTTGGCAGGGAGAGTCGGTGCAGCCGTGGCAAGCTACACAGCGTTTCGCGAGGATGGGCTGAATCTCGTCGAGGTATTCATCTTCGCCACCCCAGCCGAAGCGGTTGCCGGGCTGATAGAGATCAAACTCGCCTTGCCCCGTGTCACACTTGCCGCTTGCGCAGCTTGGACCGTCAAGTTCTGAACCACATCCTGAGACCAGGAGAGCCATGGAGCCAATCAGAGATAGTAGTAGGAGGAGGAGGGGGGGGCGGGACTCGAGCATTGCATTCATGGTAGAGCGCTCCGCACCGGGGGCACAAGGCACAAGTTTGAATCATGGTCATGCCACTCTGACCTCCCTACTGGCCGGAGAAACCTCGATGTTGTCGCCGAAAACGAAACACGTTGGACGGGTTCCAAGCCCGCGAAAGTAGCCAGACCAGGTGCTCAGCCAAGCGTCGCTTTCTCTCCACGCGATGCGTCAGTCGAGCTACCCTCTGCGTCCCGCAAACGGAGCAACCTCATGCATACGCCGACACTCATCTCAAGTCTCGCTCTAGGAATCGTTCTGTCTATGGGTTGTGGACCCACAAGTGGAGATGACGGCACGGGTTTGTTGGTCGATGGAGGTACGGGAGCGGCCGACGCAAATGGCAACCCGCCGCCGTTTGCCGATGCCGCACCACAAGAGGCGCTCTGCGAGAAGATGGATATTCTCTTTGTCATCGACGACTCCGGTTCCATGGGCGAGGAGCAGGCAAATCTCGCAACCAACTTTCCGCTCTTTGTCGATGTACTCAACGGCTTCGTCTCGTCCGCAAACCTGCCCATCGACTACCATCTCGGCGTAACGACAACATCGGTTACCAAGAGTTGGAGCATTGGTGGGTTGATTCCCGACAGTCAAGATGGCCCAGACGGCGCCCTTATCGACAACGGCTGCGCGATGCCGCGCAAATGGCTCGAGCGCGATGATGCCGATGTGGCGACCACGTTCTCTTGCGTCGCCCAAGCCGTTGGCGGGGCCAACGAAGAAATGCCACTAGAAGCGATTCGAATGGCAGTGAGCGACCGAGTCGATGATGGGCAAAACGCCGGCTTCTTCCGGGAGGACGCGCTGCTTGCGGTGGTTGTCTTAACCGATGAGAACGATTGCTCTAGAAGCGACAACAATTTCACGGTGGGGCTCACCGATGATGTCTGCGACGACCTTGCCCCCGTCGACTCCTACATTGCTGCGCTGGATCAAGTCACCGGCGACCGCGGCCGTTGGGCAACGGCGTTTATTGCGGGCCTTGGACCAGGCGACTGCAGTTCCGCGTTTGGCAGCGCGGATGAGGCCACGCGCCTTTTGGACTTCGCCGCCGCTGCTGGTGAGAATGCGGTTACGAGTTCGATTTGTGATGGTGACCTAGCCAGCGCGCTTGGTGATGCTCTCTCGACCTTTGAAGAAGCGTGTCGGTCGTTTCCGCCCATCGAATAATCGAGGCGCAAGCTAGCTTGCGAGTTCTTCTATGTCGCAGAGGATGAGGCCCTCGATGCCCGGGATAACGTGCTGATGGCGCGACGCCCGGACCGCCAAGCACTTCAATAGATCGGTGCGACCGGTGTCAGAGACCATTTCGAACCAGCCGGTTAGACTTGGAAGCATGGCGGCGGGTGCGAGCGCGGGTGAGAGAGGCTCGAGCGACAGGTCCGCCAAGAGCGCAAGCACAACACGACAGCTCGCCGCCTCAATACTCCAATCGCGGATTCGCTGCAAAGCGTCGCCGGCATCGCACTTCGCGATACAGACTTCAGCGAGCGTGACTCGGCACAGGGCGTCTTGCCCCACCGAGGTTCTCGGGTTTGCCGCCTTGTTCCACATCGCAAGCGCAGCATCAAAGTCCCGCTGACTCCACGCATGGTCACCGATGAACAGTTGCACCGGCGGGGAGTGCACGTGCTCGCTTTCCATCGCTGCGGAAAGCTGCTCGAGCATCCCGTGGTGCTGTCCGCTGAGTGCGAGGATCTCCAATGTCAGAGCTTGCTCAATGCCGCTACCCTTTGCCAGCGCGCGCACGTGTCGAACCGCAATCAGCGCGTCGCGCAATCTGCGTGCTTCAAGAGCGGCACGAGCCATGCCGACCGCGGCGTGTATCCCGCGCATGCTCGGGTCTGCAGGGTATTCAAGAGGCGGTGGGGGCGCTTGCAGGCAATGAGAAAACACTTGGTGCGCGCAGTCGTTGTGGCCGAGCCGACGAGCCAAGTCGGCTTGTTGGTATTGCAGCTCTCCCACTCCAGGGAAGTGGCTCAACGCAACTCCAATGGTGCGCAGCGCTCGACTTAGGTCGCCGAGTAGAATCAGGGCGGCTACGAAGTTTGCATAGATCCTGGGCAGAAAGGGGAATTCGTCGGCCTGGCCGCTGTCAAAAATCGCTTCCGCTACTGGGAGCGCTCGCTCATAGAGGTCGAGTCGCTCGCGGCTGTCGCTGGGAAGCATCAGCGCAAGTTTGTGAAGGCTGTGAATGTCGTCGGGGTTTTTCTTAAGGTGGTTTCGGAGAATTCTCTCGTTGCGCTGACGTTTCTTCTTTTGCTCTACAACATCCGGTAAATAGCCTTCGTGAAGTAGGTGGATCTCAGAAGTCTTCTCAAGGCGCAGCCCAAGTTCCGCAAGGCTGTCCACAATGCTCTCGTGCACAGGACGTCGAAATTCAATCTTCATATCGTTCCGAAAGAGCCTGGCACTGTGTCGTGCATGCAGTGCGCCCGACGAGTCGCGACTGTCCTGGCTCACTAGATATGCGGAGGCATTGCCCCGAACCGCGCTGCGCAAACGGGGGCCGCTGTCGGGGGCGAGGTGCTCATCCGCATCAACGACAAAAATCCATGGCTTGGTGGCCAACGCCAACGACGCATTGCGCGCTTTCGAGAAGTCATCGGTCCATTCAACTTGGATGACAGTGGCTCCAAAATCGCGGGCAATCTCAATGGTCGAATCCGTTGAACCCGTGTCGACCACACAAATCTCGTCAACCCATGGTTGTAACGATTCAAGGCACGACCGCAGAAAGCGCTCCTCATCGCGGACAATCATGCACAAGCTGATTTGCGGTTCTTGCATCCGCTAGCGATATCGGACACCTACGCGTGGAACTTTAGAGGACGTGTACGATGGCATGGTACACCTCCCGCCATGACTGGCTACCACGTGCTGGAAGGGGAGGAACTGAGTCGACTGAGGGATCCTACGAGGGATTTCGCTCTGGATGTGCTCTCGGGACTTTCCGAGCACAACAAGAAGCTCGATTCTCGTTACTTCTACGATGATGAGGGCAGCAGGTTGTTTCAAGCCATCATGGGCTGCAAGGACTACTATCCCACTGACTCTGAGCGGGAGATCTTGGAAAACCACGGCCGCTCCATCGCAGCGACCTGCTCGGGTGCACCGCTCAACGTCATCGACCTCGGTGCGGGCGACGGGGCCAAAACCAAGGTTCTTCTGCGGGCACTCGTCGAGTTGGGCGTGGATTGTCGGTATGTGCCCATCGATATTTCAGAAGGCGCGATCGCAGGGCTTGTAGAGACCATGAAGCGCGATATGCCCGACCTCGATGTTCAAGGATTGGTTTGTGAATACACCGATGGCCTAAATTGGCTCTCATCGATGGGAGACAAACGAACAAATCTCCTACTTTTTCTGGGGTCGAATATTGGCAACTTCAACAAGGCCCGAGCACGAGCGTTTTTGCGGCGGCAATGGACCTCTCTGCAGGATGGTGACTACGCACTCATCGGCTTTGACCTCAAAAAGGACATCGAAGTCTTGCTTCGGGCCTACAACGATTCAGATGGGTATACGGCGGCCTTCAACCAAAACTTGCTTCGGCGAATCAATAGCGAGTTGGGTGGCACCTTTGATACGGCCAAGTTTCGCCACTATGGCACCTATGATGTGTTCTCAGGCGCCATGGTCAGCTACCTCGTGAGCCTTGAGGAGCAGGTCGTTGAGATTGCTGCCCTCGGTCGGAGCTTTACGTTCGAGGCTTGGGAGCCGGTGCACACTGAGTACTCATACAAATACTTAGAACGCGATATCGAGGACCTCGCGGCAGATACTGGCTACGTGATCGAAGGAAAGTATCGCGACTCCAGACACTACTTTGTGGATGCTCTCTGGCGCGTTGCCAAGTAGGCCCCGATGGACGAGCGCAACACTTCTCCGGATAGCGAACTCAGTCGCGGGACCCTCGCCAAGCGTTTTGCCGAGGTTCGGAAGCAAACCATGTCACTCGTGCTGCCATTGGAGGCCGAGGACTTCGTTGTGCAATCGATGCCCGATGTGAGCCCCACGAAATGGCACATGGCGCACACGACCTGGTTCTTTGAGACCTTTGTCCTTGCGCTCTATGAAGAGAGCTACGCGCCGCACCACGAGAAATACGGATTTCTCTTCAACAGCTACTACCTTCAAGTGGGACAAATGCATCCTCGGGATCGCCGAGGTGTCTTGTCTCGGCCGACGGTTTCCGAAATCACCGCGTATCGTCTTGCTGTGGACGCACGTATCAGCGACTTGCTGTCGAACGCCGGCTCCACTGACTTCCCCGAAATCGCGCGCAGAGTGGAGTTGGGGCTGCACCACGAGCAGCAGCACCAGGAACTGCTGCTGATGGACATCAAGCATGTGCTCTCGTGCAATCCCATAGACCCGGTCTACGAGAGCAACCTGTGTGTGACGTCACCGCAGCAGGCGCCGTCGCTGCGGATGCAAGTGAAGGCTGGAGGCGTTGTGACCGTGGGAGCAGCAGGCCCAGGATTCGCATTTGACAATGAGGGCCCGCGCCATCAAACGATGATCGAGGACTTTCGAATTGCCAATCGGTGTACAACGAATGGCGAGTACGCGGCCTTTATCGCGGATGGCGGCTACGACCGACCCGACTTGTGGCTCTCAGACGGTTGGGCTGCCGTGATGGCAGAAGACTGGCAAGCTCCCCTGTACTGGCGGCAGGTCTCCGGCGCTTGGCACGAGTTCGGGTTGCACGGACTCCACTCGATAGACGACCACGCACCTGTAGCCCATATTAGCTACTACGAGGCAGACGCATTCGCCCGCTGGGCAGGCGCTCGCTTGCCTACGGAAGCTGAGTGGGAGCATGCAAATTGTGCCACGGTTGTGTCGGGGAATTTCTTAGAGTCTGGGCGCCTGAGACCAAGTGTTGCAACAGGTGACGAACCACTGCTGCAGAGCTTCGGTGATGTTTGGGAATTCACCCAAAGCTCCTACTCGCCGTATCCGGGCTTTCGAATCTCGGAAGGCGCGCTAGGCGAATACAATGGGAAGTTCATGTCTGGGCAGGTCGTCACACGAGGGGGGAGCTGCTTTACCTCCGAGTCGCATATCAGGCTGAGCTATCGGAACTTCTTTAAGCCCCATCAACGCTGGTGTGTGCAGGGATTCCGCTTGGCACTTGATGGCGTGAACTAGCGATTCGCGTTGTCGCTGGTTCGCAATCGCGCATAGACGTCACCTGCGGGGGCACTGCGCGAAAGTGCGCCGAGAGCGGCGCGCATCTCAGAACTTGTCAGCCATCGGTCCGAGGACCAGCGCATGGTCTCAAGCTTTGAGTAGCGATACTCGTAGGACCCAAGCTCGTCGAGCACCTCGATGCACGTCTGTGCACGCTCGCGCATGGCTGCGACGCATTCAAAGGAGAGCGCAACGATGGGCGTTTGCAGTCCCCGCAAGGCTTGCTCTTCGCCACCTTCAATATCGATTTTGCAGAACGCGGGCACGCCATATTGCTCAACGAGGTCTTGCAGCGTGCGAAGTTTGACCGCTTGCTTTTGATCCCACCGAACCCCATCGAACTTGCTGGCCTCTCGAGCATCTTCAACCCACTCACCCGTGCACGATGAGACGGTTGGTGTGGCTGTGCTAATCCACAAGGTGCCTTTGCCCGACTTTGCAGCGATGCCACAGTTCTCAAGCATGACGTTGGGATCGCGGCCAAAGAGCGCCGAGAGAAAACGAAAGAAGTCGGGCTGCGGCTCCACCGCAACGACTCTCGCACCGAGGTGTCGCCAAGCTCGCGTGCGATTTCCGACGTGCGAGCCAATGTCGAAGGCCAGTGCATCCGGCTCAAGAAACTGGCGGTAGAACGCTTCGAGTCGCCCTCGGCGCCACACCTGTCCGTAGTACACGGCCAAAGACCGGGCAATGCCGTATGTACGAGCCAGCTTCACGGTCCGCATCCTACTCAGGATGAGGGCTCAGTGCTAGCTTGGGAATTGTGTCGACGCTTGTGTTTGTCATGCCAGATGGCAGCGATGAGATTTCCGGTGGCAATCTCTACAATGCGGACCTCTTTGCGGCGCTTCAGGAGTGTTGTGAGACCAAGTGGATGGCTGCAACTGACTTCGCCTCGGAGCCGCTAGCGGAGGGAACCTACTTGGTTGACACGCTCAATCTCGACATCGCGAACGAGGTGCTGCGCACTCGACGGCCGGGGCAGCGCTTTGTGTTGCTCGTTCACCACCTGCCCAGTTTTGAGCCGGGGCTCGCAACGAGTCACCCTTCGCTGGCTCTTGAACGAAGTGTCTTGCCCAACTTTGATGGCTACATCGCGACCGGAGAATTCACCAGGTCGTGGCTGGCTGAGCAAGGCTACGCAGAGCGGACTATCTTGATGGAACCGGTCTTCGCCTCGCCGCCATCCATCCGGCGCAATCTTGAAGGACCAGTGCGTGCTGTGATGGTGTGCAATCTGATCGCTCGCAAGGGTGTGCTCGAATTCTTGGACCGGTTGGCCTTGGAGATTGATAAAAACTCTGAGTTAGATGCCCCGACGTTTTCGTTGGACATTGTTGGCCGGGATGATCTTGATGTGGAGTATGCGGAGGCCTGCGCTGAAAGAGTCGCAAGTGAAGCGTCGCTCGGTCGCCATGTTCGGTTGCTTGGTGCGCTGCCGCATTCGTCAGTCCTTGCGACGTACCAAGAAGCGAATCTCTTCCTATCCGCATCGCGCATGGAAACGTTTGGGATTTCACTCCAAGAGGCTCGCCACTACGGCCTGCCGATTCTCGCAGTGCGCGGCGGCAACTCAGAAAACCATGTTGTCGAAGGCAAAACTGGGGGCGTGCTCGAAACGCCAAGTGAATTGGCGTGTGCGTTTCTCGAGCTTGTGAAGAACAGGGATGCGCACGTCTCGTATTTTGACGCCGCGCAAGATGCGAGGCTTAGCGGCTCGGAACGTTGGAACGACGCGGCAAAGCGACTCTTGACAGTACTGACAGCCTGGTTTCAAACGTCATGACGCCCCGACTGGCAAGCATTGTGCGAATCGTTGCTGCCCTGGCAGTCTTGGCGGCGACATTCTATCTTATCGACGCCCAGGCAACGCTAGACAGACTCGCAAACTTGGATGCGCGCTGGATGGCACTAGGGATTGTTCTGTCGATAGTAAACTACCTCGTGCTTGCGGTGCGGTGGGGACACGTCGCAGAGCGCCTTGGCGCGCCCTTGCGCCCACGTCGAGCGCTCGCCGACTACTTCCTCGGGGGCTTTGCGAATCAAGCGTTGCCAACAGGACTGGCGGGCGCTGCGCTGCGAGCGGTGCGTCACGCACGGCGACTTCGCCCAAGTGGCGAGACCGTTGGGGCAGGGACGGCGTTGACAATCGTGGTGCTAGAACGGCTTGCAGGGCTCGCTGTGTTGGCTCTGGCGGCGTTGTGTGGGGCCTTGGCGCTCGCCGGGACAAGCCCGATGCTTGCGGCGATTGCCGGTGGCACCGTTGTGGGGCTCACCGCCGTATCGTACCTGGTCTTCTCATTGGCCGCGCGCCGAAGCCGTTTGGGGCGCGAGGGCTTTGTTACCCAGGCCTTTGACGCGCTCATTGCGCGGAGGGCTTGGCTGCACCACTTGTTGATCTCCTCGTGCAGCGTTCTCTTGCTCTGCCTAGGATTCTATTGCGCCGCCCGCGCTGGCCATGTCGACGTGTCTTTGGGGCGTGCCCTCATCGTGACGCCCATTGTGCTCGCCTCGATGGTGATTCCTCTGGCGGTCGCTGGTTGGGGGATTCGCGAAGCAGCGGCGGCGGCACTCTTTTCTGCGATGGGGCTTGAGGCATCGAGTGGCGTCGCCGTCTCCGTATCGTTTGGGCTCATCGGGTTGGTCGCAAGCCTGCCAGGCGCTTTGGTGTGGTTGGCTCCAGAGAAATCCGCAGTAGATGTGGGGTGAGAGAAATTCTTAGTCGCCTTGCCAGGGGAGCTTGCGCTGGAGACGTTTTGCAAGGTCACGGTCGTGTGGAGCGAAGTACGCCTGCAACTCCTCGTGGATCGCTGTCGGAATCCTTGCTGTGGGCGCTTGGTTGTAGCGCTGTGCTAGCTCGTACGGGTGTGCGGGCAGGCCCACATGCGCAAGGATGCGGGCCATGGTTTTGGGGAACTCAAAGGCCTCGTCAAGCTCGCTGCTAAAGAGTACCAAGAGCCGTTGTCCCCAAACGCGCTGCCAGCGTTCGAGGTTTGGGGCATAGATGCTCGGTGTCAGGCATGGGGTCTTCTCTCCCTTTGCAGCACATTGCATCTCCGCGCGCATGTCCTCAGCGAAATCGCCAACCGCAAATCCCAGGTCCCGACCCTCGTCTTGAAAACGGCGGAACATCCGGTGATGAGAAAAGGCCCGCATGCTTGGGTCGCGAAGCAAAACGACTAAGGAAAGTTCTGGAAGGTATTCTTGTAGGAGTTCCGGAGAGCCGTCACAAAATGTATCAGCGCTCGCTTCACCGGTGATGTAGTGCTTGCTCGGATCCCGAGCGAAGTCGAGGCGCTCTTCATACAGGTGCCCCTTGTGGTCTAACTCGGGCCAATCGAGTGCTACCTGGCCTTCGCCGCGCACCTTGGGGAACTCGCGAAGGTACGCCTCCCAGTTCGCTTTCACGTGCGCCGGCCCTTTGGTGAAGAACTGCATCTCCTTGCGCGATCCTGGCAACACGGAGGGGTGCTCAAGAAGGTACCGATAGAGGGACGAGGTTCCACACTTGCGCTCTCCAATGATGAAGAAACTCGGGGCCAGGTGTTCGCTCACCGGCAGCTGCCCGCGAAGTCGAGTTGGTGGGCGATGTAGACCATTTCGCCCCGATCGATCTGTTCGTGACGCTCGACGATCCACCGGGCGAACACTGAGGATTCAACCGGCGGTGTTCGCCGGAGCTCGTTGTCGATGGTGTAGACGATGTGATGCAAGAAGTACGCTTCGTCTTGCTGGTAGGCGCCGTCGTTGGCGTGAACAACCCAATCCGAACTGCCCGCCACATCGATGCGTGCACCAGAGCCGGGTAGCTGGCCAAAGAGCTTGCGCCCCGCGTGGCATGAACCTGGGCGTCGATTCATGCTCGCGTGATACGCCTGCCAAATAGCGGCGTCTTGGGGACGTTGGGGCATGAATACGCTCTCCCCATCGAAGTTGATGGTGAACCAGTAGCGCGCTCCGTCAGCACATCGACTCCAGAGTAGCGGTAAGAACTCTTCTAGATCGATAAGATCGAGAACCGCGTGGGCGATGACCAGGTCGAAGTGCTCGTCCACAGTCTCAAGAAACTGCGTGATGTCACTGTGAATTGGCCGCAGGGCAAAGCCTTCAGGAGCTCGCTCTGGAAGCGCTGCGAGGGATTCTTCATCGCGGTCGACGAGTGTGTAGTCGGCGTTCTTCAGCACATCCCACGCGGCAAGGCGACGGACCATGCTACCGGTGCCACCACCGATCTCGAGGACCCGCAAGGGCGCAGCGCCTCGAGTCGCCAGAGAGTCCCGCACCGATTGCAGGACCCCGTGGTTGAGTGCGCGATCGTCGACGCTTCGCTTGGCTTCGAGATAGCGCGGGTAGCTGTACTGAAGCGACACCTATTCTACGGCAACAGCACGAGAGACCATGGCGCCCATGAGCACGTTGGCTCCAGCGGTAATCCACTCGGGCTTTGCGTCTTCGATCTCATTGTGGCTGATGCCGCCAATGCAGGGCACAAAGACCATGGCTGCCGGGCAAACTTTGGAGAGGTAGCAGGCGTCGTGGCCGGCACCAGCGACAATGTCTCGGTGCGAGTATCCGCATTCTTCTGAAGCACCGCGAACCGCAGCTACGCAGCCCTCGTCGAACGGAATCGGTGCGTAGTAGAAGATTTGCTCAAGCTCATAGGTGAGACCGAGTTCCTTTGAAATGGCTTCCACACCTTCGCGCATGGCTTTGTCCATTCCCGCAAGAACATCATCTTTGGGGTGGCGGAAGTCGATCGTAGAGAAGACTTTGCCGGGAATCACGTTGCGCGAGTTTGGATGGACGTTGACCATGCCGACGGTGGCGCAAGCGACGGGCGCGTTGTCGAGCCCAACTTTGTTTACGAGTTCGATCACGCGGGCCGTCGCCAAGAGAGCATCCTTGCGGCGGTTCATTGGAGTTGGGCCGGCATGGGATTCGACACCGTGGAAGGTGAGTTCGTACCAGCGCTGCCCTTGGCCATCGGTCACTACGCCAATGGTGGTGTCTTCTTCTTCGAGAATTGGGCCTTGCTCGATGTGCACCTCGAAGAAGGCATGAACGTCGCGCCCGCCAACGTCGTCAGGGCCTGCGTAGCCAATGCGCTCAAGTTCTTCGCCCATGGTCTTGCCGTCGGCATCTTCGCGCGAAAGGCCGTAGTCGAGTTCGTAGACGCCTGCGAAAACTCCCGAGGCCACCATGGCCGGAGCGAAGCGCGAGCCTTCTTCGTTCGTCCAGATCGAGGTCTCGATCGGATGCTTTGTTTTGACGCCAAGGTCGTTGAGTGCGCGAATCACTTCGAGGCCTGCCATCACACCGTAAACCCCATCGAAGCGCCCGCCCGTGGGTTGGGTGTCGATGTGACTCCCGGTCATGACTGGTGGCAATGTGTTGTCTTCCCCATCGCGACGAGCAAAGACGTTGCCCATCTTATCGATTCGAATCGAGCAGCCAGCTTCCTTGCACCACTTGACGTAGAGGTCGCGAGCTTCCTTGTCGAGATCAGTAAGCGCGAGTCGACAGCAACCACCTTTTTCCGTGGCGCCAATCTTGGCCATCTGCATTAGCGTGTCCCAAATCCTGTCGCCATTGACCCTAAGTTTCTTGCTCTCGCTCATGGCTAGGATGATCGCGGATTTTGAGGGCGCGTCAAAGGGGCCGTGCAGAATTCTCGCGCCCGGGTTAGGGATCAAGCGCGTCCATGGCTGGTGGCTCGCAGTATTTCCAGCCCATTGCTAGAGTTCCATCAATGAAAGCAACGATGGCATCTTTGTTCTTGGTTTCCTTTCTCGCAGTTGGCTGCAAATCCGATGACAAGAAGGGTGGGGATGACCTGATGCCAGACGGATTGATGATGTCGAGCGATAGCGCTGCCTGCAAACAAGCCATGAAGTGCTGTGAAGCCATGGTGAGAGATGAAAAGCCAGCAGCAGGAATCGAGGACATGAACATCAGCTGCTCGGGTGTCGCGCTCGCCACCACGGATGACGAGTGTGGCCAATTTAAGGATGGCTATGTAGCGGCCTTTACGTATCAAGAGAAAGAGACTCCCGCCGACTGTAAATAGTCGCGGAATCGGAGTGTCTTTAGGCTAGATACGGTTCCCTCAGCGCGAGCGTCGCCAGCTTGTGACAGGGACTACCTAGAGCTTGACTGGGCGACTCGCGGTGGAGACGAGGCTTTGTCCTGCGTCGTCTGTAACTTCCGCTTTGAAACAAAAATAGCCCGCGTTGGGGAGTGTTACAGAAAAACTCTCATCCTCAATATTCGCGTTCCCCACCACAAGTGCGTACCCGGGTTCGGTTCCGTCGCACGTTGCGGTAGCGGGATTGAGCGGTGGCACCCCGTTGGGAAGCTCCGCCATGGAGATACTTCCAAGAAGGGGAAGCCCCTCTGGATCGTCAATCATCCAAGCAAGGGTGACGTTGGCGTTGCCAACTTGTGTGGTCGAAGCGTCGTTTGGGGTAATCCAAGTAAATGAAGGGGGCGCATTGCCACCGCCGGCTCCGAAGGGTGCTCCGGCAAGTATCCACTCGCCCACTTGGTCTAGTTCACTTTGGCTCGGTTGCGCTTGCGCATTCGGCGGCATCGACTTGGCGACCACCATTCGTTGGTACACTAGTGATCGCTGTTCAAAAACGCCTGAATCACTATTGCTTGGAGCCTGCGTGTCAGCGGCGTTGTACTTATCGAGTCGGAAGTATTCTAAGGCCATCGTCTTGGCCGGTTGGCTGTGACACTCCCCGCAATAGGTGACAAAGATGGGTCGCACATCATCCCAGGTGAGGCTCGTGGCGCCTGCTGCGGCAATGGTGAACGCCGCATCCGATTCGTCGCTTCGCGTGTTTTGCGCACCACTGTCGGTTGCCGTGATGCGAATCTTGTAGTCGATTGGAGTTCCATTTTCTTCGAGTGCCGCGTCTGCAGGATCCCAGGCAAAGCTTGCAGGAGAGTTGGGCAGAGCGGTCGCGAGTGAGGTCGTATCGGCGACTTGACCCGAGGCATCAAGTTTGACTAAGTCGATGTCGATGCTGAGTTCGTCGCCAACATCTGGATCGTTTGCACTCCAGGTAATGGTTGTTTCGCCAATGACGGTGTCGCCACCGTTTGGGCTCAGGACAGCAACTGTTGGCGCTGTGCCTCGTGCCCCGTGATCGACCAACAAGTCTTCGATAAGAACGACGTCGTATTGATTTAGGCTTGGGTCGTCCGAGTGACCATCGTCGAGGCGTGCGAACACTTGAAAGTGACCGAGCGAAACCAGTTGGCCGGTATCAATGTCGAGCGTGTTCTGTCCTGTCGGAAGTCCCTCAAAGAGCATGACTTCACCGCTGCCATCGAGCGCCCGATAGCCAACGTCCGAGATCAGGCCATCGCCGTCATCATCAAAGCTCCGAAACATCAGCAACAGTTGCTGATCGGCTGTTGTGGTTGGCGCTGTGGGAGCGAGCCTCTCCGCACTTGGTGCTGCATTGCTGCGCTCTCCCTTGCGCGCACCTTGTTCAACCCAACGGCGAAGGGTCTCTTTCGCGACATCGGAGAGCTCGCTGGTCGGTGGCATCACCGGCGCGTCTCTGTTCACTGCATGGGCCACAATCAGCTCGCGATAGTCGTAGGCATCGAAGCTATTGGGATCGTCCTTTACGTAGCGATCGAGTCGAAAGTCTGCAACCGAGTCCGCGACTGGAATGGCGCCATGACATCCGGCGCAGTTCGTTTGAATCAGCGGCTGGATGTCGGCAAACCAGGTTGGGTCATCCGGGACAGAGCCCGCATCGGCGGAATTTGCGCTATCAGAGCCGCAAGCCGTGGAGAGAAGACAGGCCACGGCAACCAGGGCCGCACAGTAATAGTGACGATTCATCGCTCAAGTGCCAGTCTATGGCAGGAAGAAGACACCTTTGAGGTCTTCTGTTCGTGATAGTGCCGCGCCCTTATATGAGGTTGCGCGAAACTGGTAGTAGTGCCCCGATTCAAGCGCTGGCCCTTCGTAGACGACGCTTGGATCTTGGCCGCTTGAACCAGCAATCGATGTATCCCAAATAATCTCGCCGAAGGCGTTAAACACTTCTACAACGTACTCATCTTCCGAGGAGTCATCCTCCCAACGAAACGTGGGTGTGCCATTCACTTCTTCTGGGCCATTTGCTCCAGGCGACTGCACCGCGAGTGCCTCAGTGACTTTGAATCCATCTACCTCGGTGGTGCCGCCGGCAGTGACTTCGATATGGAGGGTGCCGGTTCCACCAATCGAAATGTCGGGGTCGCGTACCAAATTGTCGTCTTCAAAGGCAGCGAGTACCACGTAGCGTCCTGCCGGAACTCCACTGATGCTGTACTCACCAAGAAGATTGGGAGCGATGCCCGGTGAAGGATCGCGCATTCCCGGCACGGTTTGACCGCGGCCAAAGTCTTCATTGAATGTTGACTCAATAGCCAAGACGACGGACGTCATCGAGCCCCCTGGCGCGTTGACGATTTGCACAGCTCCGGTCACGGTTCCAGTGCTGGCATCGCTCAGCGCTAGATCGACCGTCGATTCACTGCCGTCCGCGATATCTACTGTGGATGCCTCATAGTTTGCGTTGAGCGCATAGGCCAACACCGAGGTTGACCCGGAATTCACATTGAATATCTGGTAGTCGCCATCGCGATTCGCAACGGCGGTTTGGGCATCTCCCCCAGCCGACTCAGCAACTACCAACACGCCACCACCGCTGGGAGGCAGCTCAACCGTACCGGCAATCGAAGCCGTTCCCGCGCCCGCCTGCAGAGGAATAAGCCCAACCTGCGTGAGCACCGAGTCAACGAGCCGGCCGCTATCGCTCAGGGTTGCTGTACTCGTATCGATCGGGAGAGCTTGTCGTAAACCAGAAGGGAACGATTGGTAGCCTTGGGCATCGGCTCGCAGGGTCAACTCAACACTCGCAGGAGTTCCTTCGTCGCCACTTCGGACGCTGGGAATTGGAAGCGAGTACGTGCCGTTGGCATCCGAGATGGCCACAGAGCTAACCGGCGCGCCGTTCACATCCAGCGCGACAATTCTCGCGCCCTCGATAGCTTCCTCGTTGCCGAGTTCAAAAACCTGCCCTGCGATGATAACGGGAGCAAAGCAGGTCGGCTCACCATCTAAGACTTCTTCGCACACCAGGCCATCGCCGCAGCCGGTTTGGGCGGCGAAGTCGCAGCTTTCATCATCATCGCCGCCGCAGGCTCCAATAGTGACAAGAAGAAGGCTTGAACATAGAATTGGTAGAGTATTCATAGGTGTCGCTATTCCTTGCAGAGGCACGGATTATTAGTTCAGGCGTAGTGGCAATTGGAGTCGAGAAGGATGCAAAAATCCTTGGGACTGCCGCTGTTGAGGGGGAGACGTAGGCTTTTGTGCTACTCGTGCACCTGGACTTCGTGGCCTGCATCCAAGCGAACTCCCACGAGGAAACGGCGGCATTCCCCAATGCCGCCTTCATCTCGAATTGTTGGCGTCCAAGTGGACGTCGCTAAAGGAGCACGGAGGCGGCGCTGCTCGCCATCGACCAAACGGGTGCCGGGTAGAACCCTGTGAAGGTTACGATCGCTATCGCTACGAAGGCGACGACCGAGTACGTCGGCGAAAGCTTGATGTCAGCTCGGTCGCCGGGAGGCGTCAAGTACGCTTCCTTGACGACTAAGAGGTAGTAGTAGAGCGAGATGGTGGCGTTAACAGCAGCTACCAAGACGAGCCAAATGTGACCATCCTCGATAACCGCTGAGAAAAGGAACCACTTGCCCGCCAATCCTGGGGTTGGAGGAATGCCCGCAAGTCCGAACATCGCGACAAGAAGGACGAGGCCCAGAAGCGGCGACCGCTTGTAGAGGCCTGCAAGACTCGCAATGCTTGGATTGGCACCGTTTTGGCTGATGGCGGCAATGACGAGAAAGGCGCAGACCACGATTGGCACGTAGGTGAGTACGTAGAAGATGGCGGCTGCAGCACCGAGCTTTGAGAAGGTGAGCAGGCCAAGCAAGAGATAGCCTGCATGAGCGACCGCGGAGAACCCAAGAAGGCGCTTGAAGTCCTTTTGAAACAGTGCCGAGAGGTTTCCGACACTCATCGAGAGTACTGCAACGACAATCAGTATTGTTCTTAAGTGGTCGGGGTTGCTTCCCGCCATGCTGAGGACTCGCAGCAAGAGCCCAACGGCAGCCACTTTCGAGGCGGTGGCCAAATAGGACGATGCCTCGTGGGGAGCGCCTTGGTAGGTGTCGGGAGCCCAGGCGTGGACGGGAAACGCAGCGAGTTTATAGAGAACGCCAGCGAGCGTTAGCACAATGCCTGCAATGAGCAGAGGGCTTCCGCCAGAAGCCGCAATCTCGGCAATGTAGGTTGTTTGTGTAGCGCCGTAGATAAGGCTAATGCCGTAGAGCGAGATTGCAGAGGCGGCCGCTCCAAAGAGTATGTATTTGGCTGCGGCCTCACTGCCGAGGCGCTCATGGCGATGCAGGGCGGCGAGGATGTAGAGGCCGTAAGCCGAGAGTTCAAGAGCGATGTACAGAGTGAGCAATTCGGTGGCGCTCACCAGCATCATCATCCCGAGAGCGGAGATGTAGAAAAAGAAGTGCACCTCGGTTCGCGCTGAGGCGCGTGTTGAATCCTGCCGTTCGGCAATTGCAATCGCAAATGCCAGTGCGACGCTGATGCCCAGTTTCAGCACCTGTGAAAAGGCGTCGACGGTGTAGATGCCTGCCTCGAAGGGTTGGCCTTGGTAGGGCAGGGCCAGCGCTGAGGTGCCGACAGCAATCAGGGCACAAGCTAGGGAAACCAGCCACGCGGTGCGCGTTGTTGTTCCGATGGCTGCACAGGCGAACGACAACAAGGCGCCCAGTAGCAGGGCGAATTCAGGGCAGAAGAGTTCGGGCTGATTCATCGCTACCGACCTCCCGTCGCGGAACCGATCATGTCGAGCATGATGCTTGGCACGAAGCCAAAGAATAGAAGCACCGCGATCAGAATGATGCGCGGAATTGTGAGCCATGCCGTTGGTTCAACAAGGTGGTCCCACTTGGGATTCGTTGGGCCAAAGATGGCCTTGCCCAACACGCGGAGAATGTAGGCCGCCGTGAAGATGAGACCGGCAATCGCGGCAATGCCCAGTATTGGGAATACTCTCAGGGCTTCGATAAAGACCAAGAGCTCAGCCCAGAAACTCGCGAATCCGGGCACGCCCATGCCGCACAAGGCAGCGATGATAAAGAAGCTGGTGGCCACTGGAATCTGCCCGACTAGGCCGCCAAAGTTGCGGATGTCGCGATCGTGGGTTTGGTCGTAGATAAAGCCAACCGCGCTGAAGAAGAGTGCCGTCATGATGCCGTGGGCGAACATCTGAAAGACCGCTCCGTTGGTGCCATCGACGCCCAGCGTGTTGAGCCCGAGCAAGACGATGCCCATGTGGGAGACGCTGGAAAAACCAATGACGTACTTGAAGTCGGTTTGCCGCATCGCGACGAACGCGCCGTAGACAATGCCAACGGTGGCCATGACTGCAAAGGTGGGCGCCCAGTAGGCAGCTCCCAAGGGCAAGACGCCAATAGCGATGCGCAGAATGCCAAAGGCACCCAGCTTCATGAGAACGCCCGCGTGCAACATGGACACTGCGGTGGGAGCGGCGACATGCCCAATGGGGGACCAGCTGTGAAAGGGCCACATGCCCGCGAGGATTCCGAAGCCCACGTAGAGCAGTGGGTAGACGAAGATTTGAAAGCCCTCAGAAAAGGTTCCAGGCTCGGAAAGCGTGACTAGGTTCCAGGTTTCCCCGCCAGAGTTTACGAAGAGGGCGATGAGCCCGGGAAAGAGCAACGCGGAACCAACCATCAGGAAGAGGGTGAGTTTCATCGCCGAGTATTCTTTTCGCGTGCTGCCCCAAATCGCGATCAGTGGATACATGGGGAGAACGGCAACTTCGTAGAAGAAGAAGAAGACGAAGATGTCCAGCGAGATAAAGACACCAAAGACGCCAAAGACCAAAAGGCCCATAAAGGCGAAGAATTCTTTAACGCGCTTCTCAAGAGTCCACATCGAGAGCACGCCGGTGAAGAAGACGATGGCGTTGAGTAGCGTAAGAACAACGCTTACTCCATCGACGGCAACGGTGTAGCGAATCCCAAGGTCTTCGACCCACGGAATGTCTTGCATCATTTGGTAGCCGCCGGCGGTCGTATCGTACTGCGTCCACACGACAATGCTAAGCACCAACGAAACAAGGCCTGCTAGCGCATTGACCGACTTGATGGCGGTAGCTTTGCTTTCGGGCAGCAGAAGCGTGATGACAAACGCCACCAGCGGACACAGCAAAATGATACTGAGGATCGGAAGGTCGCTCATCGCATCATCTCCAATCCTAGAACTACGACCACGCCTGAGAAACACAGAGCGGCGAGGCCTATGTACAGTGGCAAGCGCCCGGTCTGAGCCTTGGTGGTGGCATCACCGATATTTAGCGTGCCTTGGCCGAGCACGTCGCTTGCCTTGTCCAGGGCGTGATTCTCGGTTCCGAATAGCAAGCCTGCAATGGCCTGTGCCGAGCCTACGAAGACCTTCTTGTAGAGGGCATCGAGATACCAACCGTTTTTGAAGAGGGTGTAGAGCGGCTTGAGCTTGAAAATGAAGCCGGTTTGCGAGGCGCCCTTGCGGCCAAAATCGAACCAGGCCATAAGAATTCCTCCTAGGGCAACACCGACCGCTGGAGCCATGTCGGCGAGAGGGATAGAAGGGTTCGTGAGCCCAAGTGTGCTTGCAATGGATGAACCGAACCAACCGAGCAGCAAGGCGCCAGCGGTGAGGAGGAGAATCGGAGCATGCATGGGCAGCGCGCTGCCATGGTGGTCGTCGTGAGACTCTGTCGGCGGTTCCTCGACGTCTGCCGCGGAATCATTGTTTGGAAGAGTGACCAGGAAGATGACACGGAAGGTGTAGTAGGCGGTCATGAAGCTCGCGAGATAGGCTCCGGCCAAGAACAGAGGTTTGTCGTGCAAGCTGTGGATGATGAGCTCTTTGGAGAAGAATCCCGCGAGCAATGGAACGCCTGCCAGGGCGCCGCCGCCAACGATGAGCCCAAGGGTGATAACGCGAAGCTTGCGTCCTCCAGCTCGGCCAATGGCTACGGTGTCGTTGGTGCCGTATTCGTGAATGTAGGCGCCGGCACAGAGGAAGAGCAGCGCTTTGAATATGGCGTGGGTTGTTAGGTGAAAGTAGCCGGCAAAGAGGCTGCCGGCACCGAGACCCATCAGCATAAAGCCCAGCTGACTGATGGATGAGTACGCAAAGACGCGCTTCATGTCACTGGCTACCATGGCCATGGTCGAGGAGAGCACCGCGGTGAAGGTGGCGATGCAAAGCACGATTGTGAGCGTGAGCTCCGCTTGCATAAAGAGCGGGTGGAAGCGGGCAAAGAGAAAGACGCCAGCGGCGACCATGGTGGCCGAGTGCAACAGGGCGCTAACCGGTGTTGGTCCTTCCATCGCGTCGGGGAGCCAGGTGTGAAGTGGGAACTGCGCGCTCTTACCGACGATGCCGACAAAGAGCAGCAAGGTGATGAGTTCGATGCGACCGGAGGCAAAGCTCATGGTGTTGAGCGTTTGAATGTCCAAGGTCTTGGCGGTTTGAAAGAGCAGGATGAGCCCAATGAAGAGCCCGACGTCGCCAATGCGCGTCATGATGAAGGCCTTCTTGGCGGCGGCAATCGCCGAAGGTTTTCGATGCCAGAAACCGATTAGGAAGAAGGACGCCAGCCCAACGAGTTCCCAGAAGACAAAGGTCTGCATGAGGCTGGGGGAGTAGACGAAGCTCAGCATCGCCCATTCGAAGAGCGCAAGGAACGCAAAGAATCGCCCGCGGCCCGGGTCGTGGCTCATGTAACTGAGGGAGTACACCTGGACGCAGAGGGTGATGACGCCTACGACGGCGCCCATAATCAGAGTTTTCCCGTCGAGCAGGATGCCGAAGTGGATATCTACACCGCCGGCATGCACCCACGTTCTGGATGCTTGCTCCGCAGGCGAGCCGCTCTTGGTGGCCAGAAGAACGATCGCGCTGGCACAGCTCACAACGCTGGAGACCAGCACAGTGGCCATCGCCGCGACATGGTTTTTGCGAAAGAGCACCAACGCGATGAAGAACGCCACGAGGGGCGCTCCAAGAAGCACGAGGCCAATGAGAGTGCTACTCATCGTCGGTCTCCGCGCCTGTGCTCTTTAGGAGCTGCATGGCATCAACATCCACGGAGCTGCGCTGCCGATACAGTTTAAGAATGATGGCGAGTGCAATGGCAGCCTCTGCAGCAGCCAAGCCGATTACGACAAGGACGATGATTTGGGCAACCGCCGGGTCGGTGGGAATGAAGTAGTTGAACGCCAGGAAGTTGATGTTCGCCGCGTTGAGCATGAGCTCGATGCCAATGAGAATCGCAATGAGATTGCGACGTGCGAGCACGGCGTAGAGGCCAAGCGAGAACAGCATTAGGCCCAGAAGCAGGGTGCCTTCCAACGTCATGCGGCCTCCTCGTCGCTGTCGGCTGGCACGGTGTCAGCTGGCATCGTGGGCTCTTTGCGAACGATGACAATTGCGCCGACGATGGCAAGCAAGAGCACAACGGAGAGTGTTTCGAAGGCTAGGTTGAAGCGGCCGAGTAGGTCCCGGCCCACTTGCTCAAGCCCCCAAGCTTCTGCGGTGAGTTGTTTGCCCGCGCCAAAGTCAGCGTGGCTAATGAGGAGCGCGCCGCCAACGAAGAAGAGTCCTGCCACCAGCGCCGCTAAGAGTCGCCGCCGCACGCTCTCTCGCTCCTTCGGATTGCTCACCGAACTCAGCATGACCGCAAAGAGCATGGTGACTGCGATGCCGCCTACATAGATCAGGACTTCCATGATCGCTACGAAGGGGCTATTCAAGGTGAAGAAGACGCCGGCGACGCCAACAAGCGCAATTGCGAGGCCGAAGACCGCATGCAGAATATTGGCTTGGGTCACGGCCAGGAGAGCGCCGGCTAACGAGACAACAGCGGCGATGGCAAAGTGCAGACTCATGACGCCTCCTCCGGAGGTTGCGTCTCAGAAGGTTGCGCCTCGGCCGCTTCAGCAGCAGCCTTTTCCTTGGCGGCCTTCGCTGCTTCTTTGGCTTTCTTGGCAGCGTCGGCTTTGGCCTTCTTCTCTGCGGCGGCCTTCTCTTCAATGACGCGCTGCTTGGCGACAAACTCGTCTTCGTAATCTCGAAACTCTGCCAGCAAATCAACGCGCCAATCGCGGTTGTAGCCAGCCTCTTCGTAGACCTTGGAGTACTCGAGGGTATCGGTTGGGCAAACGTCGAGGCAGAGGCCGCACAAGCTGCACAGGGCGAAGTCCATTTCGAACATCGCTACCCGCTTTTTCTTGATGCCCTCAACTTTGCCGCCGCTGAGTTTGATGCAGTACGAGGGGCAAATGCGTTCGCATGCTTTGCACGCCACACAGTCGTGGCTATTGCTCTCGTCAAAGCGAATCAGCTTGATGGCGGATCGATAGGCAGGAGCGAGTTTCGGCAGCTCCTTGGGGTACTGGAGGGTGACGGCTTTGCGTCCAAAGACCGTTTTCGCAAACTGTCGGAACGTCACACTCATGCCCGAGAGCAGAGATACGAAACCGCCAGCGACTTTGCCAAAGTAGCCCATTACTGCCCTAACACCGTTATTACGAAGGCCGTGACCAACAGATTGAGGATGGACAGTGGAATGAGCACTTTCCAGCAGAAGGTCATGAGTTGATCAAAGCGAAGGCGCGGGAACGTCCAGCGCACCCACATCATGACGAAGATGACCGCGTAGCTTTTTAGGAAGAACCAGAGTGGGCCGGGCAGTACCGGGCCGTCCCAACCACCAAAGAAGAGCACCACAGCCAGCATGCTGACGATGAGCATGTTGGTGTACTCCGCAAAGAAGAAGAGGGAGAAGCGCATGCCCGAATACTCGGTGTGGAATCCGGCAACGAGTTCGCTCTCGGCTTCGGGAATATCAAAGGGCGCGCGGTTGGTCTCGGCGAGGGCGCTGATGAAGTAGATGACTGCCGCTACCGGCTGGAAGATAACAAACCAAATGCCGTGTTGATCTTGCGCCATCACGATGTGGCTGAGGTCAAGACCGTTGGTCTCGACAAGGCCTTCGCCAAAGCCCAGGGTCGGGCTCATCGCATTCACCACAAGTACAACGGAGAGCGCAGAGAGAATTAGGGGAATTTCGTAGCTGATGTTTTGCGCGACGGAACGGATGGCTCCGAGCAGTGCGTATTTGTTGTTCGACCCCCAGCCAGCCATAAATATGGCAAGCACTGCGACGCCGCCAAAGGCGAAGACAAAGAGCAGGCCGTAGTCGTTTTGCACAAGGATGGTGTCTTGTGAAAATGGAAAGAGCGCCACAGCTGCCACGACCGGAGCAAAGGCTAGTAGGGGCGCTAGGTGATATAGCGGTTTGTCGACATTACTTGGAGTGATGAGCTGCTTCGAAATGAGTTTGAGCATGTCGGCCAGCGTTTGCAGCAAGCCAAAGGGACCGACCTCAGTTGGCCCCATGCGCATCTGAATCCACGCTGACACTTTGCGCTCCGCCCAAACCAGCATCAGCACGTTGACGGTGAGCATGCCCATAATGAGCCCTGCCGCGATGGGCATGGCCAGCACGCTGCCGTCTAAGAGTTGTGTGAGGGTTTGTGGCACGGTTTGATTAGGGCAAGGGGGCGGAACCTAGCGATCAATCTCGGGCATCACCACGTCGATACTTCCAACGATGGCAATGGTGTCGGCGAGCATGGTGCCTGCCAAGGTTTCGGGCATGGCACTCAGGTTCGAAAACGATGGGGTGCGGAGCTTGAGCTTGACGGGAATGTCGGAACCGTCGCCGACGATGTACATGCCAAAGTGTCCGCGGGCAGATTCTACGGCGAAGTAGAACTCGCCTTCGGGAAGCTTAAAGCGCTTGGGCATTTTCTTAGGAAGAATGTCTCCCTCGGGAATGCCTTTGATCGCCTGCTCAATAATCTTGCAGCTCTCTTCGATTTCGCGGATGCGAATGTGAAAGCGCGCCATGGTGTCGCCTTCGTGAAGCACCGGGACTTCAAAATCGAAACGATCGTAGCCGCCATATGGCTCGGCCTTGCGGACGTCGTACGCGACTCCGCTCGCCCGCAGACTGGGGCCTGTGACGCCGTAACTCTTGGCCAGCGCCGTGCTCACAACCCCAACGCCCGTGCAACGCTCGCGCAGAATGATGTTGTCGGTGACGAGCTGCTTGTACATGCCAAGCCGGTCGCGAATTCGCGCCAAGAACGCGGTAGTTCTAGCGAGGAAATTCTCGTCAACATCCCAGGTGACTCCGCCAAAGCGGCCGTAACAGTAGGTTAGTCGCGAGCCAGTAACCTGGTCGAGAATGTCGAGGATCTCTTCACGGTCGTCAAAGCTGTAGAGAAAGGGAGTGATGCCGCCAAGGTCTAGGAGGAAGGTGCCGAACCAGAGCAGATGACTGGCGACTCGATTTAGTTCGTTGGCGATCACGCGAATGAAAATCGCGCGCTCTGGTACTTCGATCTCTAAGATTTTTTCTATCGCCTGGCAGTAGCCAAGGTTGTAGATCATGCCGCTCAAGTAGTCGACTCGAGAGGTGTTGGGAAGAAACTGCAAGGTGTTGCGGTTCTCCGCCATCTTCTCGTGGGCACGATGACTGTAACCAATGACGGGCTTGGCCTTGACGACTTCTTCGCCTCGCAAGTCGAGCAGCAGCCGCAGTACGCCGTGCATACTCGGATGCTGCGGGCCCATGTTCAGGCTGTAGACTTCGCCATCTTCTGCGTCCTTGTTCGCTTCGGAATCGCTACTCATCTGCGTCCTCCGCGTCCTCGATGCGCCCAAAATCTTTTCGAAGTGGGAAGAAGTCTGCGTCTTCTGGGAGAAGGAGACGTTCGAGTTCTGGATGGTCTGTAAAGGTCACCCCATACATGTCAAAGACTTCACGCTCTTGCCAGTTTGCCCCGCCCGCGAGCTTCGACATCGTCGGGGCTTCGAAGGTTTCTGCGTCAAGCCCACCAGCGATGTCGACGTGCACAAGGTGCCGATCCACAGAGTCCAGTGCGTTGAATGTGTAACAGAGCCGCATGACCTCCTCCTTCTCGCGAAGGTCTTGGCAGGTGAGCATTTCGAAAATGTAGCCCTCGTCCAAGAAGGTTTTGCCGACGCTCAGTACATGTTCCAGCGTCGCCGTATGGCGAGCGTGGATGCCCGTCTTTGCGTAGTCCATCTGCTCGGATGCGGTGGTGTACTCCGCGAGCGTGCTAGCGAGGGATTCGCTCATGGGTTGAAGTTCCTGCCGGCTTTTACTTTTTCTTTAAGTTGCAAGATGCCCGCAATGAGGGCTTCGGGGCGTGGTGGGCAACCCGGGATGTAGATATCGACCGGAACGATTTTGTCGGCACCTTCGACGATGGCGTACTGATTGGGGTACTTAAACGGCCCACCATCGATGGTGCAGCCACCCATTGCGATCGCCCACTTTGGCCCGGGCATTTGGTCCCAGAGTTGACGAATCACGGGGGCCATCTTGCGGGAGATTGTGCCTGCCAAAATCATGACGTCGGCCTGCCGCGCACTCGGGCGAAAGACGCCGGCGCCAAATCGGTCAAGGTCGTACTTGGATGCTCCGGCTGCCATCATCTCCATGGCACAGCATGCAAGCCCGAAGGTAAGGGGCCACAGCGAGTTTGCACGTCCCATGTTGAGCAAGTCGTCGAGCATCGCCAATCGAACCATGGCAGGGTCTGCAATTGACTCGGCTCCTGCAGGATCAACCACCGGCGTTGCACTGCGGTTCACGAGCGGCAAGAGCCGCTTAGAATCTTTCTTATCTACTTTGCCCATCGAAAAACTCCTTTGCGCCAGGCATACACCACCGCCAAAGAGAGAATGCTCAAGAAGAGGGCAATCTCCACGAACCCGCGCCATCCGAAATCTTCGTAGACGAGGGCAATGGGAAAGAGGTAGAGGATGTCGACTTCAAACGCGACAAAGATCAGAGCAAAAACGTAGAACCCGATCCCAAAACGCATCCAGGAGGAACCGACGGGGTCGACGCCGCACTCATAGGTGCTCTCGGTGTCTTTGCCCTTGTGTCGGGGCCCGATGAGAAGGGGCAGAAGCAACGGCATCGCTCCCAGGGCAGTGCCCAGGACCAGTAATGCTGCTAATTGCGCGTAACTGCTCATCTTCTTGTTGAAGCAGGTGCATTCTTGCGCTCTGGCGAGCCGACTTCAAGAGCCAGGCCCCCGGTTTTTGTATGATTCGCCTCCCAGTTGCTGTTTGCGCGATCGCGGGCTCGCTGGTTTGGTTGATATGGCTCTTATCTCGCGAAAGAAGTGCGTCTACGAGCCCAGTGATGGGCTGCGTGACTATTTGGAAACCCATGGGCGTCTTGTCAATCTGCCCATCCTCTACGATGGGCTCGGCGCCTATTCAGAGACAATCCCCGTCTACGACAAGCACGGCGAGGACACGCTCTGGGAAACCGCCCTGTATCGCGGCGCCGACCGTGAAGTGATTTCGCGCGCGCTCGTAAAGATTTACGCAGACCTCAAGGTCATGGGCGATATGTCGCTCATTGAACACCTGGTAACTGACCGGGTCGATGTTTGCACCTGGGGCAATACAAAGCCGTATCGCGTGCGAATTCTAAACACGCTCAATGAGAACTTTGATTACTTCTACGTGAAGAAGGCCGACGCCTCGCGCATCTATGGTCTTGAGCTTGAGCACGTCCTTGCTCCCAGTCGTATCGAGTTTATGTGTGATGGCCAGACGGTGGTCGAGCAGCATGTTTCGGGGATTCCCGCTCAGGACTTCATGAAGCACTATCTTAAAGATACCCGCTTGGATGAAGTGCGACTGGCGAAGGAGTTTGTGAAGTTCAACGAGCGATGCATGTTGCGACTTCTCGGAGATATGCATGCCGGCAACTTCGTTGTCGACATCACGCCAGATTTTGATGAGACGGTTTACAGCATGCGTGCCATCGACTTTGATCAGCAGTCGTACGAGGGGCGCAGCCACGTTTATCTGCCGCAGTACTACAAGGTGAACAACCCACTCGTGTTCTTGGGCATGCGATGCATGTCGGTTGAAACGGTGAAGCAGTACCGCAATGAAGAGCGAACGCTGATGGGCAATCGCGCCAAGGTTGAAGAGGCGAGACTCTCGGCGCTGCTCGATGCGATGTGTGAAGACGAGCTCGCGCCTCGCGAAAACGTCTTGCAGCTGCGCGGTGAGCTCGCCGAGTACCATGGTGAGCCCAAGTTTTTTGCCGGGGAGTCGATGGGCGATCTGGTTCGAATTTCGCTAGAGCAGCTCGCCATCTAGCGATTCCGCACGGCCAGTGCTTCTACGTGCAGACTAGAGGACCCGGAGCCTCGGGATGCCTTCTGGAACGAACGAGGAACTAGGAGTTTCTCTGTACATTCCCGGTGTCGAAGACGGCAGTGGCACAAGCTTCAGAGGGCTGAGAACAGCGACGCTATCTCCTACGGCGACAACCGCTTCGTACGCCTCGTCAAAGGGAAAGGGATCGAGGCCATCTCTGCTCTGCGCCGGATCGAGCTCGGTTAGGTATTTGCGCGCATGGTGCAGGTCAATCTTGTCGCCTAGGTTGTCGATAAAGACCTTGCCCGGCGGGATGTCGACAATCGTTCCATCGCCGGCAACCAGTCGGAAACCCAGTGTGCGCGCGTCTCGAAACACTGTTGGGCTTTGGGAAGCATTCGGATGGGACAGCACAACGGAGAATGCGACGCTCAGTTGGTTGCGGAGCGGCGCTCTAAGCTGCGGGGCGTCCTGCACGATTCCAGAAATCTGTCGTGCTGGCAGGAGTTGTGCGACTTGGTTGGCGCCGCTTGGAAGTAGTCCTTCGGGGCGCGCCAGAAGTCTTCTGCCGCCAGTTGCGTGCCGGTCCTTCGCCATGAGAAACGGAATCGCAAGCAGGCCCAGCCCCATTCCGCCAAGCTGAATCATCCAGAGCGCTCCAAGTGAGCCAGCAAGTGAGCTGACGACCGCGAGTCCACAAAGCACCTTGCCAATTCTCTGACTTGCCTTTCGGGGCGTCGCCTTGCCCCAGACATGTTCCAAGAGCACCTCGCGGTGGGCCGGAACTGCAAGTTGCACAGCGCCCCTCGGGTGTTCCTCGCACAACTCGTTGTCCACCAGTGCACTTCTACACACCAGGCATACACAGGTGCGGGACGCTGCCCATTTTTGCGCGATGTCTTTTTGTGATGAGTTCATAGCCAGCTTGTGAGTTTCAAATCCTGTACCCTTAGGCCCGTTGCTACCGTCGGTCTCCAAATACTACCGTCGGTTTTAGCTTTGACCTGAACTCGTTAAAAGGAAAGTAGAACGATATGCGCAATCACAACATAGTTCTTTGGATCATTATCTCTATTGTCACCCTGGGCATTGGAAGCCTTGTGTGGATGGTCCGCATGAAAAACGACATGAATACTCGCGGAGCCGGAATTCCGACAGCGTGGTTACTCCTTGTTCCTATCGTTAGCATTTGGTGGTTCTGGAAATGGGCCGTCGGTGTTGAGATTGCGACGGGCAAGAAAATGAGCAGCCCGGTTGCCTTCTTGTTGGTCTTCTTGCTCAGCCTCATAGGAATGGCCATCGTTCAGGTGCAACTCAACGCAGCCAGCGACGCAGACCAGCTACCAAGCGCCGTCTAAGCAACGATCGGCTTCTACAACAATGGGCTCCGAGCTGCCACGGAGCCTGTTGTCGGGCTTTCAGCCTTCGAAGGATTGGCTCTTTAGGACCGTCAAGCGCTAGATGCCGGTTGAAGCTTGGCGCAAAATCGGGAGCGCTAGGAGCGTGGAACGGAGCGAGTTCGAGCTAAGAACTATCCCGTTACGGAAGCGACCTCAACAGCAAAGCCATCGAGGTCGCTTACGTAGGAAACTCGTTGACCCCATGGCGTCCAACACCGGGCGCCACCGAGCCGGAACATCGCTTGAGTAGGGCCCGGCTGCCATGGTGCCCTTCCTCCTGTCGTTGCGCCGTCTCGCACATCGACTCGGATGTGCCCACCGTCTTAACGAAGGACGGAAGAGCCGGGAATGGAGCGATCCTCGCGAGGTCCGCATCTTTCGTATTGGGCTTCGCATCTAATTCACGAAATTTGCCGTCGTGGCGAACCGATGCGATCTGCAAAACATGGCCCGGGACCCAGCATTGGACGTGCGGACAGAAGTGTCTGCAAATTGCGGTTGACTCGTTGGGCGGATGCGAGGAGCCTCCACAGGTGTTGTACTCGCGTTTTAGCGGGCTCCTGGCAATCGCCCTTTTCAGCGCCGCTTGCGGTGAAAACTCCACAAGCGGAGCAAACGATGGGGCCCCCGAGACGGACGCTTCCACCGCGCCCGACGCGAGTTTGCTGCCGCCGACAGCGCCCAGCACGCTAGTCCACTATGTCACCGGCGATCCAGCTGATTCACGAATCCTTCCCACGGGTCCGGCTCTCTTTCTGGCCGGCGGCGGCAGCGACCAAGATGCGGGGTTTGCGTGGGCCCAAGAAATCGCGCCTCAGGGCGACCTGGTTGTTCTCAGGACTTCCGGCTCCGACGGCTACAATGACTACCTCTACTCAGACATCGGGGGCTTTGACTCGGTCGAGACGTTGCTGGTGGACACGCGTGCCCTTGCTGAGGACGCCTATGTCGCCTGGACCCTGCAACACGCCGAGGTCATCTTTATGGCGGGTGGAGACCAGTGGACCTACCTGGACACGTGGCGCGGTACCGAGGTGCAGTCGGCCCTTGCCGATGCTTGGCAGCGCGGTGCTGTGATTGGCGGGACCAGCGCTGGGTGCGCGGTGCTTGGCGAGTTCGCCTTTTCTGCGGAGAACGACACCGTCTATTCTTCAGAAGCCTTGAGCGACCCGTACAACGAGTTCATGACCCTTGAGCACAACTTCGTGGAGTTCCCGCTCATGGCCGGCGTCATCACCGACACGCATTTCGCAGCCCGCGATCGCATGGGACGACTTGCAGCCTTCATGGCGCGCATTATTAGCGACGGCCTGCACGCAAGCCCCATTGGCCTCGGTATCGACGAGGCGACTGCGGTTCTGGTTTCCAGCGATGGAAGCGCGCGGGTCATCGGCAATGGCTCGGTGTACTTGCTGACGACGGCGGCGGCGCCAAGTCAGTGTGTGAGCGCACTCCCCCTATCCTTCGAGAGCTTGAACTACCGCGTCCTCGGCGACGGAGATACGCTCAGCTTCCCAGGCGGCGCATCCACAGCTGCCACCCTTCCTCTCTCCATCGACGAAGGCGTGATGACGCCGACGAATCCCTATCAATGATAGGCAACGCATAGGCAGATCCTTTGCGAGTTTTTCTGATTCCGGATCCGAGCCTAGCGATGCCTGGCCAATGCCGCGCACGTTTGATCGCGCTAGGTCTGATCAATGCAGCCAACAGCTTCAATGCAGGCGCCAAGGTCAACGCATTGGTCGCCCGGTGGGTTGGCCCCGCAGGCGTCAAGTTCGCTCAGCTCGTCTGCAGAACAGTCCTGAAGATCTGCCGCGCACTCAGTCGCACACGATGGTGGTGCGATTTCGCCAAAGCATGTGCCGATGACATCGCACAGCATGGGGCAAAGCGTCGCGGGATCCACATCTCCAGCATCGGTGGCAATGGCCGCATCCGCAACGCTTGCATCGGAAACCGAGACACTTGCATCCGCGATGGCAGTCGTCGCATCCGGTGCGCCGCTAGCATCAACAACGCTGCTGCTGGCATCAGCGTTCGTACCAGCACCGGCATCAGCCGAATCGCTATCGCCACCGGAGCAGGCCAGTGACAGGGCCAGAGGGAGGATGAATATCGTGCGAAGCATGCTGCTGGATACCATGCAGGACTGGAGGCAGGCAGCATTTGTATGCGCTAGGGCACAGGCTCGTCATGCACGACGTGGCAGATGTTGGAAACGCAATCCAGCCAACGTCTTGGCGGAACGCTTCGCTCGTATCATCGGAAGGTCGCATGACTTCCGGGAGCGTGCCTGCGGACCACGGAGCCCAGTAGTCGACGTTGGGAGTAAAGCCTTTCTGGGCACCGAAGAAGAAGGCCAAGGAGTTGCAGCCGCCTCCAAAGCACTGGGCTCTCCCAGCGATTGGCGCTATCTTGTGAGCGCAGAGTTGTCTCTTGCGCAGCTTCGGGAAGCGTAGCGTGCCCTGTGCTTCGCGCGCGGATGCTGCACAAGCTTGAGAGCTGTCGAGGATTCACGGCTGCCACGTGCTCTTTGGGGCGAAGACGCAGCAATTCACCTGCTCTCGGCGCTAAGCGCGTGGCAGCAATGCATTTTGGACTTCCTCTGCGGCGAAGGTTCTTGGTGTCAGCCCGATCGAGTATCGACCGCCGTCTCGCGTGTCTCCTACTAACCGCGCTTCGGGCCGCTCCGACTACTCCGGTCCAACAATGAGACGAAGCGGAATGTTGCGGAGGGCTACCCCGAAATCATCAGAGGAAGGCACGTTTACGTAGCCCTCGCTCGCGCCGCATTGGGTTTCAAAACCACCAAGAAAGAGCAGGTAGGTGGCATCTTGTCCCGCCGTGGGAACTCCAATCGCCTGATAGCCACCGCCGCTAGTCGGAATAACCGTGCCTTCAGGGATTTCACACAGCACAGTATCTAGCGCCTCGGTTGTGTAGAGGGTTACGTCGGCAAAGGCAGCGTAGTGCCGAACGACCGCATCAGGCTGACAGTTTGACGTGAAGGGAAGCCCATTCGGAAAATCTGCCGCTTCGATTTCGAAGTCGATTGGCCCTTGCTCGGTAGCGTGTAGCAAGGTGGCCTCAATATCGGCAGGATCCGAGTATTGGCTCATCACGAACTCATCCCCAGCTTCGGCAGTAAAGAGCACATCGTTACTGAAGGCGAGAACGTCGAACGGCTCAGAAAATGTCGCAATGCAGTAGGAGCGCCATACCTCGATATCCGTGGCATCGATAGAGCCCTCGTCGATGCCCGAGTCCGTACCAGGACTGTCGTCGCCATTCCCGCAAGCAACTCCGAATAGGAGCGCGCAGATTGGCAATAGCGATAAAGCGAGACGAGGAGGCGTTGAAATGTGTGTTGGCATGTCAGAGGGAAGAGCAGGTTTGATGCCACCCTAAGATGGCCGACAAGAAACGCTGCAGCCGCGGCGATTCCGTTGGTACTCTCCTAACTTATCACTCCTTGATGCACAGGCTAAGCGAACGGCCCTGTAAACAAACAGTCACAACCGATGCAGGCTTGCGCCGCAGAAACATCAGCAAACCAAAGCCAATCACGGGCACAGTAAGGGTCAGCAAGACAATACCTACGGCCATGCATGTGCTCGGCGACCGCTTGCGTTGATTCTTGCAGATTTGCTGAGGCTTAACCAATGTGGGGCTCCTTGCATCAGATGGCCTAGGTCAAACACTGAGGACCCAAACAGAGGTTTCGAAAGGGCGCATTGAGAAAAGCGTCGCATTGACGCCGCGCTTGCTCTGCTAGCTGTGCGCTGACGTACACAGTCGCTCCTCTGCGAATACGAGTTGTTCGTAGTTTGACGAGTTGGGGCCACTATGATTACAAGATCTTGTTTCCCACTGTGGCGGGCCACAGCACGGGGCAAGCTGAGATTCACTACCTGGCTTCAGCTGGCGTACTAACCTTCTCAAGCCTCTGCGCACCAGGGGCAGCGGGAAGCATTGCCAACGTGGTGTTCTCTGAGGTTTCCGACATTCAAGATCCCGTCATAACGCCGGGGGCTGTTCCATGGACTACAAGTCTGAGCTTTGACATCGGAAGTTGCCCCGCGGAGCGCATCTCGTTGCGACTGCGGCTGTATTCTGCCGTCACGAGGCCCAGGCTAGGAACATCTCCCAGGTCTACAAAACCACACCAGGGGCGAGTGCCTATCGCAAGACCTATGTTGCGGTGGTGCCGTGGTTTCGGCAGTCCTACAGTGGAGTCAGGGTAGTGCGGTACCTACCTAACTTTGTTGAAGATAATGCTGCTCACCCTCAGAAACTGCTTCTACTTTTTGCCCTGGTTAGGTAATCTTCCTTACGGGTTCACCGTCGACATTTGATCGACATACGAGAAGGGCAGGTGCCATGGGCACACAGAGGTTTCGAGAGGTATTCGCAATTGTAGCTGCAGCCGCGCTGAGTATCGCCAGCGGATGTGCGTTGACGGATGAGGTTGGAGCCGAGCAGGACGAGCTCACAAGCTGCTTCGATACCGGCGATGGCGTTGTCTGTACCGACTCGGTAGGGATCGCTGATTTCTCCAATGCCAACCTTGTCGCAGGGGCGACAACTGGTGAGATGGCAGCTGCAGCACATACGGCTTCCGCATCAGAAGAATTCTCAGAGTCAGATGATTCGTCGGAGTCGGATGATTCGTCAGAGTCGGATGATTCATCGGAGTCGGATGATTCGTCGGAGTCGGATGATTCATCGGAGTCGGATGATTCGTCGGAGTCGGATGATTCGTCGGAGTCGGATGATTCGTCGGAGTCGGATGATTCGTCGGAGTCGGATGATTCGTCGGAGTCGGATGATTCGTCGGAGTCGGATGATTCGT